>Ga0302135_10003002_pt1 | contig 10067 bp, 10 predicted proteins | sample CBN3_surface_MG_FD_203119 | JGI IMG/M metagenome (GOLD analysis project Ga0302135, IMG submission 203119) | Marine microbial communities from Western Arctic Ocean, Canada - CBN3_32.1 | ecosystem: Environmental > Aquatic > Marine > Oceanic | place: Canada: Western Arctic Ocean | collected... | reverse complement strand
GATCACTTCGTCTGGTGTCATTTCTCCAGCCAAAATCTTGCGCCATGATTGGTAGCCGTCGAGCTTTTCGTAAGTCTCGAGCGTCCACGGTTCATCCTCACCGAACGTATTGAAGCAAACCAAATCGTGCTGGAGTTCAGTCATTCCAAACCATCCAGAATTTCGTCAACTTTCTCGGTGGTTAGGTTCTCGTGGTATTTGTGATCAACCATCATCATCGGAGCACCACAGCAAGCGGCAAGACATTCTTCTTCACGCTTCAGATAAATGCGCCCATCTTCCGTGCTTTCACCCAACTTGATGCCTAATCTTTCTTCGACGTGCTCAACCAATTCTTCTCCACCACGCAGCATGCAAGAAACATTGGTGCAAATTGCAACATTGTGTCGACCGACCGGCTTCGTCTGAAACATCGAATAAAATGTGGCAACTTCGTAGACCTGAATGGTTGGCAAATCCAAATAATCCGCAACACCATTCATTAGCTCTGCCGTCAGATACCCTTCGTTTTCATGCTGTACCGCATGTAACGCGCCGATGACGGCCGAACGTTTTTGCTCCTCCGGGAAACGCGCCGTCCAGCGATCGATTTCCTCGCGCACGTGGTCCGTAAGGACGTCTGCATCACTCATCGGTCAATTTCTCCGAACACAATATCCTGCGTCCCGATAACGGCAACGACATCCGACAACATGTGCCCCTCCACCATTTCCGACATGGCAGCAAGATGTGAGAAACCAGGTGCACGTATTTTCACGCGATAAGGTTTGTTTGCGCCATCAGAAACCAGATACACGCCAAATTCACCCTTTGGGTGCTCAATGGCAGCATAAGCCTCACCTTCGGGCACACAATAACCCTCGGTGAATAACTTAAAGTGATGAATTAACGACTCCATGTCGTCTTTCATTTCAACTCGCGTCGGTGGCACAACTTTATGATCGTCAATCATTACCGGCCCGGGATTTTCCCGCAACCAAGCAACGCATTGCTGAACAATCTTATTGGACTGACGCATCTCTTCGACGCGCACCAAATAACGATCGTAACAATCGCCATTAACGCCAACCGGAATATCAAAGTCGAGTTCATCGTAAACGTCGTACGGTTGCTTCCTACGCAAATCCCATTCGATCCCGGAACCGCGCAGCATCGGCCCAGTGAACCCTAGATTGAGTGCTTGCTCCGGCGAAACGACAGCGATGTTCACCGTACGCTGTTTCCAAATGCGGTTGTCCGTCAGGAGTGTTTCGTACTCATCAACACAACCTGGAAACTTGTCGCAAAATGCGTCGATGAAATCGAGCAATGAACCGTCACGAATCGTATTGAGACGATCGACTTCTTTTTGGCTACGCCATTTTGATGCCTGATACTTTGGCATTGAATCCGGCAAGTCTCTAAATACGCCGCCCGGACGATAGTACGTGGCGTGCATGCGCGTTCCAGACACCGCCTCATAACAGTCCATAAGATCTTCGCGTTCACGAAAACAATACAAAAACATTGTCATGGCACCGATGTCCAGGCCGTGAGCGCCCAGCCACATCAGGTGATTCAAAATGCGGGTAATTTCGTCAAACATTACGCGAATATATTGCGCGCGCTTCGGCGGTGTAACGCCCAGCAATTTTTCAATTGCCATGACGTAGCCATGCTCGTTACACATCATGGATACGTAGTCGAGCCGATCCATATAGCCAATACTCTGGTTATAGGGTTTGGACTCCGCTAACTTTTCCGTACCCCGATGCAACAACCCAACGTGCGGATCGGCTTTTTGAATGACCTCGCCGTCCATTTCCAGCACCAAACGCAACACACCGTGCGCAGCTGGATGCTGCGGACCGAAGTTCATCGTGAAGTTTTGAATCTCAGCCATCGTTTGTAGAATCCTTCAGATCAGCTGAGTAGCGATTGTCATCGCGAATAACGCGCGGTACCAGCGTACGTTCTTCAATGCTGACGGGCTGATAAGCGACGCGACCTTTTTCCACGTCATAGCTAACCTCAACATTGCCTGACAGCGGGAAGTCTTTCCTGAATGGATGACCGATAAAACCGTAGTCAGTCATGATTCGGCGCAAGTCTGGATGCCCATCAAATAACACGCCGAACATATCGAACGCTTCCCTTTCGAACCAATTCGCTGCCCCCCACACGGGCACAACAGACGGAACGATCGGGGGATTATTTTCTCCGGTGAATACTCGCAATCGAAGGCGAACATTGTTAGCCACCGATAGTAGATGATAAACAATCGCAAAACGCCGGGAATCGAATGTATCGCTCTCGTCAAGAATCACCGGTTTGCGATCCACGCCCCGACTAAAACCGCTTTCGGTGGCGCTATTTGTTTTCCACTCCACGTCACCGTACGTGAGGTAGTCCACTCCGCACACATCCATGAGTTGATCGACACCGAAATCTTTCTCGTCACGCAGCGCCGTCGCAACCGCAATTAAGTCTGCCCTACTAACTTCGTAGGTCAGCTCGTCGCAGATAGACCCTATTCGCGTCAACTGCTCACCGAAGCGAGCATCGATACGAGTGGCAAGTGTCTCAATGGAAATAGTCATTAGGTTTTCAGAAGGCCCGACAAACTAACGCGCGATCGTACTGGTACGACGAATTTTCTTCTGCAGCTGAATGAGGCCGTAAATCAATGCCTCGGCCGTTGGCGGACACCCAGGAACGTAAACATCAACCGGAACAATCCGATCGCAACCGCGCACCACAGAATACGAATAATGATAGTAGCCGCCCCCATTCGCGCACGACCCCATGGAAACCACCCATCGTGGCTCGGGCATCTGGTCATAGACCTTACGTAACGCCGGCGCCATTTTGTTGCACAGGGTTCCGGCAACAATCATCACATCTGATTGTCGTGGGCTGGGTCGAAATACGATACCGAAACGGTCGAGGTCATAACGTGCCGCGCCGGCTTGCATCATTTCGACTGCACAACAAGCCAAACCAAACGTCATTGGCCACATTGAGCCGGTTCGCGCCCAATTCATCACATTGTCAACGCTGGAGACAACAAAACCCTTCTTCTGCAAGCTCTGGCCTTCCGCGGAGGTTTCTACGTCGGCAACAGACTCCGCCGTATTACTCAATCCCACTCCAATGCCCCTTTTTTCCACTCGTAGATGAATCCGACGACCAACAATCCGAGAAATATGGACATCGAAATGAGACCAAACGTGCCAATCGCATCAAGTGACACCGCCCAAGGGAACAGAAACGCAATCTCCAGATCGAAAATGATAAATAGGATCGCCACCAGGTAGTAGCGAACATCGAACTTCATCCGCGAATCTTCGAAAGGCGGAAAACCGCATTCATAAGGAGACAATTTCTCGGCATCTTTACTACCGCTGCCAAATAGAAAACCCAACACGAGCAGAAGCACGCCGATACCGGTGGCCACTCCAAGGAAGATCAAAATTGGCACGTAGTTTTGTAACATTTCGGAGGTCTGTCGTTATGTTGCAGAATGGAGCGCTGTTCAGTGCACAATTGTATCAGGGTGAACCACTGAGACAACAGTCCCTGCGCCGTTCGCGTGATTTTTTACTCCGGCAGGATCAAGCGACCAGATTAATTCGAACCGTCGTGAATGGCGGGCCAGCCAAAGACCTTTTTGAAGTAGTCTCCGAGGCCATAGCGGCGATTCCGGTACACATCCAAAATAACCGCGGCGATGATGACGAGGCCCGTTATGACCCTCTTAGTCGGCTCTGATGCGCCAATTTGCGCGAGACCGGTCTGTAATACAGCAATGATGAGCACGCCGAGGAAGGTATTCACAACCGACCCCTTACCGCCCGAAAGACTCGTACCTCCAACCACTACGGCCGCGATGGCCGCTAGTTCGAGGCCAATGCCTGCATTCGGATCGGCAGATTGCAAATAGCCTACGTGAAACAGGCCACCCAGGGCTGCCAATGCGCCAGCCAGCATAAATACGGCCAGCTTGAGGTGATTAACATTGATTCCAGACAGGTGTACGGCCTCCTCGTTGGTCCCAACGGCCACCAGGCGGCGGCCAAAGACCGTTCTGGACAGGACAATTTGGCCAATGATGACGACGAGAACAGCCAGAAACAGCGCTGGCGATAGATTGATGCCGGGCAACGGCGCACTAATCGACTCGACTGACGCCCCGATATACTTCGTCTGCGAATCCGTCACCAAATAGGCGCCACCGCGTGCGATCTCAAGCATGCCGAGCGTGACAATGAAAGATGGCACTCCCCAACGTGTGACGACAAATCCATTGAATGCACCACAGGCCAGACCGGTCGCCAAACAAAGTAATCCCGCTACCCACAGGGGGGCGCTCAAATCCATAATGGCGAGCCCCAATACTGACCCGCTTAGAGCCATCACCGAGCCGACCGACAGATCGATGCCCGCAATAATCAGCACGAACGTCATACCGACAGCAATGACCGTTAGAGACGGAATTTGATTGGCTAAAGTAGTAAACGTCAGCGACGACCAAAAATACTCACTTTGCAGGCCAAAAATCACCACCAAGGCCGCTAACGCAGCGAGAAGTCCCAGGTACTCTCTGGACTTACTGGTCGATTGTTGAGCGGAATCAGGCTGCATTGTCGGTATAGGCGCTAAAAGAGGCCGCCATGATCTTTTCGGCAGACCACTCGTCTTTGTTGAAGTCGGCGGCGAGCCGACCATTCGATAATACAACGATGCGATCGCAAATTGACGTCAGCTCTCGCGTTTCACTGGACACAACCACGATCGCCTTTCCTGCCGCGACCAATCGGTAGAGCAATTCATAAATAGCTTCACGCGTTTGAACATCGATTCCTCGTGTTGGCTCGTCGAATAACAAAATGCCACAGTCCTTCAAGAGCCAACGCGCAATAACGACTTTCTGTTGATTGCCCCCACTCAGCTCCGCAACGGATTGCCCGATATCAATGCAATCAATACTGAGCGCCTCTCGATACGATTCCGTGGCGGAATGCTCCTGATCCTTATCAATGATCCCATAGCGCCCACCGAATTTCTGTATCGAATTAATCGTCACATTGTTGTTAATCGATTCCGTGAGCAACAAACCCTCGCGTACACGATCTTCGGGTATAAGACCGACGCCATGCTCAACCGCTTCCTGCGGCGATGAGAATGCCACCTTCGTTTCATCATCGCCAAGATTTAGATATCCACTGTCAATTTTGTCAGCCCCGAAAATCGCCCGTAGCAGCTCAGTTCTACCAGACCCGATTAGCCCTGCAATTCCGAGAACCTCTCCGGCGTAAATGTCGAGATCTATGTTCTGCAGCAGGCCACCCGCACACACATCACGAATCTTCAGAACTGCACGACCCCGAGAGGCCACGCGCGACGATCCAGGATCCACGCTGGCAGTTCCAGCCATCATCTGCACAATTTGTGCGCTACTTAAATCGGACACTAGTTGCGGTTGCGATGATTTGCCATTGCGAAGAACGGTGATTTCATCAGCGATCCTTTTGAATTCACTAATGCGGTGGCTAACGTAAATAACGCCTACTCCCGCTGCGCGTAATGTCGAAATTTTTTCAAAGAGAATATCTATCTGCGGATCGGTAAGCGCGGCTGTTGGCTCATCAAGAATGAGAACTTTGCAGGGCTTTGTGAGGACTTTCGCGATTTCGATAAGTTGGCGTTGACCAATGCCGAGGCTGCCAACCTTCTGCCGTGGATCCAGGTCATTCAGCGACATACCATCCAGTGCTACTTGGGCTTGCTCGTAAAGACGCGGGTAATCAACCATCCCAAAGCGAGTAGGCATATTAGAAAAAAATAAATTCTCGGCGATGTTCAGGTTATCGATTAAATGCGGTTCTTGCATGACCATGCGAATGCCGGCGCCTTCACCATCACGCACTGACGTTGGTCGATAAACGGCACCATCTGCCTGCATTTCGCCTTCATCAAAGGCGGTGACACCCGAGATGATCCGACACAAGGTACTCTTGCCGGCACCGTTGGCGCCTACCAGCGCGTGAACCCGCCCTGGGTGAACCTGAAAATCAACACCCCGAAGAACCGGCACTGCATATCGCTTATCTAATCCGGAAACATTGAGTAAGGGTGTTGTCACGGCGCTGAGCTAGAGGTCGTCAACAGTGACCAAATCGACCGGCGTCATCTTGTCCTCCGGAACCGTGCCATCGCGCAAAATCTGCAACGCGAACTCAATTCCATAGACCGCAAGTTGGCCGCCATGCTGATCCGCAGTCGCTAACAATTCGCCATTGCGCAAAAGGTCATGAGTAGCACTGATGTTGTCATACCCAACAACTTGGATCTGACCGGTTTTTCCCGCCTGTCGCACCGCGGCAACCGCGCCGATCGCCATGCTGTCGTTACTGCATAACAATGCCTTGAGGTTCGGGTACTCAGAAATGAGTGCCGACGCAATAGTGCTGGCTTTGGCCTGATGCCAGTTTCCGTCCTGCACGCTAACGATGTTTGCGCCTGCTGCCGCCATGGCCTCCTCGAATCCCGCCTGGCGTTGTTGTGCATTGAATGCCGTGCTGATGCCGCCGATGATCGCGACGTCATCGCCAGTCGTTAACTTGGTCGCAAGAAAATCACCCACCGCACGAGCACCTTCTCGATCGACGGGTCCAACAAAGGGTACCGTTATACCGGCTGCAACGATCAGCTCGTCATCAAGTTTGTTATCAATGTTGATCACAATGATACCGCGCGAAATAGCGCGTTTAACGACCGGGAGTAGCGCCTTGGAATCGGCGGGCGCCAAAACAATTACGTCAACACCCGTGGCAATCATTTGCTCAACCAGTGCGACCTGCTCGGTCAACGCGGTTTCGTCCTTGATGCCATTCATGATTAGGTCATAGGACTCACTATTCGCAGCGTGATGCTCCCGTGTTCCTACGGCCATCGTGACAAAAAACTCGTTGGCCAAGGATTTCATAATGACTGCAACGCGAGGCTTACCTTTTTCAGCGACAGCCTCGGGACTCTCTTGCCCACACCCAACCAACATCACTAGCAACGCCACTATAACAGTCGCGGAGAATCTTCCTCTTTGAATCATTTTTAATCCTGGACCCAGAAAACCTGTGAAGTATACGAGAGCGTAACCCCAGGAGGCGAATCTAAGGAAATGATTAGGGGTCTGAGTCACAGACTCTGACCCCGATGCGATTGCCGATGGCCGACGCTAACCGTGCTGGGAAAAATCCCATTCTCAACGCTAACCGCGTCTCTCAAGTCGATAGTCAGATAGCCTCGAAGGCGAGCAGCTACTTATTTTTTTCGGGGCTGTTGCCAAGAACAGAGATGGCACCTAACAGCGGGTCTTGCTGTATCACCAACAAAAAAAGGGGTATGGCCGTTTTCTGGCCACACCCCTTTTTTTGTTGGTGCCGATGCCCGGACTCGAACCGGGATAGCTTTCGCCACTGCCCCCTCAAGACAGCGTGTCTACCAATTCCACCACATCGGCTATTTGTTCAGTCTGGCTTGCGCCTACTCCTCTTCCGGAGTCTCAAGCTCGGGCGTCTCGGCATCTAACGTCGGTGCAGCCAAATCCTCAATTTCTGCCTCGACATTATCCAATGCTGGCACACCGTCGGTCGCCGAAGGTGCCGCCTGGGGGGCCTCTCGCTCTAGTTGCGTGCCGACAGAAACATCTTCCATCAGACTATCCGTCAAACCAGATTGCTGGCTACTGATATAGGCCAATGTCAGGCTAGTCGCAAAAAATGCGGTGGCCAGGATACCGGTAGCACGAGAAAAAAAGCTCGTCGAACCTCGCGATCCAAATACCGTACCGGAAGCGCCCGAACCAAAAGCGGCGCCTGCGCTCGCACCTTTACCACGCTGAATCAGCACCAGCACAACGATTGTGATCGCAATCAACGTGTGAATGATCAATACGGGCGTTTGCATGTCTTTCATAATTACCTCGATTCCAACGACGCGGCAGCATCAGCGATCGCCAAAAAGTCGTCCGATTTTAGTGAAGCGCCACCAATTAGGCCTCCATCAATATCCGGCTTTGAAAACAGACCAGCCGCATTGTCACCTTTTACACTGCCGCCATAAAGTATCTTAATCTTTGCAGCAACAGATTCACTTTGCGCCTCAAGCGCTGCGCGAATATGTCGATGCACATCCTGTGCTTGTTCAGGACTGGCCGTCATTCCGGTACCAATGGCCCAAACAGGTTCATACGCAATAACAGCATCCACGAATGACTCAATACCCGCCGTGTCGAGGACAGCATTTAACTGTTCATCGATAACTGCATCAGTTTGTCCTGATTCTCGTTCTTCAAGGGTCTCACCAACACAAAGTATCGGTTTCAACCCCACTTTCAGTGCGGCCTGGAACTTGTCAGCCACATTCTGGCTAGACTCGCCCATCAACGCACGTCGCTCCGAATGCCCTACGATCGCGTATTGGCAGCCAGATTCGCGCAACATATCGCCGGCCGTTTCACCGGTGAATGCCCCTGAATCGTGCGCCGAGATATTTTGCGATCCTAACGCTACTGCGCTATCGCCAAGCATCTCCGAAACGGCCGCAAGATAAGGAAACGGCGGGCAAACCAACAGTTGCACGCTCTCGCCAGCGGGAGCGCCCGCGACAATGCCTTGCACCAACGTTCTATTGGCAGCGTTGCTGCCATTCATCTTCCAGTTTCCGGCGACCAGATATCCGCGCATTATTCATTAATCCGTCTGCGTGAAAAAGCGCGCAAGGATACCGAGCCCTCTCGGCCAGCGCAACGGCAAACCGGCATTATGGAGCCAAATACGTTGTATTGGGATTAGGTAGCGGCGGCGGCGGCTTCAACCACGGCGGCCAGGCTCGCGGCAAGACGATTTACGTCTGCCTCGTTTTCACCCTCGACCATGACGCGGATGACCGGTTCTGTGCCGGAGGCGCGTAATACGACCCGGCCGGCATCTGCCAATGCCTTTTCTGCCTGGTCTACTGCGGCCTTAATTTCGGGTACGTCGTCGGGATTCAATGTTCGCTCTGTTCGTACATTGATCATCTTTTGCGGATAGCGAGACATGCCGCTAGTGAGGTCAGATAGGCTTTTCCCGGTTCGCCGCATGATAGCCAGAATCTGGAGGGCACTAACAAGGCCATCACCCGTGGTGGTCTTATCAAGGCAAATCATATGTCCGGAGGTTTCCCCACCGACCATGCCGCCCAACTCTCGCAGTGCCTCAAGCACGTACCGATCGCCCACCGACGCTCGTATGAATTCGATATTCCGGCGTTGAAACGCGTGCTCAAGACCCAGATTGCTCATAACTGTGCCAACCACCGGTCCCTTTAAAACGCCCTCGTCCTGTCGCGCTGTCGCTAATACGTACAAGAGTTGATCACCGTCGACAATCGAGCCATTCTCGTCGACCATTACCACTCTGTCGCCATCACCATCAAGTGCGATACCGACGGCAGCATCGACAGCCGCAACGGTTTTTTGTAACAATTCCGGCTCGGTCGAACCGCAGCCATCATTAATATTGATTCCATTCGGTGAACAACCGATTGTAATGACTTCGGCGCCCAACTTGTTCAGTGTTCGCGGTCCAACCTTATAGCCAGCGCCATTGGCACCATCAAAGACGACTTTCATGCCGTCCAGTCGCAGATCCTCTGGAAAAGTTGAGGTGCAAAAATCCTGATAGCGTTCGCGCGCCGTATCGATGCGCCTCGCTTTGCCGAGTTGTCCGGACTCAAGTGTGATCGCAGGTGTGGTTAGCAGGCGCTCAATTTTTTCTTGAACCTCATCCGATAATTTGGCGCCGGAACCATCAAAAAACTTGATCCCATTATCGTAATGCGGATTGTGCGAAGCGCTGATGACAACGCCCAGACTGGCTTTGAAAACCTGAGTCAGATTCGCGATTCCCGGCGTCGGCAGAGGGCCCAATAGCAAAACGTCCGCACCCGCTGCGACGAAGCCAGCCTCGAGCGCTGATTCAAACATGTAACCGGATAATCGAGTGTCTTTGCCAATCAATACAGTCCCGCCGGTCGGTACCAGC
>Ga0302135_10003001_pt1 | contig 10067 bp, 12 predicted proteins | sample CBN3_surface_MG_FD_203119 | JGI IMG/M metagenome (GOLD analysis project Ga0302135, IMG submission 203119) | Marine microbial communities from Western Arctic Ocean, Canada - CBN3_32.1 | ecosystem: Environmental > Aquatic > Marine > Oceanic | place: Canada: Western Arctic Ocean | collected... | reverse complement strand
CAGGTTGCCGGGCCAAAGGGAACGAAAGTCCTCTTGGGCGTAATGCGGGCTGGAGAGGTCGATTCGGAAGATGTAGAGGTCTTCAGGGGCGATATTGAATTACAGTCGGTGGCCTTCCAACTGATACCGGGCGGAATCGGTTACCTACGTATATCGAGGTTTAGGGACAACACTGGCGAGCAGGCATTCTCGGCGTTGGAAGAATTGAACCAATTCGACATGCTGGCCTTGGTGGTGGACATCAGAACCAATCCCGGTGGCTCATCTGAGGCGGCCGTGGAGACTGCGGCACAATTCCTGCCAGACGGCACTGTGTTTGGCTACGTTGAAGGCAAGGACGGCCAGCGTACCGAAATTACAATCAGCCCCAACGAGAACCGGCTGTCATTGGACGATCTTCTGGTGGCAGTGTTGATTAACGAGCAGACCTCACGTGAGGCAGAGACTTTGGCTGCGGCGTTGCGTGATTCCGGGCAGGCCACGCTGTTTGGCATGACCAGCCTGGGCGATGCTTCAGCCTATGAGTTTATAGAACTGAGCGATGGATCGGCCATGTACCTGCCGGTGGCCCGTCGTTTCTCACCCAAAGGGGAATTGATGACAAGGAATGGCGTGGTTCCCGACGTTGAAGTGGAGTCGGTTGCGGAAGAAAAAGGCTACGGCGGGGAGAGCCAATTCAACCGCGCCTATGAGTTCCTAGACGGCCAGCTTCCCCCGTTTCGTTAGAACATAGGCCTGTAAACTTAGCAGGTGAAACCGGGCTAAGTTTGGTAATCAGATAGAAAAAGGGCTTCTCCAACTGGAGAAGCCCTTTTTGTTTCGCTAAAGTAAAGCTGAGGTCTTGCGACCGGGGAGTTGTTAGGCGACCTCGACGGCGGCGCCTGCCTCTTCCAGCTTGGCTTTGATCTCGTCGGCTTCTTCCTTGGCGATGCCTTCCTTGATGGGGGTAGGAGCGGACTCAACCAGCTCTTTGGCTTCGCGTAGGCCCAGGGAAGTAACTTCGCGGACGGCCTTAATGACGTTGATCTTGTTGGGACCGATGTCTTTCAGGCTGACTGCGAATGCAGACTGTTCTTCGGCAGCGGCTGCGCCACCGTCGGCAGGTGCTCCGGCAGCGGGCGCGGCGGCAACGGCCACAGGGGCAGCGGCGCTCACACCAAACTCTTCTTCCAGTGCCTTGACCACGTCGGCCAATTCAACCACGTTCATTTGCTTAATTGCGTCAATAAGTTCTTCTTTAGTCATGATGTCTCCTCTTTGTCATATCAGGCTGTTTATTGATCAAATTTGTTGGTTAGCTATAGATGAGAATTCTGATCGTATTACCCGGTGGTATTACTCTGAGGCTTCCTCATCAGATGTTTCTGCTTCAGGTTCTGCAGCTTCAGGTTCCTCTGAAGTTTCTTCCGCAGCGGCTTCTTCAGCAGGCGCTTCTTCAGCGGACGCTTCTTCGGCTTCTGCTTCTTCCTCAGCCGGTGCGTCTTCTGCGCTGGCTTCGGGTTCGGCAGATGCTTCAGGCTCGGTAGGAGCTGCTTCGGCTTCTGGTGCCGGGCTTTGTTCTTCTAGTTGGCGGACCCTTGCTTGCAGCACGTTGTCCAGGGCTTGTATCGGACCGTTCATCACGGTGAGTAGCCTGGTTAGGGGTGACTGCATCTGGCCCAAGAGCATGGCCAGCAAGATGGGCTTGGGTGGCAGGGAGGCTAGCTTGGTCACATCGTCGGCGGACATTGGGGCGCCGTCGCCCATTACTGCTCCGATGATGGCCAGCGACGTTCCGCCGTCCCGGATGAAATCAGAAAGGACCTTGGCGGCTGCTGCCGGGTCGTCATAAGCAATGGCAACGGCCGTTGGGCCTTGAATGATCTCTCCGATCTGCGATTTATTAGCTTCGGTGGCGGCCAGTTTGAGCAGGGTGTTCTTGACGATTGTGAAATCTATACCACCGGTGCGCATGGCCCGGCGTAACAGAATCATATCGTTGACGGAGATTCCAGCATAACTGGCCGTCATTGCAATACTGCTACGTTCTAGCCGATCCTTGACGTCTTCGACTCGGTCTACTTTTTGCTGGGTTGGCAAATTAATCCTCCATTAAAACCGTGTTGGGATTTTCTGGGTAGAACAAGATTGATTTATCAAAATTGTCCAACAGTTCCCGGTTCAGTTGTCTGTAATAAAAAATCCCTACGCCAAATACGCGGCGTAGGGATTCGGTTATCCGAATTACTGATCGTCGCGCCTGGGTGGGCTGCTTGCGCATTTGCCCCATTTCAAGGACCCACTGTCTTTGGCGTGTTATTACCTAAGTTGTAAAGACGGGCATTAAGCCCGTTGCCGGATTACTCTAGTGACTCTAGAGCCATCAACGAGGGCAAATCCAACGAAACGCTGGGTCCCATTGTAGACGTTATATACGCTGACCGGAAGAACGGCCCCTTCAGGCTGTCCGGACGCTCTCTGACGATGGCGCTGGCCAATGAGGCTAGGTTATCTACCAGTTGGTCTGCGGTGAAACTTACCTTGCCCACGGACGAATGGATGATGGCCGTACGGTCGGTCCGGTATTCGGTCCTGCCGCCCTTGGCTTCTTCCACTGCTTTTGCCATGTCTTGTGGCTGCACCATTGTGCCAGAGCGAGGGTTCGGCATCAGGCCTTTGCGACCTAGAATCCGACCCAGTTTACCGATTTTGGGCATAATTTGGGGAGTGGCTAGGCCGACTTCAAAGTCGTCCCATCCAGCTTCAATCTTTGCAATCAGGTCGTCTTCGCCAACAAAGTCGGCGCCGGCGGCGCGTGCTTCTTCCGCACCTTCTGAACCGGCAAAGACCACCACTCGGATGACCTTGCCCAGTCCGTGGGGCAGGCGACAGACACCGCGAATCATCTGATCGGCGTGTCTCGGATCAACGTTGGTCCTGATGTGGAGCTCAACTGTCTCATCGAATTTGGCTGTGGATACTTCTTTAAGAAGTTCCATGGCGTCCTTCGGTTCGTAGTTCTTTTCTAGGTCTACCATTTCTGCCACGGTGCTAAACCGTCGACTGTGCTTGACCATGGTTGCTATTCTCCTACGTCGATGCCCATGCTGCGGGCGGTACCGGCAATGATGGCCATCGCTTCGTCAACGCCACCGGCGTTAAGGTCGGCCAACTTGGATTCGGCTATTTCTTTAAGTTGCTGTTTGGTTATTTTACCGACACTGCCTGAGCGGAACTCGGAGGCTCCTTTTTCCACTCCTGCAGCCTTGCGCAACATGTCCGACGCCGGGGGCGTGCGGGTTACGAAAGTAAAGGAACGGTCTTCATAGACGGTTAGGTGAACCGGGACGATGGTGCCTGCCTGAGTGGCCGTCTTGGAGTTATATTCCTTGACGAAGCCCATGATATTTACGCCGTGCTGGCCCAGCGCGGGTCCCACCGGAGGGGCAGGTGTTGCCTTACCGGCTTCCAGCTGTAGTTTAATGATGGCCCTAACTTTCTTCGCCAACGAGGGGCTCCTTTAGTTACGCTTAAGTACGCTTTTATAGGTATATGGCCAAGGCATTTAGCCTTGGCACTGGATCGACTCTAGATTCGTTCTACCTGTAGGAAATCCAACTCCACTGGAGTTTCACGCCCGAAGAAGGATACCATAACCCGAACCTTGCCCTTACCGTCATCCACGTCATTAATAGTGCCGATGAAGTCTACGAATGGACCTTCCGTGATTCTCACGGTCTCACCGCGCTCCAGGCCAATGGTCACTCGGGTCGGATTAGAGTCCACCTGCTTGAGGATGTCCTCCATCTGCTTTTCTTCTAGAGGAACAGGTTTGGGCCGTTTGTCGTGTTCGTCTTCAGTGGACACAAACCCGGTGACACCGGGGGTGTTCCGCACTGCGTACCAGCTTTCATCATCCATAATCATTTGGACCAGGATGTAGCCTGGGAACAACTTCTTGCGCTCTGAGCGCCGCTCGCCGTCCTTGAAGATTACCTCTTCCTCAGTGGGAACCAGTACTTCGTTGATACGATCCTGCATATCCAGACTCTGGATGCGCAGGCGGAGGTTCTTCTCTACCAAGTCTTCTTGACCGGAGTACGTGTGGACGATATACCAACGGGAGTCCTGTGTCTCTTCGGACTCCAATGTGTCTTTTGTTGTCATATTGCAATATCCAATGCCTGGTCAAGCAGAAATGGGCCACGCCGAAACGCGCCCCATATTTCTGCATTATTACAGTCGATTATGCTGGCCCTTGCCCCGGTTTCTCTAGAAGATACCCCGGGCGAAGATGACCCGCGAAAAGAGTTCTGCAAAAATCCTGTCTAGGCCGCCCAGAAAGAACCCGGCAACAATGGCCAATACGATGACCACCGAGGTCAGCCGTGCAGTTTCTTCTCGGCTGGGCCAGACAGACTTTCGTAGTTCCGAGTAGGTTTCTTGAAGGAAAACTACCGGACCTACACGTCCTCCACCGGAGGGAGCGACGATACGTTGACTGCGTGATGATGCCCTAGCCATGGGCCTCTACCTCACTTCGCGATGGGTCTTGTGCGAGCGGCACCTTGAGCAATACTTCTTCAACTCCATACGGTTGGGGTCGTTGCGTCGGTTTTTCGCAGAGGTGTAATTACGCTCTCGGCAGTCGCCGCATTGCAGGGTAATAATCTGCCTAACGTCGGCGGTTTTTCTGGCCATGAGTTACTCCATAACCTTGGTGATAACTCCGGATCCCACTGTACGTCCGCCTTCGCGAATTGCGAAGCGCATCTGCTCTTCCAGCGGTACCGGGCTCATCAGTTCAATTTCCATTTTAACGTTGTCCCCAGGCATGACCATCTCAACGCCCTCGGGCAGTGTGCAAGAGCCCGTGATGTCAGATGTCCTGATGTAGAACTGGGGCTTGTAGCCGGAGAAGAACGGTGTGTGTCGTCCACCTTCCTCACGGCTAAGGATGTAAACCTCGGCTTCAGCCTTGGTGTAAGGGTGCATTGTTCCGGGTGCAACCAGCACCTGGCCGCGTTCTACTTCTTCCCGGTCCACACCACGGAGGAGGATGCCGACAGCATCACCTGCTTGGGTGGTATCCAAGTTCTTGTGGAACATTTCCAGACCGGTGGCAACGGTCTCACGAACGTCACCCCAGCGAATGATTTCAACTGCAGAACCTACGTTCAGGGTGCCGCGCTCTACACGACCGGTTACCACGGTACCGCGGCCCTTGATACCAAATACGTCTTCAATCGGCATCAAGAAGGGACGGTCGGTTACCCGCTCGGGGACCGGAATCCACTCGTCCATGGCTTTGACCAAATCCACCACGCCTTGAACGTATTCTGGCTCGCCTTCAATGGCCTTCAGACCACTTACGCGGACAATCGGAGTGTCGTCACCGGGATAGTCGTAGCGGCTGAGGAGTTCACGAACTTCGAGCTCAACTAGTTCCAAGAGCTCTTCGTCGTCCATCATGTCGCATTTGTTCAAGGCAACCAAGATCTTAGGCACTTCAACCTGCCGGGCCAGGAGGATGTGCTCACGAGTCTGGGGCATGGGGCCGTCCGGGGCGCTAACCACCAGAACGGCACCGTCCATCTGAGCGGCTCCGGTAATCATGTTCTTGATATAGTCAGCGTGACCGGGGCAGTCAACGTGGGCGTAGTGTCGGGTTTCCGACTCATACTCCACGTGGGCGATGGCGATGGTTACACCACGGGCCTTTTCTTCAGGAGCATTATCAATGCTGTCCATGTCTAGGTAGTTGGCCAAGCCTTGGTCTGCCAAGACCTTAGTGATGGCTGAAGTCAACGTAGTCTTGCCGTGGTCCACGTGGCCAATGGTGCCTACGTTTAGATGATCTTTCGTACGGTCGAATTGCTGTTTAGCCATCTCTTAGGTGTCCTCCCTACTACTCATACTCGGTCCCTATTGTGTTGTGCGGGCCGATTTTTAAAACTGGAGCCCAGAGGCGGGATTGAACCGCCGACCTCGTTCTTACCAAGAACGCGCTCTGCCGCTGAGCTATCTGGGCTGATAGATTAACGGCTGCCATTTGCCTTTTTATATTGTCCGGCCATAAGACCATGGACAATCATGATGGTGGAGGGGGCAGGATTCGAACCTGCGAAGCCCTTCCGGACGCCAGATTTACAGTCTGGTGGCTTTAACCACTCACCCACCCCTCCAGGCATAGGAAATTTCGCATAATTCGCAGTTGCCACGCAATCGTGGACAGGAGAAACACTCGAATCTATAACGAGAGATTGACCTGCCCCGGCCTTAGGTGCCGGGTCTAACCGTAACCATGCCGCTGGGAATGGTGCCAGCGAGACTGAATGTTAAAAATCCCAAGTGGGATTTGAGGCTCCTGGTGATTAGTTTGACGACTATTCATCGCCCACTAAAAAATAGCCCCAGCATTCGCGGGGCCATTTCGTAACCAAGAATCTATAAGAATTATATAAATATGGCCCTAGAAAGTCAATCGAATTCACGCCCGAGTTGACGGATTCCGACGTGATCTTTCTCCTAGACCGCCATCTTGACGGCGAGTGTGCCGTAATCTACACTTTTAGGCACGGCCCATCGACTTGATAGACCTACCGTTATACCTGTCTCTGGGCACGCATTTCTTCTAATCAAGGACCGAACCAACAACAAGAGCACCCAAATGTACCCAAGTACACGGGGCTCCTGATTTCGGATTCGGCAGTGCAACACCAATGGATATTAAAGATTTCATCAGAGATGTGCCCGATTTTCCAGAGCCAGGTATCTTGTTTAAGGACATCACTCCACTGCTGGCCGATGCCAAAGCCTTTGACTACACGATAGCTCAATTGGCTGATCACTATAAAAACACGGAGTTCGACATCATCGTACCAGTAGAGTCGCGAGGTTTCCTGTTTGGCGCTCCGTTGGCCCGAGAACTTGGCAAGGGGATTGTGCCGGTACGTAAACCGGGCAAACTACCCGCCGCCACTCTTTCCACAGATTATGTCCTTGAATACGGCACCAACACCATGGAAATCCATGAGGACGGAGTTCAAAAAGGCCAAAAAGTTCTGATATTAGATGACCTGCTGGCCACCGGTGGCACCCTGGGAGCCTCTGCCAAGCTGGTGGAGATGACCGGGGGCACCGTTGCCGAGATTGGCGTGATCATTGAGCTGTCTTTCTTAGAAGGCCGGAATAGCCTTTCCAATTACAATGTATTCTCGATGATTCAATACTGATTATATTCAGTTCGTATTTTAAGCAATCAGATCATTCGACCCATTCTGCACAAGCTGCAATAATCAGCATGGAACACTTAACCAAGAGGAGCTATTCATGGCCGACCAGATTACCGTAGGTAACGTTGATATTAAATTCGTCTTGGATATGCTCCCGCCGCCCCGTGACCCGTCTGTAATGTTTCCAACCACCGACTCCCATGACTGGGAGCCGTACCACGACGCCCTTGAAGACTGCCAGCTACAGCTTTACTACGGTCATTTTTACCTGCGCAGCATGGGTAAGACCATCATGGTGGACACTGGCATGGGCCCAGGACCCCATCCCAGCCGGGCGAACCGCACCGGAGACATGATTAACCAGTTGAAAATCTCCGGGGTAAATCCTGAAGATGTGGACCTTGTTTTAATCACCCACATGCACATTGACCATGTGGGCTGGAACATTGATTACTCCGGATCCGAGCCGAAACCGACTTTCCCCAACGCCCGCTATTTGGCCCCCCAACTGGATTGGGATCATTTCACCAAACCTGAATTCGCCAAGGATGCCCCGTGGGTTGAGGAGAATATCCTGCCGTTGGAGAAGATGGGCCTACTTGATTTGATAGGGGACGGCTATGTCGTCAACAACGAAATAACGGCCATCTCCACACCTGGTCACACGCCAGGACACATGGTGTTTGACATCACTTCTCAGGGAGAGAAGGCCATGGTGGTGGGTGACCTGCTCCACAGCAGGGTTCAGATTGAACACCCTGAATGGACCGCTGGAGTCGACACAGACAAGGAAGCCAGCCAAAAGAACCGTACAATGATATTAGAACGGGCTGAATCGGAAGACATAGTTATTGCCGCCGGTCACTTTCATCCCGACGACCACATTGGCAAGGTGATTCGCCTGGAAGGCAAACGCTACTGGCAGGTAATCAAGTAAGCAGACCAAGCAAACGCCACAGCCCGCCGATTTGAATAAAAGGCAAACGCTACTGGCAGGTAATCAAGTAAACAGGTCAGGCAACCAGCGCTGAAACTGCGGTTTAACACAATCAGGAGACATCGTGAGCCCGGAAGATAGCCCAGGACATAATCCAGGAAAACCAGGCAAAGACCTAAACCAAGCCGCATTTGATTTTAGGCAGACCTACTACGGCCCGGATAACAACCCGGTGCCGCCGGCTGCCATGGCTGAACTTGCACCCGATGTCATGCGTCTTGTGGACTCGGTTATCTACGGCGAGATCTACAACCGACCAGCCGTAGACCTGCAAACACGCAGCCTGTGCACCATCGCCGCGTTGGTGGTGCTGGGCCACAGCCCTCAGATGATTAAAAGGCACATCTCCGGAGCGCTCCACGTTGGCGTAACCCGTGAGGAAATATCTGAGATCATCGCCCAGATGGTTTTCTATGGCGGCATGCCGGCGGCGGTCAATGCCTTCCGCATGGCCAAGGAAGCCTTCGATGAATCCCCCGACGGTCTAACCCCGGAGGAAACTGCGGCGCGTAAAGCAGCAGAGCCAGATCCAGAAGCGGCAAACACGGTGCAGTATAAAGAAGACGGCGTGGCATATGGCATAGCTCCCGAACCGCCCAGGGCAGACCCTTCAGACGCTGAAGAAGAACCACACTTTGACCCGAACGCTGACAACGATGAATTGCGGCCCCGACTAAAGCCCACGGAGCTGCCACCATTAAAAGCCGACCGACCATATAAGCGCCCATCCGACATGAGTAGGAGAGAACGCGATGAAAATAGGTTTCATCGGGACCGGCAACATGGGGAATCCAATGGCCGCCAATCTGATCAAAGCAGGCCATCAGCTAACCGTGCACGACCTGCGACGGGAGGCCGCAACCAATCTCCTAGAGATGGGCGCAAACTGGGCGGACAGTCCAAAGGAAGTCGTCCCGGGCAAGGAACTGGTCCTAACGTCACTCCCCGTACCACGGGACGTGGAGGCGGTGGTCCTGGGCGAAAACGGAATCCTGGAAGGGGCAAGTGAGGGACAGGTCTTCTTTGACCTTTCAACAAACTCCCCAACAATGATCCGTCGGCTCCATGAGGAATGCGCCGCCAAGGGCGTCACATTGATGGACTCTCCGGTAAGCGGTGGCACCTACGGCGCAGCGGACGGAACCCTGGCCGTGATGGTCGGTGGAGACAAAGCGACATTCGACAAATTTAAGCCGACTCTTGAGGCCATTGGCACCCACGTGGTTTACTGCGGTGACATCGGCAACGGCTCGGTCTGCAAGATTTGTAACAACCTAATGAGCATGGGCACCGGAGTACTGCTGGCAGAGGCGCTGACTTTGGGCGTCAAAGCCGGAGTGGATCTTGAAACGCTGGCCGATGTCATCAATAACAGCACCGGCGGCTCAAAACGACTCAAAGACAAGTTCCCACTGTTCCTATTTAAGGGTAACTTTGAGCCCGGCTTTGCCACCGCACTGGCCGCCAAAGACGTTAGACTGGCCACTGACCTGGGCCGGGAATACGGCATACCAATGGAACTATCCAACCTGGTGGACCAACGGCATGTTGAGGCGCTTTTCAGAGGGTATGGTCCCGAAGACTCGGACGCCGTGGCCAAGATTCAAGAAGAAAAATCAGGTATTCAACTGAGACTGCACGATTAGATTAGCCAAGTAACTAATCAGTGGAAACCTGCCCGCAGCCCGAATGGGCTTTGACCTTTCCCAAGCTGAATTTCCGGAGAGTGAAAAAATGACGACCAACGGAATGGAACGCTCCAAGATAGTGGAGTCCAGCGACACTATTGAGGCAATTGAAGAATGCTACAGAATGGGCTGGAGCGACGGTCTACCCGTTGTCCCGCCCGTTGACTA
>Ga0302135_10003000_pt1 | contig 10068 bp, 11 predicted proteins | sample CBN3_surface_MG_FD_203119 | JGI IMG/M metagenome (GOLD analysis project Ga0302135, IMG submission 203119) | Marine microbial communities from Western Arctic Ocean, Canada - CBN3_32.1 | ecosystem: Environmental > Aquatic > Marine > Oceanic | place: Canada: Western Arctic Ocean | collected... | reverse complement strand
CTCCTTCCTTCTCAGCCAAATACGGTGCGCCATACCCAAAAGCCTGCGCGCCTTCACCTGTGCCAATGTGCGCACTGTCGAATTTGTCGAATTTGTGCGGGCTGCCGTGGTATACGGTGGCGTCGATAAGCGAATTAACCGGATCGCCTATTGCTGTGCGCGCACCCATGCCGCCTACGGCTTGCTCGAATGCTTCTCCCCAGCCACTGCCAGTGGTGTCGGCGTATCCTGGGCCTTTTAAAGCCTTGCCTAGCAATCCTGCTGTGGTAGCCAAGCCTCCGGCTATTGCGGCTCCTGGGATAAAATCTAGGGCGTCTGTAGCTAGGCCAAACTTGGCTAGATCCTTGTCGGTGACATTGAACGATGGGCGCTGCCCGGATTGCCTACCTGTGTCACGTCGGCCCAGCGAAAACAACGTCGTTTCTTCTGGCAATTGGAGCGTAGCCAAATCTTCCTGCGTGTATCCAGAAGCGCCACCACCGACAAACGGGAGCATCGAAATCGGCACGCGGGCAACGGCGCTCGACTCGGCCAAAGGATGATTAATCCCTAACGTATTGCGTGATTCTGTGCGCTCGCCCATTCTCTGCGGTTGTTGAAGGCGGTTAGACAAGAAGTTATTAACCCTGTCGTAGCTTTCTTGGATTGCTGAAAGGGCGTTCTTCACAGCGGGTTAATCCATGCGCCAACAAAAACACGTTTGACAGCATCAGTGCACCGAAGGCGGAACACTAGATCAAATCCTCTACCTAAACGGCGATAAATGGCGCGTTTGGCGTATTCGCCGATCTTCCCAATGCTTGTCGTCTTTTCGTTGCCCCAGCTATGTCCACCGTCTTTCGAGATGAACAAGGAAAGTTGTGGATCTAGCCCGGCCTCGTTGCCAACACCTGTCTCCATATCCACCCATAAACGGCTTATTTGGATCGGCTTCTCGTCGAATATATGCCTGCCTTGGAATTCAACAGCAAAAGGAAACCCGGCATCGGTGTGTGTTGATTTGTCGTGAACGTACAACCTTCCATCTTCGAAATCGGAGACATATACGCTGCCGTTAAAAGCCACACCTATCTCACCTCGATGTCTCGCTCCCAGAGTTCCTGATGACAACTCGCTCCACAGATTCGTTACGCCGTCGTATAGCCACGTTTTGCCATCAGTCGGGAAGTTCAACTGGTAGAAAGGATGGCCGTCGTGCACATAACTGTAAGCAGTAGCGTTGTTCGTGGTGTAACCGTTTAAAAGCGTTTCTAACTCTGGATTGGAAATCGTAGCGTATTGGAATCCATCAATTCGGATAACCTTAACTTGTCCCTGCTGAGGGTTGATCGCCAGCATGACAGTCGAGGATTCTCCAAAGCGTGCCGCCGACCAGGGTGCTTCTAAACCTAACTCGATCACGCCTCCCGACACTCTCTCGTAGGGAAACGCGGCACCAGTGTTATTCCACATTTCAATTGATGATGATCCGGCTAGCAGGATCTCTGTGGAGTTGTCGAGAATTCGTAATAAATCGTCCGGTGTTTTCTCCGCTGTGGCGAAATCCAGCGCATCCCAATCGGTGCCGTCATCTGTCGCGCTTAGATAAAACTGCCCGGTTCCCGGCCTTGGAACGATAAAGAAGCCATCGTGATACACGGTAAATTCGGCGGCATCGTAGTATTGGGCATCGGTGATAGCTGCGAGCGTTGTCGAAGCGATGGTGTACGTGTATCCCGCAGTGCCATCTGTGAGATGCAACTGCCCACCAACACCACCAATCGCGCTCTGGTTGTGCGCCATGTCCACTCTGCCGGTGGTTGTCGAGAGCGTGCCTCGGCTGGTTTTAACACCTGCACCAGTGACACTCCACAACGTGCCTCGATGGACTACGTATAAAAGCCCACCAGCCACCAACATCCCACGGATAGGCGTATCGCCGAAATTTGCAAACAAAGCCAAGCCCACTCGCTCATGCAGCGAGATCATCGTTTTATCTTCTTGGGCCTGTATATCCATGTACAGATTCATGCGCCGCTGTGCCGACACATTCGACGACTTGCCTTGTAACCCAATCCCTATGATCGGGTATCTCATTGTCGATCAGTATTTATGTTGTAACGACTGCCGCCCAAATAGGCCGGTTCGAGTTCCGCCAACGGCTCTTTTACGTTTAGCCTTTTGACAGAGTTTGCCGACCCTCTCGCAATAGTAGCAACCTCGGGCGGTACGGCAACACCGAACAACGCGGCCAATCGAATAGCCAAGTTATAAGCGATCATCTCGCGATAACCAACAGGCACGTCCACCTCTGTATCTAACGTCGCCAACTGGCTTAATTGCTCCGGCGAATGTAAAAACACTGCCAGAGTTGACGACGGCACAGGCCAGATAAACAACGTGCCCAGCGGATAACTCGGCTCGTAATAAAGATACTCGGGAATGTCAGAACTCGATCCCTTCAGCACGATCCCGCTATACGCCGCGCGGTTTTTAAGCATTTTCAACCTATAATCCTGATTGGTGAAAATACGGATGAACGTGCTTTCGCTTATCTCCGTGGGCCTTGTTGTGTCAAAGTTCCCGCTGGCTCCAATCGTGCGGCTCTGGGTTGATGCAGGCCACGACAGTTCCTCTTCTTTTTGCGCATACAGGTACAGCCCTGGAATACTAAAAGAATCCAGCATGTCATTGAGCGCATCCAGCGAGTCAGCCATTTCCGCCGCTGTCGGCGTTTCGCCTGAGTCGATGATATGACCCAATCCGAGAGATCGTGTGATTAAAGCGCGTGCTGTTGCCATTTAAGCCGAGGGCGAGTTGCCCCGCCCCCACTCCATTTAGCTAGTGATACGACACGCCAACTCGGGCCGAATTGCCTTGTAGCCGTAGAGGATATCTATTCGGCAAGGTATCTTATCCGTGGCGATATCGTACTGCCGCACAATCCGTAGGCTGATTCCGTCGAACTGCTTCCGAGCCGCAAAGTCCACGCTTTCCGGCATCACCAAGTCACCCGTGGCGAATGCAAAAGCATCCTTGTGGTATGCCAAGTTTTGCGCGTAGCTTGTGGACGCCGAACCCAATGCAGTCACCGCCGCGTTATCTGCCGGCAAGGAGTCAACATTCTGGCGTGCGCCACTGCTGTGCAATGTCGGAGAGAACGTCACGAGTGTAGTCGTTGCTGCTGTAACAACAAACTGTTTTTCGTGGGTATAAGCCACTTTTGTCTCTTGGTGCACATCAAGAACACCCGCAATTGTGAACACCGAACCAACAGCGAGCGCTGCGGTAAATCCGTCAACGATCAACGTAGAGGCACCAGTAGCCGCTGACGCGTCATTGACGGCACCGGCCACATCTGCGCCGTTAGTGTGCACATATCCTCGATCATTTTCATGCCAATCGAATCCCGCGCTCCGTCCCATGTAGCCTTCCCTGTACTGTTTTGCTACCTGAGCTGAATCGTGGAACAAGCCGTTGAGAGCGTTGACGATAACCGCCGATGCACCTGAATCGGTTTGTATGCACCGCTTGTCATCTTTATTTGCCAATGCCTGATTGAGCTTGGTACGCGCTTGCAGGTAAGGCAAAAGAGTCGCGGGCACCGTTCCGGGTGTGCCAACCGACTGGTAGACTTCCTTGGTCATGTTGATCGCGTCAGACTCCACAGCACTAGCCAGCGATGCCATAGCTGGTGCAATGTAGTCGCGGCTGAAGTCGTTCAAATCCTGCGTTAGTTCCGCAGTTGTGAACGTCATAGCTACATGCTTTTGGGTCGCCGTGGTGAGCGTCACCGATTCAGTCGTTACATCCTGCGTGCTGATTGCAGCACCGTCGGCAACGGTGAATTGATTCGGCAGGCGGATACGCAATGCGCTGCCGGCTTTGCCGCCTTCTTGAGCGTGCGAATTGTCGTAGCTCCGGTTAATAGTGCCCACAAATGTCAGCTTTTCGTGCAGCACACGAAGCGCCTCGTTTGTGATCATGTCAACGGTCAGATTAGTGTTAGCCATCAGTTAAGTCTCCAAGCAAGAGGATTATCGGTGTACCTCCGCATTGCGCCGTTTGATCCACTCGCCGGTTTCGAGATTGTCGCTCAATCCATTGTTGGAAGAGCCAGAACTTCGATTCGGCTTTCGAGGTGGCGGTGCTGCGGAAGCTGTTTTGCCTCCCGCTAAATTCGCTGAGAGTTTGCCCAACTCCATCAATTGATTGATTGGAGGCATGGCGGATATCTTCTCGGCTATCTTGGGATTATTCCCGAGGTGGTGCCAAAGTCGATGTCCGTCATCGCTAGAAAGGATTGCTTCGCCCATCGTCGGGCTAATGTGTAGATCCTGATTTTGGGTGATAGAAACGAAGTCTTCGAATTCTTCCGTGCCACGTTCCGAAACGTCATCACGGGTTGAATCGAATGTACTCTGTGCCTCCACTGCGTGCGCTTGCTGCTCACGTTCTGCGCGGGTTTGATTCTCCTGCGCAATGTAAGCTGCTGCGGCCTGTCGTGCTTTGTTCTCGGCTTTTGCTTCGATAAAACTTTCGTAGTCGTCGAAGTCATCCCGATTAACTGCGGCTTCAGGTTGAGCTTGAGGTTGTGGCTGTCTCGCTTCTGCTAGTTGCCTCTCTAAGTCTCGCGATTTTGCGGTTAGCTGTGCGATCCTCTGGTGAGCATCACGACGATTCCTGCGCTTCGGTGTTTCTTCCTCTGCCGGATTGTCGTCTGCTACTGCCAGAACATCTGTAGAGGGTGCCGTGTCCTCCTGTACTGTTGAAACCGGGCCGGGTGGCTCAATCTCAATGTCGGCGATATTGTCGTTATCCATTGCTGGGTTCCTACTGGCGACTAACTTTGCGTTGTCGGTTACTGCAACGTGTTGGAAATGCCACCTGTGACATTTCCATCCGAGTCAGTTTGGACGGACAAGCTTTTCGGCTTGGCCATTTCTTGCAACATAGTGGCGAGAATTTCGCTGTTCTGTTGCGTTGATTGAGCCAGCGCTGCAAGTATTTGCTGCGTTGACTCAGCGCCAGAGCTAGCCACCTGGACAAGCTCGGCGATTGATTCATATTCGGCTACGTTCTTTTCGGCAGTCATCGTGAGCGCCATCTGCGATTCTTGCTGCTTCGCAATCAGTTCGGCTTGTTTCTGCTCGAACTCCATCGTCTTGATCGCGTACTGTTGTTCGAGTTCCGTCATCTTCATTTGATGATCTGCGGCCTTCGTTTGCTGCTCGATGACTTTGCCTTGCACCGTTTGTTGTAGCTGTTGATTGACTTGGCCTAGTTGCTCCATTTGTGCCTGTTGTTGCTGGAGCGCCTGGGCCATCTGTTGAAATTGTTGTGCTACTTCTGGGTCCATCGGCTCGCCATCCTCGTCGCCTCCTGTGATTTCCGGAGGAATAGTACGTTTGATTCTTTCGGACATTTCTTGCGCATAGGGCGAGTCGTCTAGCTTCATCGCAAAGTCGCCGATCACGTTCCACAGGTTTGGGTTAGCCGCCAGATAAGCCTGCATTCTCTCGGCACCTTCTTGCCTCTTTGTCGCGTAGCTCGTTCCTACAGAAGTTGCGACGTCGTACTTGCCCATGCCGACGTTGTAGCTTTTCTTTTTCTGTCCATCTTCGTGGTAGGAGGTTTTTTGCTGCGGATCTAGTTGTACGTGTTCGGCCTCTCCGTCATCGCCGAGAATTCTGGCGCTGCGGTACGTGTCGTAGTAATACGGGATCAAGTCCACAAGCACTCGGCCTGCCTGCCGGATGGCGCGCCCCATATTGTCTGGGTAGTGATAAGTGCCTACGTCGCCAATTTGTTGCCTTTGCCGCAACGCGACTCCGGATTTCTCGTTTGAATCTCGGCCAAGGTTCCCGGCGAAAAGGCTAGTCGTCGCCTGTATATCGGAGTCGTTTATTTGCAGTTGGGACAGCAGTGCGGAATTCGCGCCTGTCGGAAATTGCCGTTGAGGCGGCGGCAATGGTTGGCCTTGATCGTCATACGCGTTGTACGTCAAATAAGGCGCATTAGAGCGGTTGGCGGCGGCATAAGAGGATTCGTGGCCTTCCACTGCTTCACTGGCCACTAACCACGGTGCCTTCGGCTCTAATGCGTTGCGTTCGGCCATCGCGGAAACGGTGTAGTTATACATTTGCTGGGCGTCACGCGCTCGGCGGACGATCCCGCATATCATCCGCTCGCCGTTTATATTGATATCTTCGCCGACGACTCGGATTATTGGTATGTATTGGCCTTTTTCGTCACGCTCATCGAGCACCTCCAATCCCGAAAGTTTTTTCCACTTGATCGATCTAGTGTTGATCGTGCGCTCGGATTGATAAGGCCCATCGCGTTCTGCGTCGTAATCGTCCAACGGGCGCGCAACACCGTCGATCACTACGTGCTTTATTGGCAGATCTTCCGCGTAAAAGCATTCGGTTATCTGCACGGATTTCTCAGTCATCCATGTATTCGTGCTGCCCGAAAGGCTTTCCATTGTTGCGTCGGGATATTCGCGCTTAAACTTGGCCTTCGGGATCATCGCATCGACATACACGGCTGTAGCGTCGGCACCGGTTAGATCGGTTATCCAAGGATCCATCCGAACGGCGAATGGATCGGCAATCGGGTTTATGTGGAGTTCTTGTTCGTTATAGATCGGATCTGTGTAATCCGAGTCGATCCGGAAATACCCAAGGCCCATCATCACCTGAAATTCCGACGCTATGGAATACGCCTGCTGCGAATTTGAGATGTGCTCGATATGTCGGATCAATCCTTGCAGCATTTCAGCGGTGCGAATGTCGCCTCTGTCGTCGATAGGCAATATCTTGATCGATGCCCTGCCCTGACGCATGTTGTTGATGATCTGTCGGGCCGATGTCGGCAACTTATTAATAGTCAGGCAAGGCCGCGCACCGTTGGAGCCATGCTCGCGAGAATTTCGCAGTTCCTTATTCCACTGGTCGGAACTCCAACCAAACTCCAAATCCGAAAGCATGCGCTTTCTATTCTCTGCTTCAGCCTCCTCGAATTCTTTGTACTGCTCAAAAAAATCTTTATGCGTTTTCATGCGGCCATCCAGGAGTCGTGACCGGCGTGCGCGTAAGTATTTTTGATGGACTTTTTCGGGCGCTCTTTCTTCGTGATGCCAGGGAATAGCTCAGTCAATGCCCACACCAGTGCATCTACTCGATCTGGGCTGTAACCCTGCGACTTTCTGTCAAAGTCAGAAGTGAACGCGCACATTTGATCTTCTAACGTGTCCAATTTTCCGACATGATGAATCCTGCCCTGCTCGTACAGTGCTGAGATTGGCTCAGCGCGTGTAACCTTTCCTCGGCTTGCATGAACCTGCTTTACGTTGATGCTCGGGTTCACGGTGCGTATGGTTTGCTCCACCATATCGCCGCCTTGGTTCGACTCAGCAATGATCAAGTCGGCGTCATCCTCCAAGAATCGTGACACTGCTTTGCTCGCCCATTCTTGAGGTGAATACCTGCCTGAATCGTCGCCCCAGACATATCCATGCCCGTCGATACCTTCGCCAGCCACAATGATCCCAGTCTCGTCTGAGCCTTCGGTGTTCGTGATAGCGGGATCGATAGCCACAACTATTCGTCGCATGTCTGGCAGTGCGCCGGGTGACTTGCGAAGGCTGTCGATGTTGGCGCGTGTCCACAAAGCGCCCGGCATGTCCTCAAGCAACTCAGCAAGCAATTCCTGCCTGCCCATGCGGGTGCCTTCGTACTGCTTGATGATCGTAGAGAAGAAACCTTCTGCTAGGTTGGCTTGATTGTCATACGTCGAACCGCGAGTAACTACGGTGCTTGCGTCTTTGGAGAGATCAATAAGAGCCTTCAATGGTCGCGGTGTCGTCGTGACGATTGCTTGTGGTGTTTTACCCAATCTCAAGCCCAACTTGGCTTGGTCCCAACTCTCCAGATACCGCCAGGAAGCTAGTTCATCAGCCCATAGCTTTTCGTGCTGCTTGCCTCGAAGGCGGTCTGGTTTGTCTGCTGTGAATATCAAAGATGTGGCACCATTGGGCCAACTGAGTTTTGAAGCATGTTTCACATACTCTGGCCGTTCTGCTTTCGGGCACACTGCGAGTATTCCTGATTCGCCCTCAACCATAATGTCTCTGGCATCGTCTGCCGTAGCACCCAACAGGTTCACGTAGCGCGCGCCCTCCTTAACCCAAGCTCGAACAGTCTCAGCACCCGTTCGCGTCTTACCGAATCCTCGGCCGGCCATCACTAACCAATATGTCCAATCACCTTTTGGCCGTTCCTGCGCGGGACGAGCTAGCCCACCTTCCCAGGCACTCATTAATTCAAGCGCTTGTGCTTCATTAATCGAGTCCAGAAACGACATTCGCTCTACTTGAGGCAGAGCAGCTAGGCGTTCTAGTGGGCTGAGTTGCATTTAATTCTTGTCTTCTAGGTATGCAGCCAGCGCATCCATTGCGCTGCCGTTGATGTTCATTTCAATCGGGCCTTCGTCTGGGCCTGATATCTGCTGAGGTACTTTGCCCTCAATCCTGTCACCAATCTCCTTTAACGCAGGAACGTCGCCTTCGCAGGCTTTCGTCCATATCGCAGCAACCGCAATCATCATCGGCGTATCGCGCTGCGGGATGCCGTTTGCATCTCGTATTGCGTACTCTCGGATCGCGTCCGACCAAATGCGGCCCTTTCTAGCGTTCTGGTTTCCTGGTTGTCCGCCTATCGTCATTCAACTCGAACCCAATTATATGATTATGTTAAATATACACTATCGGTTAGTAAGTACACACTATCATTTCAAGGCGTGCGTATTGGCTATCTGTCTATGTTAGTGGTTACTAACCTGTAGAGCTAGGTTTAGCCGTTCTCTGTTGGTTCGTAATCGAGCGTTTCTGACCTGTCCAACGATTCGGCGGCGCTTGAGTGCCAATCATGCCAGTTATATCGTTGTTTTGGTGTATCGGCTAAACTGCCAATATCCGTGCGTACCGCGATACAACTCACGCATCCTTCGTCGGCTGAAATCAAGAAACCCGCATCCCACTGCCTTAGAGCATACGCTTCCGTATTGTTCTCGGCTGTGACGGTTAGAGTTCCGTGGATTATTTCAGCTATCACAGCAAACTCAGCATAACTAATACCGCACTTGCGTTATCGTTTCGTTGTAACTTGTTGACATATCGCGTTTCTTCTTTCAGTTCTGCAAGCATATCGCCATTTTCGCGGACACCAGCGTCGTCAATTATTCTGTTTTTTTTCGGTTTAGCTTTGTTGCTCATTGCGTTTTGTTCTTACTGTGCTTCCCGAATTCTCTCGCGCCTGTGTAGCCGAGATAGCCGACTCCGAATAATCCGAAAAGAGCTTCTGGAATGGCCGCTAGCCAGAGTTGGAATCCCGTCGCGATCCGTGCCGCTATTTCGGGCTGGAATCCCGACAATATAGCCATTGGGATAGCTGCGAGCAGAATGATGTACATCACGTAGAGAAAGCTTGGTCTGGCTCGCGATGTCCAAGGATCTGCGCTCTGAGCCTCTGCAATGATAGCGGAGAGCTGTAGCTCGACTGATTTAAGCTCGCCTTGCTGATCAAGCTCGATTAAATGGGCCTTGGCAGCAGCCTTCTGAGCTGGATCAGGAATGACTTTGTCGAGGATCGCCAAGCCTGCGGTGATTAGTGTACCGATCATTTGCGTATCGCCTTCCACTGCTCGGAATTGTCCACTTGTACCGCATCCAGTTGTTTCTGCATGTGTTTTGAGTTACTGCGTAAATCCTGATAGCCCATAGCGGCAGAAATGGTGAGCGCGATTATCGGCAGGAATTTGACTAAGTCGAGGACGGTTAAATTAAGTTTTTCGCGCTCCGGTCGCGGCTCTTGGCGTTTAATCGCCTCCACCGCCTTCCTAATGACAGTTTCGTCGCTCATGCCAATTGTCTCAGCATCTCGCTCAACTCCACCGCACGTTGGCCTACTTGCCGGGCATAGGCGCTATCTAGTAGCTCGTCTGCGGCTAGATCCCATTGTGACGAACGGATCGCCGCTAGCATTTTCTTAAATCGTCTCAAGCGCGTTATGCCTAAATTGAAGCACA
>Ga0302135_10002999_pt1 | contig 10071 bp, 10 predicted proteins | sample CBN3_surface_MG_FD_203119 | JGI IMG/M metagenome (GOLD analysis project Ga0302135, IMG submission 203119) | Marine microbial communities from Western Arctic Ocean, Canada - CBN3_32.1 | ecosystem: Environmental > Aquatic > Marine > Oceanic | place: Canada: Western Arctic Ocean | collected... | reverse complement strand
GCATCCGCGTCCAGCCACAACTCGCTGTCCGGGTGAGCGGCGGCGTGGACGCGGATGCCGTGCTGGGTGGGGATACGTTCATCAGCCGTGCTGTGAATTACCAGGATGGGATAGTCCAGGCTTGCCACCGCGTTTTCAGGCGCCAACGCGCTTACGTCAATGTTGTAGAGGACACTGGCTAAAAGCTGCGTCATTGGTATGAAGATTGGCACGGCCCATTCCGGCACGGGCGTGGTGCGAGCGGTCTCTTGAGCTATCAGGTCTGATACGTCAGCGTAAGGACTGTCGACTACCAAGGCTCCGATTCCAGGCTCATCGGCTGCGGCAAGGAGAGCGGTGGCCGCGCCCATGGAAAAGCCAAGCAGACCTATGCTGTCCAACGCTAGCCCTCTGTCCTGCAATGCATCCACTGCGCCCAAGACATCCAGCCGTTCAAAGTACCCGCCAGAGATGTGGTCGCCGTCCGAGGTGCCATGGCCCCGTTGGTCAAATATCAGCACGTTGTAGCCGTGCTGGACCAGCATGGAAGCGAGGTGTGTGATATCGCCGTCGCCGCCGGTGCGTGTGGAGTTGATGCCGTGCACCAGCACCACAGCCTGAGCACCTTCAGCATTGAGCCCGCCTTCCGCAGGAATAATCCAGCCGCGCAGTGCGACGTCGCCCAGGCGGGAGGCGAATTCAATCTCCTGGAAGCTCAGACCGTAGTCTGCTGGAGTGTTGAATAGGTCTTTACGGTCAGCCTGAGTGATGCTGGAGGCAATGAGGTAGGCAACCGCCACGTACGCAACCAGAGTTATGAGCGCCAAAGGCGGGAGAGTCCATTTGAGTACGCGCGGCATCACTAATTCCTAGAACGTATTGCCTAACATGGTTTTCTTGGCCAGGTTCAGCGGCTGCAACTGCGGGAGTGTAGCATCACCTGTTCATGCCCCTTCCTTGAGATTACAGCAGACTGAGGGGAGCATACGGGACACTGCTGCCCAAGGTGAGTGACGTATGTACTATGTTGCGCTGGTGTGAATACCAGCCTCCTGTGGTGGCGCAACCTCCAGGCTTGGTGCATACGCCCCGTGTGTTACCGGCGTCCGGCGGGTAATATGTTGCCCTTACAGAAGCCTGGCGCGGGCGTACCAAGGTGATGGTATGACAGTAGTACAAGAGTCCAGTCCTGAGAAACCCGTAGCGGCTGAAAAGCTGCCGGACTACGCGGTCTTTGACGACTTCCGTTACAGCCAGCGGATAGCTGTGACGGTGCGCTGGGTTATCTTGGGCGCGTGGCTGTTCCTGCTGAACTACCGCAATCCAGATATCAGCCAATTGGTCACGTTGAATGGCCTGGGCATGACGCTTGCAGTATTGAATGGATATGTCCATTGGCGCATATGGAGAGGGCGGCCGGTCTCAAGAGGGTACGTCCTTGCCCTCAGTTCCATGGACCTGGTGGTGATAACCGTAGGCATTGCGGCGACCACTGGATTTGCTAACACCTACTTTGTTTTCTACTATCCCGCGCTGCTTGGAATCCCTCTAGTGTTCTCATCACGGCGGCTTAGTTTTCTGGTCACGGGGGTAGTTGCGATAGCCTACGCTGCCATCAGCATTTTCTTGGAGCCGGGAGTGGACGTAGACGAAAGGGAAGAGGCGGTACTGATCACGCGCATTGTCATAATGTTTGGCGTGGTGATGGCGGCCAACCTTCTGGCCCGCATTGAACGGACCATGCGAAGAGAGGCTGTGGCAGCGGAGCGAGAGCGCTCTCACGAGAACCTTGAGTTGCAAAAGAAGGCCCAGGCGGCAGAGATAGCGGCGCTGACTGAGCGTGGCCGCATTGCCAGGGAGATTCACGATGGCGTGGCGCAGTCGATATACATGTTGAGCTTGAACCTGGAGACTGCAGTAGAGCTGGCGGCCAAGAAACATGAAGATTTACCAAAGAGACTGGACTCTTTGGTGTCGCTGTCCAAGTCCACGCTGCTGGAGGTACGGCATTACATCTATGACCTGAAGCCCTACCTTGAGGGTGAGCAGAGCATGGAACACATGCTAGAGAACATCATCAGGGAGTTCAGGACGGTGGCGGGAGTAGACACGACGTTGGAAACCAGGGGTGAAGAGCGTCATGTGCCCATCTCCGTGGCGACGGCCCTCTACCGGCTGACCCAGGAGGCCCTGGCAAACGCGTTCAAGCATGCGGGAGCTTCTAAAGTAAACGTGGGCTTGGAGTTCTTGCCAGACGGCCTTCGTTTGACCGTCCATGATGACGGTCGTGGGTTCAACGTGAAGGAGAGCATCCCAGGCCATGGTCTGACCAACATGCGCCAACGGGCAGAAGAACTAGAGGGCAAATACACAATAGAGAGCACTCCAGGGCAGGGAACGCACGTAAGTGTGTGGCTGCCTGCCTGAATGTAGGGCTGCGATTAGAGAGGTGAGGCAATGGCAAACATTCGTATCATGGTAGTGGATGACCATGAGGTGGTGCGCACCGGACTGCGGGCCATTCTGGAGCCGGAGGAAGACCTTGAGGTGATAGCGGAGGCTGGCTCCGGTGATGACGCTGTCCAGGCCATTGGCAACCCGCCTCCAGATGTAGTCTTGATGGACGTTCGGATGGGTGAAATGAGCGGTACGGAGGCGTGCAGGCTCATCAAGAGCGCCCACCCAGACGTGCGAGTGCTCATGCTCACCTCCTTTGGGGAGGAAGAGGCGGTGATGGCCTCCATCATGGCTGGGGCATCTGGGTATCTGCTCAAAAATGCAGGACGCTCTGAGCTATTGAGCGCTATCAGGGCGGTGGCCGGGGGCCAGAGCTTGCTGGACCCGTCTGTGACGAAGAAGGTCATGGAGCGGCTGGCATCTCTTACACAGAAGGAGAGCGACCACGCGGTGGAGACGCTCTCAGAACGTGAGAGAGAGGTGGTGGAGCTGGTGGCGAGGGGACTGACCAACAAGGAAATTGCTGAGAAGCTCATCATAAGTGAGAATACCTCTCGTAATCATGTGAGTCGTATTCTGGACAAGTTGGGGCTCTCCCGGCGCAGTGAAGCCGCAGTCTTTGCCGTGCAGCATGGTCTGTTGAATGCTGGTCAGAAGGATGGGAACTAGCCGTTGAATTTTTTGCGTGAGCACCGCAGTTACCTCCTGCCGTCCTTCTTGCGCGCGGCCCTCATGGCAGGGCTTCTGGCGCCAGGGCTGATTGTTGGCTCCAACCCTCATCATCTATTTGGGACTATGACTGCGATTCCTGTTGTGGCCTTTGTCGCCTTCATTCTGGGAATGATTTTCGCAAGCTCATGGCGTTGGAAGCCGCACCTGTGGGGTCTCTGGCTTGCATTGCCGTTACTTGGCTTCTTCATCGTTGAGGTGATCGTCCTACGCGGGCCATGGTTTGAGCCGGGGTGGTTCCTCCTGGTTATTTACCTGCCCGCCGTTCTGGCCGGAGCCTTTGGGGCGGTAGCTGGGTCAAGGCTGGTCCCTGGTTCGCCCGTCGCGCTGCTGGCGTTCCGGCTGGCGGCCATTTTCACCCTCATGCTAGGCGCCATCAGCCTTGGCTTGTCGTTCCAGATGCAGCCGCCGCCGGTTGCCGTGGCGGACGCTTTTGCGAAGTCTGTTGAAAGGGACAACGTCGAGACTGCCTACGTTGCATCGCATCCCAGCCTTCAAGAGCGAGAGTCGCTGGAGACATTCACGGAGGCGGTCGCAGGCACTTTGCCTGTGCGCGGGGACGACGGTATTGAATGGGCCGTTCATCGCAATGACAACATTGCCACTGTCGAATCGATACCTTCGCTGACGTATGAGGCTGACGTTCGTTTTTGGCTGAAGCTGGACGGTTACGTGTGGAAGATCACGGGGTATCGCATAGTCAACCAGTCTGGCGATGTTATCGAGAGCGGAGCAGGGCAGTAGGACGAATGGTATAATTTGCCTTCAATCACGACCTGAGGAGACGCAACATGGCGACCCCACGGCTATCTCGTGTAATGACCCTGGCCATCCAGAAATTTGACCGCTCATTGCCACTGCTCAATCGCACGGTTCCTATGGAAAACATCATGGCCAACCACGTGCCAGCGGGCGTGCCGGGCGTGATGGGCGTGCTGAAGGGTTACTTTGACGCGGCTGAAATCCCTCTGGCACGGCTTGCGTTTGTCACCGACCAGGGTGACCCGGTGAAGGGCGTGCCGGTGTTCCCTGACCGTCTCTTTGTGCAGCAGTACGTCTACGTTCGCGCTGACAGTGATATTTACTCCCTGGCTGACCTCCGTGGAAAGAAGGTCCATGTGCCGGGGTATTTCATCACCGCCTCTCTCTGGCACAGGGCCGCATTGCAGGAGGCGGGTGTGGAGCCGCAGGAAGTCGAATGGACCACCTCCATTCCTGAATTGGATGACCGCCAGTCCTTCCCTGACGGCGTGAAGATTACCTACGTGCCAAGTCCGTACCTGGGTATGGAGCGACTGCTGGACGGCACGGCGGACTGCCTGATGAGTGAGGCCACCCCTCCTGTGCCGCCTGACCAGCGTGACAAGGTGCGTCGTCTGTACACGAACGCGCAGGAGTTACAGAAGGACTACTACAAGCGCACGGGGTTCAACCCCATTGTCCACGTGATTGTGGCCACGAATGAAGCGCTCAAGGCGTGGCCTGACTTTGGCGTGGAACTGTGTCGCGCATACGACGAGGCGAAGGCACAGGCATATCAGTGGCTTCAGAATGAACGCACCAACACCATTCCTCTGATGCGGGGCTACCTGGATGAGACGATGGATATGTTTGGTAACGACCCGTGGCCCTACGGCCTTGGCCCCAACCGCGCAGAGATAGACCAGTTCCTCCAGTACGCCCACGAACAAGGGCTGACGCGACGCCGTCTTGTACCGGAGGAGCTTTTTGATGAGCGGTCATTGTCATACCAGTTCACGGCCAAGATGGAGCCTGGGTCTGAACCTGGCGGCGGCGTGTGGCCTGGTGCGGTGGTATAGCTGTCGATTGAGGCGCGCCAGGCTCGGTTGATGTAACCGTTTGTTGACACACCGCTACCTGCTGGCTATTATCAAGTTACTTATGTATTGCACCTGCGTCTGTATAAACGTCCCATAGGTCAAAGGCATCCCATTCTGGGACGCCCCCGTCAGCCTATGGACACCATATGGACGGGGGCTTTTTTATTGTCAAAAATCTAGCCCATGTGGCTAAGCCAGCCGATTACGAGGAGACAGACTTCAATGGCGACTAACGTTGTAACAAGTGATGGTTCTGGCCGGGGATGGTTGCGTGAGACCTTCAGCTTTCCTCATCCGGTGAACGAGTATGCCGCCAGGAGCGTGGCAGGCATGGTGGTGGTTCTGGCTGCATCCATCATCCTGTTTGATGTCCGATGGCTGCTCTTTGTGCTGGCGTACGGCTTTTTGGCCCGTGTGTTTACGGGCCCCAGCCTGAGTCCCATGGGGATGCTTGCCACGAAGCTCATTGCTCCCAAGCTCCTTAATCGCAACAGGGCAGTTGCTGGCCCACCCAAGCGTTTTGCTCAGATGGTTGGCCTTGTCTTCTCCGTGACTGCTATTGTGCTGGCCTATGGTTTCGGGCAGGTGGGGGCCGCCTATGCGGTGGTGGGGGTGCTCATCTTCTTCGCGGCGTTGGAGGCCTTTGTTGGCTTCTGCACAGGATGCTTTGTTTTTGGCTTTCTCATGCGCTGGGGTGTCATCCCTGACGATGTTTGTGAGCGCTGCAACAATATCCAGTACGCGGAAGAGGCCATAGCGGCCTTTGAGGCTGAGCAGCACGCCTAAGCGCTTCGCGCTCTAGGCTTCTGGCATTTATCCTCCCACCCTTGTCAGCCCACGACCTGTCTGCTACCGTTGCGGTGCTATGCACCAGACCCGTCGTGGTCGTCAGTCCATCAAAGCGTCTCTGTTCATCACCTGCACCATTGACCAGTTCTACCCCCAGGTGGGCGAAGCTGTGGTCAAGGTGCTACGCCGCCTTGGCGTTGACGTGAACTTCCCAGAAGCACAGACCTGCTGTGGTCAGCCCTTCTTCAACGGAGGCTACCGGCAGGAGGCCAAGGACCTGGCACGCCGTTTCCTGGACGTGTTTGACGGGAATGACTACGTGATTGTGCCGTCAGGCTCCTGTGGCAGCATGGTGCGCTCCTTCTACTCCGAGCTTTTCGCTGATGATGCAGATGCTTTGGCCCGTGCTGAGGATCTGGCCTCTCGTACCTATGAATTTTCCGAATTCATTGTGAACGTGCTTGAAGTCACGGACGTTGGCGCGTCATTCGCTGGCAAGGTCACCTACCACGACGCCTGTCACTTACTTCGAGAGCTTCATGTTGAAGACCAACCACGGTCACTCATTCAAGCCGTCAAGGGAGTTGAACTTGTGGAAATGGAAGCATCCCAGGCCTGTTGCGGCTTTGGTGGCCTCTTCTCTGTAAAGTTCCCGCATATCTCCACTGCCATCCTGGACAGCAAGCTTCAATCCATTGAGGCCAGCGGTGCGGACGTGGTGGTGGCCAATGACAGCGGTTGCCTCATGCAGATGGGCGGGGCCATGAGCCGCCGCAACATGAAGGCGAAGCCCATGCACCTGGCTGAGTTACTGGCCCAAGAGGGGGGGCGCGCCTGATGAGCGAGGTTAAGAGCAAGGAATTCCAATCAGCCTCCAAGGCAGCTTTGAATGACAAGGGGCTCCAGCGGCTTTTGGGCCGCGTGGTCCACGGCTTTGCGGATCTGCGTGACGCTGCGGTAGAAGAGGTTACGGAGCCGGTCTGGGAGCAGTTGCGGGAGCGGGCCCGGTCCATCAAACAACAGACGCTGGCCAATCTGGACTACTACCTTGAGTTGGTGGATAAGTCAGTTACCAGGAACGGCGGCCACGTCCACTTTGCCAAGGATGCGGATGAGGCCAACAAGATTGTTTTGGAGATTGCCAAGCGCCATGACGTGAAGCGCGTGGTTAAGAGCAAGTCCATGGTTTCTGAGGAGATGGGTATCAACCAGGTGCTGGAGGCCAACGGCATTGAGCCGGTGGAGACGGACCTTGGAGAGTACATCATCCAGCTTGCCAAAGAGACGCCTTTCCACATCATTGCACCGGCATTGCACAAGTCCCGAGAGCAGGTCTCCGACCTCTTCCACGACTGGCTGAAGTCCCAACCAACTAATGAAATTGAAGAGCTTTGCCGTATTGCCCGGGATGAATTGCGTGACAAATTTGCCACCGCAGACATGGGTATCACGGGGGCCAACTTCATTGTGGCGGAGACCGGCACGGTGATGCTTGTAACTAACGAGGGCAACGGGCGCATGACAACCTCAGCGCCTAGAGTGCTGGTGACCCTGGCAGGCATGGAAAAAGTGGTGCCCGCGTTGGAAGACCTGGCCACGTTCATCAGGTTGTTGCCTCGCTCCGCAACCGGCCAACGCATCTCTGCCTATACTACGTTCCTGGGTGGGCCTCGCTCAGCGACTGACGAGGACGGTCCGGAGGAGTACCACCTTGTTTTGGTGGACAACGGCCGCATGAACGTGTTGAAGGACCCTGAGATGCGAGAGGTGCTCCAGTGCATCCGCTGTGGCGCATGTCTGAATACCTGCCCCGTGTACCAAAAGGTGGGCGGCCACGCTTACGGCTGGGTGTACTCAGGGCCTATTGGCGCAATTCTCACTCCGTTGTTGGTGGGTATGGATGAGGGCAAAGAGCTTCCGTTTGCGTCGTCATTGTGTGGCGCATGTAAGGACGTATGCCCTGTGAAGATAGACATACCACGCTTGTTGCTCCGGCTGCGCGGTAGGGCAACAGAGGGCGGCAACGGCGTAAAAGGGTCAGCCCCATGGATCCAGAAGCTCATGGTGCGCCGTTGGTTTAGTTCAGTGAAGACACGGCAGGCCATGAACCGTTCCGCCAAGCTGGGGAGACTGTTGCAGCGCCCCGTTGCCAGAGGCGGGCGTATCAAACGCATACCGCTTCCCATGGTATCCGGGTGGACGCAGCAGCGGGACTTCCCCGCCCTGGCACCCAAGTCCTTCAGTGAAGTCTGGCGTGACAGTTTAGACAAGCCGTAGGTAGTAACCATGACGCTCCTCCCTGATGAACAAGCAAAGAAAGAATTCCTGGAACGGGTCAGGACTGCTCTTGGCCGTACCGAGCCTCTGAAGCATGTGCCGGACCACCCCAGCTTGAAGATGGAACTGCCCCAACAGGAGCAGAAGGTACGCACCATTCAGGCCAAGAATGAGGCCCGGAGGGAACGGCTTATCACCGCGCTCCTGTCCCGCGCTGAGCAGATGGGATGGCGGGTGAACCGGGTGCCTGGTCCCGAAGAGGCAGCCAGGGCTGTCGCTGAGATTGCACGGGACGCCGGAGCGAAAAAGGCAGCCCGCTCAGCCCAAGACATCTTCAAGCGCGTGGACGTTGACGGCGCTCTGCGCAAAATGGGAATCAACCCCCTGGTGTTGGCCTCAGGCCGCACACGTCATCGCAGCCAGCTCAAGGGGTTGTCCTTTGAGGCAGAGGTGGGCATCACCGGAGTTGATTACGCTATTGCGGAGACGGGTAGCTGCGTGGTCATCCCGCGCAAGGGACTTAGTCGTATGGTCTCCCTGGCGCCGCCGGTATACATAGCATTGGTGGAGCCGGCCCAGGTGATGGAGAGCCTTGATGACGTCTTTGCCATTCGGCGGATGCAGTACATGCAAAACAATGGCAGAGACACCAATTACATGAACTTCATCTCTGGCCCAAGCCGTACAGCGGATATTGAGATGACCATTTCCATAGGTGTCCACGGGCCGGGACAGGTGCACCTGATTATGATTGGGTAACAGGGGCGTGCGGAGGGTCTTACAGTGGCATACGCCGTTCTTTCCACCCAACCCACCCTTCGTAACGCCTAAGAGTCAAGGGACCCCCCTCACTCTCCCCGGCAAAAGGCTGCGCCCTCTGCACTCGGTATAAGAAATTTTCGGGAGAAACCTATGACGAACGACATCATCAACATGGACGATATGGCGAAGGTCTACGATGTGACCGACACCTTTGATATAGACCGAGAGACCATCAGCGTGGAGCTCACGAAAGAGGACCCAGGTTCGGTTGCGTTCAACGGCGGCACGTGGGAGATGACGCTCCCGCTAACGATGCCCCTCGACGAGTGGCAGGCCACGTTGAAGGCTGAGATAGAGCGGCTGAACAGCTAGCGCGTGCCCGGCGGTGGGGCTGAAGGGTACCCCCGTCCCGCATAGTCGAACCCCTCCAACTCAAGCACCTTCAGGCCAGGCGACTGTGGCGATGCGTAATACGCACGTATCTCTATTATTAGGCCCGTCGCAGGGTCAAAGTCTACCCACTCGATACCGCGCAGCATTGTGCCTTGCTTCGCCTTGAAGTGTGTCCACTCCAGCACCGCACAGTTGTCGTCAGGGTTCACGGTGAGCGTGTCTATGTGCCAGTAGGAGCCAAAGTTGGCCACCGCGGCCTGCCAGCGCTCAGCTATCGCTGCCGCGCCCCGGTACGCGCCCCCATACATGCCCGGTGGGAAATAGTGGACCGCCTCCGGGATGAACTCGTCCATTATCTTCTTGGCGTCGGCATTGTTGCACCCCTCGTAGTAGCGGGTGATGCGGCCAGTCATACGCTCCACCTTGGCGGCGCGGTCGTCGGTTGTCATACAAGTAACCTCGTCTCGCAGAAGCTGTCACCCGTTTATCAACGGAGCGTCGTGCTGTCAACATGCGCCGCTTGAGCGGTGAGTCGTCAGCAGGTACAGTGCCAGCGTAACTTTCAGCACAAGGAGCAGCATGCGCTACCAGCGTTTCGGCAAGAGTGATATGGAGGTCTCAGTGGTGTGTCCCGGCAACTGGGCGTCGGGCGAAAAGCGCTGGGGTGGTGTTGAAGAGGATGAGGCTATCCGCGCCACGCGACTGGCGGCGGATCTGGGCATCAACTTCTTCGATACTGCGAAGTCCTATGGCTGGGGCGCGTCTGAACGTCTGCTGGGGAAGTCGCTGGCGGGGGTGCGACAGAACGTTTACATCACCACCAAGATGGGTCGTAAGCCACGGT
>Ga0302135_10002996_pt1 | contig 10078 bp, 8 predicted proteins | sample CBN3_surface_MG_FD_203119 | JGI IMG/M metagenome (GOLD analysis project Ga0302135, IMG submission 203119) | Marine microbial communities from Western Arctic Ocean, Canada - CBN3_32.1 | ecosystem: Environmental > Aquatic > Marine > Oceanic | place: Canada: Western Arctic Ocean | collected 2017-09-15 | reverse complement strand
CTCCGTGAACCGAGACACAGGCTGACTCGCCGACGGCGTAGAAGCCATCAATAATTTCATCTTCGCCGTTGCTGTTTTGGGTGAGCGCCTGGCCATTGATGTTGGTTGGAATACCTCCCATCATGTAATGGCAGGTGGGAACCACCGGGATAGGGTCTGTCACTGGATCGACGTGGGCGAAGGTGCGAGACAATTCCAAAATTCCTGGCAACTTGGAGTTGAGGACGTCTTCCCCCAGGTGATCCAGTTTCAACAGCACATGATCGGCATTTTCGCCGCAACCTCTGCCCTCCAGAATCTCCAGTACCATCGAGCGGGCCACCACATCGCGGCTAGCGAGGTCTTTCGTGTTTGGTGCGTACCGCTCCATGAAGCGCTCACCATCGCTGTTGATTAAATAGCCCCCTTCGCCGCGACTGCCCTCAGTAACCAGAGTGCCAGCACCGTAGATACCGGTGGGATGGAACTGCCACATTTCAATATCCTGCACCGGAAAGCCGGCGCGCAGCGCCATGCCAATGCCATCACCGGTGTTAATCAGGGCATTGGTTGTCGATGCATAAATTCGACCCGCGCCACCGGTTGCGAATACGGTGGCCCTGGAATTAATAAAGACAGTTTCTCCTGTCTCGATACAGATAGCGATAACGCCTACTACAGCGCCATCTTGATTCTTTACCAGATCGGTAGCGTACCATTCATTCAGGAATACAGTGTCGTTTTTCAGATTAGCCTGGTAAAGCGTGTGCAACAGGGCATGGCCAGTTCTGTCTGCGGCCGCACAGGTTCTGGCAGCCTGGCCGCCCTTACCAAAATCTTTTGATTGACCACCAAATGGACGCTGATATATACGACCCTCAGCAGTGCGAGAAAATGGCAGACCCATGTGCTCTAACTCGAATACAGTTTGCGGGCCTTCGCTGCACATGTACTCAATGGCATCCTGATCGCCAATATAATCAGAGCCCTTAACTGTGTCGTACATATGCCAACGCCAGTCATCATCGGGGTCATCGCTGCCAATGGCACAGGTAATACCACCCTGGGCTGAAACAGTGTGTGAGCGAGTGGGAAAAACTTTAGAAATTACCGCGGTTTTATAGCCCGACTGCGACAATTCCAAAGCCGTTCGTAGTCCGGCGCCACCGCCACCAACTATAACCGCATCAAAAACTAGTCTACGCAACCCCTTCATCTAAACACCCCAAAAAATTTGTATGCCCCAGAGCATGTAAATCAACGTCAGCAGAGCGCAGCTCGCCTGGAAAAGTAAGCGCACAAAGGTGGCTCGTGTACCTAATTGAAGCGTGGTCAGATAGTCTGTGGAAATAGTCCACATGCCAATCCAGGCATGAGCGCAAAGTGCCAGCAGGGTAATTAAACTGAACATGCGCATGGAGTTGGAATCGAAGATTGCCTTCCAGTGCGCGTAGTCCAGCTCCGGGATCACCGCAATGCTAGCCAGAATACAGAGGGTATAGGCACCCAGAATCACCGCGCTAAAGCGCTGAATCAACCAGTCGAACAGGCCCGAACGGCCGAAATTGGTGACACTGGTTACCATAGCCACACCCCCGCCGCGAGCATCGCTATTATTGCCAGCAGCAACGCCAGCTTTGCTGCCAGCACCCCGCCGGCCCGGGTCTCGCCTATGCCCAGATCCATAAGCAGGTGCTTAAAGCCGACAATCAGGTGAAACAGCAGAGCCGCTAGCACCGACCAGGTAAGGAATTTAACTATAAGGTTATCCAGCCACGCGGCAACCAGATCAAAGCCTGCTGCCGACTCGAGAGACAGTTGCAGCAAATACAGCAGCAGTGCAACACCGACAAATATCACAATCCCTGATATACGATGCAGGATGGATGTGATGGCAGGTAGAGGGTACTTAAATGTGGTTAAATCGATATTTATAGGTCTGTTATCTTTCACTTTTAGCCTATTACGTTATCCATTCGATATCCTCCAGAAGCCCACTAAAGGCCAAGCTGGGAATGCGCAAACTGCTTGAAATAATTACAGTATTTGGGGATTTAAATCGGCACAAAGTATATTCTCATCGACGTTGGAATACAATAAAACTTGTGACTAAGCAGGGATTATTGACAATACTTTGTCGTATACAAACATGTATTACTGCGTAGAATATAGTGGGCAAGCAGCAACAAAGATTACAATTAATTCGAGCTCAGCGCTGCTGCCTTTTCCCGTTCGAAGCTATAGACCGAAAAGCGCGTGAAATATTCTGTTTCATGGACAAAAATTTGACAAAGGCACCCCTCTCTTCCTAGTATTGCCGTCCCTGCTAGTATGAGGCTGCAGCCAGTTGCCAAGACCCATTAGGTTGCTAGCCATTGTTTTTCCGAGCAAAATCACTTCACAGCAATCACAGGAGTAAGGCATGAGCGACAAGAAGGCCCAGTTAATCATCGACGGGATAGATGAACCAATTGAATTACCCGTTTATGAAGGTAGTACTGGCCCTGATGTGGTCGACGTCAGCAGTCTGGTCGGTCACGGTATTTTTACGTATGACCCGGGCTTCATGTCGACAGCCTCCTGTGAATCTGATATCACTTTTATCGACGGTGGTAAGGGTGTTTTACTGTATCGTGGCTATCCAATTGAGCAACTTGCCGAAAAATCTAATTTTCTGGAAACCTGTTACCTGCTACTGAACGGAGAATTGCCAAACCCCACCGAGACCGCCGAATTCGAAAACAACATTCGCTATCACACCATGGTAGACGAGCACATTCATCGATTCTTCCGTGGCTTTCCACCCAACGCCCACCCGATGGCTATGCTCTGTGCCGTCGTTGGCGGGCTCTCTGCTTTCTACCACGACAGCCTGGATATCGAGAATCCAGAGCACCGCATGGGTGCAGCACACCGAATAATCGCGAAACTGCCGACCCTGGCGGCTATGTGCTACAAGCACGGCGTGGGTCAACCCTTCATGTATCCGCAGAACGACATGGGGTTTGCCGAAAATTTCCTGCATATGATGTTTAGCACGCCCTGCGAAACCCCTAAGGTTAGTCCTACCCTGGCAAAAGCCATGGATACTATTTTCCTGTTGCACGCCGATCATGAGCAAAATGCATCCACCTCCACCGTGCGCCTGGCCGGATCCAGTGGCGCCAACCCGTATGCCTGTATCGCCTCTGGCATTGCGGCACTGTGGGGTCCCGCACACGGCGGCGCCAATGAAGCTGTCTTGAAGATGCTGGCGGAAATAGGCGATGAAAGCAGGATTGAAGAATTTATTGTGCGAGCAAAAGACAAAGACGACCCTTTCCGCCTGATGGGATTTGGCCACAGGGTTTACAAAAACTTTGACCCCAGAGCGAAAGTCATGCGAGAAATCTGCGACGAAGTTCTGGATGAACTCGGTGCCGCGAATGATCCTCTGTTTCGGATGGCGAGGAAACTGGAAAAAATAGCTCTGGAAGATGAGTATTTTATCGAAAGAAAGCTCTACCCTAACGTCGATTTTTATTCCGGCATCATTCTTAAAGCGATCGGCATACATACCAGTCTGTTTACCGTTATCTTCGCCACCGGCAGAACTCCCGGCTGGATTGCCCACTGGAATGAGATGCTCAGCAACCCCTATCGCATCGGTCGTCCCCGGCAGCTGTACAAGGGCCATCCGAAACGCGATTACCCGGGCTAGCGCATTCGTTTGGAAGCTGTTGGTTTATTCATTAAATAAGCCAGAATCCTCAAACAATGTCGAGGCTAGCGGTCTTGCGAAATATTGGTGGGCCTAACTCTATCAACTCAAGCCAGCAAGCCTTTGATTTCTATATCAATACTGATCGTGCAAAAGAAAATATACCCCCTAATATACCCCCAAACTATTTTTTACCCCTTACAAATATTTTTTCAAAGGTATGAGAAAGCTCTATAGCGGTATTGTTAATTGGCGTTGGAAACTGACCAGATTAGAGGAGTAATTGGCATTGAATAATGACCACCCCGTTTTTAATTATACTGGCCTGAGCCAGAGTGTTTAAGGTCTTTTATAGATAGACACTGTACGACGAGGTGATTAGTTTGGGCGCCAATAGGTGGTCATTATCCGATGGAGTATAAGAAGAATAAAAGCTATTCAGCGCAAGAAGATAGAGGGGCTGTGCCGGTATATTGCTCGTCCTACGGTTTCAGAAAAACGTCTGTCCCTCACTTCAACAGGTAAAGTGCGTTATGAACTCAAGACACCCTACCGCAACGGCACCACCCATGTCATTTTCGAACCGATAGATTTTATTGCGCGTCTGGCTGCTCTGGTCCCAAAACCTCGCGTGAATCTGACTCGATTTCACGGAGTATTTGCTCCAAACAGCAAGTACCGGATTCATGTGACGCCAGCCAAACGGGGGAAAGGCCGCAAAGTCCAATCTACTCAGGTATGGAAAGATAAGACACCGGCTGAACGCCATGTAGCCATGACATGGATGCAAAGACTAAAAAGGGTGTTCAATATTGACATTGAGATCTGCGAGAAGTGCAAAGGGCCAGTCAAGATCATCGCCTGCGTAGAAGACCCAATCGCAATTGAGAAGATTCTTAAGCACCTCAAAGAGAAGTCTATTTCCAGTAACACCGCCCGGCCTCCACCGGGGAGGGCACCGCCACAAATCGAGTTGTTTGACCGTTCTTGACTATGCTGCCAGGGAAGGTGGCAGGACGGGCTGCGGCCTGAAATTGCAAACAATTCAAAAATGGCCAATTGGAGTACGGATAACCCGTTAGATTAGTCAATGTCGTGGAGTTTTCAGGGAGGTTTCCGGATTTCCGAAGGTCTTCAGTGTTAGCAGGAGGATAATTCTTGCCAAATGAGGGTGTGGGTTCCAATTGACATGGCTTTTATTTTACCCCACCGGGTGTATACTTGCCTTTTATCTAGTCTCAATGCCTTCTATTTTACCTATACTCTTTTAAATCCATATCTTTATTGGGGCCCGCCAGCCAGCTTGTTTTTACGAAATATTGACAACCACTGGATACTGATTGTGAGCAAAATAAATGAATCATTTACCGCCCAGAGGGGACACTAGTAGTTTAATGACTTAAGGGTCCCGGCAAGGGATCATCCCCCCATGCCGCTTACCGAAGCGCAATCTTTCGCGGTCTTAGGCCTGCTCCCAGTTGCAGATACCAGGGTCGCTGTCCCCGAGGGTGCGGGCCCGGCCGGGTCATAGCCAGTTTCCCGAGCCAGACGAGTAGTTAATTCTCGCTCGTCTGGATAACTGGAACGCCTCCGACAGCGACGGCCTGGATCAGTGTCGCTGGACCAATGCTTATCAGCGAGTTCGGGTGATATCATAAAATTCGATCAAAGGGCTACTGTAGCCCCTTGACCTATTGATAAACCAGGCTTTACCGCTGTACTATTCACCTGTACTATTCAGCTTGGCCGTTAAGTTGCTAGCGGTCTTGAGAATCTGCCAGCCTAGAATTTTGACGATCCATAACAAGGAAGCCCTCATGCAAACTAGAATAAAAACATTGCTAACCGCCACCTCGGCCTTGTCATTGCTCCTTACCCTTGGCATAGGTCAACACTACCTACAGAATTCGGTCACCGCTGCCAGTAATTCGCGCATGGTGCCTCATTTTGAAGTGGATCCCTTCTGGCCCCAGCCGCTACCCAACGAGTGGATTCTGGGCATGACCATTGGCGTCGCGGTGGACGCGCGTGACCACATCTATATCGTGCATCGCAACAATGTAGGTTTCGCCCCCCAGGAGCTTGGCTTAGACAACGGCATTGCATCTTGCTGCACGGGGGCACCCCCAATTTTAGAATTCGATATAGACGGCAAGCTCCTCAATGCTTGGGGAGGACCGGGTGAGGGCTACACCTGGCCGGAGTCCAATCACGGTCTCGAAATAGCGCCCAACGGCAATATCTGGATCGGCGGTAACGGTGGTGCCGACTCACATATGCTGGTGTTTACCGCTAGTGGTGACTTCGTACGTCAAATCGGCATACCAGGTGAACCGGTCGATAGTAACAGCACCACCCACTTCAACAAGGTAGCCGAGATTGCCATCGACGCGGTCGCCAACGAAGCTTACATAGCGGACGGTTATGGTAACAAACGTGTGGCGGTGGTGGACGTGGCGACCGGTGCCTTCAAACGCTATTGGGGGGCTTACGGTAACGTGCCTTCTGACGATCGCGTCGTCTATACACCCGGGGAGCCGCTGCCGCAGCAGTTCGCCGGACCGGTGCATTGTGCCGAGCCCTCTAACGATGGCCTGATCTACGTTTGCGACCGAGGTGCCGACCGCATCCAGGTGTTCCGTCCGGACGGAACCTTCGTCAAGGAGGGACAAATAGCCCCGATGACGGTTGGCGCTGGAGCCACTTGGGATATCGCTTTTTCACAAGACGATGACCAGGAGTTCCTTTACGTGGCTGACGGATCGAACATGAATGTTCACATCGTCGATCGAGAATCGTTGGAAGAGCTGTATGTCATTGGCCAGGGCGGCCGCCAGGCGGGTCTATTCTATGGTACTCATAGCATCGTCACCGATTCTGAGGGTAATTTTTACACCACCGAGACTTATGAAGGAAAACGGGTGCAGAAATTTGTCTACCAAGGACTGAGACCACTAAGTCAACTACGGTCCGGACCCGCTTGGCCCGCCGATGCCCTGCTTGACTGAGTAGTGATAGTATTAAGGAGTCAGTAAACAGAGACAGAAGGGACACTAATAGCTTAAGAGTGGGTTTTGCAGTTGGGTCATCGTTAAGTTATTAACCTATTAGTGTCCCCGAGTACCTTTTTCTCGCTGTTGATACGTTTACGGGACTTGCCGTTACGGCTATTTCCGCTGCCATTGCCACGCGTTTCATGCTTCGCGTAACCCAGGTGATCATCCAGTTCTCCTTCGAGAGTAGACTCCCAGAACTGCTTTCTTAATGCTTTGGTAAATTCCTCGAAATCCTTTTCAGAATTGAATTCCCCGGCCACCTTGTTGGCCATTTCCAGCAGTTTCTTGTCTACCATAATTGATACCATGATTCATAACTCCTATAGGTTAATATGAATCACGGGATTTACACAGTTATTGGGACACTCTCGGATTTACCGCTGGGTTATTGAGTGGATCAATTCTCCATACAGCATTATGCTGCAAGTTAAAGAATTGACACAGAATTTCTAACACTCCCTGTTCCTCAATGATAAATCAATGACTTACAACCACATTCCTAGTCAATTTACGCTCAAATAAAGTTATCTTGTCAATACCTCCGGCTGTCCTAATTCGCTCCAGGTAAATTGGTCCGTCCCTGGGCACCATTTTCTTTCTAATCTCAGCAAAAACTACTTTGTTTTTAGGCTGACCCCATTTATCCTCATTTTACTTTAATTCCTGCGGTCCATTGTTACTATGAAGTCAACATTTCTCACACGTTTCCTTGCGCCCCTATGCCTGATGTGTTCGGTCTCTTTCTCTAGCCAGAGTCTTGCTCAGATTGCAGAAGATGAGGCCACTGTGACCTATCCGGCCAGTTATTTCTCTGAGTATGCACCGCAAAGTGCCAAGGACATGCTCGATCGAATTCCTGGACTAGGTTCAACTACTGGCGGTGGACCCAGCAGCAGTGGTGGTGGATTCCGAGGTGGCGGTGGTGGTGGTGGTGGCCGAGGCTTCGGCAGCGGTAGCGGTTCCAGCGAAATCCTCATAAATGGCAAGCGCACAGCCGGAAAGAATAACCAGACCAGTGGTGTGCTGAGCAAAATTACCGCCGACCAGGTGGACTATATTCAGATTATTCGTGGCACTTCTGGCGAACTGGACGTGCGCGGCAGTGGTCAGGTAGTTAACGTTGTACTGTTTGGGGAACTCTCCAACTCGAGCCTGACTTATCAGCTTAATGCAGATCGGAACCGAGACAGCGATATTGCACCTGGGGCGAATCTGTCTTATTCGAATCGCATTGGAGAATTCGACTACGTGCTTAGCGCAGTTGCTGAGCCTAGGTATGGTCACACAGAGAGAGAGGAAAGCAGCATTCTCGGTAACTTTTCACCAAACGATCGAGTAATCGAAGACAGCATCACAGAACAAACCAGCTACGATCTTACTGCGAACCTCCGCTACGAATTCAGCGATCGCTCTAGTGCACGCCTAAATGTTCTCCTTTCCCAGAATGATAATCCCACCAAGACCAATCGCAGCACTACCGATTTGACGGTCTTACCCAATCTGCTTGATTTGGAACGTGATGATATCCCGGGGAAACAGGACAACTGGGAGATCGGTGGCGACTACGAAACTTTTTTGAATAATGGGGATCGGTTCAAGATTCTATTCGTTCTGAATCAGAACAACCGCGACAGGACCAGAGAACGATTCGAAATCTTCCCTGACGGATCGGAAGAGAAGAATCTTTTTCTTGAGTCTGGAAGTGTTACAGAAGAAGAAATAATTCGAAGCTCTTATACCAAAGACATTTTTGATGGCCAGAATATTGAATTTGGAATCGAGCGAGCCGTTACCACTCTTGATTCAAATCTTGCCCTTGGAATATTAGATCCAGCCGGCATTCCTTCACCGAACTTCGGCGGGCTAGTGCCGGTTGCCTTATCAAATGCCAACTCTACCGTGGAAGAAGTTCGCTATGAACCCTTCCTTATCCACAACTGGAACTTCAGCTCTAGAATGTCTCTTGAAAGCACGCTGCTGTATGAGCAGTCAGAAATTACTCAATCAGGGGACGTGTCTAACAAGCGAGATTTTGATTTCTTTAAACCGAAAGTTGATTTGCGTTATAACCTAACGCCAAGCATTCAGTTGCGAGGATCGATCGAGAAAGTTGTTGAGCAATTACGTTTTAGCGATTTTGTTGCAGCCACCGATAGCAACGACGAAGATTCCAATATAGCCGCGGGCAATGCCAATCTCCGTCAGGAGTGGTACTGGAGCTACAATTTCAACGCAGAGTATCGACTCCCGAATGATATTGGAGTTATTGATGGACAGGTTTTCTATCACGATCATCGGGACAAGATCGAGCGTCTCGATGTATCTCTTTCTGAAGATAATCTTCTATCTGCCAATGGCAATATTGGCGACGGCAAGATGTACGGTATTACACTGAATAGCAGCATTAGAATGCACATGTTCGACATGCCGAATCTGCTGGTATCGACACGTCTAAACTTGCAGGATTCCGAGATTACCGATCCATTTACCGGGCAGGATCGACGCATGTTACATCATGGTCGCGGTAGCGCGCGTCTAAGTTTTCGCCATGATATTCCTCGCTTCAGCCTGAATTGGGGTGCTAGTGTAAGAAACAGTTTTGACGGCGGTACAAAAATCTATGATATTGATGATTTGCTGAACTTGTACGGCGAGCCGGGGCTGTCACTCTTTGCCGAATGGATAAGTCCTGGTGGCACCAGCTGGCGCTGGGATGCCCGCGACATAGGCAATCCCGAGCAATGTAGCGATAGGACTCGGTATGTTGGACGTCTCTCAGCCGGTATCCTCGAGGAAATCGAAAAGCGCTGCAGTAGTCGGGGTTTGGTGATGTCGCTTAAAATAACCGGGACCTTCTAGTTTTTTTCAAAAAACGGTGACAGACCACGTTTTAAACCGTCTGCTTCCGACTCAGACTGTGTGAAAACGGTATCGACAAGTTAACTCGCTTCAGACGATAATTGTGGTATTGACAAGTTAACTCTGAATATCGACAAAAACCGCTGCGAAGCTACTTCTATATTGCCACTGCCTTTTCCCAAAACGCGAAGGCGCGACGTCTGAAATACCGATAGGAGACTGTAATTAATTCTGTGTAACTGTCTATTATTAACCCAACTAATGGGTGAGGATAGACAGATGATGAACAAGAAAGAGCTCCAAGTGATAGCCCAAGCGGCTGCCAAGAACATCAAAACTGAAGCGGACCTCAACGAGTTCCGGCAGATGCTGACCAAGATTACGGTCGAGGCAGCACTCAATGCCGAACTGGATGACCACCTTGGCTTTCCCAAACATGAGCAGTCCGAAGCTGCCAATAACCGCAACGGTTACACCAGCAAGA
>Ga0302135_10002995_pt1 | contig 10084 bp, 9 predicted proteins | sample CBN3_surface_MG_FD_203119 | JGI IMG/M metagenome (GOLD analysis project Ga0302135, IMG submission 203119) | Marine microbial communities from Western Arctic Ocean, Canada - CBN3_32.1 | ecosystem: Environmental > Aquatic > Marine > Oceanic | place: Canada: Western Arctic Ocean | collected 2017-09-15 | reverse complement strand
GCGATTGAAAAAACCGCGGGCTTGGGCTATCCAACGGCTACGGGGAGAACATCGAGCAAGAAGGGAACGTGGGCTATGCGGTTTACTCGTCGCGTCAAGGAAATCCTGTCCTGGTATGAAAGCGACACGCCCGGCACCAAGGCGAACCTCGCACGCTTGCTGATGCACGGCCGGCTCGCCGGCACGGGCCGCGTGGTCATCTTGCCCGTCGATCAGGGTTTCGAGCACGGCCCGGCGCGCAGCTTCGCGCCCAACCCTGCGGCCTACGACCCCCATTACCATTGGCAGCTCGCAATCGACGCAGGCCTGAACGCCTTTGCCGCGCCGCTTGGCATGATCGAGCGCGGCGCCTCGACCTTCGCCGGGCAAATCCCCACCATCCTCAAGGTCAACAGTTCGAACTCGCTGGCGCGCAACTCTGACGCACCGGACATGGCCCTGACCGGGTCGGTCGAAGATGCCCTGCGGCTGGGCTGCTCGGCCATCGGCTTTACCATCTATCCGGGGTCCGACGCAGCGTTCGACATGATGGGCGAGCTGCGCGAGCTGACCCTCGAGGCCAAGGCCCGCGGCCTTGCCGTCGTCGTCTGGTCCTATCCGCGCGGCGGCGACCTCTCGAAAGAGGGCGAAACGGCGCTCGATATCATCGCCTACGCGGCGCAAATGGCGGCCCTCATGGGCGCCCATGTAATCAAGATCAAACCGCCCACCGAGCATCTCGAACTGGCCGCCGCCAAGAGGGTCTACGAGGCGCAAGGGATCGATGCCGGCACGCTCACCGCACGCATCGCGCACGTTATGCAAAGCGCCTTCGACGGCAAGCGTATCGTGGTGTTCTCAGGCGGCGCCGCCAAGGACCTCGGCGGACTCTACGACGAGGTCCGAAGCTTACGCGACGGCGGGGCCAACGGCTCGATCATCGGACGCAACACCTTCCAGCGCCCGCGCGTGGAGGCGCTGGCCATGCTCGGCCAGGTCATCAAGATCTATCAGGGCAAGGCCTGATCGCCCGTCATGGCCAACGCGGAGATGTCGTCTAAGCCGTCCGGTGATCACTGCCGCCTCTATCTGATCACGCCGGACGCTCTCGACCCGGAGGGCTTTGCCCCCCGTCTCACTGAAGCGCTGGGGGGCGGTGACGTCGCCTGTGTTCAGTTACGCCTCAAGGAGGCCGACGACGACGTGGTGCGCGCGGCGGTGAGCCGCCTGATGCCGCTTTGCCATGAGCACGGCGTCGCCTTCCTGATCAACGACCGGCCGGATCTCGCCGCCGAGCTTGGCGCCGACGGCAGCCATGTCGGCGGCGACGACATGGCCTATGAGGACGCCCGCGCACTGGTCGGTGCGGACGCGGCGGTCGGGGTGAGTTGTTACGATTCACGCCACGGCGCGATCGAAGTGGCCGACAAGGGCGCCGACTATGTCGCGTTCGGCGCGTTCTTTCCGACCGCCACCAAGACGCCTCGCGCACGGCCCGACCCCTCGATTCTCGCCTGGTGGAGCGAGCTGACCGTCGTGCCCTGCGTAGCGATCGGCGGCATCACACCCGAAAACTGCGCTCCCCTGGTCGCCGCGGGGGCAAATTTCCTGGCCGTGGTCAGCGCCGTGTGGGATCGCCCGGAAGGGCCCGGCGCGGCCGTGTCGGCGTTTAATGAGGCCATTGAACGCGCCCGGCCAAGCTGATAGGTTCCGCGCGCATTCACGGCGTGCACCGCGCGGCGCCAGATCAACGGACATCGCACCATGAAGATTGGTGGAAACTCCATCCGTCCCGGCATGATTATCGAGCATCAGGGACGGCTGTGGGTCGCGGTCAAGACCCAGCATACCCAGCCCGGCAAGGGCGGCGCCTACCTGCAGGTCGAGCTCAAGGACATCCAGGGCGGCACCAAGCTCAACGAACGCTTCCGCTCGTCGGAAAGCGTCGAGCGCGTCCGCCTCGACCAAGCCAACTATCAGTACCTCTACGACGAAGGCGAGATGATCACCCTGATGCATAGCGAGAACTTCGAGCAGTTGTCCGTGTTGCGCGAACTGGTCGGCGAGCCGGCCCTCTACCTGCAGGAGGGCATGATCCTCACCGTCGAAAGCCACGAGGGCAAACCGCTCGCCGTCACCCTGCCCGAGCACGCCACCGTCGCCATCGCCGAGACCGAGCCTACGGTGAAGGGCCAGACCGCGGCCGCCTCCTACAAGCCCGCCCTGCTCGAGAACGGCGTACGCACTCTGGTCCCACCCCATATCGAGGTGGGCACGCGAATCGTCGTGAACACCGCCGATTCGAGTTACGTCGAACGCGCCCGCGACTAAGGCGCGCCGACTCCGTCATGCCCCGCCGCTCGCCCCAAATCACCGTGATGATCAACGCGGCCATTAAATGCGCACGCGGCCTGCAGCGCGATTTTGGCGAGGTCGAAAACCTCCAGGTATCCAAAAAGGGTCCGGCCGACTTCGTCAGCGCCGCCGACATTAAAGCCGAGCGAGTCCTACATGCCGAGCTCGCGCGCGCCCGACCAGACTACGGCTTCCTGCTCGAGGAATCAGGGGTGATCGCAGGCAGCGACTCGGAGTCACGCTGGATTGTCGACCCCCTCGACGGAACCACCAATTTCCTTCACGGCATCCCTCATTTTGCGATTTCCATCGGCCTTGAGCGCGCCGGCCGCATGGTCGCCGGCGTGATCTACGATCCCTTACGCAACGAGCTGTTCTGGGCCGAGGACGGCATCGGCGCCTTCCTCAACGATCACCGGCTGCGGGTCTCGGCCCGCGAGGAGCTGGGAGAAGCGGTGATCGGCACGGGGATGCCCTTCAAGGGTCGCGAATCCCATCCCGAATACTGCGACCAGCTCGAACGCATCATGGGTCGGGTCGCGGGCATCCGCCGCATGGGTTCGGCGGCACTCGATCTCGCCTACGTCGCGGCGGGACGTTATGACGGCTTCTGGGAATACGGCCTCTCGCCCTGGGACATCGCCGCGGGCATGATCTTGGTGACCGAAGCGGGTGGCTTGATCAACGAGATCGGCGGCGGGCGCGATCTGCTGGCCAGCGGCGACGTAATCGCCACCAACAGCCACCTGCACGAACCGATCGGCCGGTTGATCGAGAACCGCGGCCGCTGACCGGTTGTGACGGCGGAATCACTGAGCTATGGTTAAGGGGTTGCCTGAGAATGAGGTTCCAGAGCCTGACGGGAATTAGAACGAGCGCGATTCGATGACCCGGACGATGCCTCTCCGCCGACGTTTCCGCAGCCCGGCACCTGTACTTCTTGCCCTGGGCGCCGCCTTGGGCTGCGCTACGCTGGGCGCGGCTGCGGCAAGCGCGCAGGAAGAGCCCCTTATTGTCGGCGGCAGCGGCAAACCCTCGATCGAGGTCAACCTGCACGCCATCGACAGCGGTGCGATGGTACCGACCCGCTCGAACACGCTGTTACCCGACCTGCGCGCGCCTGCCATGAGCACCGAACCCGTGCCGACAATCAGCCTGACCCCGCCCGCGGGCGCCGTAGCACTGTCCCCGGCCCAGCCCATCGTCACTCCGGTCCCGCCGCCACCGCCAAAATTGCCACCGGTGGTCGAGACCGTGATCCTGAGTTCACCCGAGCCCACGGCGCCGGCCCAAAGTGCTGCGCTTGAGCCGCCCGCGCCGGCCCCCGAGCCGATGCCCGCCCCCGAAGTCGGGCCCGAACCCGCGCCCGTCGTCGAGCAGGAGGCGCCAACCCAGGTCGCCGCCCTGCCCCCGGCCGCCGAGTCCTTGGGCGAGGGCCAGATCCTGCGCGTCACCTTCGCGCCTGAGCAAGAGGCCCTGCCGGGCGACTTTACCGGCGCGCTTCAGACCCTGGCGGGCCAGCTCAAGACCGACAGGGCCACCCGCCTGCAACTGCGCGCCTATTCCGGGGGCACCCCCGAGACGGCGAGCCAGGCGCGGCGCCTGTCGCTCACCCGGGCGCTCGCGGTGCGCTCCTACCTGATCGGGCAGGGCGTGCGCAGCACGCGCATTGACGTCCGTGCCCTCGGCCTGGTCGAAGACGGCGGCCCCGCCGACCGGGTCGACCTGTTCCTGATGCACAACTGAATCCGAAGCCGGCGCGCCGGGAGGTGACGCGATGAACCCACTGCACGCCTATCTCGTCCGCATGATCATATTCGTGGCGATCGTTGCGGCCGTGGCGGCGGTGCTTGCGGTCTCGGTGACCGAGGCGTTTATCGCCAATATCGGGCTCAACGCCTTCATCCTCGGCATTCTTCTTCTGGGCATCATCTATATTTTCCGCCAAGTCGTTCTGCTGCGCATCGACGTCGCCTGGATCGAGAATTTTCGCGAGGTCGACGACGGGCTCACGCTGCCCCGTCCGCCCCCCCTGCTCCAGCCGATGGCGACCATGATGGCCGACCGGCGCGGCCGGATGAGCCTATCCTCGCCCTCGATGCGCGGCCTGCTCGATGGCATCGGCTCGCGGCTCGACGAATCGCGCGACATCTCGCGCTACCTGATCGGCCTGCTCATCTTCCTCGGCCTGCTTGGCACCTTCTGGGGCCTACTCCAGACGGTGACCTCCGTGGGCGACGTGATCGGCGGCCTCTCGGTCGGCGATGCCGACCTCGCCGGCGTCTTCGACCGGCTCAAGGGCGGCCTCGAGCAGCCGCTCTCGGGCATGGGCACGGCGTTCAGCTCGTCGCTCTTTGGTCTCGCCGGCTCGCTCGTGCTGGGTTTCCTCGATCTCCAGGCCGGGCAGGCCCAGAATCGCTTCTACAACGACCTCGAGAATTGGCTCTCGCGTTTCACCCGGCTCTCGTCGGGCGCCGGGATCACCGAGGGCGACGGCACCGTGCCGGGCTATGTCAGCGCGCTGCTCGAAAAAACCGCTGACAGCCTCGACGACCTGCAGCGCACGCTGACCCGCGGCGAGGAACGGCGCCAGTCGGCAGACGTCAACATGATGGCGCTGACCCAGAAGATCGCGGCGCTGACTGACCAGATGCATATGGAGCAGAAACTCATGGCCAAGCTGGCCGAGAACCAGCTCGCCATGAAGCGCGTGCTCGACGGGCTGAACGACGCGCGCGAGGCGCCCATGCTCGATGAAGCCAGCCGTACCCACCTGCGCAATCTCGACGTCTATATGAGCCGCCTGCTCGAAGAGACGACGACGGGACGCAACCAGCTGATCAGCGAGCTGCGCGGCGAGATCAAGCTGCTGGCCCGCACCCTGGCGGGCCGCCCGCCGGGCGAGCGGGGCTGACCGGCCGCCGCGCCGGAAAGCCCGATGGCCCGCTCCCGCCGCACCCGCTCCGAGAGCCATATCTGGCCCGCCTTCGTCGACGTCCTGTCGAGCCTGCTGCTCGTCATCATCTTCCTGCTCGTCGTCTTCATGCTGGCCCAATTCTTCCTGCAAAAGGTGATCTCCGGACGCGATGATGCACTCGCCGAACTGACAACCCAGATCGAGCAGCTCGCCCTCGCGCTAGAGCTGGAGCGCACCACCACCGACGCGCTGCGCCTCGACATCATCGCGCTCTCCGACGATCTGCAGGCAAGCCGGGCCAAGGCCGCGACCCTGGGCACGGAGCTTGCTACCGTACGCGGCGAACGCGATGCGCTCGACGAGGAGCTCACCGGTCTGCTCGTCGAGGCCGAGCAGTTACGCCACGACATCGCGGCCTTGCGCGAGGTGCGCGCCGAACTCGAGGTCGAGGTCGGGCGCCTCGCGGGCGCGTTGGAATCGAGCAAAGCCGAGGCCGGCGAGCTGCGCGATGCGGCAACCGAATTGGAATCCCGACTTGCGGACGAAAACGAACGCACCCAGCTCGCGCAGAGCGAGCTCGAGGAGCGAAAAATCCGGCTCGCCGAGGTTACCCGCCTGCAGGACGACACCCTGGGCGCGCTCGAATCCGAGCAGACGCTGAGCGCCGAGCAGCGCAGCCGGATCGCGCTGCTCAACGAGAAAATCGCGGCACTACGCGCCCAGCTCGCGCGGATCGAGGCGGCGCTCGATGCGTCCGAGGCGCGCACGCTCGAGCAGGACGTGGTGATTGCCGATCTGGGCCGCCGGCTAAATCTTGCGCTCGCAGCAAAGGTAGAGGAGCTCGCGAAGTACCGCTCGGAATTCTTCGGTCAGCTACGCGAGGTATTGGGCAACCGCCCTGATATCCGCATCGTGGGCGACCGTTTCGTCTTCCAGTCCGACGTGCTGTTCGATTCCGGCTCGGCCAGCCCCGGCCCCGGCGCCGAGAGCCAGCTCGGAGCTCTCGCGCGGACCCTGCTCGACATCGCGGCCAAAATCCCGCCCGAGCTGCCCTGGATCCTCCAGGTCGACGGCCACACCGACCCTGTGCCCATCCACACCGCCGAATTCGCCTCGAACTGGGAGCTTTCAAGCGCGCGCGCTCTCTCGGTCGTGCGCCTGCTGATCAAGCACGGCATACCGCCCGACCGGGTCGCCGCCGCGGGCTACGGCGAGTATCACCCGATCGACGAGGGCACCGACGAAGTCGGCAACCGGCGCAACCGCCGGATCGAGCTTCGCCTCACTCAGCGCTGACCGGGTTCGCCGCCTCGCCGCCCGCGTCGAACTGCAACGCGGCCAGGCGGGCGTAGAGCCCGCCCTGGGCAATCAGGTCGTGGTGGCTGCCTTCGGCCACGGCCCGGCCCTGGTCAATGACCACGATGCGGTCGGCCTTGAGTACGGTGGCTAGGCGATGGGCAATGACCAGGGTGGTGCGCCCTGCCATCAGCCGCTCCAACGCCGCCTGCACCGCCTGTTCGCTCTCCGCGTCGAGCGCGCTGGTCGCCTCGTCGAGCAGCAGGATCGCCGGGTTGCGCAGGACCGCGCGGGCGATCGCGATGCGCTGGCGCTGGCCGCCCGAGAGGCGCACCCCCTTTTCGCCCAGGAAGCTCGAAAAGCCGTCCGGCAATGCGTCGAGAAACTCCAGCGCACCCGCAGCCTCGGCCGCCGCGCGAACCTCGGCATCACTGGCCTCGGGTCGGCCGTAGCGGATGTTGGTCCAGGCGTCGGTAGCGAACAGCACCGGGGCCTGCGGCACCAGCCCGAAGCGCGCGCGAACTTCCGCAGGGACCGCGGCGCGGACATCGACGCCGTCGAGCCGCACAATGCCGTGCTCCGGGTCGTAAAAGCGGAGCAGCAGCGAAAACACCGTCGTCTTACCCGCGCCCGAGGGCCCGACCAGCGCCACGGTCTCGCCGGTTGCCACGTTCAGCGTAAAGCCGTCGAGCGCCGCCTGTTCGGGCCGCGCCGGGTAATGGAAGGTCACCGCGTCGAGCTCGACCTCGCCCAGCGCCGGCTCGGGCAGATCCCGGGGCGTGGCAGGGGCGTCAATATCGGGTTGAATGCGGAGCAGGTCGGCGAGGCGTTCCGCGGCACCGGCGGCGCGTTGCAGGTCGCCATAGACCTCCGACAGGGCCCCGACCGAGGCCGCCACCACTACCGAATAGAGCAGGAAGGACAGCAGTTCGCCCGCCGTGATCTGCCCGGCGATCACGTCGTGCCCGCCGACCCAGAGTACAAAGCCGATACCCGAAAACACGATCAGAATGACCAGCGCGGTCAGCCACGCCCGGGCGCGCACCATGCGAAGCGCAGTGGCAAAGGCGCTTTCCACGCCGCTGCCGAAGCGGCCGCGCTCGACGTCCTCCTGGGCAAAGGCCTGAACCGTCTGGACCGAATTCAGAGTTTCCTCGATCTGCGCGCCGAGATCGCCGATCCGGTCCTGCGTGGCACGCGAAAGAGAGCGTACGCGCCGCCCGAAGAAGGCGATGGGCAGCACCACCGCGGGCACGATCAGCAGCACCATCCCGGTCAGCTTCGGGCTGGTCACCAACATCATCGCCGTGCCGCCCAACAGCATCAGGAGGTTGCGCAACGCCTGGGAGGCCTGGGTAGAGATCACGGTTTGCAGCAGGGTGGTATCGGTGGTCAGGCGCGAGAGCACCTCGCCGATCTTGGTCACCTCGAAAAAACTCGGGCTTAAGCTGATGACATGGTCGTAGACCGCGCGACGCATGTCCGCAACGATCCGCTCGCCCAGCCAGGACACCAGATAGAACCGCGCGAAGGTGGCAATCGAGAGCACCGCGACTAGGCCGAATAACACGAGCAGCGCGACATTCAGCCCCCCGCCGCCGTCTTCGTGAAAACCCCGGTCGATCAGCAGGCGCGCGCCGAACGGCATCGCCAGCACCGCGCCCGCGGTGCAGGCCAGCGCCACTATCGAGGCAATCGCCACCTTTCGGTAGGGCCGCACGAAGCGGCCAAGCTCGGCCAGACGCCGAATCTCGCGGCTTTTCGAGCGTTCTTCGCCCAAGATGGGGCGGCGGCGCGAAAACGGCCCGCTCAACGGCACTCTCCGGCCCGTGCCCGGGTCGTGGCGCCCGGCGTGGCTATTGCAAATTTCATGATGCTGGGCTCCCCACCCCCAAGTCCGGCGCTCCATATAACAAGCGCGGGCCTCCGGCTCAAGTCGCGAGGCGAAGTCGCGAGATAGCCAAATCCTTAATTTTTAGCTCAACTAGCTCGGCACGACCGGGCGTTAGCCGAAACGCTAACCAATCCTGCCGCTTGCGTCCATCGGCGCTGTCGCAGTATAGTCCGCCCTCGTTGCTTCCGGAGAGCCGCCATGAAGAAAGACATCCATCCCGATTACCATGAGATCAACGTGGTGATGACCGACGGGACCAGCTTCAAGACCCAGTCGACCTGGGGCAAGGAGGGCGATTCCATGTCGCTCGATATCGACCCCTCGACCCACCCGGCCTGGACCGGCGGCGGCACGCGCCTGATGGAAACCGCGGGTCAGCTTTCGAAGTTCCGCAAGAAGTTTGGCAACCTCGGGAATAGCTGACCGGCCTCAAGCAGCGAGGCGCAGCCGAGCGATAGCGGCGCATAAAACCCAAGCGTTAGACCCTACAAAAACCCGCCTCAAGCAACGCGGTCGTGCCGAGCGTTAGGCGCAACAGATTGACCATCGCTCAGCCCTCTCCTATCGTGGCCGCGCACGCATGCGCTGGCTGCGAAGAAGGCAGGCCCGATGAGCTATCAAGACATTCTCTATGACGTCGCCGACGCCACGGCGACCATCACCATCAATCGGCCCGAGGTTCACAACGCCTTTCGCGCCCGCACCGGCGACGAGCTGATCGACGCCTTCAACCGGGCGGGTTGGGACGACGCGATTGCGTCGATCGTCCTCACGGGGGCGGGTGAAAAGGCGTTCTGCACCGGGGGCGATCAGAAGAGCTACGGGGCGGGAGGCTACGGCAAGCGCGGCATGATCGGCTTTCCGCTCGAGGAACTGCACACCGTCATTCGTGACATGCCCAAGCCGGTGATCGCCAAGGTGCGCGGCTACGCCATCGGCGGCGGTAACGTGCTGGCCACCCTGTGTGATCTCACCCTCGCCTCGGAAAATGCTATTTTTGGCCAGGTCGGCCCCAAGATGGGCTCCGTCGATCCGGGCTTCGGCACCGCCTACCTCGCCCACGTCGTGGGCGAGAAGAAAGCACGGGAGATGTGGTACCTGTGCCGCCGCTATTCCGCGGCCGAGGCGCTGGCCATGGGGTTGGTCAACGCGGTCGTCCCCGACGCCGATCTGGACAGTGAGGTTGCTGCCTGGTGCGCCGAAATCGCCGAGAAAAGCCCCACCGCCCTGGCCATTGCCAAGCGCTCGTTCAACGCCGCAACCGAGCATATCCGCGGCGTAAGCGCACTCGGCACGGTGGCGCTCAAGCTCTATTACGACACCGAGGAATCGCGCGAAGGCGGGAACGCCCTGCGCGAGAAACGCCCACCTCGCTTCCGGGACAAAGGCAAAGCCGACTAGCCGGCTTTCCACCTGGGGCTTATGAATTCAAGACTGAAATCCTCATACTCGACCCCGACCTCTTGGTTCAGACGCTCATCCCTCAACCGTTTCTTCTTGAGGATAGAAAAGATATGGGAGTTGAAGAACTTCTTACCTCTTGGGGCCTGATATCCATTCTCATTCAACCAGAACGCAATCTTACGATACCCCAGACCCTCATCGTGTAGGTTCTGGATGATATCGTACAGTTCAGATTGATA
>Ga0302135_10002994_pt1 | contig 10085 bp, 7 predicted proteins | sample CBN3_surface_MG_FD_203119 | JGI IMG/M metagenome (GOLD analysis project Ga0302135, IMG submission 203119) | Marine microbial communities from Western Arctic Ocean, Canada - CBN3_32.1 | ecosystem: Environmental > Aquatic > Marine > Oceanic | place: Canada: Western Arctic Ocean | collected 2017-09-15 | reverse complement strand
GTTGTGACTTGTTCCCGCTTTGAGCGATCGAGCCTCATCGGGAGAGGCGTGAGTGAGCAGCGAAATATCGACGTCGTCGAGTTCACCAAGCCGGATGAACTCCTGCTTGCCTGCCAGAAATTCCAACTCACCCGATTCACGTAACCCCTCTCGGTATTCGATCTCGATGTATTCCTCGGCCGGTACCGCCATGAAGGAAATAGATCCGCTCAACGACTCGAGCACCCTAGGCTGAGAAAGCCCTACAGCGGCGGCAAGCATGTTTCCAACTTGAATATTGTGTCCGCAAACGTGAGCAGCCCCCGTATTAGGATCCGCAAGCCGGTGTTCGGGAACGATGAGCGAGTCCAGTTCACCGAATATCGCAACGTGCGGACCTGCCCGGCCGGTGTCGATTCGTGCGATCACGCCGGTAATTGCCACGTTCTCTCGCGGTTCAAGCCCAATCTTCTTCATGAACGCGGCAACGAGCTCCGCCGTTCGATGCTCACGAAATCCCGACTCAGGATGGTTCAATACGTCCTGAGATAACGCAATCAGGTTGTTCGAGTTGGCATCGATTGCATCGTTCGCCGCAGTTTTGGAAATGGAGATGTTTAGCATCCGGGGATTCTAAGCCAGATATCTCACGCTGTGGTGGGCTGATCAAGCGCCATCTGGTGCTGATATTCCACTGAATAATGTTCGCCCGGATTGCCTTAGGTTGGGTGTCAGATTGAGTGTTTTGAACAGCCTGAAGTGCTTGCCCAGGGCGATCACACCTTCAGTAAACCGCAGGAAATCCTAGGGAACTCACGGTGTAAATAAAGTAGTTGCAGATTTTGAGGGGTCTACTGTTCTAGCCACGGGGGAATTGTGGCGAGGTCGATGCGATGCGGCGAATAGTATCGATATTAATTCGCCAGTGAAATCGACCTCGCAATCCCACTTGACCCGATTCTCAACTCGTTTATTGTTATCGGCTGATGAAACTTGCAAGCTTGGGGGATTAAATTTGTCGATTGAGCGTGGCCCACATAACCCCGACTCCGTTTCTTTCCAGAACCTTTGGCCCGGCCTGTTCCTGAGCCGGAGCGCCGTGGTTTATCCGGATAAGGCTGCTGTTTTTTATGGTGGACATTCGTATAGCTATGCCGAGTTTGACGAGCGGGTTCAACAGCTGGCGGGAGCGCTTGTTAATGCGGGATTAAGCGGCGGCGATCGCGTCGCTTACCTCGTGCCCAACATCCCGCAGCTTCTTGAAGGTCACTACGGTCCGATGCGAATGGGAGCGGTGCTTGTCGCGATCAATACTCGTCTATCGAGCCGCGAGGTCGGCTTCATACTCAGGCATTCCGGTGCAAAAGTACTCGTGTTCGATTCCGAGTACGCGGAGACCGTAGAAGCGGCACTCGGAGAATCATCCGAAGACGCGAGCAATCTCGACCTGCTCATTGAGGTCATCGACTCCGAATCGACACCCGAGACAACCCCGGCGTCCGGTATTCACGGTGCAATCGAATACGAGCAGTTCTTATCATCGGGAAAAAATATCGACCTACCCGAACTGAACCGTTCTGAACTCGACACCATAGCCATCGACTACACATCAGGTACAACCGGTGAACCAAAAGGCGTCGAATACACGGGAAGAGGAGCGTACTTGAACACCCTGAGCATGGTCATCGACGCCGGGCTCAATTCGACCAGCGGATACCTGTGGACTCTTCCGATGTTCCACTGCAACGGCTGGTGCTACACATGGGCCGTCACCGCTGCCGGTGGTACGCATATGTGTTTGCGACAGGTGACTGCAAACGCCGTGTTCTCGGAAGTCTCCGAACATTCCGTCACCCACATGTGTGCTGCACCAAGCGTGTTGAGCTTGCTAGAAGTGTCGATTGAAGCAGAACCGGGCGTGATGTCCGGCGTGAAGATATTCACCGGAGGCGCACCGCCATCTCCCCGGATTCTCAGATCGATGAAGTCACTGGGCGCAGAGCTGCACCACTTGTACGGATTGACCGAAACGTACGGTCCTTCCACAATCGGAGCTGAGCAACCGGGCTGGAGCGAACTTTCTATTGATGAAGAGGCCTTCAAGAAATCTCGTCAGGGAGTTGCCACCACCACGATGCACGTAGGTGTGCGAGTGGTCGATGAGCAGATGAACGATGTGCTCTGGAATGCTTCGGCCATTGGTGAGGTGGTCACCCGCGGCAACACCGTGATGGCGGGCTATTTTCGAGATCACAAGGCATCCGAAGAGGCGTTTTCCGGTGGGTGGTTCCATACCGGTGACCTAGCGGTAATGCATTCAGACGGATACATGGAACTCAAAGACCGCAAGAAAGACGTCATCATTTCAGGCGGTGAAAACATTTCTTCGGTCGAGGTAGAAAAAGTATTGATGGAGCATCCTGCGGTGCTTGAAACATGCGTTGTGGGGGTGCCGGATGAGCGATGGGGTGAATCGCCCAAGGCATTTGTTTCGCTGCGAAGCGGATCGTCGGCTGATGCAACCGAGATCATCGCGTTTTGTCGAGACCGGATGGCGCACTTCAAGGTGCCACGCTCGATAGAGTTCGGTGACCTGCCAAAAACTGCAACAGGCAAAATTCAGAAATACCTGCTCCGGGAACGTGAGTGGGCAGGGCATGATCGACGGATCGGGTAACGTGAGGGGGATCTAAATTTGGAGACACGTAGATGAACGAACGACGACCACGGCTACGGCTAAAAGGCAAAGTAGCGATAGTTACTGGAGCCGGATCTCGAGGAGAGGGGGTCGGTAATGGCAAGGCGACTGCCGTTCTTTTCGCACGAGAAGGTGCGAAGGTCGTGCTGGTTGACATGCAACTCGAAGCCGCCAACGAAACCCTGGCGATGATCGAAGCTGAGGCCGGGAGAGAAGCAGCGTCGAGTTTTAAGGCGGATGTCACTAGCGACGATGACTGCAAGGCGCTCGTTGATTTCACCCTGGAACGGTACGGACGGCTGGATATTCTGGACAACAATGTCGGCAACAGCTACCGCAAAACCGTGGTCGACATCGAGCCCGAAGAGTGGGACGAGTACATGGCTCTGAACCTTAAGAGCATGGTGTTGACGTCGAAACATGCGATCCCGCGGATGATCGAATCTGGTGGCGGATCGATTATCAATATTTCGTCAATCTCCGGAGTTCGATCGGGCAAAGATCCCGTTTACACAGCCTCGAAAGCTGGTGTGATCGGGCTCACGCTTTCGATGGCTGGCGATCATGGTCGAGAGGGCATTCGCGTCAACGCCATCGCGCCTGGCCCGGTCTACACACCGATGGTTGCATGGCGCCTGTCGGATGAGCAACGCGTTTACCGCAAGAACACGACTGCACTCGGCACCGAGGGAACGCCGTGGGACGTTGGCTGGGCGGCGGTGTTTCTGGCGAGTGACGAGGCGAAATGGGTGACTGGTTCGGTTCTGACCGTCGATGGCGGGTCGTCGATCGTGTCTCGTCACGTCTATTCAGATGAAGCGATGGACGCCCGATGAGCGGCGTACCACATTTACTTTTCGATTCTGAAAGAAGCATATGAACTCGACACCTGATCAAACAAATCGAATGACATATTGAAAAATGTCAGGCGTCGATAAAGACGTTTCAAAGATCGTGATGGGTATACTTTTTGCCAGTGAGCTCGATTCCGCTGCGCCCGTGTTCGACTACTTCATCGAACAAGGCGGTAACTGCTTCGACACTGCCCGACACTACGGTATTGCAGAGCTGGTGTTTTCTCGTTGGCTTCGTAGTTGACTTCTTCGTTTTAACGGCTGGATTTTTCTTAGCCTCGATTTCTTTAGCGGCGATCACGACTCTCAGGGTTTCTCTTAGGTAAATCACTAATTGTTGATGAGCGTCCCCTTCCACCACAAAACCGAGTTCGAGCGATCCCGGCCATGAACTCTTTATCAGGTTCATGGAGATAACAACGGCTTCTCGTTCGTTCATGTAGAACTTGGCGTGAAGGTGGGGGACTCCTTATGCCTCGATGTCATTTGCTTTGAACCAAGCGATTGCATCGTTGTCCTTTCGACCGCCAATCTGTTCGCCGTTTTTTCGCACGAACACGACAACCCGTGCACCATTTTGTTTCGCTCTGGTTATTGCCTGCTCGACGTGAAAAAACACGATCTATCTACGGCGAGACTATGGCGAGTTGTTCTTTCGATTCGTTGATGACTCGGACAATCTGATTGATGATTCCGGTGAATGTGATAGTTGGAGATATTACACCGATGACGGGTAGCGTGATACTGAATCTAGTTCAGCATGACGGTGGGAGTGGCGGTGATGGGCGGATACTGAGATTGTTGAGGTTTTGAGTTTCTCCCTCATCTCAATCCTCTCCCGGAACGTGACGCGTGAAGGGAGGCAGGCTCTGAGTCCTCTACGTCGTCTTCCGGTATTGACACGTTGAGGTCAAAGAGTCCGCTGACTTTGGCCATATCCTCTCCCAGTACGACTTCTGCGTGGAGGGCGTCTAGCGTCCAGTTCCAATCGTAAACGTCGAACCTCGCTAGGCTATCGGACTTTCTATTGCCGGGACTACGATAGGCGTTTCAATGAGCGCACTGGTTCACCATTCAACGATCTCCAGAATTAAAAAGAGAGCCGCCACCCGAGATGGATAGCGGCTTGCTTTGTGTTCTTGGTGGAGATGGGGGAGGGTTGGTCTCCCCGTCCACAAGCCTCAATAATGAGTTCGCTGGTGCGAGCCTACTGACCACGAATATCTAAGGGTTCATGGGTTTTGTGATCCCTCCATCTTGATGTTTGCGTCGTAGATGAAGCGGAATTAGTCGTCAGTTTTGTTCGGCAACGAACACGATAATGGTCCTCACGAGAATGCACAGGGACCAGTCTGGGACCAAATGTCAATGCTAGAGGTGAGAGTCTGGTTCACACCAGCGCGATGTTCACGGCGTTCGAAACTGCCGCTTATACCAATTCCGGCCACACAACGCTTTCTCATATAAACACGGGTTTAAAAGGTATATCCAAGATGAAGGGAATACCCTCTACGCGTCCCAATCCGCTCCCGCTGGGAGAGGAGGCATGTGGACTCGAGTTTCGGTTGTTACCAGCCACCGCTCCCCAACACCCGGCCTGCCACTACGCGCAACTTCGCCACCAGCTCTGGATCACGATGCTCCGGCGACGTCGCCACGGCGTGCTCTAGCGATGTGTGGGCTCCTGAATCGAACGGTGCCTCCACAGCCGCTAGTTTCGGTACTAGTGCTTTGATGAGATCTTTCGCGTGAACCGTGTTCGTCTTTAGGACTTCGAGGATAGACGCTGTCGTTACATCGTCGTGATCGTCGTGCCAGCAGTCGTAGTCGGTGACCATTGCTACCGTGGCGTAGGCGAGTTCGGCTTCTCGGGCTAGTTTGGCTTCGGGCATGTTGGTCATGCCGATAACGTCGCAGCCCCAGCTGCGGTACAGCTCGGATTCGGCTCGGCTGGAGAATTGCGGGCCTTCCATCGTGAGGTAGGTACCCCCGACAGCGGGGTCGAGGCCCAGCTCGCTGGCCGCTTCGGCAATAACTGCCTGGGTGGTCGAGCAAATCGGATCGGCCATGCTGACATGGGCGGCGAACCCGGTGCTAAAGAAAGATTTCTCGCGGGCGAACGTTCGATCGATGAACTGGTCGACCAGCACGAAATCGCCGGGCTTGTGCTCTTCTTTCAGTGATCCCACAGCCGAGAAAGAAACGATACGGTCGACGCCAGCACGCTTTAGTGCTTCAATGTTGGCACGATAGTTGATTTCGGTTGGTGGGATGCGGTGTCCACGACCGTGTCGAGGGAGAAAAACGAGTCGGTGGCCTTCGAATTCACCGATGAATAGCTCGTCGGATGGTTCACCAAACGCTGATTCGATCTTGACCCACTGCGCGTTCTCAAACCCGTCGATTTCGTAGAGACCGGTGCCGCCAATGATTCCGATTGAAGGTGTAGGCATAATGAGAGAGTTTACAGACTGAAGTGAGTGTGTCGAAGGGTTCGCCGAACACCGTGCCGGTTAGTTCGTAAGGCTCTGGCGTCGTCGGACAAGTTGTCGCGAGCTGCAATCTACCCCTTCCTAACCCGTGCCTTAGGCCTTTGGCTCGAAGGAAGGGGGAGCGGTCCGGCGACTTGGTCGCGGCATGTAACGCTGCACTTGTCAAAGTCTGCAGTGATATCTGGTACCGAGGGTGGGAATCGAACCCACACGTCCGTTAGGACAGAGGATTTTAAATCCGCCGCGTCTACCGTTCCGCCACCCCGGCACAGATGTGTTCGCCTGTTTCAAGGCGAGCCGTCATTGTATCGGCAAATAGCACGGCGCCTGCGTAGCCTTATAGCGATTTTAGGTACTCGATCAACGCAATAATTTGCGCATCGGATAAGAACGTGAATTTCGGCATGATCGAGGGGAATTCGGGTACGACGAAGGCGCCCGTGTCGAGCAACGACTGCCTAATATATTCGTCGGCTGAAAGATCAGATACACGGGTCGCTGCCCTGCTGTAGACGTTCCGGTGACCGGGGCCGGTTTTAGTGTCAGAATCCCTTGAACGGCAGCCCGTACAGTTGGTTTCGTAGATGCTGGCGCCTTCACTTACAAGCTCCTAGCTGCTGGGCGGAGCGGTAGTGGCGGTGGGTTCGACCGTGACGTTTGGATCGACTGTGGCGGTTGGCTCGACTGGCACGCTGGTAGGTGTGGGGCTTGGCGGTTAGGGGTGTTTGTTGGGACTGGCGTATGGGTCGGAGCGGACGGTGGCGTTGGAAGAGTTGTAACGGTGGCAATAGCTATTGGAGTTCCGGTGGGTACTGCAGCGCCGGATGGAGCGGTGGTCGCTGATGGTTCGGTGTTAGCTGCTGGCTTTGGTGTTGTGACGGCGGTTGGAGTTGGAGTGAGTATCGTGACGATAGCGACGGTTGGCGCCACCGAAATAGCCGTGTCGGGGATCGAGGTTGGTGAAGAGGTAGATGTCGCTGACGTCGCTGGTGTTGGCGATGTTGCTACGACCATCTCGACCGTCATTGTTTAGGGCGAATACCACCTGAGGTTCGCACCTGTTCGAAACACGTGGTGGTTTCGAGTAGGTGTTAGCCGCAACACGAAAAATTCGGTAATGGCAGTGGAAAGTCGGAGACTTTCGAGGCGATTTATGCAGTTATGTTGTCGCTGAAAACCGGTCTAGACACCGAGAATTGAACGTAAATCTCGTAGAACTTCCTCAAGCGAAGAGGGATCGGGAGTTTCGGCGTACATTCTAACCAGTGGCTCTGTTCCGGACATACGAACAACCGCCCATGACCCACCAACTAGGTTGAATCGAACGCCATCTCGGCGATCATCCGACTCAAGCCGCATGCCCCCAAGCGATTCCGGAGAAGCCGTAGAAACCAGATTGGCTAATTTGACGCGGTCCGCTTCGGCGTACGAAACATCATCACGTCGGAACGTATGTGGCCCAACAAGAGTGTGTAGATCCGTCAGAAGCTCGGATGGTTTTTTGCCGCTCATCACCATCGCCTCAAGGAACAAGAGCCCAGACAGCGAACCGTCGCGTTCTGGCACATGCCCCTTAAAAGCGTATCCACCGCTCTCTTCACCGCCCATCGAACAACCGTTGTCGGTCATGGTCGGACCCACAAATTTGAAACCCACAGGTGTTCGGTACACCGGAACTCCATAATGAGCCGAAAGCTTATCCACCATCGACGACATTGTGATTGTGCAGGCAACACCACCGCGTTCGTTTCGCCTTCCCATGAAGTGGTCGGTCAGGAGTGAAAAGACCTCAAGTGTCGTGAGGTAATTGCCGTTCTCATCGACGATACCAACACGGTCAGCGTCTCCGTCCAGAGCGATTCCAATGTCCGCACCTAATTCACGTACAGCAGCGGAAAGAGGTTTTAGGTTCTGTTCGATCGGTTCAGGTTGATTCATTCCCGGAAAGTTTGGGTTGTGTTCAGATCGGATCTCGATGACATCTATGGCACTGCCTGCCAGCATTTCTGGGATGACGCCGGCTCCAGAACCGTGCATGGCGTCGACTACTACCTTAAAAGGCTGTGACTTGATCGGGGCGACATCGATTACCCGATGCAGTTGTTCAATGTACGGGCCCATCACATCGAACACTGTGTTCGATGCCTGTCTGACAGTGCTATTCGAGCCTTCGCCCTTGCCATCGAGAACATCAGTAAGGTGGAGTTCTATCTGCGTGACTTCGTCTGGAGTAGCAGATCCCCCCGCTGACGACTTCACTTTGAAGCCATTCCACTCAGGAGGATTATGGCTCGCTGTGATCATCACACCGTTCGCTGTGGAATGATCGACGACAGCAAAGCTGCACGCTGGCGTTGGGGCAGCGGCATCGAAGGTGTATGTCGAAATACCAAAGCCATTCACAACGTCCGCCACGGCCTGTGCGAATCTTGCCGAGCCGAAACGAGTATCGAATCCAACGACAAGTCCCTGATCCGCTCGCCCAGTTGCTACGAGATTTCGAGCAACGGCTTCTGCACAGGCTCGAACGTTCGAGAACGTGAAACCATCGGCGGTGATCGCCCGCCAACCGTCGGTACCGAATTTGATGTTTGGATGTTTGGTCAATCTGAAGCCTCGCCTTTCAGTGCAATTATCTCCCTCTCCACGGGGATAGGGTTGGGGTGAGGGAGGAGTCGCCGATTGACAGATTCTTCAGCAGGGAAGCTCTCTCCCTCAACCTAGCGTTATTTCCTTGGCTCCCCAGGGAGAAGGAATTCGCATCAACCTTTAAGTGCTTCGACGCGGTCGAGTTTCTCCCAGGGCAAATCCAGATCTTCACGACCAAAGTGGCCGTAAGCAGCAGTCTGCTGATAGATCGGGCGCCTTAGGTCGAAGTGATCGATGATTGTCTGCGGGCGAAGGTCGAAATTGGCCTTCACCATCTCAACGAGTTCGCTTTCCGGTTTTGTACCCGTGTTCTTGGTATCGACCTGAATCGAAATCGGGGTCGCAACTCCGATTGCGTAAGAAATCTGAACTTCTGCACGGTCGGCAAGACCCGCAGCAACAAGGTTCTTCGCAACCCAGCGTGCAGCGTATGCGCCAGAACGGTCGACCTTTGTCGGGTCCTTGCCCGAGAAAGCTCCTCCGCCATGTCGAGCGCTACCACCATAGGTATCGACGATGATCTTGCGACCTGTCAGGCCAGCATCACCAACCGGACCACCAATCACGAATCGACCCGATGGGTTGATGTAGTACTTGGTGTCGGCATCGAGCAGATCAGCCGGGACAACCTGCTTGATCACATGTGCCTGTACATCGGCCTCGATCTGTTCGTTGGTCGCGTCGGGGTCGTGCTGGGCGGATATAACGATAGTGTCGACCCGAACCGGCTTGTGATCTTCTGTGTACTCGATAGTCACCTGGCTCTTCGTGTCGGGGCGAAGATAGCTGATCGTGCCGTCGCGTCGAACCTCGGACAACCGACGTGTGAGACGGTGTGCAAGATCGATTGCGAGGGGCATGAAGGTGGGTGTCTCGTTCGATGCGTACCCGATCATCATCCCCTGGTCACCAGCGCCGACTTCGTTGGCACCAGCTTCGCCGCGAACTTCAATCGCTTCGGTAACGCCGGCAGAAATATCGGTAGACTGCTCGTCGAGCGCAATGAGAACTGAACAGCCCTCGCTGTCAAAACCGTAAGCGGGATCGTCGTAGCCGATCTTCTTGATCGTCGCACGAACGATTTTCTGTACATCAACGTAAGCGATGGTTGTGATTTCACCAAACACCAGTACAAGTCCGGTAGTGAGCGACGTTTCGCATGCCACACGACTCATAGGGTCTTGTTCAAGTAGTGCGTCCAGAATGCCGTCGGAAATCTGGTCGGCCATCTTGTCTGGGTGGCCTTCGGAAACCGATTCCGAGGTAAGTAGATAGTTTGTGTTGACCATTTTTATTTCGAGTAGATTGTGTCTTAGATGGGCCCCGATGATTCATTGTTGGAATCATCGGGGCCATTTTAGTCAGTTCAGAGTCTGGATGGAGGAACTTAGGTTCCCACTTACCAGCTGTTCA
>Ga0302135_10002993_pt1 | contig 10085 bp, 7 predicted proteins | sample CBN3_surface_MG_FD_203119 | JGI IMG/M metagenome (GOLD analysis project Ga0302135, IMG submission 203119) | Marine microbial communities from Western Arctic Ocean, Canada - CBN3_32.1 | ecosystem: Environmental > Aquatic > Marine > Oceanic | place: Canada: Western Arctic Ocean | collected 2017-09-15 | reverse complement strand
ATGGTACTGGTGGTAGCAGCCAAGCAGTGGACGCTGTGTTAAAGGTAAGGAACTATCCTGGAGATTCTCTAGCAACAGAGCAGACCACCTCGTTTACAGGCACTACTACCAAGATAGACATGAGGGCTAGAGGCAGGCAAGCTGCGCTAAGGTTTCAGTCTAGTGCTGCCGGGGTAGGATTCAGACTTGGTAATACAAGGCTAGACATACAGACCAACGGCAAAAGATAATGGCCAAGATCCTGCAAACACAGTTACCAATATCTTCTGATGAAGGGGTAACTTCAGATACATTTAACCGTGCTATCAGGGTGCTTGAGCTTAATCTAAACGCTGTTGATATTGATCAGACTCCACAGTTTAACCAAGCAATTATTGATGGGTCTAAGTTTAGGGATGGAGATGTAATCTGGAACACCACGTTGCAAAAGCTTCAGGTGTTCTCTGAGGATTCTTTTAAGACAATATCTTATCCCGCTCCAACGCTACTAGCCACATCAGGCTTAGGCACAGTACAAGTCACCGCAAGCGGAGACATCACAGTAGAGGTAGGGTTATGACAACTTTGTGTGAACGAGGAAAAAAAGCAGCAAAAAATAAGTTTGATGTTTACCCTTCTGCTTATGCAAACGCTTATGCCAGTAAGATATGCGCTGGTCAAATTCAAGATCCCTCTGGTACTAAGAAAAAAGATTGGGGTCCAAAGAAGATGAATGGCGGTGGCTTTGTAGCTAAGAGATACAGGATGATCAAATGAGCCTGCGTAAATGGTTTGATAAGGAGAACTGGGTAGACATTGGCGCTCCTAAATCAGGCGGTGGGTTTGAGAAGTGTGGCCGAAAATCAACTAAGGATTCTAAACGAGCGTACCCAAAGTGTGTGCCTGCAGATAAAGCGGCCAACATGACAGTGGCTCAAAGGAAAAGTGCGGTATCTAGGAAGAGAGCCCAGCCTCAGGGTGTAGGCGGCAAGCCTACTAACGTCAAGACCTTTGCGTCTAATGGTGGATTCATCATGAAATACAACAAGGGGTGTGGCAAGGTCATGCCTGACCGCAGAAAAAAGACAAGGTATAGCTGATGTTTAAGCGTTATGCGGAGGGATTTAAGAACGGCGGCGATGTTAAGCGCAATAAAAAGAACTTCAGGCCCACTGAGTCAGGGGCTGGGATGACAGAAAAGGGTGTAAAAGCCTATCGAAAAGCTAATCCGGGTAGTAAACTACAGACGGCAGTAACAGAAAAGAAACCAACAGGCAAGAGGGCAGCGAGAAGAAAGTCCTTTTGTGCGAGATCAGCAGGTCAAATGAAGAAGTTTCCAAAGGCTGCAAAGAATCCAAACTCTAGACTACGGCAGGCCCGTAGAAGATGGAAGTGTTAAATGGCTAATGAAGGCGGCGGGATACAAAATATCTTAGCAACAGGCAAGGGAGATAGTCCTAGAATAAAATTAAGAGATTGGTTGATGGGGGGGAACAACCCTGGCGGTAAATCTCGCTCTGGACTTTCTTTTAAACAAGAACAAGCTGATGATCTTATAACGTATACCGGGGTTGGTCCTTTACTGTCAATCTACAATGGGGTTGCAAGAGGTGCTGACTTTGCACTTACCGCTGTTCAAGATCTTGCAAGTTTTGCTGCAAACCCCGGAGAAAAAACCCGCGACGAACTAGGCCAGTTAGGCGGTAGATTAAAAAGTATTTGGAATAATTTAAATCCAGTTGATAGATTAGATTTTAATCTTGGCGATGCTAATTCTCCTGGCTTTTCTGAAGGAATAGCTGGAATAGACATTGGCAATATTCAATTTCCTGAAGGCGGTCCAGGCGATGTTACTTATCTTGGAAAAAAAGAACAGGAATCACCGGAGTTTGTTGAGCGATCTCAGCCCGGAAGCGATGTAACTGAAGCAGAGCTAATAGCAAGAGATGATGAGCGAGTTAGAGTAACTAATCCTGCTACTGGAGAAAAATGGACAAAAGAAGAAATTGCTGCAGAAGATAAAAAAAGGGGTATGCAGGCTGTAAGAAACGAATTAGAAAGCCGACCAGGAATTAATGTTGGCGACAACAAAATCATGAGCCAGTTTGATTCTAACGGAGATTTAAAGCTTTCTGCCCGAGAATCCGAAACAATGAGAGGCGGTGGTATCTTCCCTGGCCAAGGAGGTCGCCGCCAAGAGTATGGCGGTGGTAACTACGGCCCATCATCTGGCTTTGACAACATGTCTAATTACTTTTGGCCTATGGCTTTAAATGATGCAGCAAAAAGAGGAGAAGATGTAACTAGCCCGGAAGGAATCAAGGCTGTCTTTGATCAAGCTTTTCCAGGCGGCGACTACAACAGGTATAAATATTCTGGCGGCCCAGGGGCTCTTGCTTTTTTTGGTATAGATTCTCTTGGCTTTGACGGCAAGCCAAAGAAAAGAAGGAATTTAAAATCTAGAGTTTTAAATTCTGAAGGAAAAGTTGTTGATGATATTGAGTGGTATGAATACGATCCAATTACTCATGAAGGTCTTTTTACTGAAGCAGGATTTGAAAAATTTAAAGCAGCTAACCCAGGTGTAACGCCGCCAGTTGGTGTAAAAAGATCTAGCGCCTCAAGGAAAGACGGAGAGCCTAATCTTTCAGAGCCTGGTGAGAATGAGAAAGACGATGGTCTTAACCCAGATGGATCAAGAAAACTTCCGCCTATTCCAAGACCCGATAAAGATGGAAAATGTCCTGCTGGGTATACTGGCATTGATACTAATGGTGATGGTTTTATAGATACTTGTGTTGCAGAACAGTCACAAATCCCTGGCGCTCCTGATACTCAGAACGCAGGCCCAGGAGGAAGAGTAAGGGTTGGCGGAGAAAAAGACACCCTAGAACAAGCTTCAGAAAAATCAAGCAAGCAAGTTTTTAACGATCCTACTAATTTCATGCGGTTTGCTCCTAGCGCATTGCAGATGATGGACCCTCGCTACTATGGCATAAAGTCTTTTGTTCCAAGAGGAGAGGAAAAAGATTTTAACACTCAATATAGAAGTATACCGGGTCAACAGTATGCTAATTATAATGTTGTTAAAGATAGAGAGAAGCCATTCTTTGCGGAAGGAGGATTATCTTCCCTTCACCCTAGGATGAACGGCCAGATTTCTGGGCCAGGCACAGAGAAGTCAGACGATATACCAGCCATGCTTTCTGATGGAGAGTTTGTTGTTAACGCAGCAGCCGTTAGAGGCATTGGTAATCTGATGGGAAGAAAAAAACCTAAGAGCAAAGTAGATCAAAGACGCGAAGGAGCAAGGACCATGTACGCTCTTCAGAAAGCAGGCGAACAAGCAGCGAGGATGAGCTAATGTCCAATGGCCAAACGGTTTCAAACACTCAAACAGTCATTCAACCCAAAGCAGGGCAAGTCTCTCAAGATCCAGCGGTAGAACAAACTGGCAGAGATCTGCTGGCTTCTTATTTCGGCCCTGGCGGAATAATGAGCCAAGCTCAACCAATTCCTATGCAACAAGTCGCAGGTCTTTCTGGCATGGAGCAAGGCGCAAGAAATGCGGCGGGTGGGCTAGGAGGTTTTGCACCACAGCTAAATCAAGCTCAACAGTACTTCCAACAGAGCGCGATGGGCTACAACCCTCAGATGGCTCAGTCTTTTATGAACCCTTATCAGAACGCTGTTGTTCAGCCTCAGATGCAGGCAATACAAAGGCAAGGTGATACGCAAAGAAGGAACGCTAGAGCAGATCAAGTTACGGCAGGCGCGTTTGGAGGATCAAGAGGCGCGGTACAGGAAGCTGAGATAAGAAGAGGCGTTGGCGATAGACAGGCTCAGGTTGGATCAGACCTAGCTTACAAGGGCTACAATGATGCTATGGCTAACTCTATGGCTGGCTTTAATTCCATGCAAGCAGGAAGAAGGGGTGCTGCTCAAGGCATTGCCGGGTTAGGTCAGCAAGGATTTGACATGTTGACCGGACAGATAGGCACGATGAACCAACTTGGCCAAGACGGGAGAGCCATTCAAGACAGGGCGCTTGGCTATCAATATGATGCAGCTAATAGATTGGCTAATGAGCCATATGATAGATTCACAAAAGGCGCAGGAATGCTTGGTGCGTTGTCAGGATTTTTACCTCAATACAGCAGCGGGTATGGCGGTGACCAGCAGCAGATTGAGCGATTTGAAAATCAAAGTAAATTTGATAAATTCTTGGGCGATGCTGATAAGTTTAAGAAATTTATGGATATGTTTAGCTGAGTAAATTTAAATGAATAATGTTTACAGAAGACCAATGTTTCAAAATCCCCAGCAACGTGCTGGCGGTGGCATCATGGCTGGCGTTGCTCCGATCAACATGGATGAGGGCGGGTCGGTAAGCGATGCTGTTAGAGATCAAATGAATCCGTCAGAAGGCGGGTTATTTGGAGTTCTCTCTGGACAGCCAATCACTCTAAGAGATGCAACTGACTTTTTTCTTGTTGATCCTAATGACCCTGTTGACGTAGCGATAGCTTCGTTAAGCGCAGGCTTGTTAGTTTTTCCTCCTGCCGCAGCCGCAGCTACTCTTGCAAGATATGGCTTAAAAGGAAAGAAAGCGTTTGAGAAATTAGCAGAAGCACAAAAGCGTTTTGCTCCTTCATCAACAGATACAGGAATAATAAACGCCGCTAAAAGAAGAGTTGTTCCAGACTTAGAAAGCATAGAGGGTGGGCTTGATCTAATTCCAGGAGCCAGGGCTGGCGCATTTGAAATAAACAGAGCTTTGGGAGAGGCAGGAAAGTTTGCTTTTGACCCAGAAGCTCGTAGCGAAATGTCAGACTCTATGTCTGATATATCTGATCAAGTGTCAGACATAGGTGATAACTTCGATCCAATAACTGACTTGGCCGGTCAGCTTTACGATCAAAGATTTGGATCTAATGATCCAGAAAGACCAGCAGAAAGCGCAGAAGACACAAGAACTCTAGGCCAGAGAATTAACAATCCATTTAACATAAGGTCTTCAAGCTCTAATGATTGGCAAGGTGCTGACGATTCTATTGGAGAAGGTGGATACCAAGGTTTTCAAAACAATGATTATGGAATTAGGGCTGCAGATAGAGTCCTTAATAATTATGGTAAGAAACAGTTTGAAGAAGGTAGCGAAAACTTTAATCTTTATGGTGAGAATGTAGATACATTAAGAGAAACTCTTAACATGTATGCTCCTCCATCTGAAAACCCTACCAAAAGTTATGTTGATTTTATTTCAGATAAAACTGGAATAGATCCAGATGCACCAATAGATTTAACCGACGCAGGAATTAGATCTTTAATCATGTCCCCGATGGCTACGTTTGAAAGTAGATCCACTTACTCTCCAGAAGAAATCTCTGCATCCATAAACAGAGCTAACGAAGCTAACGATGAAAGTATTCTTGACAGCGTAGCAAGCGGAGAATATGTTGCAGATAACGGCATTGCTGACGTAGCAAGAAGTATTGCAGAAGCAAGAGGAATGAAGTCTGCTACCTTTAAGAGGGGCGACAAAGATTTAGCTGCTGTAACTGCAGAAGAATTAGAAGAGTCAGGGTTTGATTCCCTTAAAGACTATCTTAACAACATGCAGTTTAATGAAGAATCAGGAAGGTATGCACCACAGGAGATGTCTCGCGGTGGCATTATGAGATTGAAGGATGGCAGTGATCCTGATGGTGTAGAAAAAGAAATTATTCCAAAAGATATTCAAGGTGTATTGAATGAATACAACCTTAGTTTAGAAGAATTTTTAAAGTTTAAAGACGAAAAGAAACAAGCTTATCTTAAATCATATCAAGATGGATTAGACCTAAAAAAATCTCTTGTAGATCCTAGATTGAATCCTGCTTCTAGTGGTGTAGCGGCTATACTTGACGCTGCCAACAGTGTTCTTGAAGCGCCCTCGAATATTTATGAGGCTGCAAAGTACAGTGACCTTGGAAGGGTTATGGGTTTCTCCGATCCAGATCAAGAGCGTCCAGATGACGATCCTTCTTTCTCTGAAGATATTGAAAGAATTAGGGGTGCTCAAGCACCAAGTCTAAGCGAGGTTAATGCTTTAATACCAGAGCCTGTTGTTGAAGGAGAGCCTGAAGTTGTTGAAGAAGAGCCTGGCATAATTCAGAAAGCTCTTGGCGCTGTAGGTAAGATAGCTGGATTTGATCTTCCTGAAAATGAGCGTCGAGCTATGCTTGCTGCTGCAGGAAGAAGAAAGTATGGCGTAAGTAGAGCGCAAGCATACGAAAACTCAATGTTCAACCAAGCTAAAATTGCAGATATGGAAGCAACTACGGCTGCTAGAGGCACTAGTGAAACTCAAAAAAGTCTTGAGTATCTTAAAGAATTATTTCCTAACGCCCCAAACACTGAGTTAGTAGACCTGTTGTTCCAGAAAGGAAAAAACAAAGTGACTAACAGTGAGTTAGCAGAGGCTATTCTCAAAGAGACTGAGAACATCAGAAAAGCTATATCAGAAGGTCAGATGGCGGACGCTGTGGATGATGCTAATAGGGACAGAGCAGCAAAAGGTCTGCCCAAATTAAGCCAAGAGGATTGGATAAGTCAAACCGCTAAGAGAAAGGTTTATGAAGCTTATCGTCTGCAAAATCCTGATGTAGCTGTAGCTTCTAGCGTTGCTGCCAGAATAGGCACTGACGGTAAAAAAATAAATTAGGAGTTATAGGGCTTGGAAATAAAAGTCGCTGACGGAAGAGTTGTTGATGTAGATACCGAAGATGAAGAGGTTGCTATATCAGCAGCCTTCAAGTGGTATAACGAAAATCCTTTGCCAGAAATAGAAGCAATAGATCCTGCAGAAAGGGCAGCGCAGCTAGGTGATGAGGATGTATCTACTCTTGGTGATGTTGCTAGAGGCATAGTTGCTGGACCTATAGATGCAGTAGCTGGATTAATTTCTCTCCCAGGAGAACTCATTGACTTAGTCTCTCAAGACGAAGGAGAAGGAAGCGTAGCTCAAGGCATAAGAGATGTCTTTGATGTTATAACTCCAACGACTAGAACTGGTGCTGGTAAAGCAGCAAAATTTATTACTCAGTTTGTTGTTCCAGGTAGCATTGCGGCTAATGCAGCTAGGGTAAGAAATCTTGGAAAGGCAGGTCAGATAGGAGCCTTCGCTGCTGCCGATGTTGCAGCTACTACCCCTGACGTAGAAACCTTGGGAGATTTTTTTGATGGAGGCCCAACTCAAAGAATAGATACCGAAAACCTTGTTGGCTCTGAGGTTGCAGCCGCTAACTTAGCCAACAGATTTAAGGTGGCAGCAGAAGGAACAGCGTTACTCCTTGGTGGACCAGCAATAATAAAAGCTGTGGCTAAAAATGCAGGTCCATTAGTAGATGATATAGCGCAGATAGGTCCAGTTAAATCTGCCGCTGAAGGAATCAGAGCAAATATTTTAGATAATGTCGGGCCTATGGCTAGTCTAGAAAACCCCACCTTTATATCAAGAAACATAAGAAACGCAAGAAACAAACTAAGAGAGTCTGAGATTGGCGCTAAGGCTGGAAAGCTTTTTTCTTTTAAAGGAAATCAAGCTGATGACGTTATGCAAAGCTTGAGGTATTTAAAAATACATCAAGTCTCTGAAGCTGATAAAAGAATAAGAAGAAATTTAGAATCTTTAACTGATGGTCTAGAAGTATTAAATAGAAATGGCGCTCTTAATAAGACTGATCAAGAAGCAATTATAGATTCTATTAATGATTATATTTTTGCAACTCCCAAGGGAAATCTCTCAAGAGAAACAGTTCAATCTAATGCTGGAAAATTTTTAAAAGATATAGATGATAAATTTAAAACAATTGATAATAAAATTACCTTAAAAAATTATTTAGGAGTATCTCGAACAAAAAGTTTGTTCTCTGGGCAATCTAGAGATTTAAGTTTGTTAAACGCTTCTACAGCGGTAAGAAATCAGATTGAATCAATGTCTGTAATTATTAAAAAAGATTTAACTGATAAAAATGATCCAAATTTTAATAAAGCGTTGCTGCAAACCATTGGGGACAACGAAAGTTTTTATGGAAGAAGAGTTTATCGAGCATCAAGAGATGATTGGAGCCCTCTGTATAAGGCTGATGGAAGTGTTGATCCAGCAAAACAAAAAAAATACGATGCTGCTATAGATAATATCCTTGCAAACAACGAATCCGCTGCTGCTGCAGCAGGCGGGGTATCTCAGTTCGGTAAGGATGATGCACAAAAAGCGTTGTTAAGCATAATGGGAAACGTAAAAACTTTTTCTAATGCAAACATGAAACCTTTGGATATGTTTAATGACAAAACTCTTCAAGGTATTTCTACAGGGATATTGAAAGATAGAAAGTTAGATGATCTTCCTGCTGTAAGAGATTTTCTAGGAGAATATACCGGGGCCAGGGATATCATGGGAGTCGTTGGTAGAGTAAAAGAATTAGACGGATCTGTTAAACAATCTACCGCTATAGGAAAGGTCAGAGAACAAACTCTTGATGAACAAAAGGTAGGCTTGCAGTATCGAGTTTCTGAAACTGTTAGCAAGATGAATAACATGATTCAGCAGAAAAAGTTTTTTGAAAACGTAAACAAGCACAATGAAAATTTAAAAAATATGCCGGGTGACAAGCGGTTTCTTTTTGATGACATTCCTGTTGACGTAGAAATATTAGGAAAATATGAGAAGATTGGTGATGCATCAAGCAATGCAGATCGTTTGCGATACGGACCCCTTGCAGGAAAATATATTAAGTCAGAGTATGCAAGAGCTTTTCAGGACGTACCTACCTATGTAAATTTTGGCAATGACACAAATGCTCTTAACAGATTATATGCTACGTTCCTTGGCATGAAGGGCATGTCTCAGATAGCTAAGACTGTGTACAGTCCTATCACTCAAATAAGAAACGCTACAACCGCAGCCTTGTTTGCTTTAAAGAATGGTAACTTTGGCAATGGAGAAGACTTTACAAGCTCTGTAAAAGTTGTCTTTCAACAAATCAATGACAACTTAGCTTTTTCAAAAAGCGGAACTCAACTTAAAGGAAGCAGCAGTGGTCTACCACGAAAGGAACAGATCAATCAATTTTACGATGAGATGATACGAAGAGGCGTGGTCAACACCAATGCTAAGGTCGGTGAGTTTGAAGATCTTTTAGGTGATGCCGCAAGAGCAGGATACACACCTAGCTTTACTAAAAAAATTTTAGAGACAGCGCAAAATACTCAAAACAGATTTTCTGGAAAGCTTTACCAAGGGTCTGATGATGTTTGGAAAATATATAGTTACTTTGCAGAGCTAGGCAGGCTTCAAGGCGCATTTAAAAATGTTAAGAAAGGTGGCTCACTTAATATAAAAGCTACCGATGTTGAAAACATAATTGATTTTGCAGATAAAGCAACGCCAAATGGTTTTGTTAATGTTAAAAATTTAAACTCAGAAGATGCTGCTGAATTTTTAAGAAGAGAGGCTGCAGAAATTGTCAAAGATACTGTGCCTAATTACTCAAGAGTCCCTGAGTTTATTAAAGAGTTAAGGAAAGCTCCCTTCGGAAACTTTATTGCTTTCCCCGCAGAAGTAATTAGAACAAGCGGTAACATATATGGCAGAGCCATTAGAGATTTGGGTAGTGATTCCCCAGAAATAAGATCTATAGGGATGAGAAGGTTGGTTGGAAGCCTGACCGTTGATGGCGCGTTAGGTGCTGGATTAGTAACTGCAGGGTTAACTTTGACAGGTTCAAGTCGAGAGCAATTGGAGGCATACAAAAGATCCTTTGCTGCTGATTACGATAGAGACTCAATACTTATTCCTGTCTCTACAGACAAGGACGGAAACATTAGAGAGGTGTATAATTTTTCTTACACCAACCCTTATGATTATTTGACTAGGCCAGCAAGAGCAGTACTCAATGCAGTTAACGATGGGGTTGCTTCAGAAAAAGATTTAACTGATATATTTATGTCTTCTGCTTGGGAGGGAATGATAGAGGCGGTTGCTCCTTTTGGTAGCGAATCAATCATGACTGAAAAGATTTTTGACCTAGGCAGAAATCAAACAAGGTATGGAAGAAGTGTTT
>Ga0302135_10002989_pt1 | contig 10093 bp, 6 predicted proteins | sample CBN3_surface_MG_FD_203119 | JGI IMG/M metagenome (GOLD analysis project Ga0302135, IMG submission 203119) | Marine microbial communities from Western Arctic Ocean, Canada - CBN3_32.1 | ecosystem: Environmental > Aquatic > Marine > Oceanic | place: Canada: Western Arctic Ocean | collected 2017-09-15 | reverse complement strand
TCCTGCTGGACGCCCCGTGCACGGCCACGGGAACATTGAGACGACGCCCCGACGTTGCCTTGCACAAAACGCCGGACGACGTGGCGCGGTTAACCGGCGTCCAGGATGCCTTGATCGATGGCGCCATCACGATGGTGCGGCCGGGCGGGATAATCGTTTACAGCACGTGTTCGCTGCAACTCGAAGAAGGCGAGCAGCGCATCGCCGAAGCGCTGCAGCGACATCCAGGGTTGCGACGAGAGCCGGTAACCGCAGCCGACGTCAGCGGACAGACGGAATTTGTGACGGCATCGGGTGACCTGCGAACGCTGCCGTCTCATCTCGACGAACTCGGCGGACTCGATGGATTTTTTGCTGCCCGACTTGTTTTCGAGGCGCAATAGGGTCTCAAACGAGTTCGCTGCTTGCTGGCCCTCGACGAAGCTGATAGGAAATGTGCCATGCCAAACGGCGTTCGAATCGCCGCCTCCCTGCTCGCCGCAGACTTCGCCAGACTGGGCGAAGAGGTCGCCGCCGTTGAATCTGCGGGCGCCGACTACATCCATTTCGACATCATGGACGGGCACTTCGTACCCAATTTGACGATTGGGCCGGCCGTGGTCGAAGCGCTACGTGTGCATTGTGACCTGCCGTTCGACGTTCACCTGATGATCTCGCCGGTCGACGCCTACATTCCCACCTTTTCCAGTGCCGGCGCCGACATCATCACGTTTCACGCCGAAGCCGGCCCACACCTTCACCGGACGGTTCAACTGGTGCGCTCGCACGACGTGCGGGTTGGCGTATCAATCAATCCGGGCACCCCGGCCGAAGTGTTGAAACCGATCCTCGGCGAGATCGACCTCGTGCTGGTGATGACGGTCAATCCCGGCTTTGGCGGTCAACGCTTCATCGACAGCCAGCTCGACAAAGTGCGCCAGATCCGAAGCTGGATTGATGCCGGGGACCGCAACATTGAACTTGAGGTCGATGGCGGTATTACCCTCGAAACGGCGCCGCGGGCGATTGAATCCGGGGCCAACGTTTTGGTTGCCGGGACGGCGACATTCGCGGGTGGCAGTGACCACTACGCGCGAAACATCACGGGGCTCCGCGGCTAAGTGACGGCAGATGTGAACGCCGAGGCTTGGAAAGCTGGCTCTGGTAAAGCTGACTCTGGGAAAACCGGCGCTCGGGATATTGACGCTCGAAACTTCGAATCTCAGGTTGCTGATTTGACACGCAAGCCAGCCACGCGCCGCGGTCGACTCGCGCAATCCGTGCGGGAGCTTGCCTATGCGCGCAGCGTTTATCGCTTCATGCTTAGCGGCCGGGTCGCCAAGCCGACAATCTGCCCGCTCGATATCTGGCAGGGCGACCCGGACAATGCCAACGCCATGTTTCAAGGAACGTTTCGCGCCGCCGGTGAAGAGGTGTCGGCCCCAAACGATTCGCCATGGTCGGTAGTGCCGCCCAGCGCGACTTGGCTAGCAGAGCTGAATTGCTTCGACTGGCTACGCGACTTTCGCGCGGCCGGCGGGCGCGCGGCGACCCAGCGGGCGCGCGATCTAACGGCGAGCTGGATCGAGACCCATGCGACATGGTCACGTCTCGCATGGCGGCCCGATGTCCTCGGCCGCCGTGTCCAAGCGTGGGTCAGCCATGCTGATTTTCTCACAGTTGAGGCGCCGGCCGGGTTTGCCGAAGGGTTCCACGAAAGCCTCCAACTTCAACTGAAACACTTACACCGAGCGGCAACCCGCGCGCCTGCCGGGGCGCCGACGATCGCCGCGCTGGTTGGCCTTGCCGGTGCTGAAATTGCCTACCAACATCGGGCGCGGCCGCGCATCAAGGCACTCCGCTTGCTGGACGACGAACTCGAAAATCAGATCCTCGCCGACGGCGGGCATTGCGAACGCAATCCGATGGTTCAACATCATCTCCTGCGCGCACTCGTTGGCCTCAGGGCAGCGTTGCAGAGCGCGGACTTGAAACCCACGGTGCCGCTGCAGACAGCAATCGATCGCATGGCCCCGATGCTGCGTTTTTTCCGCCATGGCGACGGCGCGCTGGCCCTGTTCAACGGCGGCCTCGAAGACCGACGCGACGATATTGATGCAACCCTGGCCGCAGCAAATGCACGCGGCCGACCCCACGTCTCAGCGAGCCATAGCGGCTATGAACGGCTTTCTGCCGGACAGACGCTGGTGCTGATGGATGTCGGCGGGCCGCCACCGAGTGGCACCGACGATCGGGCCCATGCGGGCTGCCTTGCGTTTGAAGCCAGCCATGGCGGCGAACGACTCATCGTGAATTGCGGGACGGCGCTTGATCGCAGCGGCGACTGGCACTCGTCGATGCGCGCCACCGCGGCGCACTCGACGGTAACGGTTGCCGACACCAATTCAGCGCAACTCAAAAAGGACGGAACAATCGGCCGCCGGCCGGTTGATGTGATCGTAAGCCGAGGCGAGGATGAGCTTGGCAACCATATCGTCGAAACCAGTCATGACGGCTATGCCGGTGCTTTGGGTTACCGTCACCATCGGCGCCTGATCCTCGACCTGTCCGGTGAGGGCATGGCCGGAGAGGATTGGCTGACGGCGAGCGATGGCCACCCGCGACGGGCCCAAGAACAGCGCTTTACCGCACGGTTTCACCTTCATCCGTCAGTCAGCGCATCCCTGCAACAGGGCGGTGGCGCGATACTATTGCGATCGGGAAAAGGGATGGGGTGGCTTTTTCTGGCAAGCGGCGGCGACTTGAGCCTGGAAGAGAGCGCCTATCTCGGCGATGGACGCCCGCGACGGACCAACCAGATCATCCTGAGCGCACCAATTAGTGCGCAAGCGATTTTGACCTGGGCGTTACAGCGCGTCGCCGACTAGTACTCTGAGCAGACCATGTGCGGCTTTGCCGGCTTAATCGATTTCACCCGATCGACATCGCGCGAGACGCTGCTGGGCGTGGTCGCCGAGATGGCCACGGCTCTGCAGCATCGCGGTCCAGATTCATCGGGGGTGTGGGTCGACGAAGAGGTCGGGGTGGCGTTGGGTCACCGCCGCCTCGCGATCATCGACCTGTCGGCCGCGGGTCATCAGCCGATGGTGTCAGGCGACGGCGATCGGGTGCTGATTTACAACGGACTGGTTTACAATTTTGCCGAGTTGCGATCCGAATTGGAAGCCGTCGGCCGACGTTTCGCGGGACGTTCGGATACCGAGGTCATCCTCGCAGCGATTGCCGAGTGGGGACTCGAAGCGGCGGTCTCGCGTTTCATCGGCATGTTTGCGTTTGCGCTGTGGGACCGGCGCCACCGGCAGCTTCACCTGGTGCGCGACCGCCTCGGCATCAAACCGCTTTATTATGGGCGACTGGGATCAAACGCGGGATCGAACCTGTTTGCGTTCGGCTCGGAGTTAAAAGCGTTTCGCGCCCATCCGTCGTTCGATCAACCGATCGATCGTGAAGCTCTCACCTTGTTCATGCAGCGCAATTGCATTCCCGCGCCGCACTCCATCTATCGCGGGATCTATAAACTGACCCCGGGACATATGCTTACGCTGTCGCTCGACGATCGCGAGATCCCAAGCAGCAAACCTTACTGGACGCTGCGCGACGCGGTAGAAAACGGAACCCGGGATCCGTTTCGGGGAACCGAACAGGAGGCGACCGACGAACTCGAGGCGCTGCTGCGCGACGCGATCCGCCGCCGGCTCGTGGCCGATGTTCCGGTCGGCGTGTTTCTTTCCGGCGGCATCGATTCCAGCGTCGTTACTGCCCTGATGCAGACGGAAAGCTCGCAACCCGTGAAGAGCTTCACCATTGGCTTCGACGATGGTGCTTATAACGAAGCAGCCGATGCAGCTCGCGTGGCGCGCCACCTTGGAACCGACCACCGGGAACTCTATGTTACGCCGGCCGACGCGCTGGCGGTGGTTCCCAAACTGGCGACGATCTACGACGAACCGTTCGCGGATTCGTCGCAATTGCCCACGTTCCTGGTCTCCCAGCTTGCGCGCAGCGAAGTTACCGTTGCGCTGTCGGGCGATGGCGGTGACGAGATGTTTGGCGGCTACAATCGTTATCTCTGGAACCAGCGTATCGCCAAGCGGGTCGAACGCTGGCCGGCCTGGTTGCGGCAACTGAGTTCGCGCACCCTGACGGCACTCAGCCCGGCCCGGTGGGATTCGCTCTTTGCCCATCTGCCCGGCGCAATCCGGCAACGCAATCCCGGTGACAAGCTGCATAAGCTCGCGCCCATTCTAGAGGCCAACGGCGCCGCCGAGATGTATGCGCGACAGGTTACCCACTGGCCGAACGCGTCATCGCTGGTGATCGATGGGGGCATGCCGCAGACCGCGGCAACCGATCGGGCTGCGTGGGCGGCGGTCGACGATTTTGTCGATCAGATGATGTATCTCGATGGCATCAGCTATCTGCCTGACGATATTTTGACCAAGGTCGATCGCGCGGCCATGGCGGTAGCTCTCGAAGCCCGCGTCCCGATCCTCGATCACCGGGTTGTTGCGTTTGCATGGCGACTGCCGCAAGCAACCAAAATTCGCAATGGTACGGGCAAACTTCCGCTGCGCCGGATTCTCGAGCGCTATGTTCCGAGCGAGCTGATCGATCGGCCGAAAATGGGTTTCGCAACCCCGCTGCACGATTGGTTCCGAGGCGCCTTGCGTGATTGGATGGAAGCTCTGATTGATGAACGCCGTCTCGAGGAGGAAGGCTTTTTCGACCCCAAGCCGATTCGTACCGCTTGGGCCGATCACCTGTCCGGCCGGCGCAACTGTCAGCACGAGCTATGGGATGTGGCCATGTTTCAGGCATGGCACGAGGCGTCCGGCGCATGACCGGCGAGTGGAAATCGGATTTGGGATTAGACGGAAGGCGTCGATTCGGTCGTGACTAAGCGGCGCCTCCTGTTCCTGGTAAATGAAGCGCTGTTTTTCACGACACACCGGATGCCGATTGCCCAGGCCGCCCAGTCGCGTGGCTACGAGGTTCACGTTGCCGCCCCCTTTGAGAGCGAGCCCGCGGCGGCGATCAAAGCGCAAGGGTTCGTCTACCACCCGATCCCGCTCGACCGCAGCGGCACCAGCATCGCCGGTGAGATCGGCTTGTTGCTGGCCTTCTGGAAATTGATCGGCGCGGTCAAGCCGGACCTCACCCACCATGTCGCGATGAAACCGGTGGCCTATGCGGGCTGCCTGGCCCGGCTGCGCGGCGTTCCCGGGGTCGTCCACGCGGTCACCGGGCTTGGTCATCTATTTGTCCGCGACGATCTCGTCACCCGAATTCGACGCGCCATTATCATGCTGCTGTTCCGGTTTGCGCTGCACTATCGCAATTCGCGCGTGATCTTCCAAAACCCGGACGATCGCGATCTGTTCGTTCAAAAAGGGCTCGTCGACCCCGCGGCCACAACGATAATTCGCGGCACCGGTGTCGACATGGGCCGCTTCAAGCCGGCTGGGACGACGAACCACCGGGTCACCGTTATGTTCCCGGCACGCATCATCGGCGACAAGGGCATCCATGAATTCGTTCATGCCGCGCGGCAGTCGACGTCGGCCGGGCTCGACGCCGACTTCGTCGTGGTGGGGCGGACCGATCCGAATAACCCCACCGCAGTGTTGCAAGATACGGTGCGCGGGTGGGAGCGCGACGGCATTTTGGCGTGGTGGGGATTTCAGCACGACATGGCGGCGATGCTGCCACGGGCCGACATCGTGTGCATGCCCTCCTACCGTGAAGGACTGCCGCGGGTGCTAATCGAAGCCGCAGCCTGCGGCCTGCCGATCGTGACGACCGACGTGCCTGGGTGTCGCGAAATCGTGCATCACGAAGTCAACGGCTTATTGGTTACGGCCCGTGACGGACCCGGGACGGCTGATGCGATTGCCCGCCTCATCGAGGACGCAGGCCTCCGGCGGCGCATGGGAGAAAAAGGCCGGGAGATGGCATGTCGGGACTATGCCGTCGACGATTTCGTCAACAGAACGTTGGCGGTATACGAAGAGGTCACACCGGACCGGAATGATCGCGTGCCAGTGGAAGCGCGGGAGGCGTAGCGGGTGAGCGGGCTGTCTCTCCTAATCAGCGCGCTTGCCGCGGGCGTGATCGCCTGGGCCGGGGCCGGCCTGGTCCTGCGCTTGCTGGAGCGGCGCGCGATCCTCGATATTCCCAACCAACGCAGCAGCCACAGCCGGCCAACACCGCGCGGCGGCGGCATCGCCGTGGTCGGCAGCATCGCCATCGTCTGGGTCGCCTGGTGGCTGCTCGACCTCGGCCCCGGCGCCTGGTGGCCGATTCTTGCTGCGACGGGTGTGTTGACGCTGGTGTCGTGGGCCGACGACCTCCGGGGAATGCCGGTTTGGTTGCGACTTGGCGCGCACCTCGCCTGTGTTATCGCCGGTGTTTCGCTGCTCCCAGAGAGTCAGTTGGTATTCCAAGGCGTGGTGCCGTGGTGGCTCGACCGGATTGCGGCAGTCGTGGTGTGGCTGTGGTTCGTCAACCTCTACAATTTCATGGACGGGATCGACGGAATCACGAGCGTTGAGACGATCGCGATCGGCGGCGGCCTGATTATCGTCTCGCTGGTCGGTAACTGGGAGCACCCCGCCGCCGCCTTGGCACTGGTGGTCGCTGCGGCAGCGGCGGGTTTCTTGCCGTGGAACTGGAACCCGGCGCGGATTTTTCTTGGCGATGTCGGCAGCATCGCGCTCGGCTACTTGTGCGGCTGGCTGTTGTTGGTCGCCGCCGCGGAGGGGTGGTGGAGCGTGGCGCTCATTCTTCCGCTGTACTATTTGGCCGATGCGACGATAACACTGGTACTGCGGATCATCCGCCGCGAACGGATCTGGCAGGCGCACGCCAATCACTTCTACCAGCATGCGGTGCGCCGGGTTTCGAGCCACGCGCGGATTTCGCTAGCGATCGCGGCAACCAACGCCTTGCTGGTGGTCGCCGCAGTCGCCGGCGTAAGCCTGGTTTCTGCCTGGATCGCCGTGATTTTCAGCGCCGCCGTCGTCGTCGTTCTGTTATGGTACCTATCAAGAGGATCTCACAACAATCTCGACCCGAAGCAGTCTTGAAACCGGATGACGGCCAACCCTTGCGTGGAATGACCGCACCGTCACGCAACCCAAAATACCCGACGTCGAGCCGTGCGCTCCTGGTCGCCCTTAACGATGTGATATTGGCGGCCGTCGCGTTCGAGGTTTCGGTGTGGTTGCGCTATCTGACCTATGGCGCACCCCAGGAATTTGGCTTCCTGTGGCAGGGAACGCTCATTTTTACTGGGGTCTCCGCGGTTTCATTCTGGGCGTTCGGCCTCTACCGCGGGATCTGGTACTACGCGTCGTTCAACGACATCGTAGCGATCCTCAAGGCGGTGAGCATCGCGACCCTGGTTTTTCTACCCATCCTTTTTGTGATGAACCGGCTCGACGCCCTGCCGCGCAGCGTGTTGGTGATCAATTGGGTGCTGCTGGTGGTTTTGCTGGCCGGGCCCCGCTTCCTCTATCGCTTGCTCAAGGATGGCGACCTCACCTCGGTGTTCGAACGCCACGACCCGGCGCAAATACCGGTATTGATCGCCGGCATCAGCGATGCCGCCGATACGTTCATCCGCGAGACCAAGCGGTCGCGCCGATCGCCCTATCGCATCGTCGGGCTCGTCGACCGCAGCGCCGGCCGGGTTGGCCGGGATATCCGCGGCATTCGCGTGCTCGGCACGCTCGACGACATCACCGCCGTGGTCGAGCAGCTCGCTCATCGCTACCGGCGGCCGCAACGCCTGATTATCGCTTCCGATCGCATCCGCGGCAGCGAAGTGCGGGCCCTGCTCGACGCGGCCGAAAGCAACGGCATGACGCTCTCGCGGCTGCCACGCATCACCGACTTTCAAAACGACGGCAATGGGGCGGAGCCATCGGCCATTGGCGGCGCCGATGGCAATGCCCGCATCAAGCCGCGGCCGGTCGATATCGAAGATCTGCTGGGCCGCAGCCAACGGGTGCTCGATCGCGACGCAGTTACCGCTTTCGTTCGCGGCCAGCGCGTGCTGGTAACCGGCGCCGGCGGCACGATCGGCGGCGAGCTGTGCCGCCAGATCGCAGCATTGGCGCCAGCGGAAATCACGCTGGTCGACAATAGTGAGTACAACCTCTATCGCATCGATCTCGAACTTGACGAGGATTACCCGGACCTTGCGCGCAGTGCTGTGCTCGCCGACGTGCGCGATTGCCACCGCCTGGCCGCGATTTTCGCCGCCCACCAGCCCAATCTGGTGTTTCACGCGGCCGCCTACAAACATGTGCCGCTGTCGGAAGCAAATTCGTGCGAGACCATCGCCACCAATGTCGGTGGCTCGCTGGCGGTTGCCGAACTATGTGCCAGCACCGGTGTTAATTCGATGGTACTTATCTCGACCGACAAGGCGGTTAAGCCGAGCAGCGTGATGGGGGCGACCAAACGCGTGGCCGAGACCATCAGCCAAACGATGGGCCTGACCAACACGGCCACGAACTACGCCATCGTCCGTTTCGGCAATGTGCTGGGCTCGACCGGATCGGTGGTACCGCTGTTCGAACGTCAGCTGGCGCGCGGCGGACCGCTGACGGTAACCCACCGCGACACAACGCGTTATTTCATGACTACCCGCGAGGCCGTGGAACTCGTGTTGCAAGCCTCGGCCGGGGCTTCGGCCGCTACCTATTGCGGCAAGATCTTCGTGCTCGATATGGGGGAACCCGTCCGGATCAGCGATCTTGCCAAACAAATGGTTCGCCTCGCCGGACTCGAACCAGACGTCGACGTGAAGATTGAGTACATCGGCATGCGCCCCGGTGAAAAGTTAAGCGAGGAACTGTTCCACGGCAGTGAGCAACCGGACCCAACATCGATGGATGGGATCTTGCTGGCCGCGCCACGGGTGATCGAGGGCGAATTGCTGCTGCCACAGGTTGGACGCCTGCTCCAGGCGGCGGCGGCCGGGGACACCAGCGAAGCACACCGCCTGCTGCACCAGATCGTGCCCGACTACGCACCCCCGGTCGCGGATTCCTCGGAACGCCCGACAGCGCCAATCAAAAGATGAGAGACGGAGGGAAAAACATCCATGAGTACGGCCGAGTCCATCGATAGGCGCGCTGGGTCCCACGTCACTGACGCGCCCGCGGTGATGATCGAACGCGCCCTGCTTTCGGTTTCCGACAAGACCGGGCTGGTTGATCTAGGCCGCGCCTTGAGTGCGCGCGGCATTGAGATCTTGTCGACCGGCGGATCGGCGAGCGCATTGCGCGAGGCCGGTCTGCCGGTGATCGACGTCTCCGCGCATACCGGTTTTCCGGAAATGATGGATGGGCGCGTCAAAACGCTGCATCCGATCGTGCACGGCGGAATACTGGCGTTGCGCGACCAAGATACGCATCGCCAGGCGATGGACGCGCACGGCATGGCGCCGATCGACCTGGTGGTGGTTAATCTCTACCCCTTCGAAGCGACCGTCGCCGGCGGCGCTGACTTCGCGACCTGCATCGAGAATATCGATATCGGCGGGCCCGCAATGATCCGTTCTGCGGCCAAGAACCATGCCTTCGTGACGGTCGTGGTCGACCCCGAGGACTATGGCAGTCTGATCGACGAACTCGGCGAGGGCCGCACTACCAGCGGAGCATTGCGGCGGCGGCTTGCGGCGAAGGCCTACACCCATACCGCAGCTTACGACGCGGCGATCAGCAATTGGTTCGCTGATCAGGCCGGCGATGCTCACCCCGAACGCCTAGTGGTGGCGGCCGACCGCCGCGAGACCTTGCGCTATGGCGAGAACCCACACCAAAGCGCCGCGTTCTATGTAAATCGCGGTGCCGCGCGCGCAGGAATCGCGACGGCCGAGCAACTCCAGGGCAAAGCGCTCAGCTACAACAATCTCAACGATACCGATGCTGCGTTCGAGCTGGCGGCGGAGTTCGGCGAGCCCGCGGTTGCGATCATCAAGCACGCCAACCCATGTGGCACCGCGGTCGGAGACACGCTCAGCGCGGCCTATGCAATGGCGCTCGCCTGCGACCCAGTGAGCGCGTTCGGCGGCATCGTCGCG
>Ga0302135_10002987_pt1 | contig 10099 bp, 7 predicted proteins | sample CBN3_surface_MG_FD_203119 | JGI IMG/M metagenome (GOLD analysis project Ga0302135, IMG submission 203119) | Marine microbial communities from Western Arctic Ocean, Canada - CBN3_32.1 | ecosystem: Environmental > Aquatic > Marine > Oceanic | place: Canada: Western Arctic Ocean | collected 2017-09-15 | reverse complement strand
GGGGGTTCGCGGCATGCTTCGGTGTCACGTACATGGGCCAGCCCGGGCCGCCCGCGATAGCGACGACCTGATCGTCGGTGTAAACGAGCGGAATGCGCGACCGCAGCCAGGGCGGAATCGCCATCTCCGCGAGCACACGCTTGACCGATTTCGACCCGACGCGTTCGCCGCCGCGCCGGACCACAATCGAGAAACTGATCTCATTAAAATCTCGGATTCCCAACCCTTGGGCGACAGTCACAGCGAATGTCGGAGGAAGCCCCGCATCCGCACCCGGCACGCCCACGAACCCGACTGCAGGGTCTTCGGCACTCGCCTGAAACCTGTGACTAACGCCGTGCACGCGCCCCCGGTAGGTCATCAGGTCAAAGCCCGACAGCGTCATGACCGGCCGCAAATCCGTGCTGTCCCGTCCCTTGGAGGCCAACTGGCGAAGAAACTCATCGACAGCAGCGTTCGACGGCTGAGTTCCCGCCACTCGGGTGTCGTCACCCAGGCGTCCAGACGTCAGCACGACGAAACGCCTCAGGATTTCTCGCTGACGCAATGGTTCGAAGCCCTGGAGACCATCGACCGCAAGCGTCTCTTGCGTAAGGCAATCGCGCATGTCGCTCGTGGCGACCGACTCAACGATGGACCGTGCTTCGTGGTGGCGCTCAAGGCTTGCGATCAATCGGCGTGTCAGTCCAGGCCAGCGTTCTGCAATGCCCGGCATTACAGTATGACGCAGGTAATTCCGATCATGAACGAGGTCGAGGTTGCTCTCGTCCTCGATCCAGGACACGTTGTGCCGCATTGCATAGTCCAACAGGTCGTGACGATGGTGTCCAAGCAAGGGCCGCAGCAGAACCGCAGCGCCAAGACGCCGCGACGCCGGCATGCCCTGCAGCCCGCCGCCCCGAAAGAGACGCAACAGGCCAGTCTCAATCTGGTCATCAAGATGGTGCGCCAGCATCAACACGTCTCCCTGACCAACGTGGCGAGCGAATGCTGCATACCGCGCCTGCCTCGCCCGTGCCTCCAGGCCGCCGTCACCTGCCGCAATCTGCACCCTCACGCAAGTCAGCGCCACCTCGAGCGCCGCACAGGCCTCGCTGCAATGTTGCTGCCATAGATCCGCAGAGTCGGATAGTCCGTGATTGACATGCAACGCCGCCAACGGGGCTGTGATGTCTCCCGTCTGCCGCAGGGTCGCGAGCACGTGCAGCAGAACGCTCGAGTCAACCCCCCCGCTGAGGGCGACAAGGAAACGATCGGCGTCTGCCGTTTCCGGGCGGCGCAGCAGCCGCGCGAGATCGACGGTGAGGTCGTCCCCGTGTCCCGTCATGGTGACGCGTCCGCCATCGTGTGAAATCAGTACCGCAGATTCACGTGGGTTGCGCCGAACCGTTCCCGCAAGGTCTGGATCAACTCGTCCTCGGGCGTCACCTTCCATTCATCACCAAGCAGAATCTCTGCGGTCGCAAGTTCGCTGGCATAGTTGATGGACACCGGACAGCCCGAACCGTTAACGCCCTTGTAAGGCGTCAACAGCGCCGCCAAATCCGCGGTGAACTCTGGTGCAAGTCCCGCCGCGATCACATCGAGGGTCAGGCGCTTGGCACTCACCTCACGTGCCTGAGCAAGGTCGAGCACTTCATCGGCGCGCATGCGCAGGCCGCCCGTAAAGTCATCAGCGCTGGTCGCGCCGCGGACGACCAACACGCGTTCCTTGACCAGTTTCTCGTGATGCTGGTCAAACAGGTCGCCGAAGACAGAAACCTCAATACGCCCGGACCGGTCATCCAGCGTGAGAAAGGCCATGGCGTTGCCCTTCTTGCTGCGCATTGTGCGCATGGCAACAATCATGCCGGCCACCGTTTGTTTGTCTCGCGAGATTGTCAGCGCCGAGATCCGCGTCTTGGCGAAGTTGCGCATCTCCTCGCGGTAGAGATCCAGCGGATGCCCGGACAGGTATACGCCGAGCGCATCCTTCTCGCGCGCAAGGCGCTCTTTGAAGCTAAGCGGTCTCACGTTGTCAAGATGACCGTAGGTGCCGCCGTCGTCAGATAGCCGCATGTCGTTGCCGAAGAGATCGGAGTGACCACTATCTTCATTTTTCAACGTTTGCTCGGCGGTCTTGAGCGCGTCGTTCAGATTCGCGGACAGGACCGCTCGCACGCGATCCGGGCCGGATGCGACCCCGTCCTCGACCAAAGCGTCTAGCGCACCGCTGCCGATGAGCGCTTCGAGCACGCGCTTGTTCAACCGGCGCGCGCCGACGCGCTTGCAGAAATCGAAGAGATCAGGAAAGGCCCCACCGTCGCTGCGCGCGGCAACGATCGCATCAATCGGCCCCTCACCAAGGCCTTTGATCGAGCCGAGGCCGTAAACCACGCGGCCTTCATCATCGGCGACGAAACGAAAGTCGCCACAATTGACATCGGGCGGCAACACGCCGAGTTTCATCTCGCGACATTCATCAACATTGGTGACGATCTTGTCGGTGTTCTGCATGTCTGCCGAAAGCACGGCCGCCATGAAGTCTGCCGGGAAATAATGCTTCAGCCACGCGGTCTGGTACGCGACGAGCGCGTAGCACACCGAATGGGGGCGGTTGAAGCCGTAGCCCGCAAATTGCGCCATCAGATCGAATATGTATTCCGCTTGTTCAGCATCGACGCCCCGGTCAACGGCGCCCTTCAGGAAACGGTCGCGTTGCTTGTCCATCTCCTCAGGCAATTTCTTGCCCATCGCCTTGCGCAGAAAGTCCGCCTCCGCGAGGGAGTAGCCGGCCAGAATCTGGGCGATCTTCATCACCTGCTCCTGATACAGCATGACCCCGTAGGTATCTTCGAGCACGGGTTGCAGATCCGGGTGCAGGTAATCAACCGCTTCACGCCCATGCTTGCGGTTGATGAAGTCCTCGGCAAGCATCAGGGGTCCCGGCCGAAAGAGCGCAACCAACGCCACCACGTCGGTAAACCGGCCAGGCGCGACCTTTTTCATCAGGTCTTTCATGCCTCGGGATTCAAGCTGAAAAACGGCCGTGGTATTGGCCGCCCGAAGATTCTCGTAGATCGCCGGATCGTCGAGCGCAATCGAATCGATGTCGATCGGGGCGTCGCCTGCCCCCTCCCGCCGCTCGTTAACGCTCTTGACCGCATTGTCGATGATCGTGAGCGTACGCAGGCCAAGGAAATCGAACTTGACGAGACCCGCCTGCTCCACATCATCTTTGTCAAACTGGGTCAGTAGCGCACCGCCCGGTCCGTCTGTGTACACCGGCGTGAAATCGGTCAGCGTGGTCGGTGCGATGACGACACCGCCAGCATGCTTGCCGACATTCCGGGTCAGGCCTTCAACCTTGTATGCCATCTCCATGATCTCACCCGCATCGTCATTGCCCTCAACGAAGTCGCGCAGCAAAGGCTCTTCGCCCATGGCCTTGCTGAGGGTCATGTTGGGATCAAACGGGATGAGTTTCGAGAGCTTGTCGGCTAGCCCGTATGGCTTGCCTTGCACCCTCGCGACGTCTCGTACTACAGCCTTTGCGGCCATCGTGCCAAAAGTGATGATCTGCGATACAGCGTCGCGGCCGTACAGCTCTGTCACGTGGGCGATCACGCGATCCCTGCCGTCCATACAAAAATCGACATCAAAATCCGGCATCGACAAGCGTTTAGGGTTCAGAAAGCGCTCAAACAGCAGATCGTATTCAAGCGGATCGACATCGGTAATCTTGAGTGAGTAGGCCACAAGTGACGCTGCACCTGAACCACGGCCGGGACCCACCGGGATGCCCTGGTCCTTGGCCCACTGGATGAACTCCATGACGATGAGAAAGTAGCCGGGAAACCCCATGCCGTTGATAACGCCGAGTTCGAAGTCGAGCCGTTCATCGTACGGTTTGCGGGTCTCGGCAAAGTCCGGGGCGGACGTGTCATAAAGATCGGAGAGGCGGGCCTCCAATCCGATCTTCGACGTTGATGAGAAAAACTCCTCGGTGGTCGTGCCGTCCGGAATCGGAAATTCAGGCAGGTAGTTACTGCCGAGATCAAGCTCTACATTGCAGCGCCGCGCGATCTCGACCGTGTTCTGCATCGCCTCCGGGATATCCTCAAAAACCTCGGCCATCTCGCTCGGGGTGCGAAGAAACTGCTGGTCAGTGAACCGACGCTCGCGCCTCGGATCATCGAGGGTGCGGCCCTCATGGATGCACACCCGTACCTCGTGCGCTTCAAACTCCTCGGGATCAAGAAACTGGACATCATTGGTCGCCACCACCGGGCAATCGAGTTCGGACGCGAGATCGATTGCAAGGTGCAGATAATCTTCTTCCTGATAGCGGCCCGTGCGCTGCAACTCCAGGTAATAAGCATCGGGGAAAACGCTCATCCAATGGCGCGCGAGCGCTCCCGCCTGCTCGAGTCGACCAGAGAGCAGCGCCCGGCCCACGTCACCGTCGCGCCCCGCGGAAAGCGCCAGCAAACCTTCGCTATGTTCACTGATCCAGGCTTTTTTGACCGCCGGTGGACCGTCTGCCTGCCCATCAATATACGCGCGCGAAAGGAGCTGCGAGAGGTTTCGGTACCCGGCATTGTTCATGGCAAACAAGACGAGGGCCGATAAGTCACCGGCATCATCTCGCACCTGCAGGTCACTGGCCACGAGCGGTTTGATGCCGGCGGCTTGAGCTGCCTTGTAGAACTTGATCAGTGCGAACAGATTGCTGCGATCAGTGACCGCGACGGCGGGCATGCCCGCCGTACGGACCTCATTGACCAGCGGCTTGATTCTGACCATGCCGTCGCTCAGCGAGAACTCAGAGTGCACCCGGAGATGAACAAACTGGACAGTCATTGGAGGGAATCAGACCTCATGTGAACGAGCGGGATTGCGGACAATGTAGCCGATGCCCCGGGGCAAAGTCGATGGGGTTTTCAACCAGACACACGCACAATGACGAACGGCGGAAACACTAGGCACTCCAGGTCAGTACATCGCCCGCGCCGCGCAGCAGCATGGTCCCCGGGAAGACACGGAGCCGCCACGGAGTAAGTTCGAGCACGGCGACGGCTGGCGAAGTAGGCCCTTCCCAGACGGGAATCATGGACGGGTCATAGCCAACCGGTGCCGGTGCCGACTTGAACATCTCCCAGACCCGCGTGCGAGTTTCGTCATCCGACTGAAGGCTCGCCTGACACTCCGCGACACACGTGTCCTGGGACGGATCCCAGTAATTGACCGACAGGTTCGGCGTCATCTCGAGGTGGGCACGCTTGATCGGCGTCGGTGAGGTCAATATGAAACCGCGCAGGTTGGCTCCGTCCCACTCCCATATCGGATGGAGCACCCGCGACCGCGGTCGGCCGGCCCCATCGACGCCCGCGACCGAGGCCCAGACGATTCTGTGCGCCATGGCAATGAACGGTTCCGCAATTTCCTGCAATGTCACGTTTAACCTCCATCTGGTTGTTGTTCGATGCAAACGTCATCCACGACACGAATTGCAGATCATCCGGCTTTCGACTCTGCGCCCGTGCATGTTTTGGGGCATCCGCTAAATGCAGCTGATAAATCCACAGACAAGTGCGGCAATATGTACGCTGAGCCCTCGCCCCTTTCCTGTGTCCCCGATCAAAATGGCAATCGTCGCTGCCGACAAGGCTCAAACGAAAGGCGGTGGACCGGCGACGGGCCATACTTCTGAAGAGCGGCAAGGTGCGCTTCAGTTGCATAGCCTTTGTTCAGTGCCAGCTCGTATTTCGGGTACTGCTCATCTAGCTGAGACATTTCTTTGTCGCGCGCGACCTTGGCAAGAATCGACGCCGCCATGATGGCTCCAACCCGATCGTCGCCCTTGATCAGGAAGTCTGTCGGGAACGGCACATCGGGAATCCGATTGCCGTCGACCATCACGTGATCAAGTGACATGTCGAGTCCTTCGATTGCACGCTCCATGGCGCGCATGCTGGCCCACAGGATGTTGAGCTGATCTATCTCACGAGGCTCTGCGCGACCAATCGCGAAACCGATCGCATGTTCTCTGATTTCAAGGTCCAATTCTGCTCGTCGCTTGGCCGACAGGCGTTTGGAGTCCTTCAGCCCTGGCATTGGCCGGAAGGGGTCCAGCACGACTGCCGCGGCGACCACTGCGCCCGCCAAGGGTCCCCGGCCAACTTCATCGACACCGGCGAAGAGTTCAGGTCGATACACTAGGCCCATCCTTCCGCCCGTCGCGTCGACGCGCATCGCACAGGGCAAGCACCGCTTCTGCCGCACGTTCGCCGCCCTTGCGTCGCAGCGACTTGTGCAACCCTGCAAAGCTCTGCAGGAGGGCGTCCGATTCACCACCCAGTTGCTTAAGGACCGCCTCCGCGAGCTTCTCCGGCGTTGCCTCATCCTGAATGAACTCAGGCACGAGGGCGGTTCCAGCCAGTATGTTGGGCAACGCAAAAAATGGGGTCTGTACAAGCCTGGAAACAAGCGCGTAGGTCAGTTTGCCGAGTCGATACGACATGACCATGGGCTTTTTCAGCAGCATCGCTTCGAGCGTTGCGGTGCCGGCATTGACCAGCACAAGATCCGCCGCACGCATCGCATCCAGGGAGTCGTCCACGATCGTACAGCGGAGCGACGGTGCGAGTTCGCGGTGCAGCGCCTCAATCTGCAGCCGGCGGTCCGCGTTCGCAGCGCCGATCACGATCTCCATTGACGGCAGCCGCTGCTGACAGAGCACGAGCGCCGCCAGGAAGTCTCGCCCGGAGCTCTCCACCTCACTGCGCCTGCTGCCAGGCAACATGGCAATGACGGTGCTATCACTCGAGAGTCCGAGTTGTCTGCGAATGGGGGCGACCGGCACAGCCTGTAGCGGCAATTCATCTGCTTTCGGGTGCCCGACGAAGCAGGCTTCTATACCGTGCTCCGCATAGATCCCGGTCTCAAACGGGTACAGAGTTAGCATCAGATCGACGTTACGCTGGATCTGACGAATGCGTCCGCGACGCCACGCCCAGACCGACGGGCTAACGTAGTGAACCGTCGGGACGCCCGCTTTGCGGACCAGCCCCTCCAGCAGCAGGTTGAAGAAGTTGAAGTCAACACCCACAAACACATCCGGCTTTGCAGCGAGCAGCTTGTTACGCGTATGCAGAAGAATGTGGATGAGTTCCGGCAAGCGTTTGATCGGATCAACGAAGCCGTTGACCTGCAGTCGCGAGAAATGGAACCAGGAGTCGATCCCTTCAGCGGCCATTGCAGGGCCACCAATTCCAAAACACTCAACACGGGTGCGAGTACTAAGTGACCGAATCAGGGATGCCGCCAGATTGTCGCCGGAAATCTCACCGGCAACCATGCCGACGCGCAGCAGATCATTCAAATGGATGGCCTGTCCGGTCTCACAAGGCGGCCGACCGACACCTGCGAGGCCACATCAACGACCGGGCTGCTATTGAACCGCTCTTACTTCTCCACCTGCTGTTCGGCGCACGTGAGAATTGATGAGCAAACCAGCGAATCACCGACGAATGCTTTGCCCTCGGCCTTCATCCAGTGGCTGCGCAAATTGAGGATTTTGACCTCCAGACGAAGCTGGTCGCCCGGAATGACCAACTTTTTGAACTTGGTCTTGTCGGTGCCTGCCAGAAAGTAGATATAGCCGTCGTTGAGCATTCGCTCTCGGCTCTTGAATGCGAGGATGCCTGAGGCCTGCGCCAGCGCTTCGACGATCAGGACGCCCGGGAAGACAGGGGTTACGGGGAAGTGACCCGTAAAGAAGTGTTCATTGATCGTCACGTTCTTGATCGCGACGATGCGCTCATTCGTCTTGAGTTCAAGCACACGGTCAACCAGCAGGAACGGATATCGATGCGGCAGGTAGTTTTGTATGTCGGTGACTTCCATCAACTCGCTCGATCTATCCAGATCAGTATTCACTTGCTGTGCCATTCCCTCTGTTTCCAAGAGCCGACATTTCTAGAGTCCACCGCTAACAACCCTACGCTAACCCACTACTGCGATTGCTCTGCAGTCGTTGCGGTTCCACGGCGTGGTCACACTTTCTCAACCCTGATTCTTAGCCCTGATCCTTCGACCGAGATCAAGCGGGTGCAATTCGGTGTCACTTCGACTCGAGTCGCTTCAAACGCCTGAGTATCTCGGGCAACCGTGCAAACCCCGCGACGCTACGTCGCCACGCCGCGCCCGGTAACAAACCAGTACCGGAAGAGTATCGGCCACCCTCTTTAATGGAACGACTCACCAGACTCATCGCTGAGATCTCAGAGAAGTCCGCCACTTCTATATTGTCCACAATGCCGACTGCACCACCGATCCGGCAGTATCGTCCAATACGGGTGCTTCCTGCAATGGCAGTGCATCCAGATATGACCGTATGGTCACCAATACGCGTCGCGTGTCCCACCTGTACCTGATTGTCGATCTTCACACCATTGCCGATCACCGTGTCGGCAAGCGCACCCCGATCAATCGTCGTGCCGGCACCGATTTCAACATCATTGCCAATACGCACCGCGTAGATCTGCGGGATCTTTATGATCGCTCCGGCGACCGGATCGAACTCGAAGCCAAACCCGTCCGCACCGATAACAACCCCGCTATGGACCAGACAATCATCACCAAGGCTGACGCCGTGGTACACCGTGACATTGGCATGCAAGCGAGTTCGATAGCCGATGCTGGCGTTCTCACCAACAAAGACGTTTGCGCCTACGACGACACCATCTCCGAGCGTCGCGCCCGCTTCAACCACCGCGTTCGCGGCGATCATGACACCGGCGCCTATGCGTGCATCAGCACTCACGACGGCAGCGGGATGAACACCAGGCTTCGACACCGGTGCCCGATCAAACAATCCAGCAACCCGAGCCCATTCGAGTCGAGGATTGTCGGCGACGAGGTAAGGCAATGGACAATCGCCCGCATCTTCTTTGCGAAGAATGACGGCCGACGCCTTTGACTTGCTGAGAAATGAACGGAACCGCCTGTTGAACAAGAACGTCAACTGACCTGGCCCCGCGTCCTCGAGGCCTGCGATGCCTGAGATCTCGATCTCGCCGGCGGCCAACGATTCCGGTGAGGCAGGCGCCTTCAGCTCGGGGTCAACAAGAGCCTTCAGCTCGGGGTCAGGGGAGACAAGAGCCTTGCGTGCGGGGGGGAAGACAGCAAGACCCAGGGTATTGGCAATCTCACGCAGCGTACGGCTCAAACCCGATTACTTTTTCTTGTCGGCTTTCTTGTCGAATTCGTTGAGCTGCTCGGTTACTTTGCGCGTGACGTCATACAAGGAGCCAACATGCACAGCCGCCTGCCGGGTGAGAATCATGTCAAAGTCCTCGGACAGAACCAGTTCCTCGATCGCCTTTAGCACTTTCTCATCGATGCCCAGGAACAATTCCTGCTGTCGGGCCTCGACTCGCTTTTGCAGCTTCTGGCTCATGTAGACGAAGTCATTGTTCTTCGACTCAAGCTGCTGGCGAACGCGGCCACGCTCCGCTTCTGTAATCACCTCGGCATCCTTCTGCAGGCGCTCGAGCATCGCAGCCGCTTCGGTCTGGAGTTTTCGAATCTCGTCTTGCTCCGTCGTGAACTCTTCCTGGATCTGCGCCATCAAACGCTTGGCCTCGTCGGAATTCAGAATGGCGCGCTGGACATCAACTACAGCAATCTTCGTTTCTGCTGTAGCCGTACCCGCCATGAGTGCCAGGGCCAAAGCCAGGGCAACAGTAAGCGATCGTTTAATTTGCACGTTAATTCTCCTCATTTTCAGGGCATCGTGTCTTCTGGGGTTTCGTTGGCGGCGCGATAGTTACACATAGCCAACAGCGATTCAATTTAAGTTCCGGGCAACCGTCAAAAGGTTGTTCCCAGTTCGAATTGAAAACTCTCTCGCTCGTCACCCGGGATCTGATTGATCGGATAACTAAGCGAAAAACTGATCGGCGCGAAGCCGGTAATGATCGTGTAGGACAAACCGACTGAGTAACGCAGTTCGCCATCGCGAGGCCCGTTGCAAACGAGGCTCACAAGCGGACAACTCGTATTGAACACGTTGCCGGCATCAACAAAGAAGGCTGACTTCATCTGCCTCTGATCT
>Ga0302135_10002983_pt1 | contig 10123 bp, 9 predicted proteins | sample CBN3_surface_MG_FD_203119 | JGI IMG/M metagenome (GOLD analysis project Ga0302135, IMG submission 203119) | Marine microbial communities from Western Arctic Ocean, Canada - CBN3_32.1 | ecosystem: Environmental > Aquatic > Marine > Oceanic | place: Canada: Western Arctic Ocean | collected 2017-09-15 | reverse complement strand
AACGCGTAGATGCGCTAAACGGGCAGCTTTGGACGTATAATGATAGTGCTTTCTTACCGCATGGAAGTGGCGAGGATGGCCATCCTGAGCACCAACCAGTATGGCTCACCCATGTCGATGAAAATCCGAACAGTGCAAATGTCCTCTTTCTCACGGACGGAGCACGGTCGAACAATACCGGGATGTTTTCGTTATGTTGTGAGTTGTTTGATGGCAACGACGCCGCCGCGGTGACGGCAGCGCGGGAGCGCTGGAAGGAATATCAAGAGTTTGGTAGCAAGCTTACCTATTGGCAGCAAACACCTGCCGGGAGTTGGGAGATGAAGGCGGAGAAAGATGCCTAAAATTTAGCGACATCGTCTGCAATTGTAATCGATTGCTTGCCGGACGGAGCGCTGACGTTTATAAACCCGCCGCTCTAGCCTCAATCAGAAAATTAGATCGGATACGCCGTATGGCCGTTGAACGAACGCTATCAATCGTTAAACCTGACGCGACGCGGCGCAATCTCGTTGGGCAGGTCGTTGCCAAGCTTGAACAACAGGGCTTGCGCATCGTTGCAATGAAACGCTTCCGGCTGACCCGAGGTCAAGCCGAACGATTTTATGAAGTGCATAAGGAACGTTCATTCTTTCCTGACCTTTGCGAGTTCATGACTTCGGGCCCCGTTGTCGTACAGGTCCTGCAGGGTGAAAATGCAATCGCTCAAAACCGCGAAATTATGGGTGCAACGAATCCAGCGAACGCGGATGAGGGGACAATTCGTAAGGAGTTTGGAGAATCAGTCGAGGCCAACACTGTCCATGGATCAGACGCTCCTGAAACCGCAGCGCGGGAAATTTCTTTTTTCTTTAGTGAAACAGAAATTCACCCCTAGGCGAGAAACTCTTCAAGCCTAGGGAGTAAGCCCAATGGAAAAGTTTGTCCGGGTATTCTCTGTGTCGTTAGTCATGACGCATCGCAGAAACGCAGAAGTTTAGGCCACAAACGCCAGATACATTAGCAAAAACACGACCACAACGACGGCCGCTGAGGTAAACAACAACTTGATCACGGCGGCCCAGGTATCAAGATTGGCCTAAGGGGCCTACAGAAATTGAAGCTCCGGTTCGGGCATTAGCGTTGTTCCCAGTTACAGACGACGAGTTTATGCGTAGACAGTGTGCCAAATGATCGAACGACTGTCATCCGTCCCGGTCTAACGTTGTGGTGGGTTGAAGAGGGCATGCGATGGTTCAGCCGCTTCGTCAGTTATCACCTGGTCACCCACAACGCGCACACGACCTTCGGCAACGAGGCGCAACGCCAACGGATAAATCCGATGTTCGGCCTTAAGAATCCGCTCTGAAAGCATCGCCGCGTTGTCGTTTGGCAGGACGGGTACAGCCGCCTGAGCGACTATTGGTCCGGAGTCTGTATCGTAGCGCGAAAAATGAACAGTGCATCCAGCGATCCGGACGCCTGCATCCAGAGCTTGTTGCTGTGCGTTCAATCCTTTGAAGGACGGCAGCAATGCCGGATGGACATTGAGGATCCTGTCTTGCCATTGCTTCATAAATTTCGCGGTGAACAGCCTCATGAAGCCTGCAAGACAGATTAGTTCCGCGCCGCGTGACACAAGTTCCTTGTTGATCGCGGCGTCAAACGCTTCCCGGTTGGAATATGCTGTGTGTGGGATAACTACCGCTGCGATCCCGGCGGACTCAGCAAACGCCAAGCCTGGCGCATTCTCACGGTTTGAAATGACACAGATGATTTCTGCGGGGAAATCTGGAGAATTGCAGGCATCGATCAGGGTGGCGAGGTTGCTCCCGCGCCCGGATATTAGCACTGCTGTTTGCATGTGCATCACTTGCTGCCCCCGTCGATCGATATGGCAGGACCGTCATTACGGGATACAACATGGCCAATGCGATAGACGGATTCCCCCTTCTCGGTTAACGCGGTCTCGATTGCGTTTACGCTGTCTTCAGCAGCAAAAATTACCATGCCGATACCGCAGTTAAATGTCCGCAGCATTTCCGGTTCTGTCACACCACCTTCGCGTGCGATCCAATCGAACACCGGGAGCCTTGGCCAGCAGGTCGGGTCGATGCTGGCGCTTAGGTGTTGTGGCAGGACACGCGGCAGGTTCTCGATCAGACCACCGCCAGTTATATGAGCCAAAGCATGAAGCCCACCTGCAGCTAGTGCGGAAAGACAACTTCGAACATAGATACGTGTAGGTTCAAGGAGCGCTGCACCAAGACTTTTCTCATCACTAAATGGAGAGGGGGCAGATAAATCGGCATTGATGATTTCGATGACGCGGCGGACGAGTGAGAAGCCGTTTGAATGGAGACCAGTTGAGGCAAGTCCGAGGACAATGTCGCCGACTGTAACGTGCTTCCCAGTAAGTAGGGCGTCACGTTCAACAGCACCAACCGAGAAGCCCGCGAGGTCGTAGTCGGATCGTTGGTACAGACCAGGCATCTCAGCGGTCTCGCCACCAATCAGTGCGCATTCAGCTTGCCGGCAACCCTCGGCAATTCCGCTAATCACCGCTTCGGCGATCTCTTTCTGAAGCATTCCTGTTGCAAAATAGTCGAGGAAGAACAGCGGCGTTGCGCCTTGTACGATAATATCGTTGACGCACATTGCAACGAGATCAATTCCGATCGTGTTATGGAGTCCAGTTTTCCCTGCTATCTTGAGTTTGGTTCCAACCCCATCAGTAGCGGCAACAAGAATAGGATCGCGAAAGCCGGCAGCGTTAAGATCGAAGAGGCCGCCGTATCCACCTAGTTCTGCGTCTGCACCTGGTCGTACCGTCGTCTTCGTTAACGACTTTATGGCTTCGACGAGCGCATTACCTGCGTCAATATTAACGCCGGCATCACGATAGGTTAGGCCGTTGGCAGGTGTTTTCCGTACTATGGCTTCCTCGCGGGTGGGACTATATTAAGATCTATGCGAACCGATTGTCGAAGATACTTCATCCGGGATTGTTTGCAATGGCGCTTCGTCTAGAGATGCTAATTTGCGCTATTTTCTACCCGGCGCGTAGGGCTTTCGTTGTCTTGACCACGTTAGCGATCCTCATGTCGACTGTGGCGTCCGCGCAATCGGTAGGGGAAATGCTGTTTACAGTGGCTGATGTAGCAGTTGATGAAACCGCAGCAGATGATTTAACGGCAAAAAACAATGGGATACTAGAAGCTCAAAGGCGCTCTCTAAGGCGTTTACTTGAGCGACTCACATTACGTAACGACTATGATCGGTTGCCCGCGCTTGCTAACCGTGCGCTCGCACAGGTAATCCGCGATTTTTCCGTCGAAGGTGAAAAATTTGGTGGGGGCCGTTACCTAGCAACACTCACTATTCGATTCAAACCTCGTGAAATTAGACGGTTGTTGCAGAACGAAGGCATCTTCTTTGCTGAAACTGTAAGCCGTCCAGCCGTCGTCCTCCCGATTTATGCCGTCGGTGGTGCAACGCTATTGTGGGAGGACCCCAATCCGTGGTTCGACACATGGGCGAGCCGTCCTAGTAGCGATGGCTTGATACCCACGATTGTTCCGCTGGGCGATCTTTCCGATGTGCTCGAAATTAATGCAGAGCAGGCGTTACAAGGAGATAGTGCGCGGCTTGCCTCGATTGCTTCAAAATATAATGCATTCAGCATTTATGTCGCTATGGCTGCTCTCTCAATTAGCCCCCGTGACGGTGCGCCGACACTCCATGTTTCGCTGGACCGGCGTGGTGGCGGGCAATCTGAGCAGACAAAAATACTAACGTTCACTGGGGAGCCAGGACTTCCAATTGGTTCTCTACTCGATGATGCGGCAGAGAGATTGGTGGTTGAGGTTGAAGAGACTTGGAAGAGTGAAAACCTGCTCCGTTTTGAGCTCGAACAATGGATCAACGTGCAAGTTCCGTTGACATCTCATCTGGATTGGCTCTCCGTTCGAAGGCGCCTCGACAATGTTGCGGAGTTGAGAAAAATTGTCCTCACCAGACTGTCTATAAACACAGTTGATCTCGATTTGCTTTTCGTGGGCGAACCGGGGCGATTGCGTGTGGCAATGGCGCAAAGTGAACTCGTTCTTGTCTATAACGCGGACGATGGCGCTTGGACGCTTATGCACAGTGGATCGAACTGATGGTGTCGAGCGGACACAGCAGCAATAGGAAAGCCATTGAGTTTGTTAGGTCGATGGGCCTCCCAAATTTGATCACGCTTGCGCGGCTGCTTGCTGTTCCGTTGGTCATTTGGCTCATTCTTGCTGGTCGCATGGCCCCTGCATTTTGGATTTTTGTGATGGCGGGGATATCTGATGCAGCTGATGGATTTTTTGCGAAGCGCTACAATTGCGAGACTGAATTCGGTCGCTATCTTGACCCGGTCGCAGACAAAGCGTTGCTGGTCAGTGTCTATGTTGCATTGGGTCATGCGGGATTTCTGCCGATCTGGTTGGTCATTTTGGTTGTTTTTCGAGATGCCTTGATCGTCGGGGGCATTATATTTCTTCGTCTTGTGAATGGGCTGGTTCGATTGCAGCCGCTCTTTATCAGCAAGCTCAATACGACAATGCAGATCGTCCTCGCCGCGTTCATGCTAGCTATCTTAGGGCTCAAGGTACCGGATTTCGGAATGATCGAAATTTTGACGTACGTTGTTGCGGCGACGACGGTTGCGTCTGGGATCGGCTACGTTATGCGTTGGGGGCTGGAGCCGGCAGGCGTTTCGCCAGGTCGCTTCGGGCTGACGGAGAAGTCGCCCTTGGAGCCATTTTTAGACGATTGACGAACAGGGAAAAAGGTTATCTGATGACTGCACAACAAAGAGCGACCGCATGGATCGTTGGATTTTTTGTTTTTCTTGTAGCTGTATTTGTTTTGCGGGGAGTCCTGTTGCCTTTCGTCGCAGGAATGGCTGTCGCATATTTTCTTGATCCCGCATGCGATCGATTGGAAAAACTTGGATGCTCGCGCGCTCTGGCTACAACAATAATCACAGCTTGCTTTTTTGCACTTCTGGTGACCGTTTTCATTTTCATCGCTCCACTTCTGTACGCACAGATGGTCGCTTTTGCGGAGCGCATTCCTGGCTATCTCAGCGCGCTCAATGAGGCGGCTACGCCAGCAATGGCGTTTCTACAGCAATTTTCAGATGGAGAAAATGGATCAAAATTACGCGAGGCCGTCGGCGGTTACTCGGCAGACATCGTGCGTTGGGTCTCGCAGTTGCTTGGGCAACTTTTAAGTGGGATCGACGCGCTGGCGGGCCTGGCGGCGCTTGTCGTCCTTACCCCGATCGTCACATTCTACCTGTTGCGTGATTGGGACCGGATTGTTGCCGACCTCAATCATTGGCTGCCGCGCGCGCAGGCGGAGACAATTCGCGAACAGGCAGCCCTCGTTGATCAGACACTCGCTGCGTTTGTCCGCGGGCAGTCGCTTGTATGCATTTTACTCGGCCTGTTCTATGCGGCTGGCCTTACTCTGGCCGGGCTCGAGTTTGGTATTATCGTTGGCTTTATGACGGGCCTCATTTCTTTTGTGCCCTACTTTGGCATGCTTCTGGGGTTTCTCGTTGGTACCGGGTTGGCCATTGCTCAATTTGGTGAACTTGTTCCGGTTCTGATTGTCGCCAGCGTCTTCGTCGTTGGCCAATTCATTGAAGGCAACTTTGTAACGCCAAAAATTATTGGTGAGCGCGTCGGCCTTCACCCAGTTTGGATTATTTTTGCGCTCCTTGCAGGCGGAGCACTGTTTGGATTCGTTGGCGTCTTGTTGGCTGTTCCTGTAGCAGCAGTCGTTGGCGTACTCACTCGGTTTCTTCTGTCGAGTTATCTTGCTAGTGCACTTTATTCAAGCGGCACAGGTACAATGGGATCAGACTCTCGTGAGCGTGAAAAGCGTGATCGGGCCCGTCCGTGACAACTCAGTTGCCGCTGTCATTGGGACATCGGTCCGCTCACGGCGACACAGATTTTCTTGTAGCGCCGTGCAATCAGGACGCAGTCGCGTGGCTAGATCGTTGGCCCGACTGGCCCGGTCAGACGACCGTAATTTATGGTCCCGCACGGTGTGGTAAAACTCATCTCGCACATGTCTGGCAGTCTCGCAGTGGTGCGCGCCTTATTGCGCCGAAGCATCTGACGACAGACGCGCTTCCGGATATTTTGGAAGGTGTTAACGCGTTTGTCATTGACGATGTTGACGAGCAGATGGACGAACTGGCGCTCCTTCACCTTCACAATATGCTGGGTGAGCGTGCTGGCCACCTGTTGCTGACATCAAGCGTGCCTCCGGCTCGATGGAACATCCAACTGAAAGACTTGCAGTCTCGGATGAATGCAGCGCCTGCGGTTGCAGTTGGCTTTCCGGATGATGCTCTGATCGGCAGCATTTTGATAAAGTTGTTCGCTGACCGGCAATTACATATCGGGATCGATGTGATAGGATTTCTGGTTGCCCGTATCGAACGATCATTCGCATCTGTACACCGGATTGTCAGGCTACTGGACGAGGCGGCATTAGCCGGTCATCGCCGAATTACTGTGCCGCTTGCGCGTGACGTCGTCAGCAAATTGGCCAAAGAAGAGGAATAGACATGGATCTAAAAATTGCCGGCCGCACCGCTATCGTCTGTGCGGCCTCAAAAGGACTCGGAAAGGCTTGTGCGATGTCGCTTGCCCGTGAAGGCGTTGCACTAACGATCAATGCGCGCACTGCCGAGACGCTTGAAGCAACTGCTGCTGAAATTCGCGAGGCGACCGGCGCTTCTGTGACGACGGTTGTCTGCGATATCACGAGCGATGAAGGCCGAGCAATGACGCTTGAGGCGTGTCCGAACCCAGATATCCTCGTCAATAATGCCGGCGGCCCTCCGCCAGGTGACTTCCGAGAGTGGGACAAGGAGGCTTGGCTCAAAGCGCTGAATGCGAACATGCTCACGCCGATATTTCTAATAAAAGCCACAGTCGACAAGATGATGGAGCAAGGCTTCGGGCGAATCGTGAACATCACGTCGAGTGCAGTCAAATCACCAATTCCGGTGCTCGGACTTTCCAACGGCGCTCGCGCTGGCCTTACCGGGTTCGTTGCTGGCGTTGCGCGCGAAACTGTTCGCCGGAATGTGACGATCAACAACCTGTTGCCAGGCTCATTTGCGACTGATCGTATTATGGACACCATCCGTGCCGAAGCGGCGCGTGAAGGGCTTTCCGTCGAAGAAGTAAACGAACGCCGAGCAAAACAAAACCCCGCTGGGCGCATCGGCATTCCAAGTGAGTTTGGTGAGGCATGCGCATTTTTGTGCGGCGCCAACACGGGGTTTATTACCGGCCAGAATTTTCTCATTGACGGGGGTGCTTTTCGTGGCACGTTGTAACGCCGGCCGATTTAGGCAAGGGCGTCTATCTGCACAAATTTCGTGATATATTTTGCGCGTTAGTTGGCAACTCCATTGCCGACGGGAACTATGAGGCGGACCAAACGGCCAGTACCTTTCTGGACATCAGACCATTTTTCCAGATCGAAGCTAATTTCCGCGAGAGCTGCCGTTGGAAAAGAGGAATTGAGACGTTCAAGTTCTTCAGGATCGCCGTCATTTGCCAGCATCGTTGCGAATCGCGCGATGCCAGGGTTGTGAGCAATCATCATGACGCGCAGGGCTGGGACATCGAGGCGATTTAGCCGCGCAACGAGTTGCTCTGCGCTGGCAAGGTAAAGTGCCGAATCGACATGAATTGCGATATCGCCGTCGAGATGAGGCAAAAGGAGGCCCAATGTTTCGCGGGCACGGCGCGCGCTTGAGCCAAGGATCGCCTGGGGCGCCAGACCGAATCGCCGCATATATTCGCCAATCTCACTCGCTTCCGCGCGGCCAAATGGTTCGAGAGGCCTATCGACATCCTCGACACCTGGTTGGTTCTGGAGCGCTTTTGCGTGCCGTATAATATAAAGGCTTAGCATTTGATCTTTCGAGATTTGCTGCAACGGTCTGGTGTAAACACCAACATTTTCGCAGACTTATGGCATCCTATATTGTGTGCGACAATGCGTCGCCTGTTGGAGTTTTCGGCGTTTAGCCTGATGGCATTAGAATCGACCTCATGCTACATCCTATCTCGATAATTCGCGCGGAATTATGACGTGATACGCTAATTATCATCCAAGAATGCTGCGGAGAGTCGGATTGGCAATTGTCAGAAAGACCGCTGACGACATCATAGCTGCAGATGCCGGCAACCGGTTTATCAACCGAGAGCTCTCCTGGCTCGCCTTCAACGAGCGCGTTATGGAAGAGGCTGACAACCAAAAGCACCCGCTTTTGGAACGGCTGCGATTTCTTTCAATCTCAGCGAACAATCTTGATGAATTTTATATGGTTCGCGTGGCCGGCTTGAAGGGGCAAGTAAATGCTGGTGTGAGCACACCAAGTCAAGATGGCATGACGCCATTGCAGCAATTGGCGGCCATTGGGCAAGCGGCCGGTGCACTCATGGCGGAGCAGCAGCGTTGCTGGACGAATTTGCGTGCAGAACTTGAGCAGGTCGGTCTGTTGGTTGTTGAACTTGAAGAGTTGACAGGTGAAGACAGGCAATGGCTCGACGGTTGGTTTTGCGATCAGGCTCTGCCAGTTCTCACGCCAGTGGCTATTGATCCAGCTCAACCATTTCCATTTGTGCCCAATTCTGCGCTGGTGATGATGCTGCGGCTGGTACGGCCCTCGGATGGCACGCAGATGGATGCTCTCGTGCCCCTGCCGCAGCAGCTCGGCCGCTTCGTGCGGCTTCCGGGTGATGCGGTTCGTTTCATCGCGTTGGAACGTCTGGTCAGCCTTTACGCAAATCTTATTTTTCCCGAGCTCGATGTTGTCGGAAGAGGTCTATTCCGGGTTGTTCGCGATAGCGAAATGCATATCGATGAAGAGGCGGAAGATTTAGTACGAACGTTCGAATCTGCATTGCAGCGCCGTCGCCGTGGCAATGTGATCCGGCTAGAAGTTGCATCTGGAATGCCGATTGATTTACGGGATTTCGTGGCGATGGCACTGAAAGTTGAACCTGTAGACGTCATCTTGGTGGAGGGTTTGCCCGGATTGGTCGATGCGGAACAGCTCATCAACGGTGAGCGGCCGGAACTCGAATTCAGCCCGTTTGTCGCTCGATTTCCAGAGCATATCCGGGAATTTGACGGCGACTGCTTTGCGGCGATCCGGGCGAAAGATCTCTTAGTTCACCATCCATATGAAAGTTTTGATGTCGTCGTTCAGTTTTTACGTCAGGCGGTGCGTGACGAATCGGTTGTAGAAATTAAACAGACTCTATATCGCACATCTGACGATTCGCCGATCGTCGACGCGTTAATCAAGGCCGCCGAGGCTGGAAAAATGGTTACAGCGTTTGTCGAACTCAAGGCACGGTTCGATGAGGAAGCGAACATTCGATGGGCGCGGGACTTAGAACGCGCTGGAGCGCATGTCTTTTACAGCTCTGTTGACCTTAAAGTTCACGCCAAAGTCTCGTTAGTTTTGCGTCGGGAAGGAAGGGACTTGAACACATACGTGCATTTTGGAACTGGCAACTACCATCCGATTACGGCGCGGACTTACACAGATCTCAGCTATTTCACGTGCAATGCGGCAATTGGCCGTGATGCAAGTCGGCTTTTTAATTATATGACCGGAACCTCGTCGCCAGAGAAGATGGAAAAGCTGAAATTTGCACCTCACAATCTACGTGAAACTCTCCTCGAATTGATTGCGGGGGAAGTGGAGCATGCCCGCGCCGGGCGTCCGGCGCAGATTTGGGCAAAGTTGAACGCGTTGGTCGACCCGGAAGTTATTGAGTCACTGTATGTGGCTAGTCAAGCAGGCGTCAAAATTGATCTGATTGTGCGCGGCATATGCTGCCTGAAGGCAAGCGTGCCGGGACTCTCCGACAACATTCACGTGAAGAGCGTTGTTGGCCGATATCTTGAGCATGGCCGGATTGTCTGTGTTGGGGACGGCAACGGTTTGCCTTCTACAGAAGCCAAGGTTTTTGTGTCTTCGGCGGATTGGATGCCGCGTAACCTAAACGGGCGCGTCGAAGTGCTCGTCCCGATCGAAAATAGGACAATCAAAAGGCAG
>Ga0302135_10002981_pt1 | contig 10129 bp, 8 predicted proteins | sample CBN3_surface_MG_FD_203119 | JGI IMG/M metagenome (GOLD analysis project Ga0302135, IMG submission 203119) | Marine microbial communities from Western Arctic Ocean, Canada - CBN3_32.1 | ecosystem: Environmental > Aquatic > Marine > Oceanic | place: Canada: Western Arctic Ocean | collected 2017-09-15 | reverse complement strand
TGGACGGCGCCGTTGGAAGCAGACCTCCGGGTACCATCGTCAGGCTCGGGTGGAGAACGCGTTCTTCCGATATAAGTCGATCATCGGCGGTAGCCTTCGATCTCGAAGCACGGCCGGGCAGGAGAGTGAGGTCGTCCTCGGCTGCGAGATCCTGAATAGGATGACCGCCCTCGGCCGGCCAGCGTCCTGTCGCATCGGCAGGTGAGGGCCCTGTCGGTTGGCATCATGCGGGCCAGTTGCGATTCGTGCAACAACGCCGCGTGCCGGAGCCTCTGGCTCGTCGGGTTCTGTGCGCTCCTATCGGCGCGGCGCAGCGGTCGGTGCCTGGGGCATGGGTGCTTGGCGGTGCGCTCCTAATCGCCATGGCGGACACAGCGGCCTGGCGCACGCACCACGCAGGGCGCGGCCCGGTCGACCGGCCTGGGGCAGCCTGAGCGGTCGTCTCGGCGGATGCGAACGCGGCGACGTCCTCGCGCTGCACCCCCTGTGCACCCCGAGACACGAATGGCCCGGCGTTAGATGACCGGGCCGTGCTCGTAAGTGCTTCCTGTTATTGCGGTTAGGTTGGTGGGCGCTAGTGGATTCGAACCACTGACCCCCGCCGTGTGAAGGCGATGCTCTACCTCTGAGCCAAGCGCCCAACCGTGTTGCGCTGACAGTGTAGCATGCGGGTGCGCGGCTCCTGGGCCGCTATCCGACGAACAGCGGGTCGTCCTCCTCATCCGAAGGTGGCGACTTGTCACGCTTTCGTCCCTGTGCGCTGAATGCAGCGATGGCGGCGCGAATGCCCACCAGGAGCGCCGTCCCCTCTCGCATCGGCGCCATGACCTTCGTCTCCAGTTGCCCGAAGGCGCCTTCGAGTTTGCTCCCAAGATCAGCAATCTGCCGCTCGGCCCGTCCCACCTGCGCCAGCGCTGCGGACGCCGTCTTCGCCGCGTCCGCCACAACACCCCGCACGTCAGCGATGATCGGCCGTACGTCCTCTGCCATCCCCTGGATCAGGCGGTCGGCTCGCCCGGCCGCCCGCGCAACATAGACAAGAGCTACCACTTGCATGATGGCCATCAGTGCCACCCCGACCGCAATCACACCGAGAAGTGCATCAGTCATAGGCAATCGTAGAAGATTCTTCCCGTATTGTTGATGTATTTCTTCACACAGGCCTGGACGGGCCGTTCAGCCCGAGTTCGTCAGCCCTGATCGCTTTCAAGTCGTCTCGAATCGAAGCGGCACGCTCGAAGTCCAGATTTGCCGCCGCGGATCTCATCTCGGCCTCGAGCATGCGCTCATGTGCGGCGCGCTCGGCCGACGTTCGGAACGTGGTCGGTGCGTCCGTCGACGCTCCGCTCCCGTTGTCGCCCTCGTAGGCACTCGATAGTGCGTCCTCGATCGACCTGACCACCGACTCCGGCGTGATGCCGTGTTCCTCGTTGTAAGCGAACTGAATCGCGCGGCGCCGCTCCGTCTCTCCAATGGCGTGACGCATCGAGTTCGTCACCTTATTCCCGTACATGATCACCCGCCCATCAATATTTCGTGCGGCGCGGCCTGACGTCTGAATAAGTGATCCACTGGACCGAAGGAACCCCTCCTTGTCGGCGTCGAGAATCGCGACCAGCGACACCTCAGGGAGGTCCAGTCCCTCGCGGAGCAGATTAATGCCAACCAGCACGTCGAACGTACCTCGGCGCAGATCTCTTAAGATCTCCACCCGTTCGAGCGTGTCGATGTCCGAATGAAGGTAGCGAACCTTCACGCCGAGTTCTTGATAGTACGACGTCAGATCCTCCGCCATTCGCTTCGTGAGCGTCGTGACCAACACGCGTTGACGCTTCGCGACCGTTGCTCGGATCTCTGTCAGCAGGTCGTCGATCTGTCCCCGAACCGGCCGCACTTCGATCGGCGGGTCCACTAGGCCAGTCGGACGAATCACCTGCTCCACGATAACGCCTCCCGCCTTCGCCAATTCATAGGGCCCCGGCGTCGCCGACACGAAGACGACCTGTCGCACACGCTCCTCCCACTCCTCGAAGTTCAAGGGACGGTTGTCGAGTGCCGAGGGTAGGCGAAACCCGAACGACACCAGCACTTCCTTCCGCGCGCGGTCCCCGTGGAACATGCCCCGGACCTGTGGCACGGTCTGATGGCTCTCGTCCACGATGACTAGAGCGTCCTCGGGAAGGTAGTCAAGCAGCGTTGGTGGTGGCTCGCCAGGCTCCCGTCCCGTGAGATGGCGTGCATAGTTCTCGATTCCGTGGCAGTAGCCGATTTCCTTCATCATCTCTAGATCGAACATCGTCCGCTGGTGAATGCGCTGCGCCTCGAGCAGCCGACCTTCCGCCTCCATTTGTCCACGGCGCAACTCCAATTCCTCTCTAATCGTCTCCACAGCCTGCTTCGTGCGGTCACGCGACGTCACAAAGTGCGACTTGGGATACACCGCGATCCACTCGTGTCGCTTAGACACCTTCGAGGTCAACGGATCAAACGTGACCAGTTCGTCGATCTCGTCTCCGAAGAGGCCGATCCGCAGGGCTTGCTCTTCGTAGGAGGGAAATACCTCGACGATGTCCCCTCGGACACGGAACTTGCCGCGCCCGAACTCGACGTCGTTCCGTTCGTACTGGATCTCCACGAGCCGCCTCAGGATCTGCTCGCGATCGATCCGCTGCCCCACTTCGAGCGATAGGAGCATCCCGTAGTAGGCCTCCGGAGACCCCAGGCCGTAGATGCACGACACGCTCGACACGATGATCACGTCACGTCGCTCGAACAGCGACCTCGTCGCCGACAACCGCATTCGATCAATCTCGTCGTTGATCGTCGCCTCCTTCTCGATGTACGAGTCCGTAGAAGGCATGTAGGCTTCCGGCTGGTAGTAGTCGTAATAGCTGACGAAGTATTCCACCGCATTGAACGGAAAGACTCGCCGAAACTCCTGGTACAGCTGTGCGGCCAGCGTCTTGTTGTGCGCCATGACCAGGGTTGGCCGGTTCACGTTCGCCACGACGTTCGCCATCGTGAAGGTCTTCCCCGAACCAGTCACGCCAAGCAGGACTTGGTGTCCGTCACCGCGGTTGAGCCCCGCGGTCAGCTCGCCTACCGCGCGCACCTGATCGCCGCGCAACTCGAAGTCACTGACGAGCTGGAACCTGTTCTGAGCGGCGGGCATTGGCTGAGGGAGGCGTCTGGGTGAGAATCGTACCACAGGGATACGAACATCGAGGTTGGCTGCCGAAGCGTATAATGAAGACTCCGTGCGTCACGGGCGTTGCCGCCATGGCCTCGGTATTACTATGCGGTGCCTTGCGATCTGCCAAGACGAACTGGTCATTCGGATGCTCGATGAGATCCCGGTGCCTGGGCTGGAGTTCGAGTTCATCGTCGAGAGCCGCCTCCTCGCCAGACGTCTCCACGACGGGGGCCTCCAGGCGGTCCACGCTGACCCCAAGCGAACGGACACCTACCTAAAAGCGGATCTGACACCGAGCACTTGCATTCTCGTGCAGGATCGCGGCCGCCGTGGCGGCCTTCGCAAGGTATTGGATGCGATTCGAGACGCCGGTGGCACGCTGGTGTACGTACTCGGCGTGGGTGCCGAGTCCTGCCTAGGCCGAGAAGAGGAACTCACCGCCCACTTCCCCGAACTGAACTATCTCACCATGTCGGAACTCTTCGGCGCTGCGCTCCAGGCGGAGTTCAGTCGGTCACTCTCGCGGTTGAAGGTTCAGCAGTACCAGCGCTACTTCGCCGATGCCAGCCGCGTTCTCATCCTTCTCCACAACGACCCGGACCCGGACGCGATGGCCAGCGGCCTCGCCCTCAGAACGATTCTCAGGCGCACGCGGCAAACCGCCATCATCGGGGCCGTCAATGGCGTGACACGGCCGGAAAACGTTCGCATGCAGAATCTCCTCGATATCCATGTCGAGCCGATCGACCCGGCGAACCTTATGGCCTACGATCGCATCGCCATGGTGGACGTGCAGCCCCACTACTTCGGCGGCATGATCGAACGGATTGACCTCGTGATCGACCACCACCCCGAACAGGCGGGCGATAACGGGGTCTTCAAGGATATCCGGTCCAATTACGGTTCGACCTGCACCATTCTCACCGAGCACCTGCGCGCCGTCGATGCCAATATCTCCGAACGGACGGCGACCGCGATGCTGTACGCGATCAAGTCGGACACGCTCTTCTTCAACCGACAAGTGAACCGGGTCGATCTCGATGCGTTCTCCTATCTGTACCCGCTCGCTGATGCTGCAATGATCAAGAAGATGGAAGGCGCAGAGATCACGACTGAGCGACTGGACTTTGTCGTGCGCGCCAGGCAAAGCGGTCATCTCTCGGAGCAGGTGTTCTGCTCTTTCCTCGGCCAGGTGCCTCGCGAGGACTTCATCCCCTACCTCTCGGACTTCTATCTGCAGCTCGAGAATGTCAAGTGGACGGTCATCGCCGGCATCGTGAATGACTCGCTCGTCATCTGCGTGAGAAACCTCGGATACATGCGCAACGCTGGCGAGTTCGTGCGCCGGTACTTCTCTGTGATCGGCAGCGCCGGTGGCCACAGGACGATGGCCAAGGCCGTTGTACCGCTACGCGCGTTCCGTGAGAAATACGGCGATCTACGGGCAGATGAGGTCACCGACCGCCTTCACGACCTCATGCACCACTTCCTGCACCAGCATCAGCCGGAACGGAAACCGGCCCTGAAATAGCCTGCACGATATCGGCCAGCACGTCCTCGGGGTCTTCGAGGCCGATCGAGAAGCGCAACATGCCACGGGAGACGCCTGCGGCAGCCAACTGCGTCTCGGTACGTCCCGCATGCGATGTCAGGACTGGAAGACTGCACAGGCTCTCGACGCCGCCTAGACTGACCGCTCGCTTGACGAGACGCAACGCGTCGAAGGCGACGGTGGCAGCCGGCTGACCTCCAACGAGATCCAGAGTAACGATGCCTCCGAACCCGGACATCTGGCGCGTGGCGAGCGCATGATCGGGGTGGGAGGTCAGACCAGGATAGTGCACCCGGACCACGTGGGGATGTCCTTCGAGCGCGGACGCCACAGCCAGCGCGCTGGAATTGTGGCGCGCCATCCGCACCGGCAACGTCTTGAGTCCGCGCATCAGCGCGAAGGCGGATTGTGGATCCAGTACTCCGCCCAAGGTGCGACGTGCCATCTCCACAACTCGAATGAGTTCCCGGCGAGATGACAGCACCCCCGCTGTCACATCGCTGTGGCCGTTGAGGTACTTCGTCGCGCTCTGAACCGACACGTCCACACCCATCTCCAGAGGGCGCTGGTTCACAGGGCTCGCGAAGGTGTTGTCGAGAACACTCACGACATCACGCTCACGGCAAACGGAAACGACGTTCGCGATGTCCACGCATCGAAGAGTTGGGTTCGTTGGCGACTCGAACCACAACACTCGCGTCCGGTCGCCGACAACCCGACTGGGCTCCCGCAGATCATCGGTGCTCACAAATCGAGAAGTCAGCCCAAATCTCGGCAAGAACTCAGACAGTAGCTGAACTGTTCCGCCATAGACCGCTGCGCTGCAGACCACTTCGTCGCCAGCCTGCAACAGTCCCAGCAATAGCGTGGAGGCGGCCGCCATCCCAGAGCCGAACAGTAGCGACGCCTCCGCTCCGTCGGCAACCGCAAGCTTCTCTTCCGCCGCGACGACGGTTGGGTTTCCGTACCTGGAGTAGAGAAACGCGGAGGAGTCTCCCGCGTTATAGCGCTCGATCTCGGCCGCACTCTCGAAGACGAACGTCGATGTCTGGTAGACCGGCGTGGTTAGCGAAGCGGCCTTGCCCTCACCGCCGTGAATCAGCGTCGTCGAGAATCCCTTCGTCATGCGCATCTCCGATCATCGAGGCAAACTGCTCTCCACTGGCGCCAATGACGGGATCGATGAATTGCCGATGAGCGTCCTCGTAGCCCAATTCCAGCAACTCCCCCACCGTGCTCCAGCGATCCGAGGGCTGATCATACGTGCCATCGAAGTCGAATGGGCCGAGCGGGTTGTGCACAGGGCGCACGCCATGAACCGCCGCGAAGGCTGACTCGGCAGCTACCATCGCGTCGTCAAAGGCCGTTGCCTCCCCGGCGGCAATCACATCGCCGATGCGGCCGGGAATGCTGGCATTGGCCGGCCCCAGCCTGTGGGGCACCCCATGCACGGCGACGGCGCTCACCACGATGATCTGCTCCACCCCAGCCCAGAGAAGCTCACGCAAGAGGCGATGAATGATGCCCGGCCGATCGCAGAGTCGGTGAGTCTCGCCGCGCCAGAAGCTATCCGCCGCGAACCGCACAGCGGACGGGTCGACGCCAATTCCAGGCGTCAGTGCTCCCCCAAGCACCTCGACCAGGCTATCGCCGCCCGGCCCGGCCAGGTCGATGGTCTCCGCTTGTCGTTCCCGGCCAGGTCTAGGCGAAAAGAACGCCTGCCGGAACGGCTCCCGAAGCAACGCCGCGACGATATCTTGACGTGCGTCGAGGTCCGTCGCAGCAATCAGGAGTTCGTAGACGCCGGGCTGACCGAGGCTCTCCGCCAGGGCATCCCCGTATCGTCGACCGGCGACGCTCGGCTCGGGTCGTTGCTGGTCGGCCGCTCCCCTGATGAGCTGCCAAACCGCATCGACGAACACATGCCTCCCGACGCTGCCGTCAAGCGGTGCGCCCACAAGGCTCCACCACCACCCTCGGCGCAATGGCCGTCGAGAAGTGTCTCGGCGCCGGGACAGTGCTGTGCCAACCGTGAGCGCCGCCAGGATGCTTCCACCTACGATCATCGCGGCCCTGGGGATGATCGTCGGCAAATTCGGACCGGAGAAGAGCGTCTGCGACCATTCCACATAAAGGCCAACCAGCGTCGCACCGGCGGACACTTCCAGCATGCCGAGGAGAAATCCAAGGAAGTAGACGCCGAGCCCGACGGCCAGAAGCACGAATGGCAAGGTCACCACTGCGCCCAGAACGATAGTCAGCCAACCCGCTGCTCGCAATGAGGCATTCCAACGATAGAACGGAGTCGCGATCGTGCGCTTCCAGACACCCGACTCATCCCAAAGGGCCGAGCCGCCGTCAATGGCCGCGAGTACAGCAGCACCAGCTCCGACACCGTGGCCAGCGACAACATCTATGCGAATGCCAGCCTCGCGAATGGCTCGCAATACACCGGCGTGGTACGCCCCATGCGCGCCCGTTCCGCAGAGAACGAGGGCGGTGCGCCGCTCAGGCGAATAATCCACCGTTCACTCGTCGTAGACGGTCTTGATTTTGATGATTTCAAACTGGCGGGTGCCGCCAGGCGTGGTCACGTGAATCTCGTCCCCCGTTTCCCGATTGAGAATGGCGCGCCCGATCGGGGACGACGATGAGATGAGGCCCTTCTCGGCCTCGGCCTCCTCTGGCATAACGAGGGTGTACACGACCTCGGCGCCATCCTGAGCTCTCAGGTGCACCGTGGAACCGAACCCGGCCCTGTCACGAGGGATACGGTCCAAGTTCATCAACGAGATCTCGCTGGCGCGCCGTTTCAGCATGGCGATGCGCGCATTCACGATCTCTTGCCGTTCCTTGGCAGACTTGTATTCGGCGTTCTCGCGCAGGTCGCCCAGCTCGCGCGCACGCTGAATTTCCTTCGGCAGTTCGATCTTCAACTCCCGATCTAGCGTCGCGATTTCATCGTTGACACGCTTGAGAATACGGTCCTTCATACCCTGAGTTAAATCTTAGCACGTGCTATCCTCCATCCAACGCGATGCGGAGCGTCTCTAGTCGACAGAATGCCCTGGTTCGCAGCTTCCGCGACACAGCACGCGACGCCGCTGCTGGCCGCGTGCTGCTCGACGGCGCTCACGTGATCCGTGCGGCACTGGATGCGGAACGGAAGCTCGCCGTGGTCGCCGTCTCGCACCGCGCCCTCTCAGATGATTACGAGGCTGCCACACTTGCAAACGACCTTGACCGGGCTGGCGTGGACGTCGTCGCAGTCCCGGATGTGGTGCTCACGGCAATCAGTCCCGTACGCACGCCTTCTGGCATTGTCGCACTTGCCCTCCTTCGCACCGTCGCCGTCGAAGACGTTCTTTCCGAGGAACGCGCGCTGGTGCTCGCTGCGGTTGATGTTCAGGATCCAGGCAATCTCGGCGCCCTCGTACGCGCCGCCGAGGCTGGCGGCGCCACGGGCATTGTCGTGTGCGGTTCGTCGGCCCATCCTCTGACCTGGAAGGCGATTCGAGGCAGCATGGGTAGCAGTCTCCGATTGCCGATAGCCGTCGTGAGGTCCCCTGGCGACGTGCTCACGCGAGCCGATCTCCAGGGCCTTCATCTCGTAGCCGCAGTGGCACGAAGCGGCGCCGACCCTGATCTCGTCGATCTGTCGCACCCGGTGCTGCTGGTGGTAGGAGGCGAGGGTGCCGGACTCTCCGAACAGGTCCTCGCAGCCTGTCACCACCGCGTGTCGATCCCCATGGAGGCCCCCGTCGAGTCTCTCAACGTCGCTGTCGCCGCCGCATTGCTGGTCTACGAAGCGCGTCGTCAGCGAACAACTCCCCACCGGCCAGGCGATTCGGCGCCCCAGAACTAGCGATGACTTCAGGTTCTCTCTTCGACGACGACCCCAATCCCGCCGGTGCCTCGCCTGGGCCAGGCACGCCGCTCGCCGAGCGCATGCGCCCACGGACGCTCGATGACATGGTGGGCCAGGACGACATCCTCGCACCTGGCCGACCACTTAGAGAAGCCATCGAACGCGACCGTCTGCAATCGATCATCCTGTGGGGGCCGCCCGGCACTGGGAAAACCACTCTTGCACGCATCATCGCCAAGGTCACCCATGCGCGCTTCGTGCCCTTCAGCGCCGTCCTGTCCGGCATTAAGGACATCAAGGAGGTCATGGCCACCGCAGAGCAGCGGCGCCACGCCGGCGGATCGCGAACGATCGTGTTCGTCGATGAGATTCACCGCTTCAACAAGGCCCAGCAGGACGCGTTTCTTCCAAGAGTGGAGGCCGGAGACATCGTGTTGATCGGCGCCACAACTGAGAATCCATCCTTCGAAGTCAATGCGGCGCTCCTGTCGCGTTCGAAGGTCTTCGTCCTTCGGCCCCTGACCGAGACCGAGATCGCGACTCTCCTTCGGCGCGCCCTCGTCGACTCCGAGCGCGGCCTTGGCGCGGAACAGATCGATATTGTGGACACGGCACTAACTGCCATCGCCCGCCATGCAAACGGCGACGCGCGAACAGCCCTCAACCTCCTCGAATTCTCGGCGGGCGCCGCGCCGGCGAGCCCTGGCACATCAAGGCGCGTGCTCGACTTGCCCCAGCTCCACAAGGCCATGCAACGCCGAGTACTCCTCTACGACAAGGGAGGCGAGGAGCATTACAACATCATCTCCGCCCTGCACAAGTCGATGCGCAACAGCGACCCCGACGCAGCGGTGTACTGGTTGGCTCGAATGCTCGAGGCCGGAGAAGACCCCCACTACATCGCGCGCCGCCTTGTGCGGTTCGCATCGGAGGACATCGGCAACGCTGACCCGCAGGCCTTGGTTGTGACCATGGCCGCGCGTGACGCGGTGCACTTCATCGGCATGCCGGAGGGCAACACCGCGCTGGCGCAAGCCGCGATCTACCTGGCCACGGCTCCCAAGAGCAACGCCGTTTACGTAGCGTATAGTGAGGCGGCCATGGATGCGCACCGCCACGCCGCCGAACCGGTCCCGCTACACCTCCGGAACGCGCCCACGAAGCTGATGAAAGACCAGAACTACGGCAAGGACTATAAATACGCGCATGACGAGCGCGACGCCGTCGCCGACATGAATTGTCTCCCGGCGTCACTCGTTGGCCGCACTTACTATCGACCGGCCGGCCGTGCCTTCGAGAAGGAAATCCTTCGACGCCTCGAAGGCTGGAAAGATCTCAAGGCACGGCGGGCCAGCAACTCAACCGGAAGCAAATCGACGCCGCGACACGGTCCGGACCTCGAAACCACCTAACCGCGAAGACAGTTGCTAACGCTAGCGCTCACCAACGGCCGCTCACGACCCGCTCGGCCGTCTGGTGCAGCGCATGCCAGCCATAAAGGCCTAGGCCGGGCCTA
>Ga0302135_10002980_pt1 | contig 10130 bp, 10 predicted proteins | sample CBN3_surface_MG_FD_203119 | JGI IMG/M metagenome (GOLD analysis project Ga0302135, IMG submission 203119) | Marine microbial communities from Western Arctic Ocean, Canada - CBN3_32.1 | ecosystem: Environmental > Aquatic > Marine > Oceanic | place: Canada: Western Arctic Ocean | collected... | reverse complement strand
CACAGGAGAACGCTCTGCCCGGCGCGTCGGCCGTGTTCGACGATCCGTCGCTGGGCTTTTACCTGATCGCCGAAACGGACGGCGAACTGGCCGGGTCGCTCATGATCACCTACGAGTGGAGCGATTGGTCCAACGCCATGTACTGGTGGATCCAGAGCGTCTATGTAGCGCCCGAGCAGCGCCGACAGGGCGTCTATAAAACCCTGTACGACCGTGTGATCGCGATGGCGCAGGAGGACGGCAACGTTCGGGGCATAAAGCTGTACGTCTACTACGGCAACGAGAGCGCCCAGACCACCTACGAGTCCCTGGGCATGCACCGCTCCGAGCACCACATCTACGAGGCCCCTGTCTGGCCGGGAGAAAAGTCCCGGGGGTAGCACCTGTGCCCGATGGAGAGTTAATGAGCAACCTAAAGGGCGAAGTCATGGCCGTTAGCGCCAGCGCCACCCACTCGATGGCCAAGTCAAACCATGCCTCCATTCGCCTCATTGAGGGGCTCGGAGTCGAAGGCGATGCGCACAGTGGCGCGACCGTGAAGCACCAGTCCCGTGTGGCGAAGGACCCCGACCAGCCGAACCTGCGGCAGGTGCACCTCATCCACGCCGAGCTTCTCGACGAACTGGGTGTCGCCGGTTTCGACATCTCGGCGGGTCAGATGGGGGAGAACGTCACCACTAGCGGCATCGACCTGCTCGGCCTGCCACGCGGCGCCAGGCTAAAAATGGGCGACAACGCGGTCGTCGAAGTTACAGGGCTGCGCAACCCTTGCTACCAGTTGGACGGCATTGCGCCGGGGCTAATGGCGGCCCTGGTCGGACGAGACGAAAACGGCGGCATTGTGCTCAAGTCTGGCGTCATGTCGGTGGTGCTGAGCGGCGGCGAGGTAAAGCCCGGCGACCCCGTAACCGTCGAGCTACCCCAAGGGCCACATACTCCACTAGAGATGGTGTAACAGCCGCGATGGGCGGCTCGCGCGAAGAGCCCGAGAGCGAACCTGTGAGCGGAGCCCCAACTCCCTAATCGAAGGTCAGAATGCGCCTGGGGTTGTTCACCAGAATGTTGTCGATGTTTTGCTGGGTGAACCCGCGCCTGCGCATACGGGGGACTATCGACTCTAGTATGTGCGCGTAGCCCTTGCCGCCGTACTTCGTCAGGCCGGACTTGAAGCACACGTCCTGGGCAATGACTATGCGGTCCTCGTAGCCCAGCGCCATGAGCTCTTCGAGCCGTTGCATGCGCTGTACGTCGGTGGGTATGAAGATGGCCTGGCCTGCGACCGCGCCCCACACAGTGTCCTCGGAGCCGAACGTGTCGTATTCCAGGTTCACGCCCATTTCCGCGACCTCTTTTAGGAGCCCCATGTCCGGGAACACATCGAGGTGGCCCATGACGATGCGGTGCGGCTGCGCCCCGGCCTCGATGAGGTCATTGATGTGGTGGAGCAGCGAGTCGGGGTGGAAGCCGGGGTGCACGAGGATGGGCGCGCCCGTCTCGACGGCTGCCCGCGCTGAGGCCCGGAGGATCCGGCGCGAAGTCTCTGAGGTTGGCCAGAAGTTGCCCACCTCGCCGATTATGCCGGTCTTTATGCCGGTGTCTTTAACCCCCACGGTGACGTCCCTGACGATGGAGTCTGTGATGTCTTGCTCTGACCGGTCGTCCATGTCATCCGGGTAGGAAATCGGCACGTAGTGCGACCCGCCTAAGACAAGGTTCAGGCCGGTCGCCCTGGACATGCGCGCCAGAGCCAGCGGGTCCCGGCCGATGCCGATAGACGTCGTGTCGACCATTGAAGCGCCGCCCGCGAGGTAGAACTTGTAGATTTCGGCGGTCTGCTCTTTTTCGTCGATGAGTAGCTGGACGGCCTTGTTGTGAGACCAGCGCTTGCCGATGTTGCCGCGAATGTCCATGGTGAACGGGGCGTCTATGTACCACCGTTCCGAGGCCTCTTCGGGCATCTTGAAATAGCACGACAGGTCGATCAGCGCGTGCTCGTGTGTGATTGTGACCCCCAGTTCACCGGGCTCTATAAGCCCCAGAACTGTTTGTATCTTTCCGCTTCGATCCGACTTGGCCATGGCGTTGTTCTCCTCGCTCGTCCAACCCCTTACGGGGCAGTCACGTCCGGCTCGCCAAAACCCTGTGCGCGAGTCTACGGGCGGCCGGACGCGGGCGAGTGTACCATGTCCACCGAACCGCGTCCCCAGACCCAGGCCCGTGCCCATGCCGGGGAGGGGAGGTCAACCGAAATGCCGGAAGCCCCGGACCTGGAAGTAATTAGAGATTTCCTTGCCCCCCGTATCGTCGGCGAGAAGGTGGTGGCCGCCAGGGTCATCAAGCCCAGTGTCATGCGGCCGCTCGCAGGTGACTTTGCGACCGACCTGCCCGGGCTTGTGTTCGAGTCTATTGAGCGCAGAGGCAAGATGCTGCTGTTCGGCCTGTCCGGCGACCGGGCCATCGCCCTGCACATGATGCTCACCGGCCTGCTCCAGTACGCCGAGCCGACCGACCGTCTGCTCAAAAAAACCTGCTTCGTGCTCGAACTGACCTCTGGGGTCGAGTTGCGCTATCTCGATGACAAGCAGATGGGCATGGTCTATTACGCGACTGGCGAGTAACTGGCCAGCATCCCCCGGTTGGTTCAGGGAGTCCCCGATGTACTCCAAGAGTTGTCGCTGGCCGAACTGAAAGAGCGGCTAAGGCCGTTCAGGGGAGAGATAAAAGGCATCCTCACGCGCGGCCAGATGGTCGCGGGCATAGGCAACGCCTACGCAGACGAGATTCTCTTCGACGCCGAAATTTACCCGTTCAAGAAGAAAAAAGCGCTTTCGGACGCCGATCTCGACCGATTGAGAGCCAGCATGCCGGAGGTCATTCGCAAGGCCACCGAGGTGGTGAGGGAACGGACCGGGGACCGGATTCATCAAAAAATCCGGGACTTCCTACGGGTGCACCGCAGGGGAGGGGAGCCATGCCCCGTCTGCGGGACTCGCATTACGGAGGTGACGGCGAATCGCCGCATTACGTCCTACTGCCGGACGTGTCAGCCCGGAATGTTGATAGGCAATTAGCTAGTAAGAAACTAGAGGACCGGTTGAATGGCTTCCAACGCCCGGAACGCCCGTACACCGGCCGCCATAAACGCCCGCACTTCCCGGCCCATGGTCGATGCCTCGTCTAACAAGGCGTGCATGTCGGCGGTCTCCTCGTCTATGCGGGGGCCGTACATCTCGTCCATGTAGACGTCTGAGGCGACCGAAGCGTGCAGACGGTCGAGCACCGCCCAGTCGAGAGTCGGGTCGGAGGTCTTTAGCTCCTCCAGTTCGGTCTTGAGCAGGTCCACCAGCATTGCCGCTTCACTCATGTTGGTCCCCTTAGAGACGACTTGGTAGACGATCATTATTGGCTTGAATCTGCCATTACGGCCTGGCGCATCGGCACATAGTCGCCACGGCGCGGGGTCGTAAAATCGTCTTGTTGATTTGACGTCAAGCAGTATAAAAGTATTGCCAATAAGCTGTCAATACGTGTAAACTGCATCGCGTCATGACGACTGCACGCCGAGAAGGCAAGACGTCCTCTAGTAACGACCAAGACGCTACGAATCAGGACTCCAAGGCCCTAACTGTCAGGGTCCCAACCGACCTGTGGAAGTCGGTGAAAATTAAGTGCGTGCAGGAAGACACGAACATACAGGCCGTACTCTCGGAGTATCTCCAGGCCTGGACTGGCAAGTCCGGTTAAGCAGGCCTGGGCCAGTCGCTCCCAGCCCCTATCCTTTAATCCGTTGGCTTTTGGCCGCTAGGCCGTAATGTTCTTGAGCCAGCCTATGATGCGCTCTATCTCCGGCGTCACGCCGTCTATCCTGTGCTCCACGTAGTCGAAGGTGTGGTCGAAACCGGCCGCCACTGAGAGCGTCGTGGGTACGTTGGCGTTGGCCAGGGCTTTCGTCATCGCCAGGGTGTTGCTAAGTACCGAGTCCTGGTCCCCACAAACGAGGTAACAAGGCGGGAACTTGTCCAGGTACGGCGAGAAGATGGGGCTGACGACGGGCTCACGGCTGCGATCGAGGTAATCAGACCCGAGATAGGCCCTGTGCCAGACCATCTCCACCCACTCCTGATTCGACAGCGGCTCCTCCAACGCTAGCGGGAAGTCGAAGACGCCGTAGTAGAGCAGGGCGCCGGTAAAGCGCACAGGAACCCCGGCGAGGTCTCCTCCGTCGATCGCGTCAGGGTCGCCGTGCAGTGTGTGAATTGCGACGGCCGACAGGTTGCCCCCGGCAGAGTCCCCACTGACGATGAAGCGCTCTGCGTCCCCTTTGAAACTGGCGATGTTCTGGGTTATCCAGCGGGCGGCGTAGATGACGTCCTCGGGGGCGTTGGGGAAAGGCCGCTCCGGGGCGAGGGAGTAGTCGAGGTTCACCACCACGAAGCCCTGCTCGGCCATGCGCATTGTCTTGCGCCGTACCCCCTCGGTCGAGCCCACGGCCCACGCGCCGCCGTGAATATAGAGCATTACAGGGAATGGCCCGTCCCCTTGTGGGATATATATCTCGGCTGTCAGGTCCCAACCGTCGCGCTTCCTTATAAGGACGCGATCGTGCGTTTCGGCGACGCTGGGCATGTCGGTGTTGAGGTGGGAGAAGTCCAGGGCTTCCCTTATGAACGGCAGCTCGTCAATTGACTGCAGGGCCGGTAGATCGAGTTCCGTACCGGCCAGTAACGAGAGCCAGTTGTTGTTGTTTGGGTTCGGCACTGCTTGCTCCTATTGCTCGCTGCTCTTTGCTCGCCCTGGTGCTTGTTGCTTGCCCTGGCCGCTGTTGGCGGGCTTCGGCTGACTCGCACAGTTTAGCGTGGGTCACAACGGGCATTTTACGCGAGGTGGCTCACTGCCTCACCGTCGGCGTCACACAGGCGTTCACGGGTGTGTGAACGCAGGCACAAACGCCTTGTCCGAGCCATATCTGTCTGGTATTATCCGAATAATGTTTGAACACGATGTACTCGTAATAGGAGCTGGCCTTGCGGGCATGCGCGCCGCACTGTCAGCAGCTCAAAACGGCGTCGACGTTGCTGTCGTCTCCAAGGTTTACCCGGTCCGTAGCCACTCCAACGCCGCCCAGGGAGGCATTAATGCCGCCATGGCCGACCGTGGTGACAAGTGGGAAGACCACGCCTTTGACACCATCAAGGGCTCCGACTACCTGGCCGACCAGGACGCGGTCGAAGTGATGGCGCAAGAAGCCGGTGCCGAAATCATCGGTATGGAGCACATGGGTGCCGCCTTCAACCGAGGTGAGGACGGCCGCCTGGGCGTCCGGAATTTTGGTGGTCAGCGCGACGCACGCACCTTCTTCATCGCCGACTTTACCGGACAGGCTTTGCTGCACGTACTGCACGAGCAGGTCCTGAAGTCCGGCGTACGTGTTTACGAGGAGTGGTTCGTAACCACCCTTGTCATGGATGATGGACGGTGCACGGGCGCTGTGGCCATGGACATGCGTACCGGCGAACTCCACTACATGCGAGCCAAGGCCGTCATTATGGCGTCCGGCGGTCTGGGTAGGGTTTTCGAGCCGAGTACCAACGCACTCATCTGCACCGGCGACGGCATCGCCCAGGCGTACCAGGCCGGAGCCGGGGTAATGGACATGGAAATGGTCCAGTACCACCCGACTACGCTTAAGAACAACGGCGCGCTGATGTCCGAGGCCGCTCGCGGAGACGGCGCGTACCTTCTGAACTCTGAGGGAGAGCGCTTCATGGAGCGCTACGCCCCCAACATGATGGAACTGGCTTCGCGAGACGTGGTCTCGCGGGCCGAGCAGACCGAGATTAACGAGGGTCGGTCCATCGACGGCTGCGTCCTGCTCGACGCCCGCCATCTCGGCGAAAAATTTATCAGCGAACGGTTAGGTCAGATTCGCCAGTTGGGTATCGACTTCGCGGGCAAGGACCTCGCCACTGAGCCGGTGCCGATCCGGCCGGGTATGCACTACATCATGGGCGGCATTAAGACCAACGTAGACGGCCTCACCAATATACCGGGGCTCTATGCAGCTGGTGAAACGGCGTGCGTCAGCGTTCACGGTGGCAATCGCCTGGGCGCCAACTCGCTGCTCGACACGCTCGTGTTCGGTCGCAGGTCCGGCGTGCACGCCTCGGAGTGGGTAAAGAGCCAGCCAGCGGCCGGCGGAGATGCCTCCGTAGAAGGCACGGAGAACGCGCGACTGCAGGCCATACTCGACCGTAAAGATGGCGAACTGTTCGGCCCCGTACGCACAGCACTCGGCAAGACCATGGACAAGAACCTGGCCGTATACAGGGACCAGGCCGGTATGGAAGCGGCCTGGGCCGACCTTCTGGAGTTGCGTAAGCGCTTCGAGGGCGTCGTCGTCCACGACAAGGGGCGCATTTTCAACACGAACCTGATATTCACGCTGGAGTTGGGCTTTATGCTCGACTGCGCCGAGACCATCATCGCCGGAGCCCTGGAGCGCAAAGAGAGCAGGGGAGCGCACACGCGAACCGACATCCCCGGCCGCAACGACGCTGAGTGGCTCAAGCACATCGTCGTTACCAAGGCCCCCGAAGGCCAAGACACACCCAATATCGAGTACGTTCCGGTCACCATTACCCAGTGGGAGCCGCAGGAGCGCAAGTACTAATGGACGTAGCGCTAAACGTCAGACGATTTGACCCCGAGGCCGAGAGGCCCGAGTCCTACTACCAGGAATTCGCCCTGGAAGTAGATGAGACCGCCACCGTGCTCGACGGCCTTATACAGGTACGCGAAGAGGTGGATGGCACGCTAGCGGTCCGGTGTTCCTGTCGGAGTGCTATTTGTGGCTCCTGCGCCATGAAGGTGAACGGCAAAGGGGTGCTCGGGTGCACGACCAAGTTCATCGACGTCATGGGCCCGGACGGCGCCGCAGTTACCGTCGAGCCCGCTGGCAATATGGGACTGATCAAAGACTTGGTCGTCGAGTTCGATGCGCACTGGGACAAAATTAAGGCCATTGAGCCCTGGCTAAAGCCCAGCGGCCCGGCGCCCGAGGCCGAATATCTCACGTCTGACCAGGACATGCTCCACCTGGCGGGCGTCATGGGCTGTATCCAGAGCGGTGTATGTACCTCGGAATGCACGGTCCTTGAGATCGACGAAAACTTCCTCGGCCCCGCAGCCTTGGCCAAGGCTTACCGCTTCGTGGCCGACCCCAGGGACGATGCAGATGTAGACCGGCTAGGCCAGCTAAACCGCTACGGCGGAATCTGGGACTGCACTCGCTGCATGAAGTGCGTCGAGGCATGCCCCAAGGATGTCGACCCCATGGGCCGCATTATGGCCATGCGCGAACTGGCAATGGTTGCCGGTTACACCGACAACAACGGCGCCAGCCACGCAAATGCCTTCTATGACATTGTTAAGCGCAACGGGCTGCTGAACGAGTTCTGGCTCATCATGAAGACCTTCGGCATGTTCAACATTCCGGAAATGCTCAAGCTGGCCCCAATAGGCATAAAGGCATTTTTCCGGGGCAAAATGCCGCCGATAACATTCGACAAGATCCCCGAACCCAAATCCGTCACCCGCATTTTCGAGAAGGTAGAGGGTCGCAACAAGTGAAGTACGCCTTTTACCCCGGTTGCGTGGCCCGAGGGGCCACCCCCGAGTTGTACACGTCCACCATTGCGGTGTGTGAAAAGCTCGGCATTGAGCTAGAGACGACGTCTATGGAGGCCGCCTCCTGCACAGGCTCCGGCGTCCTGCAAGAAAAAAACCAGCGCCTCGGCGATACCCTGAACGCCCGTAACCTCGCCCTGGGCGAGCGTGCCGAGCTGCCGATCATGACGATTTGCAGCACCTGCCAGGGCGTCATGGGGCAGGCCGAAAAACGCCTTGAGGACGCCGACTACCGGGCGTCGGTGAACGAAGACCTCGCCGAAGAGGGACTTCAGTACAAGGGCAACCCTGGACCGCGCCACCTGCTGTGGATTCTGCTCGAAGACTACGGCCTGGAAAAGCTAAAGGCCCAGTTCATCCGGCCGCTCACGGGGCTGAAGATCGCGCCCTTCTACGGCTGCTATCTGGTTCGCCCGGAAGACGCGCTGGCCTTCGAGGACAATCCCGACCGCAAGAACTCTCTCGAAATAATTATTGAGGCAGTCGGCGCTGAAGTGGCCGATTTCCCGGGTAAGACAGCCTGCTGTGGGTTCCCGATTTTGACGATTAACCAGACCAACTCTATGAAGATGGTCTCCAACCACACTCTGGCAGCTAAGCGCGAGGGCGCAACGGCCATGGTCACCCCGTGCCCGCTGTGCCACCTCAACCTCGATGGGTACCAGCCTACCGCCTCCAAACAGGTCGGTCAGCCCATCGACCTGCCCATATTGCACTTGCCGCAGTTGCTGGGCCTCGCTCTCGGCATTGAGCCGGAAGTGCTGCGGCTCAACAAGCACATTGTCGAGACCGACAAGGTCTTGTCAGCGATGGCGCTAACGCCTTAGCAAGAAGGCTATGGTTAGCTGATAACGAAAAAGAGGGGCGCTGCTCAGGCAGCGCCCCTCTTTTGTTGTCTCTTACAAGACCCGGTCGCTACGCGTTTTTCATAACCTCTACGAGTTCGCGTACTGCGTCTGCGGACTTGCGCAGCGCCGCTAGCTCATCGTCGGCCAGGTCGAACTCGATGATCTCTTCCACGCCACCTGCGCCCAGCTTTACGGGCACACCGACGTACAGGCCGTCGATGCCGTACTGGCCGGTCAGGTAGGCAGTGCAGGGGAGTATCTGCTTGCGGTCGAGCACTATCGACTCGACCATCTGCACGATGGAGGCGGACGGCGCGTAGTAGGCGCTGCCGGTCTTGAGCAGACCGACTATCTCGGCGCCGCCGTCGCGTGCTCGCTGCACGATCTCGCTCAGTCTCGGCTCTGGGATGAGCTTGGCAACGGGGACTCCGCCGACCGTTGTCGGGCCGACCGTTGGCACCATGGTGTCGCCGTGGCCGCCCAGTACGTAGGCCTGGACGACGTTCACCGAAACATTCAACTCTTCGGCCAGGAACGCCCGGAATCGGGCCGTGTCCAGGATTCCAGCCATGCCGACGACCCTCTCGGCCGGGAAGCCGCTCACTTTGAGCGCCTGCTGTGCCATGGCGTCGAGCGGGTTGGTGACGATGATCAGTACGGCGTCAGGAGAGTGCTTGGCAACTTCACCAATAACAGACGAAACAATTTTCATGTTCGTAAGCAGCAGGTCGTCCCGGCTCATGCCCGGCTTGCGAGCGATGCCGGATGTGACGACGACGATGTCCGAACCGGCCGTCTCTTCGTAGCTATTAGTTCCGATGATGTTGGCGTCGGAGCCAACTACCGGGCCCGACTCCAAAATGTCCAGCGCCTTGCCTTGGGGAAGCCCGTCGACAATGTCGACGAGTACTACATCGGCATACCCAGCGTCGAAAATCCTCTGTGCAGCGGTCGCACCGACGTTACCGGCACCGACTACTGTGACTTTGGCCCTCATGACCCCTCCGCGTCTACGTAGGCTTGCCACCTTGACTCAACGTCGGGGTCCTCTACTGTCGCCATGACGTATTCCCCGAGTTCGGCGCTGGTTGCGCCGGTGTCTCGGCCGGTCATGACGATCTTGCGCTCGTACTGGCCGCAGATATCGAGTGCCTTGTGCAAACGTCCACCAAGGTCCGTGTAGCCGATGTGCTCCAGCAGCATCGCCCCGGCCCGCAGCAGCGAGCTGGGGTCGGCGTACTTCGCCCGGCCCTCTGAGACCATGCGAGGTGCGCTGCCGTGAATGGCTTCAAACATGGCATAACGTTTACCGAGATTGGCCGAGCCCGCCGTACCGACGCCGCCCTGTATTTCGGCGGCCTCGTCGGTGAGGATGTCGCCGTACAGGTTTGGCAGCGCGAGAACCTGGAAGCTCGTCCGTCGCTTCTCGTCGATGAGCTTGGCGGTCATGATGTCGATGTACCAGCCCTCCCAGTCGATGCCGGGGTAGCGCTCGGCCACCTTGGCGGCGACGTCGAGGAACTTGCCATCTGTCGTCTTGATCACGTTCGCCTTGGTGACGATGGTCACGTTGGTCTTACCAGCCCGCTTGGCGTG
>Ga0302135_10002977_pt1 | contig 10134 bp, 8 predicted proteins | sample CBN3_surface_MG_FD_203119 | JGI IMG/M metagenome (GOLD analysis project Ga0302135, IMG submission 203119) | Marine microbial communities from Western Arctic Ocean, Canada - CBN3_32.1 | ecosystem: Environmental > Aquatic > Marine > Oceanic | place: Canada: Western Arctic Ocean | collected 2017-09-15 | reverse complement strand
CGGAGACGGCCCGTGCCGTCGCCGATTACATTGCTGGCATGACCGACCGTTTCGCCTTTCTCGAATATCAACGACTGTTTGATGTACCATTATAATAATGAATATATTCAAAGACTTATTTAATTTAGTTAAAGAAGAAATTGAGGATATGTCGGCAGCTGGAGAGCTGCCTGACGGGCTCGATCTCAAGGGTGTCATGGTCGAGCCGCCGCGTGATTCCCAGCATGGCGATATGGCGACCAACGCCGCCATGGTGCTGGCCAAGCGGGCCGGTAAAAAGCCGCGTGATATCGCCGAGTTACTGGCCGGACGCCTCGGCGCGCGGGACGGTGTCGCGGCGGTTGATGTGGCCGGGCCAGGCTTTATCAATCTCCGCCTCAGCCCAGATTTTTGGCAGAGTGCCCTGGCGCGCATCATCGCTTCAGGAGAGCATTACGGCGCGTTTGATCTTGGTAAGGGCCAGAAGGTCAATGTGGAATATGTCTCGGCCAACCCAACCGGGCCGCTCCATGTCGGCCATGCGCGCGGCACGGTGTTTGGCGATGTGCTGGCGGCGCTACTTGAGCGCATGGGCTATGCGGTTACACGCGAATATTACGTCAATGATGCCGGCGCTCAGGTCGATACGCTGGCGCGCTCGGTCTATCAACGTTATCTCGAGGCGCTCGGGCAAACGCTCGGCCCGGACGCGTTTGAAGAAGGCTATCCCGGCGACTACCTTGTTCTCGTCGGTAAGGAATTGGCGGACAAATATGGCGAGAAGTTTGTCGGCGCGGCGGAGGAAGCATGGTTCGAAATCTTTCGCGACTTTGCTGTCGAGTCGATGCTTTCGCTCATTCGTGACGATTTAGCGTGCCTAGGCGTGCGCCACGATCTATTCAGTTCTGAGAAAAAATTGGTTGATGACGGGCGGGTGCAGGCAACCTACGCGGAGCTTGAGGCGCGTGATCTGATCTATGAAGGCGTGCTCGAGCCGCCCAAGGGCAAGCCGCCGCCCGATGATTGGGAGCCGCGCCCGCAAAGTCTCTTTCGCGCCACGTCGTTCGGCGATGAGGTCGACCGTCCGCTCAAGAAATCAGATGGCAGCTGGACCTATTTTGCCACCGATATTGCCTATCACCGCGATAAGTTCGAGCGTGGCTACAGCGAGATGATCGATGTCTGGGGAGCCGATCACGGCGGCTATATTAAACGTATGAAAGCCGCAGTGAGCGCAGTTTCCGGCGATAAGGCGGCGCTTGATGTCAAGCTCTGCAATATGGTCAAGCTGACCGAGGGCGGCAAGCCGGTGACCATGTCAAAGCGCTCCGGCCAGTTTGTAACACTGCGCGATGTGGTCGATCAGGTCGGCAAGGATGTGGTGCGCTTCATCATGCTGACGCGCAAGAACGATGCGCCGCTTGAATTCGATCTGGCGCGGGTGGTTGAGCAGTCGAAGGACAATCCGGTTTTTTATGTGCAATACGCCCATGCGCGCATTCGCTCAGTGCTGCGCCGGGTCGAGGCCGAATTGCCGGCGCTTGTTGCCGGTGATTTCGCGGCAAACGCGGATTTGAGTTTGTTGACCGATGCAGCAGAGCTTGATTTGATCAAATGCATGTGCGGTTGGCCGCGCGCCATAGATTCTGCAGTGCAGTCGCATGAGCCGCATCGCCTCGCCTTTTATCTGCAGGAATTGGCGGCGGCATTTCACCTGCTCTGGAACAGGGGCAATGAGGATCATAGTTTGCGCTTTATCATACCCGAGGATGACCATGTAACCATCGCGCGATTGGCGCTTATCGGCGCCGTTGCCCAGGTTATCTCGTTGGGGCTCGGCATCTTTGCCGTGCAACCGGTCGAGGAGATGCGCTAAATGTCGGATACACGCGGGCCGGAATTCGAGCCGGAAGAGGGCGCGCCCGCCGCGCCTAAAGAAACACAGGATTTCTTCGTCGCAACGGAGCCGGGCGAGGTCATTGGTGAAGAGGCAGAACGTCCGCGCGCCCGCCTTTTACCCATGTGGATTTTGCTGGCAGCGGTCATTCTGGTTGGCGTCGCCTGGGCCATAAGCGACCGTTATTTCGGCGCCGGCGGCGAAGGCAATGACAGCGTGCCGCTGGTTGTGGCCGACGACACGCCGGTCAAGGTGCGCCCCGATGAGCCCGGCGGCGTCGATGTGCCGGACCGCGATAAATATGTCTATAAGAGCCTGACCGAGGAAGATGCGGTTGAGACGGAGGCGGAAGCCGAACAATTGGCCCCGCCGCCGGAAGAGCCGATGCAGCGCCCGCCAGTCAAAGGGACTGAAATCGAGGCGCCTGACGAAAGCATGGCCGAACTTGTTGATGAAACGCCCGATGCGCCGCAGCAAGCGGATCAGGAAGATATGATGCCTGATGTTGAATCAGCTTCTGAATCTGCTTCTGAATCTGCGGCGAATTTCGCCAAGAATACTGCGCGGGAAGCCGCCGAGGCAGCGCAGGGTGAGGCGTCTGAAACAGTATCGCCACAACCTGAACAGCTTCTTGCCTCTCCGGTCGAAGCCGAGGAAGCAGAAGTCGTAGAAGCTGCGCCGGATGTGCCAGCGATTGAATTTGTGGAAGAAGTGGCCGAAGAGGCGGCGCCTGTGATTGCGGCTGTAGAGCCGGAGCCCGCACCTGAACCTACGCCCGAACCGAAGGCCGAGCCTGCAACCGAAGCCAAAACGAAAGCCGCAGCTGCGCCGAAACAGAAGGCGACGGTAAGCGCCGGTAATTCCGCCTTCATGGTGCAAATTGGCGCTTCGCAGAATGAAAAGGCAGCCGGCGAATCGCTAGCTCGCCTGGCCAAGAAGCATCCTAAAATATTGGGCTCGTTGGATGTGGTCGTGGTGCGCGCTGATTTAGGTGATAAAGGGGTCTGGTATCGCATGCGGGTGGGGCCGTTCGCCGCGCGCGGTGATGCCGGCACTGTTTGCGGGCAATTGAAAGCCGTGGACGTCGGCTGCTTCGTTGTCGCCAACTGATACCACGGCATCCGCTAGTGTGCCGCGTGCAGTCATTTTGGGCTGTGCTGGGCTACGGCTTGAGGCGGCTGAGCGCGAATTTTTCCGCGATGCCGACCCGCTCGGCTTCATCCTGTTTGCCAGAAATTGTGAATCTCCGGCGCAATTGAGCCAGTTGGTGGCCGATTTGCGCGCTTCTGTCGGGCGTGCCGATGCGCCGGTGTTGATTGACCAAGAAGGCGGACGGGTCATTCGCATGCGCCCGCCGTACTGGCGCGCGCCGCCGGCTGCTGGTGTTATCGGTGCCATAGCGGAACGCGACCTCGGCACGGCGCGCGGCACTGCGTGGCTCAATGCCCGCCTCATTGCTGCCGAACTTGATGCGGTTGGTATTGATGTCTGCTGTCTGCCGGTGCTCGATCTACAGTTTAACGACGCCAGTTCTGTGGTCGGTGACCGTGCGTTTTCGGGCGATGTGGAAGTGGTTGCCGAGCTTGGTCGTGCTGCCTGCGCCGGCCTGCTGGCCGGTGGCGTGCTGCCGGTGATAAAGCATATGCCGGGCCACGGCCGGGCGACATCGGATAGCCATCTCGAATTGCCGCGCGTTGAGGCCTCTCTGGCAGAATTGGCAGCGCAGGATTTTCGCCCCTTTGAGGCGCTCAACGACATGCCGATCGGCATCAGCGCTCATGTCTGTTACGGCTCCATCGACGCCGATGCACCGGCTACCCAGTCGGCTAAAGTCATTGCCGAGATTATTCGCGGCGCGATTGGATTTAATGGCTTATTGTTGAGCGACGATCTTTCCATGGAGGCCTTGTCGGGCAGCCAGGGGGAGCGCGCTGGCGCCGCGCTTGCTGCCGGCTGTGATGTTGGTCTGCACTGCAATGGCAAGCTCGATGAGATGGCGGATGTGATTGCATCGGTCGGTTTGTTGAGCGCCGATGCGATGCGCCGCTGGAGTGATTCGAAGAAATTCATAAATAAAGATAATATTAGTGAGTTCAGCGTTTTAACAGATGAATTTAATAGTTTAATAGAGGCATTTACATCATCATAAATCCGGAAACCAGCATTGTCTTTCAGCTTTCGGTCTGGGTGATTCCGGTGCTGTTGGCGATCACCCTGCATGAGGCTTCGCACGGTTTGGCGGCGCGCCTGTTGGGCGATGATACCGCCTATCGCATGGGTCGGGTGACGCTCAATCCGATCAAGCATGTGGATCTCTTCGGCACCATCATCCTGCCGGTTTTATTGCTGCTTTCGACCTCATTCATATTCGGCTATGCCAAGCCGGTACCGGTCAATTTTGCCAAATTGCGTCAGCCCAAGCGCGATATGATTTGGGTCGCGCTGGCCGGGCCGGCGGCCAATATCGTCATGGCCATCATTGCCGCGCTGCTGCTGCATCTTACTCCCATCATGCCGCAAGGATTTGATGCCTGGTGGGTGGAGATGCTGAGCGTCGGCATCCACCTTAATTTGATCCTCGCTGTGTTCAATATGCTGCCGATACTGCCGCTTGACGGCGGGCGCATATTGGTTGGCCTGTTACCGCGCCCTTATGCCGTGCTGCTGGCGCGGACCGAGCGTTACGGCTTTCTGGTATTGATCGGACTAATTTTACTTTTACCCTTAATTACCAGCCAATTTGGCGTATCCTTTAACCCGTTGGCATGGATTCTCATGCCGGCTGTCGGCTGGATGAGCGGTGTGCTGCTGACGGTATTGGGTTTCGCTTAAAGTGATGATGAACGAACAAGTGGAAAACGACCCGGAAAACAGCGCTGAGAGCAGTGCTGAAGCGGTGCTTGAGAACCCATCGCTCGAAGAGACGGATGCGGAATTCGCCAGTGGTGAGCGCCAATATTCTTTGATTCTGGATTTGGACGGCTTCGAAGGGCCGCTCGACGTGTTGCTTGCACTCACGCGCAATCAGAAGGTCGATCTGAGCAAGATATCGATCCTCGAGTTGGCGGAGCAATATCTTACCTTTATTGCCGAGGCACGCGAACTCAAGCTCGAAATTGCCGCCGACTACCTGGTGATGGCGGCCTGGCTGGCCTATCTGAAGTCACGCTTGCTGCTGCCAGAGCCCGAGGGCGAAGAAGAGCCGAGCGGGCAGGAATTGGCCGAGGCCCTGGCATTCCGTCTGCGCCGCCTGGAAGCGATGCGCGACGCGGCAGCTAAAATGATGCGTCGACCGCGCCTTGGCATCGATATTTTTACCGCCGGCGCACCGGAAGGTATCTCGATCGTCCGCACGTCGAAATATGAATCCAGCCTCTATGAGCTGTTGAAGGCCTATGCCGATCATAAGCTCGATCAGGAGCGCGGCGAGACCCTGCAAATCATCGCCAGCCAATCCTATTCCCTTGAGGCGGCCTATCGCCGTTTGTCAGAAATGCTGCCGGGTGTGCCGGATTGGGAATCCATGGCCCGCTTCCTGCCGCCTGAGGCCGGCGACAGCATCTCCCTACGCTCGGCGATTGCAGTTACTTTTTCCGCCAGCCTGGAACTGGCGCGTGAAGGGAAAATGCAATTACGCCAATTTGAGCCGTTTGGGCGCATCTATGTGCGCCACAATCCGGAGGAGACATGACCACAGATACCAGCCCATCCGGAGAGGATATGACGAACGAGACCGATACAACACCTTCAGAAGTGCCTGAAGACGCAGAGATTGCCGAGGAAAATTCTGCAGTTGAAAATGAAGCTGCTGGAGAAGGTGAATCTGCTGATGAAGATGAATCCGCTGATGAAGAGGATACCGTTATTGAAGATGATTTTGCTGATCAATCCGGCCAAAATCAGCGCATTCTGGAGGCCTTGCTGTTTGCTTCCGATGGGCCGCTCGACAGCGATACGCTGAACGATAAATTGCCTGAGGGCGCGGACCTTGGCGCTTTGCTCGCCAGCCTCGCCGAGCGCTATGCCAATCGCGGCATCAATATCATCGAGGTGGCGGGCGGTTGGACGTTTCGTACCGCGCCGGATCTAGCGCCGCATTTAACCGTCTATCGTACCGTGCGCCGCCGGCTTTCGCGCGCTGCCCTGGAGACGCTCGCCATCATTGCCTATCACCAACCGGTGACACGGGCCGAAATCGAAGATATCCGCGGCGTCGGCCTCAGCCGCGGCACGCTCGATCAATTGCTCGAAGCTGAGTGGATCAAACCCAAGGGCCGCCGTCCGGTGCCGGGGCGGCCGCTCACCTGGGGGACGACGGCTGAATTTCTCAACCATTTCGGCATCGAAAACCTGACCGATCTGCCCGGCGTTGAGGAATTGAAGGCGAGCGGGCTGTTGAAGGCTAATCCCGTCGCTATTGGCGGCGTGGATGAATTGCCCCTGGATGATCCGCTTGGCGAATCTTTGGGCGAAGGCAATGAAAGCGAAGACGATTCGCTTGATGAAGAGACGGATCCCTTCGCCGAGGCAGAGCCTGTGTCCGGTGAAGAGGGCAGCGTCGGTGACGGCGGTGACGACGGCGGTGTCGGTGGCGATGCGGAAGACGCGGACGGTGATGATATCGGCAATGAGGTTGGCGGTGCGGTTGAGGTTGAGGCCGAAGAAGACGCTGAGGCGGCTGCCGAAGAATCCCGCGCGGAAGATGCCGGTGATCCTGATGAAGCAGATGATTTCCAGACGGAATAATTCGTGCCGAGCCTTGCTGCACATCCGACCATATTCTTAAACACCTTCACATGCATAGACCGCAGCGGGTAGGGCGCTATTTAGCTCCGGAGCAAAGGCATTATATAATTATGGTTTAATAGCTGGACAGCGGGCTAACTCAAAGCTAACTTGCTTTGTTGATAATGATTTGCAATTGCATAAATTGCTGACGGAAAGCGTCTAACCCGCGGTTCAACAGACCAATAAGCATGAATTTTGTTCCTTCCAAATCGCCCGCATGGCGGCGCGCTCGTCTGTGCGCACCGCATCCGTGCGGAAAATGACAGCGCCATGTTCCTATTGCTCAGCTCAGTGATGGTGCCCTGTTTAATGACGGCGCCCAATCCACGGTACTATGTCTGAAATAGATCTCAGCCTTGGCAGGTCTCCGTCGCGCGGTTTTCCCTGGCTGCCGCGCTCGCGCGGCCAGAATATGCGCGGCTGGAGTGCGCTGGCCATATTTGTCGCCCTTCTGGTGGCGGTGCCCATATTGGTGGTATGCGGCCATGTCTTCGTGCCTGCCGGCGAGGTTTGGCGCCATTTGGCGAGCACTGTCCTGGCCAGCTATATCGTCAACACGCTGTGGCTGGTTTTTGGCGTCGGCATCGGCGTGTTCGTGTTTGGCGTCAGCACGGCCTGGCTGGTTACCATGTGTCGGTTTCCCGGCCGGGCGGTGCTGGAGTGGGGGCTGTTGCTGCCGCTCGCCGTGCCGGCCTACGCCATCGCTTACAGCTATGCCGGCCTGTTCGATTATGCCGGGCCGGTGCAAACGGGCCTGCGCGATTGGTTCGGCTGGTCACGCGGCGACTACTGGTTTCCCAATATTCGCTCGGTCGGCGGTGCTGCGGTTGTTCTCGCCTTTGTGCTCTACCCTTACGTCTACATGTTGGCGCGCGCCGCTTTCCTTGAGCAATCGGTTTGCGTGATTGAAATTGGTCGCACTCTCGGGCGCGGCCCGTGGCGCAGTTTCACCTCTATCGCCTTGCCCCTGGCGCGGCCCGCCATCGCCACCGGCGTTGCCTTGGCGCTGATGGAGACATTGAGCGATTTCGGCGCGGTGCAGCATTTCGGCGTCGCCACTTTTACCACCGGCATTTACCGAACCTGGTTCGGCCTTGGCGATCCGGCGGCGGCATCGCAATTGGCGGCGATCCTGCTGGCCTTTGTCTTTGTCCTGCTGGTCGGTGAGCGCTTGAGCCGTGGCCGGGCGCAATTTCATCACACCTCGCGGCGCTACCGCGAATTGCCGCGCTATAAGTTGCGCGGTGGCTGGGCGGCGTTGGCCATTGCCGCTTGCGCCCTGCCGATCCTCCTCGGCTTCCTGCTGCCGGGTGGCCAATTGCTGGTGTGGGTCGGCGAAACCATGAGCGAATCTTCCGGTGATAGCCTGGGCGGCCGGCTGTGGTGGCATACCGCCAACAGCCTGATGCTTGCCGCCGGCGCTGCGGCGATCGCGGTTGTCGTGGCGCTGCTGTTGGCTTACGGCGTGCGTCTCAATCCGCACCCAGTGGCCAAGGGGGCGACGCGCATCGCCGGGCTCGGCTATGCGGTGCCGGGCTCGGTCATCGCGGTTGGCGTGTTGGTGCCGCTGGCTTGGCTCGACAACACATTGGACAGCTGGTTGCGCGCTTCGTTCGGGGTTTCCAGCGGCCTTCTCTTGAGCGGCACCATCACCGCGCTTATGTTCGCCTATGTGGTTCGATTTCTTGCAGTATCTCTCAACACAGTGGACGCCAGCCTGGCCAAGGTAACGCCTGCCATGGACGGTGTTGCGCGCACATTGGGCATGGGGCCGGTGGCCACCGTGGCGCGCGTCCATGTGCCGATCATCTCGCCCAGCCTGCTAACGGCGGCGCTTCTGGTGTTCGTCGATGTGATGAAAGAATTACCGGCGACGCTGATTTTGCGACCGTTCGATTTCAACACCTTGGCGGTGCGCGCTTTTGAACTCGCGTCCGATGAGCAATTGCGCGCTGCAGCCGCGCCAGCTTTGGCCATTGTCGCTGCCGGTCTGGTACCGGTGGCGCTGCTCAGTGTCGCCATTTCCCGCGCCCGCCCGGGCCGAGCTCAGGGTAAGGTCTCGCTGTGACGGAAGGGGATAACGTGACGGCGGGGGATAATAAGGCGCCGGGCCTGTTGATGGCCGGGGTGGGCCACCGTTATGGCCGTGATCCGGTGCTGCGTGGCCTCGACCTTGAAATTGCGCGCGGCGAGATCGTCTGCCTGCTCGGCCCCTCTGGCTGTGGTAAATCTACCAGCCTGCGCGTTGCCGCCGGGCTCGAGCCGATCCAGGAGGGACGGGTCGAGATAGACGGCAAAGAGGTCGCCCGGCCCGGCTTCTCCGTGCCACCCGAGCATCGCCGTGTTGGTTTGATGTTTCAGGATTACGCACTTTTTCCCCACCTTCGCGTGGTCGACAATGTTGCGTTCGGCGTACGGGGTGGCGACAAAGCGGCCAAGCGCCGCGCGGCGATGGATTTACTTGCCCGCCTTGGTGTTGATGGTTACGCCCAGGATTTCCCGCATGTGTTGTCGGGCGGAGAGCAGCAACGGGTGGCGCTGGCCCGCGCCTTGGCGCCCCATCCCGTAGTGATGCTGCTTGATGAGCCGTTCTCAGGCCTCGATCGGCGGCTGCGGAATCAGGTGCGGAACGATACCCTCGATGTGTTGCGTGAATTGTCCGTTGCCACCCTGCTGGTCACCCATGATGCCGAGGAGGCCATGATGATGGCGGATCGAATCGCCCTCATGCGCGCCGGTATGATTGTTCAGTCGGGCTCGGCGGTGGAGCTTTATGAGCGTCCGGAAAGCGCCTTTGCCGCTTCGTTTTTTGGTGACGTCAATATTATCGACGGCACGGCTGAAGGCGGTGGTGTCATCACACCGCTCGGCACGCTCGCTGCGCCGTTTCAGGATGGTTGCCGGGTTCGCGTTTTTGTTCGCCCGGAGGGTCTCGGCCTAACGCCAGAGCCGAACGGCGATGCGGCTGACGCTACTGCAGAAATTATAGCAAGCCACATGCTCGGCCCGGTCAGTCTGGTGCGCCTGAAGATGGACGGGGTTGATGTGCCGGTCACCGCACGGAGCGAAAATGGCGGACGGTGGAAAGCCGGACAAAGGGTGCGTATTCGGCTTGACCCGGCGCGTAGTTTTGTGTTCCCTGCTAGTCAGGAAATCTAGTTAATGGCCGCACTTAGCCGCACGCATTGCGGTCTCACACGAGACAGCGGTTATTTGCAGTTAGTAGTAATTTAGAATTTAGGATTGGGAGTGTACCTGAATGTCGTTTGGAATTTGGCAAATTGCGCTGATCGTTCTGGTAGTCGTGTTGGTGTTCGGAGCGGGTAAAATCCCTCGGGTCATGGGCGATTTTGCCAAGGGAATAAAAAGCTTCAAATCGGGCATGAAAGATGGGGAAATGGGCGAACCAACGCCAGCCAGCCCCACTGACAAGCCGGCCGAAAGCGGCGAGGAAGAAGCCAAGGCGATCA
>Ga0302135_10002976_pt1 | contig 10135 bp, 9 predicted proteins | sample CBN3_surface_MG_FD_203119 | JGI IMG/M metagenome (GOLD analysis project Ga0302135, IMG submission 203119) | Marine microbial communities from Western Arctic Ocean, Canada - CBN3_32.1 | ecosystem: Environmental > Aquatic > Marine > Oceanic | place: Canada: Western Arctic Ocean | collected 2017-09-15 | reverse complement strand
CATCCAGAACGAAGGGCAAAGACGAGGCGTGTATGTTATGGACGGTCTAAAGGCAATCGTATACTCACTAGATGATGTGACAGATGGATTACCAAACTTCTGTATAGAGCATTGGGATCTATCCTCAGAAACAGTCACAGCAAATTTCTCAAGAATTGAAAAATGAATAGGGTGCTAAAAATGAAAAGATTAATATTTAAACTAACCTTTATTGCATTAACGTCTTTATCAGCAATTAATTTTTCTTATGCTCAAAGTGGCATCGGTTATTATGTGGAGGTTGAAAATCCTGTTGCTTTTGTTCAAGCTTTAACAGTTTTAAGCGAATCTCCTGCAGCAGCATCGACTAATACTCGAACTGGTGTGAGTGTTGCGGTTTCCAATGGCGGCGGGGCTGCGACCCACTTTGTTAGTGTGCAAGGAGATTCGCTTGATGATATTGATAGACTTAGACAAACTCAGGCAACTTCTCAAGAATTTGCAGCCTTTACCTCTGCTATACGAAACAATGCAATACCAGCAGGTGAAGTAGTCTTTAATTCTCTTGGCGTAGATAATGGTAAGGCATCCGCTGTGACCTCTCCCAACGCTTACCATTGGCACATACATTTATTAGTGACTGATATGCCCGCATATCTAGAAGCACTAGAAGAATTGATGGAAGCAAATAGTGGTGGCAATGTTTATATGCATGCGTACCAAACATTTGGAACTGGTTTAGGTGGAGGAAACCTAGTTGTAGTTAATTCTGCAAATTCGCTGCAAGAGTTATTAAACAATAATCAGGGCTATGATGAGTTTATCGAGGGTACTATTAACATCCGAACCCCAATCGCTAACGGTATATATCAAACTATAACGAACTGGGATTAATGCAGTATAACGAAGATTTTATATAACTAAGATATGATAAAAAGTGCGCAAGAATTAAGCGTATTAAGATACAAATTTTTATAGGGGCGGATCATTTCGCCCCAACTTTTTTATTGCACTTTAAACTTTCCTAAATTGTTGGAGTACAAGGATATATGATGCATTTTATGGCCTCCTAAAAATCTTCAATGCAAGGGGTTTGGTAGCGGGTGGTGTAAGGAGTTCAAAGTGCGGTCGTTCGACTCGTACACTCAATACGGGTATGTCATACTGGAGAAAAGCTCGAAGTATCACCTATCGGCTACTAGGGGGGACTATGAAAAAAACTAGAATTTCATTACTTTTATTTCTTCTGGCTTCAGTTAATACAGCCTTTCCACAAACTGAAGATATAACTAAACAATTCAATGATGCATATCGTGCTTTTCAATCTTTAAATCAAGATGGAAAACCCGAGGAATCATTAGAGTTTGCCAGAAAAGCGCTTGATTTGGCTCAATTCTTATTCGATGAAAACTCTGAAACAACAGCGGCGCTTAACTACAATTATGCAATTAACCTAATGGATGCAGATCAACACAAAGAATCCGCCAGGGAATTCTCGAAGACCATTAAGATATATACACAACTATTTGGAAGAAATTCTGAGTCTTTGGCTTCTGTATATTTTGATGAAGGGCGAGCAAATTCGCCCATAAATAGGGGAAAGTCAAGGCGGTCTTTCGAAAGGGGAATTAATATAATCGGAGATATTTATGGCACATCTTCATTAAATTTTGCCGATATAAATATTCAGGCCGGCATTATTATAAGCGAAGAAACTAACGTAGCTACAACAGAGCGGTCTTTCGAGAATGCTCTCAATATTTATGAAAACGAATTTGGAAGAGATAATTTGTATACCGCGTTAGCTAATTTTCATCTTGGAAAGTATCACTTTATGAATGCTAACGTTTCGGAGTCAGAGAAGTTTCTTTCAAATGCAATAGCTGGTTTAGAGTCTTTAGAGTCTGAGAGCGACGTTGATCAAGCATTGTTAGCCGCGGCACGTGGCTTATTTGGCCGACTTGATGAAGTGAGGTACGTGCGTGAAGATTATTCAAGGCAAGTGGAAGAGTACACTCGGGAGCGCGCTAGGATGAATACTGAAATGAGAAATGGGTCGCGGGCAGCAAATCCGTCACAGCATAGTACGGGGCAGTCGTCGTCGTCGTCGCCGCAATAATGTATACCACCGTGAATACATTCCAACAAAAGAGCTTAAATAAAACTTCTTTTAGACATATTTTAAAGATGCAGCTACGCTACCTGCTGTAATAATGGAGGCCAGATCATAGTGAAAATAAAGAAATTCGTTTTAATTACAATTATTTTTGGAAGTTCCTTGCTAATTTTACCGACGTTGGGTTTTACTCAAAATGAGGAGAAGCCCCAGCTAAGTGGTATTTGGTCTAATGCCTCTCGCACTAGCCTAACTCGGCCAAGAGGCACAGAAACTCTAGCGGTTTCAGCCGAAGTGGCAGAGGAAATGGTCAGAAATATGAGTATCGCGGGTATTTCACGTGAAAATATTGAGGCAGGACCTGCTATAGATCCAGAAACTGGAGCACCGCCTGCCGGAGGGCAAGATTTCGGTTTGAGGGGCTATAATTTATTTTGGACCGATCCCGGGTCAAACCTTGCATTGGTAAAAGGCGAATTTCGCACATCTTTGATAGTCAATCCTGAGAATGGCCAGATTCCGCGTTTAGCGGCTCCTCAAGTAGAGATGGAGCGCGCTAATTTTGGCGCTCGTTACCTAACCGGTGTTGGTGATGCCGCAGGCCCAGAGGCCATTCCAATAGCAGAACGTTGTTTAATTGGCTTTGGTAATACAGCTGGCCCAGGAATGATGGGCACGCTTTATAATAGTACTTATCAATTCGTACAAACCGATGACTACTTCATGATCAGTGTCGAGATGGCGCACGACGCTCGTATCATTCCAATTTTCGATTCAGCGAAGGAGGCTCGATTAAATCTCCGCCCTGAAGTTCACCAACCTTGGTTTGGTGATTCTCGCGGCTGGTATGAAGGCGATACTCTAATCGTCGAGACAGTTAATATAAATTCGTTGCAGATGTCACAAAGCTCAATTCCGATCTCTTCAACTGGAAGAATCGTAGAACGCTTTAGTCGTTATTCTGATTCTGAGATTGTCTATCAATTCACAGTAGATGACCCCAATTTGTACAGCCAACCTTGGACTGCTGAACTAAGTTATCACGTAACCGACGGTCCAGTTTATGAATATGCATGTCATGAAGGAAATTACTCAATGCCCGGTATCCTTGCAGGAGCGCGGCGGTTAGAGCGAGAAGAGGCTAGTAGATAGCTACTACTACTAGTCGGTGCTGATTTCTAGTGCGTGACCCGTGGCCCGGACAACTCACTAATATTTTCCGTTTCCCAATCTGCATATTGCCCTCGGTAATATTGTTTTGCGCGTCGAGCCAGAGCAAGCAGGGATTCGGAAATTGGCTCTCCCACTAGGATTCCTTGTGGGTCTGCCTGTTGTCTAGTCAACGAAAAATACTCGAGAGTCTCCACGGTCTCTGGGGTCTGAGGCAGGTAGCCAAGAGTCGCCTCTTCGAGATATTACCTGTACATCCCCAAATTCAAAGTCATGGGGTTCAAGTCGGTAGCCACGTTCGGCCATAGTCTTAATTGTTTCTTGTGGCAAGGGGCGGGTAATACTGTAGGTGACAAGATCGGGTGGTAAAAGTTGATGATGAAAACGCGTGGCACTGACGGCCTCTAACGGTGACATATTAAAATCCAAAATATTAACGATGGTTTGGAAGACTGAAGTAAAAATTGTTGAGCCACCGGGCGTCCCCAATACCATTTCTACCTGCTTATCTTTAAGTAAAATGGTGGGAGACATAGAAGATAACATGCGTTTTCCTGGTTGAATCTCGTTAGCGATATTTCCAACAACCCCAAAGATATTGGGCACACCTGGTTTTATGCTGAAATCATCCATTTCATTATTCAATAGAAAACCTGCGCCTTCAACGACGACACCACTGCCGAAATTCCAGTTAATTGTATAGGTGTTTGATACAGCGTTACCCCACTGATCGACAATCGAGTAGTGGGTTGTGTCAGGTGATTCTAATCCGGGTTTGACGCCATTCAACACAGAAATGTTCTGCGGTAAAACTTCTCTAGCTCGTGATTCGATGTACTTCTCGCTTATTAGTTCAGCCATACTGATATCAACGAAGGAGGGATCTCCTAGATATTCTGCTCTATCAGCGAAAACCCGTTTTTCCATTTCTGCAACAAGGTGGATGTACTGAGGGGAATTGTGTTCTAGGCCTTCGAACTGCTCCTTCAAGTAATCTTTCATTTTAAGTAATTGGATGACAGCAAAGCCCCCTGAACTAGGCGGTGGAGCAGAGACTATTTCATAGTCACGCCAATTAGCTCTAAGGGGTTCCCGCCAAATAGCTTTATAATCATCGAGATCTTCCGCACTTATCAGACCGTTGCTGCGTGCCATTTGTTCGACGATTAAGCGTGAGGTTTCGCCGCGGTAAAAATCCTCTGCACCGAACTCCGCGATTCTTCGTAAGGTTTCTGCAAGTTCGGGTTGTTTGAATAATTCATCATTATTGATACTGCCAAAATATGTTTTAAAGTTTGTGGCTTCCCCAAACCAGTCGTACATCTTTCGAACGTCATTAACCAATATATCAGCCGGGATAAAGCCGTTCTCCGCAAGGTTGATAGCAGGCGTCACAACGTCTTTCCATGGCAACTTACCGTATCTCTTGTGTGCTTCCCAAAGCCCCGCAACGGTTCCCGGCACGCCGATAGCTGGGCTACCAATCAAACTGGCGTTATTGATAACGTCTCCGTTTTCATTAAGATACATCTCTTTATATGCAGAAGATGGTGCTGTTTCACGATAATCAAGAAATGTGGTTTCTCCATCCATGTGAATAAGCATAAACCCACCCCCGCCAATATTTCCGGCGTCGATGAAAGTAACAGCTAAGGAAAACCCTGTTGCAACCGCAGCATCAACGGCATTGCCACCCACTTTTAGAATGTCTTCGCTGATTTGCGCGCCATATTTGTCAGGTATTGCGACAGCGGCAGTGGATTTGACTACGCCCTCTTCGTAGGTACAGGATGAGAGTAGAAGGTAGAGAGCGGCAGTAACTGTAAATTTTTTTATATTCATAACATGAAGGTACTAGATTTAGTGTCAGGAAATACCTCAAAAAGGTTACTTTCCAGCTGCAGAACTATTTGTCCAGAATAGTATGTATAGCGATGAGATGGAACCTACTAGGGTAAGTAAAGGGAAGGGCGAGTACCCTGAGGATGTGTGTGCGGACAGACAGGTTGATGTTTGGAGAACAGGAATGAGGTTAATATCTAGTATCTACCATAAGGAAATATCGCTCTAACGCGACCCGAAAGGGAAAATAAATAGAAAGCAAATGGGAAGCTATTGTCTTTAAATCGCTAGACAAGCTATAAAGAATTCTTTTCGGGGTACTAATTAAACTAAGTGGAGATCCATGTCATGATAAAAATTATTTTAGGTGGGGTTTTTTTGATACTAGCGGCGACTGCCTCAGCGGATCCATCTGAGGAAATTAAGAGCGCAATTGAAGAGCACTACGGCTATATAAATGCCGCCGATTATACGGGTGCATCTGCACACCACAGAAGCGATTTTACTATGTACTTCCCCGATGGTGGTCCCTTGTGGGAATCCGATTACGAGTCTGTGGCAAATCGAATGAAGGCGACTCCAAATTTTCCGGAGACTATGAATCTCTTGATGAGTAATTACGATGCCGTGACCTACGATGATTGGGCAATTGTTACATTTTATTTGTCGGGCACTCACACAAGAAACGGCAAGGCATACAATGTAGTGAATCGGGTGAGTGCAGTTTGGATCAAAGAAAATGGAGAATGGGCTGAGGCCCACCACCACGAAAGCCCTCTTTTTCCAAACTAGAGAATTGGGCGATTCCGGAGTTGATTTTATGAGCCCGCACGCTGAAAAAATAGGCGTTTTTGTGGATGTCCAAAATATCTACTACACAACAAGGGATACCTTTGGGAGGTCCTTTAATTACCGGGCGTTATGGCAAATCCTCTCGCTCAAGGGGGATATTGTTGTGGCGAATGCGTATGCCACGGATCGCAACGATGAAAGCCAGAGAAAGTTCCAGAGTGCCCTCCGTCATATTGGATTCAGTATCCGACTGAAGCCCTATATTCAGAGGGCTGATGGATCTGCTAAGGGTGATTGGGATGTAGGTATTACGGTAGATGTGCTGCAAAACTCTCCCTCACTAGATAGAATTTTTCTTCTATCTGGTGACGGAGATTTCGATCTTTTAGTGGAGGCAGTGCAAACCAAGCATGAGGTTCCCGTGGAAGTTTTCGGCGTTCCCGCATTAACAGCTGATTCGCTGAAGCGAGTGGTCTCCTGTTTCCACCCTATCACTGAATCGCTGTTAATTTAGTGGGTCTCGTTCTTTTTGGTTGGGTCACACTCTCATCGATAAAGTTACGGTGTTTGGGTATTAAGTAATTAAGGTTATTGTTACTCTCATAACGGCAATCTGCACTAAATAAACTAACCGGAATCTTATTATGAGTAATACTGAACCACTAGCTTTAAAAGCGAGGCAGGATAGAACAATTTTGAATGTCACATCAGTAGAAGTTGGCACGGAAGAGAGCGTACTTCATATGCAATCAAATATGAGTGAGTATGGAAAAGTTTTGTCAACAGTGCGCTTCAGATACAACGCGGATAGACTTTCAGGAACCTTTACAGGCGAAGGTCGGGGAATTGTAGATGAAAATACTATGGTTTCAGGAACCGGGGTGGGTATTTGGAGACGAGAAGGTTCTAAAATTCATATGGAAGAACTTGTTAATATAAGTGATGGCTCTCAAAATTTAGGGAGAGCGGTTTGGGATATGAGAGAAAACACATTAACCTATGATGCCTATGTTATCCGCTAGAAATTTCTGTCTCATTTAATTCATTTTACAAAGGGGGGTTAACAAATTAATCCCCCTTGTATCCGATGAGTTGAGAAGAAGGGATTTTTATTTGGCATCCTTAGTGACAAGCTTTTGAACGCGCCAGTTAATTAGTTCAGCAACCCAAATCTCATCTTCAGATGGACAAGCGATACCGTGGATCCAGCCGAATTCTCCCAGATTTCGCCCCGGTTGCCCATAAACTCCAAGAACTTCGCCTTCGAGTGATACCTTGTATATGCGGCTTGGATAAATATCTCCAATAAAAAGCACAGGGTTTGGTCCGGGTGTCATACACAGAGCATCGGGTGCTCCCGGTGCCTGAGAGCCCGTAGTACCATAGGGGTTTTCTTGGCCATAAGTAATTTTTCCGCGAGATGTATCGACGGGGACGTCCACTATAAATTCGCGGATGTAAGTACCGTCAGCATTAAATACCTGTACCCTACGATTGCCTCTGTCTGCCACATAAATTTCATCAGCGGGAGAAACAGCAATACCATGTGGGGTATCAAATTCCCCTGGTCCAGAACCCAATGAACCCCAGCTATCCACCCATTCACCTCGAGCGTTTACTTTGCCTACTCGTGAATTAATATATCCATCACTAAAGTAGGAATTGCCCTGTGAATCCCAAGCAACATCGGTAGGTTGATTAAAAACGTTATCCCGGTGGATCGGAATGGGCCAGCGAGGGTTATTTTCTTCTGGGATCTCAACATCTACACCCATGCGTTGAAACCTTCTAGCCATGACAGTTTCATAATCTGGTGGCACCTGAATATGTGAGGCTTCTCCCTTACGGCCGAAGACCCAATCAACATGACCTTCAGGTTTGAAACGCAGGATCATGTTAGACCCCTTATCAACTACCCATATATTATCTTGAGGATCTATTCGAACGGCGTGCGCATAAGACCAGGCATTCAAATTTTTGCCAATCTCGCGGACAAAGTTTCCTTGCGCATCAAACTCCAAAAGTTGAGAGGCAGAAGCCATGTATGCAGGCCCCACAGAGTTGCCGCGTGAGAAAACAAAAACATGACCATGCGAATTCACTGCGACACCAGCAATCTCCCCGAAGTGAATATCATTAGGTAATTTTAGTGGGTCAGGTACCGACTCAAAGGGTAGTTCAGGTGGCACTTGAGAAAATATTGAATTGATGGGTAGGCAGACGACAAAAATCATGAGTAATAAACGTTTCATATATCACCTTTTGTAAGTTATCTCGTTAAAGCCTGCTTGCTAAAAGGGCCTACAGCAGTGCAAGTACGAAATTCATAGTCAATAGAATAATACTTATAGTTTAAGCTTTATTTATAAAGAATTTCTATTTAATACTATATTTAAATATTAATCTGGGAAATTATATTTTTTTAACTAATCATTTTAAATATTATGTTGACGTTCGTTCTATTTTAATATTTCTAAAATTACAGTCTTTTTCTATTTATTAAAAAATAAAAACTAAATTAGTTTTAGAATATTCAATATATTATATGCGCTAATATGTATAAAGTTTGAAAATGGCTTTATTTAATTAGTATTAATTGATTAGATTGCTAGAAGATTCTATATAGTATTTGCAGTGATGCGCCATGGCATATAACACTTATTGGTTAGGAAACGACTCCTTTCTCCCGTAGAATTTTAATTTCCGAAGCCTCTAATTTCAGATTTTGAGTCAATATTTCATTGGTATGCTCTCCGAGATTTGCCACCCAGTTGGATGCAGAATTATCGAATTGCGAAAATTTTGCTGGTATATTCTGTATCAAAAAATTCCCAAGGCGGTCGTTAGAAACAGATGTGAATGACTTTCTCTCCACCACTTGTGGGTGAGAAAATAAGTCTTCTATCTGTGTGTAGATACTGCAGGGAACTCCAGCTAGATTCAGTGCCGCTTCACATTCGCGTGCGCTAAGAGTGGCGGACCACCGCTCAACTTCGGTCGCTAACAGTTTAAAGTTCTGCGTTCTAGGCCCCCGCACGAAGCGAGGGTCAGCTAACAATTCTGGACGGTTAAGAGCCACAGATAAACTCTGAAGATTTTTATCGGACACCACGCAGAGCATGACAAAACCGTCTTTTACCTTTACTGGATGGAATTGTCCAATGACTGCGGGCTCAGTCATCTGGCTTGCCTGGATGTGTGCCGGAATAAGGGTCATCATTGATTCCATCATGCTTACATCGATGTATTCGCCTATTCCATTGCGCTCACGCCCAATCAATGCAGCTTGAATGGCTCCGAATGCGTATGTACCGGTAAGAATATCAGCAACCATGATATCCCAGGTGGGTGGTTGAAAGTCATCACCGGGTTGGGTATGAGTATGTGCACTGTCAAAACCGCTAGCTGCATGAACGATCGGTGCAAACGCAGCGCGATCGACATGAGGGCCTGACTGACCAAACCCGGAAATTGAGCAGTAGATCAAATCAGGTTTTTGCGGTTTGAGGCTTTCATAGTCCAGTCCAAACTTACTCATAATGCCAGGGCGAAAATTTTCAATAACGATATCGGCATCGACTATTAGTTGTTTGATTAATTCCTGCCCCGAGGGGTTTTTAAGATCGACGGCGATGCTGCGCTTGCCTGCATTAAAGTGTGCGAATACAGGTGTGATTCCACTAATCCCTCGAGTGAGATCACCAACCTTTGGAGTTTCAACTTTAATTACTTCAGCACCGCAATCTAATAAAAAACGCGAGCATATGGGGCCTGCAAAAACAGCAGAGAAATCCACAACCTTATAGCCATCGAGAGGCTTTTTACGAGTGATGTTAGTACTCATCAATATCCTTGCAATTAGGAATCCGTGAAAGTGATTCTATATACTTTTAAATTCAATTAACGTATGTCTTCAATTTGTGAGTAGGGAAGCACCCAAATATCTTTATTGCCATATCCGCCGCTTCTCTCTGAATCAAAATAGAATAGACTAAAATCTGGTGAAAAAGCCGGGCAGCGATCATTTTGATCAGAATTCACGCTTTCTCCTAAGTTTACTAGCTCTGTCCAATTACCATTTATATCTCGGCTACTCACAAAAATATCTTCACCTCCAAAGCCCTCTTCCCGTTCAGAAGTAATATATAGCGATTTTCCATCTTCGGATGGTAGCGAATGATGTTCGCTTGCCTCAGAATTTACATTGGGTCCCAAGTTCTGTGCTTCTTGCCAAGT
>Ga0302135_10002973_pt1 | contig 10140 bp, 6 predicted proteins | sample CBN3_surface_MG_FD_203119 | JGI IMG/M metagenome (GOLD analysis project Ga0302135, IMG submission 203119) | Marine microbial communities from Western Arctic Ocean, Canada - CBN3_32.1 | ecosystem: Environmental > Aquatic > Marine > Oceanic | place: Canada: Western Arctic Ocean | collected 2017-09-15 | reverse complement strand
TTGGCCACCGAGTCGGGATCGTAATCAACCGGATCGCTGAGATAGGGTTCCACCATCGTTGCCAGGTCGGCTAGATTCCGTGCACGCACCTTGAGGAGATCCACCACCCGGACGAGCCAGCCCTCCCGTCCCCGCCAATGATCGGACGCCACGCCGCGGGCATCCAAGCGGGCCGTCACTAGCGGCAAAAGGTCATCGCTGTCCCTGCGCGCTAAGTGCTGTCCGTTCATCCAGCTCAGTTTCGCGTTGTCGAAAACTGCGCTCTTCTTCTGGACCCGATCCAGGGAAAATTCCGAGACGATCTCGGCCTTGTCCATCACCTCGCGGTCGTCTCCTGGGTTCCACCCCAGCAGCGCTAGGAAGTTGAACAACGCCTCGGGCAGGACGCCCTGTTCCTCGTACTCCTGGACCGCTGTCGCGCCGTGACGCTTCGACAGGCGGCGGCCGTCAGGTCCTAGGATCATGGGCAGGTGCCCGAACCGCGGGACGGCGTGGCCGAGAGCGCGATAGAGAAGAATCTGCTTCGGCGTGTTCGAGATGTGGTCGTCACCACGAAGCACGTGGGTGATGCGCTCGTCCGCGTCATCCGATACCACGGCCAAATTGTAGGTGGGCGACCCGTCGCTCCGGAGCACGACTAGGTCCTCTATGTCTGCGTTGGCGAAGCTGAGCTCTCCGTGCAACATATCGTCCCATATCGTGTCGCCGTCGGGCACGCGGAACCGGATCGCGAACGGCTCGCCAGCGGCAACCTTGAGCCTTGTCTCCAGGGGATCCAATTCGTCTGCGAGCGACCGTGGGAGGCGGCGCACGCTCTCGAGTCCGCGCAGGGCCGCCTCTTGCTTGAGTCCCTCGGCGGTAGTGAAGTCGTGGTACGCCTTCCCCTCGGAGAGGAGCTGAAGCGCAGCGGCCCGATGGCGCGCTAGCCCATCGCTCTGGAAGATCGGTCCTTCATCCCAGTCGAGGCCGACCCAGGAGATGCCATGCAGGATCGCCTCAGTGTGGGCCTCGGAAGAGCGTGCGCGATCCGTGTCCTCGATCCGCAGGACGAGCGAACCGCCGTACTGTCGGGCTAACAGCCAGTTGAAGAGCGCGGCCCGGGCGCCCCCCACGTGCAGGTATCCCGTGGGAGAGGGAGCAAAGCGGACACGCATCAGTTGAGTCGCTCTTCAAGAATCGCCTTGGCCACCTTGGGATCAGCCCTTCCACCGCTCTCGCGAACGACCTGCCCGACGAAGAAGCCGAGCAAGCCTCTTTTGCCCTCTCGATATTCTTTGACCTTGGCCGGCCAGTCAGACAACACCTTCTCTACGTGCACGAGCACCGCCCCCCGGCCAGCAACCTGGCGCAGCCCCATTCGGTCGAGGATAACCTCCGGATCCCCACCCTTCTCAGCCAACTCCCGGAGCACCTCTTTGGCAGCCACTCGCGACACAGCGCCCTCGTCCACGAGGGCCGCCAGCCGACCCATCTCCTCGGGTCCGAACGGCAGCTCATTTAACGCGCGGCCACGCGCCTCTCTCGGTAGCTCATTGATCACCCAAGCGGCGACGCTCTTGGCCTGCTGGTGAACCCCGAGGGCGCCCTCAAAGAATGAGGCCAGATCACGGTCACCGGTTAGCAGGTCCGCATCGTCTTCGCCCAGCCCGAGCACTTCGCAATAATTCGCCATCCGGGATGCGAGGTCCGGGTCACCGGATCGCGCTGCGTCCCGCGCCCCCCGACCACGGTCGGGGCCCGGCCCAACTGCTGTCGGCACCGCCCGTCCTGGCTCCGTAGCGACCTCAGGCATACCCCCCTTCCGCGTCCAACTGTCCCGCAGGGTCACCACCCGGTTTAGAACCAGGTGCTCCGGGGAAGAGTCCACTGGATCAGGCCAGAAATATCCCGTTCGCTCGAACTGCCAGCGCGTGCCAGATGGTGCGTCCGCGAGGCTCGGCTCTACCATGGCATCGCCGAGGACCACCAGAGAATCAGCATTGAGATGTGCCGTAAAGTCAGTCCCATCGGGCATATCAATGGGGTCGGTCACGTTGAAAAGACGGTCATAGAGACGCAGCTCTGCGGGCAGAGCGTGCGCCGCCGAGACCCAATGGATGGTGCCTGCTACGCGGCGCCCCTTGGCGTCGCCTCCGCGGCTCGCGGGATCGTGCGACACGCGCACAACTGTCACCTTCCCGGTCGCCGGGTCCACCTCGTGACCGTCGTAGCGCACCACGTAGCCATAACGCAGCCTCACCTCCCGTCCAGGAGCAAGTCTGCGATAGCCCTTCGGAGGATCAAGTGAGAAGTCATCCTGCTCGATCAGCAGCTCGCGCGCAAAAGGCACCTTTCGAGATCCTTCCTTACCGATGTCAGGAGGGAACGAGGGCACGTCAAGCCACTCCCCTGATCCCTCAGGCAAGGTGGTGACGATCAACCGCAGCGGCCGGAGCACACCCATCACACGGGGCGCGACCCCGTTTAGCTCGTCCCTGATCGCGTACTCAAGCTTCTCCACATCTACGCGTGTCTCAGCCTTGGTCACCCCAATCATCGCAGCGAACGAACGAAGCGCCTCGGGTGGCACGCCGCGTCGACGGAACCCCGCGACCGTGGGCATGCGCGGATCGTCCCAGCCCGATACCTGCCCACCGTCCACAAGCTGGATGAGCCGGCGTTTGGAGAGCACGGTGTAATCCAGATTCAGGCGCGCGAACTCGTATTGATGAGTGCGCGGCTCCTCAAAGCCCGCCTCCTCGAGCACCCAGTCATAGATCTCCCGATTGTTCTCGAACTCGAGCGTACACAACGAGTGGCTCACTCCCTCGAACGCGTCCCCCAGACAGTGCGCGTAATCGTACATCGGGTAGATGCACCATTCGTCTCCAGTGCGGTAGTGATGCGCATGCCGGATCCTGTAGAGCACAGGATCCCGCATCACCATGTTGGGGGATGCCAGGTCGATCTTCGCGCGCAACACATGTTCACCATCGCCGAACTCGCGCGCGCGCATGCGACGCAAGAGGTCCAAGTTCTCCGCCACGTCGCGATCCCGATAGGCATTCGCGCGCCCAGGCTCTGTCACGGATCCGCGCGCCTCGCGGATCTCAGCCTCCGTAGCACTGTCAACGTACGCCTTCCCTTTCCGGATCAAGTCCTCCGCGATGCCGTACATGCGCTCGAAGTAATCGGCAGCGAAGTACAGGTGATTTCCCCAGTCATAGCCGAGCCAATGCAGATCCTCCTGGATGGCGCGGACGTACGACTCGTCCTCTGTCTCAGGGTTCGTGTCGTCGAAGCGGAGGTGGCAGCGACCCCCGAACTCGGCAGCGATGCCAAAACTCAACGCCATAGCCTTTACGTGGCCGATATGCAGGAAGCCGTTGGGCTCAGGCGGGAAACGGGTGACGATCTCCCGGTAGCGACCCTCGACCACGTGCCGCGCTACTATTGAGCGGATGAAGTCACGGGACGGCTGAGAGGCCGAGCCTTCGGGCGAAGAGCTGGTGTCCGGGGGCATGGTTGTGGGCACGGCTCGGTCGCTCATCGTGCTATGAATGTGGTCGGAATCCGCCCGCCTGGTGGTTCAGGCCACACGGGAGGGACTTGGGTCAACGTGGGAAGAACCCCGTACGGGCCGACGGGATCCTGGCCTTGTAGAGGCACGTTTAATCCGAATGCTGAATCTGACGGCGATCACCCTCAAGTACCCTGCTCGAACAGCTTGTACAACGCCGGCGTCACAGTGAGCACAAGGAGGGTGGACGAGAGCCCCCCGACCAGCGTGAAGCCGAGCGCATCCCAGATGGTGGCCTCGGGGTCGCTGAACAACACCATGGCGGCGGCGACAGAAGAGGCCCTGATCTAGCCCGGGCTGATCTCCGCCGTAATCCGGCCTGGGTGCAGGCCATGGTTGCCTCCACCGACTCAATGTTCCATGCGGACAGCCTGGCTCAGATGGTGGAGGTGCCGGGATCGAACCGGCCGAGTCGACTGCAGAGAATCCCGACCCAGCGTTCCTCCTGAAAATTTGCCAGCCAGGCCGCTGGACCAACCGACGGGATTGTCTGAGATTATGGGGAAGAGGCAAGCCCACAGCCCCGCAAACAGATTTTCAGTATTTCAGCATTCTGACATTTGTTGGGGATTATACCCATTCGAGAATGGTTGATTCTGAAAGTATGCCATCGCCTTTCATTCCTGCGCGGAACTCCCTGCTCGTCCTATCTCTCTCTAGCTTGGCCATCATCGCATGCGCCATTCCAGCACAGTCCCAGCAGGGCAACGAGAACCCTCGGCCCGGAACGGGAACGGAAGAGCCAGCGCGCCCTTCCCGATCCGACCCGCACGCTAATGCACCGGTGGTCAAAGTCACCCGCCTCGATACCGATATCAACATCGATGGCCTGCTGGACGAACCGGGTTGGCAGAGGGCGACCCCATCGGGAGGCAACTTCACCCAGATCGACCCTAGCGAGGGTGACCCGTCTCCCGAAAAGACCCACGTCTATGTGCTTTACGACACCGACGCGATCTACATCGGGGCCCGTATGTGGGACTCGTCAGGGGAGATCCGCAGGCGGCTCGGACGCCGCGACTCCCGAGCCCAGGACTCAGACTGGTTCACGGTGGCGATGGATACCCACCACGACCATCAGAACGCGTATCAGTTCAGCATTAACCCAGCAGGGGTGAAGCGGGACGAAATCGGCAACGGCGGGTTCCGTGGTGACGACTCCTGGAACGCCGTCTGGGACGGGACCGCGTCTGTCGATGCTGAGGGATGGAGCGTGGAAATCCGCGTCCCGTTCAGCCAACTCCGCTTCAGCAGAGAGCCAGTGCAGACGTGGGGCATCCAGTTCACTCGGAGCATCAACCGTCTCCAGGAGACGAGCGTGTTCGTCTTCACCCCGCGGCGCGAGCGCGGCGGGGTCGCGCGCTTCGGGCACCTGAGCGGACTCACCGACCTGGAGGCGGGCAAACGGCTAGACGTCGTCCCCTACGCGCTCAGCCGTGGCCTTTTCATGCAAGGAACGGAGGGAGACCCCTTCCGCGACGCCTTCGAATTTCAGCGTGGCACCGGCCTGGACGTGCTCTATAGGGTGACCACGAGCATGACCCTGACAGGAACGGTGAATCCGGACTTCGGACAGGTCGAGGTGGACCCCGCCGTGATCAACTTGAGCGCGTTCGAAACCTCCTTTCAGGAGAACCGGCCGTTCTTCGTCGAGGGAGGCAACCTGTTCCGCTTCGGTTCGGCGGGAGGCGGCGGCGGCCGGGGCGGCGGCGGCGCCCGGCGGGGCGGCGGCGGCCGGGGGGGATTCGGTGGCGGTGCCCCGCCGCTCCTCTATTCCAGGCGCATCGGGCGCTCTCCCCAAGGATCGACCCCGAGCGAGGCCACCTTCTCGGACGAAGCGGAAACCGCAACCATCCTGGGCGCGGCTAAGCTGACAGGTCGCACCGCGAACGGGTGGTCCGTCGGCCTACTCAATGCCATCACCGCTGAGGAAACAGCCCGGTGGTTGGCCGCAGATGACGTCTCAGGGAACACGCCCATCGAGCCCCGTACCAATTATTTCGCTGGGCGTGTGATCAAGTCTCTGCGATCCGGCCAAACTCAGCTCGGTGTGATCGGCACGGCGGTGCACCGGAGCCTTGGCGACCCGGATCTCGCAGCCCGATTGCCCTCGAGTGCCTATACCGGCGGTCTGGATTTCTCACACGAGTTCCTGCGTAGGGCCTGGTCCTTGGAGGGGTTCGTTGCGTTCAGCCAGGTCCAAGGATCGACCGACGCCTTAGTCAGTACCCAGCGTCGGTCCTCGCGCTACTACCAGAGACCTGACGCCGGGCACGTCGAGGTCGACTCGAGTCTCACGGTGCTGCGCGGATACTCTGCCCGTATCGAGCTTGCCAAGCGAGCGGGGCTGCATTGGCGGGGTGATGTGAACGCGTACACGACGGGGCCGGGGTTTGAGATCAACGACCTGGGGTTCCAGACGGGGGTGGACAGAATGGGCACCCGGGCGAACCTCCAATACCAACAGGACACCCCGCAGGGTTCGTTCCGTAACTACCGCATCAATGCGGGTCCCGACTTCAACTGGAACCATGACGGGGACTTCTTGGGCGGACGTGTGGGCTTGGGCACAAACGGCCAGTTCAGGAACTTCTGGGGGGCCGGAATCAACATCAACAAGAACCTAGCCGGTTACGACGACCGCCTCACGCGGGGCGGTCCGCTCGTGCGCTCACTGTCCTCACAGTCCGTTGGCGTGCACGTGCAGTCCGACAACCGCAGGAGGGTAGCCGGTTCCCTCTTCGCTAACTATTCGTGGGGTGAGGGCCAAGGCATCAACCGACGTCTCGGGCTCAACATTCAGGTACGCCCGGTCGATAATTGGACGATTTCTCTTGGGCCCAATGTGAGCCGCAGTCTGACGAAAAATCAGTACTTAACCTCGGTCACCGACGAGACCGCGACGGCGACGTTCGGACGGCGCTACATCTTCACCGAGCTCAAGAGGACCCAGATCTCGATGGAGACCCGTATTAACGTCACCTTCACTCCCGACCTTTCCATAGAGCTGTTCGTGCAGCCGCTGCTTTCGAGCGGCGATTACTCTAAGGTGGCCGAGCTGCGCGAGGCGAGAAAATACGGATTCGATAAGTACGGCATCGACACAGGGACGATTTCCTTCAACGCGGCCGACGACGAATTCGATATCGACCCTGACGGTGCCGGTCCTGCCGCCTCGTTTACCGTCGACAACAAGGCCTTCAACACACGGTCCCTACGCGGCAACGCTGTGCTGCGGTGGGAGTATAGACCGGGCTCGACCCTCTTTCTGGTGTGGCAGCAGCGCCGCTCTGGAACCGAGCCTTTCGGTGACTTCCAGTTCGGGCGCGACGCAGGCTCGATTTTCGACACTCCGGCGGACAATGTATTCGCTATCAAGTTCAACTACTGGTTGAACCTGTAGGCTCCAGCGCGCTCCGGCTCTCGTAGCGGCGAGCCACGTAGTCATCCAGGATGCGCTTGAACTCTTCGACCAGCCCCTCTCCTTTGAGGGTCGTGACGTGCTGACCGTCGACATACACGGGTGCCTTCGGATCCTCTGCCGTACCCGGAAGCGAAATGCCTAAATTGGCATGTCGGCTTTCGCCGGGCCCGTTCACCACGCACCCCATCACGGCCACATCTAGCTCTTCGACACCCTGGTAGAGCGTGCGCCACTCGGGCATCTTCTCCCGGATGTATCCGGCAACGTCCTCGGCCATCTCCTGAAATAAGGTGCTGGTCGTGCGGCCGCAGCCCGGGCAAGAGATGACCTGCGGTTCGAAGCTGCGGATCCCCAGGCTTTGGAGCACCTGTTGGGCGACCCGAACCTCTTCGGTGCGGTCCCCGCCAGGCCGCGGGGTCAATGACACACGCACGGTGTCGCCGATCCCCTCCATCAGGAGCGGGGAGAGCGCTGTTGTGGTGGCCACGATCCCCTTCATCCCCATCCCGGCTTCGGTAAGCCCAAGGTGGAGCGGCAAATCGCTCCTCGCGGAGAGCATCCGGTAGACGCAGATCAGTTCGGGCACCGAGGATACCTTCGCAGACAAGACGATCATGTCGTGGCCGAGTCCCGTCTCCTCTGCCAGGACGGCAGAACGTACGGCGGACTCGACCATCGCCTCAAGCAGCACTTCCCGGGCGTCCCTCGGCTCAGGCCGGCGAGAGTTGGCGTCCATCAACTCGGTCAGCAGGCGCTGATCCAGAGACCCCCAATTCACGCCGATTCGGACCGGCTTACCGTACTCGACGGCTACCCTGACGATCTCTGAGAAATTGGCATCCCTGCGCTTGGTGCCGACGTTGCCGGGGTTGATACGGTATTTTGAGAGATTCCGGGCGCACTCCGGATAGCGTGTGAGGAGCAGGTGCCCGTTGTAGTGGAAGTCTCCGACGATAGGAACCTCTGCACCGGCGTCGCGCAGGCGGGCGATTACCTCGGGGAGAGATCGGGCCGCCGCCTCGTTGTTGACGGTAACCCTAACCAGCTCACTGCCCGCCCGCGCCAGCTCGGCCGCTTGGGCAGCTGTGCTGGCGGCATCGGCCGTATCGGTGTTGGTCATGGACTGGACCACCACCGGGGCGCCTCCTCCGATGGTCACCCCGCCTACGACCACCGGGACGGTGTCCTTTCGGGTCCAAAGGCTCACGGGGCCCGCTCCTCCTGAGGTGCTGGGATCCCCGCCCAATGCGGCGGGGGTGTTCAATCTAGCCGAGATCCCCTCTCCCGTGGCACAAGCCCCGGTATGCGGGGTTTGCCACTACCACTTGATCACACGACCCCATCAGGAAGGAACGCTTGAGCGACGCTAAGATAACCATCAAGGAAAATGGCCCCTACCGGGTCGAGGGCGACGTCCCGCTCTTCGACCACCAGGGAAACCGAGTGCAACCTTCCAAACCGGGGGGCTACTCGCTCTGCCGGTGCGGCAGCTCCGCCAATCAACCCTTTTGCGATGGCGCCCACCGCAATGTTGGCTTCATCGGCAAGGAAGTGGAGACCGAGCCCAGCAGCTGACCCTGCCGGCCTGCCTTACCTGAATAAGTAGCCGCATCAACTGCGGAGTTCGGATATCTCATCGCTGCGCATACAGGTGAGCCGAAACTTAGCTCGTCAACTCGCGCGTCACCGAACCCAGCTGTGCTCCCGCCGCGCCCTGCGAATCCACTGCGCCACTAGCGATCATGCCTAGGACGCGCGACGCTTGGCCGAGCTGGTCCATTAACTGCCAAACAGAGGAGGTTTGCCATGCTCGTGGCCGGGGGTCAGGAGTTGGCGACCGCGTACCGGATGGCCTACAACGCCTTTCAAATGTAGCAGCCTAGCGTGCGGGTGGAGGCTTCTAGGTTGGCGGCCCTGCCGCACGTTTCTGCGGCCATCGAATGGCTCCGTGCGGTCCTGCCACCTCAAGATATTGGCACGATGCCAGCCCTGAGTGACCGCTGGCTGGTCGAGCGGCTACAGCAGGTGGCTGACTCCTAATACTCCCATTCGCGGACGAAGCTTGGTGCCCTCCAAGCGATGATGCAGTACATGAATATGATATGATTAAGTAATTGTAGCAGAAAGACTTACTAATTACATGTCACCTTATAGGCCATAGTCACGCCATCGATGTAGAAGCAACGATCTTGGTAAGGTCTCCGTCGTCCCACCCTTAGATCGGTACTCCTTGTCCTCCGCAGGACATCCGCACTACCGTGTTTGGTACGCCCCAATGGTGTCACCCGGCACCCTGCCCCAACTCGGATCCGGAACGGCACCTGAGAAAGGAGCACCCGTAATGAAGCGTTGCCTGAGCCTTGCGTCGCTGATGGCCGTGACCATCCTCGGCTGTGCCCGCACCGGACAAGACGTAATCGAGGACGCAGCGGATGCCCTGGGGGGTGCCGAGGCGATCGCAGCCGCGACGACGCTCGTGTTGGAAGGCACCGGCACCACGTACCGATTGGGGCAGAACCCTTACCCCGACGCCGACCTCCCCACCTATGAGCTACACTCCTACCGGAAAGAGGTAGATCTAGATAATCACCGCTGGCGGACGGAGCAGGTCCGGACCGGCCACTTTCTCACTGGGAACCCCGTAGACCGACAGTCCCTGGTGGAGGCAACGGATGGTGACGTCGCCTTCGATATACAGGCCAACGGCGCAGCGCGGCGCCTGGCTGCGCAGGCTGGGAAGGACCGCCTCGCCAATCTATATCATCATCCGCTCGTCCTTCTCAAGGCTGCGCTCCAGGGACCCCCGGCGGCCACCGTCGGCCCGTTGCGAGAGGAGGCAGGATACGAGGTCGTGGATGTCACCCCGATGGGCGGCCCCCTTATCACCCTCCGGATGGACGCCGCCACCGGCCTACCCACTCGGGTCGAATCCACTGGGTACAACCCGATCTTGGGCGACGTGGTCATCGCCACGTCATTCGCCGAATGGGAGCGGTCCGGCGAACTTCTTCTTCCGGGCACGATATTCCAGACTCTGGACAGGTTCCCTAGCGGAAACTTCTCCGTAAGCAGTCAGGTGAACGCGGAGATCCAAGACCTGTCGGCACCGGCGGAGGTGACATCGGCTCCCGAGCCGGTGCCGCCGCCGATCGAGGTC
>Ga0302135_10002971_pt1 | contig 10149 bp, 13 predicted proteins | sample CBN3_surface_MG_FD_203119 | JGI IMG/M metagenome (GOLD analysis project Ga0302135, IMG submission 203119) | Marine microbial communities from Western Arctic Ocean, Canada - CBN3_32.1 | ecosystem: Environmental > Aquatic > Marine > Oceanic | place: Canada: Western Arctic Ocean | collected... | reverse complement strand
TTCGTAGAAGCGCTGTTTCGATGCCGGATGCACACAGCCCCTCCGCCATGCGTGTTCCGGGACAAACGACGAAAACCGTCGGTGCGGTGGCTTGCCCTGCATGGGCTACATCGATGCGCACCGGCAGCTCGTCCCGGTTCGAGCGCGACGCCTCGAACGAGGCCACCGGAAGTCGAGCATCGAGGCAAGCGGACAAAAATAACCGCCGGGCATCGGTGGGGTCGGTAGAGAAATGTTGTGCCGCTGTCATCGTCCACTCGTCATAACACCAATTTTGGCGAAGTTCGACAACCAACGCAATTGCGATTTGCCCCACACTCGAAGAGACGTCATCCTTCAAACATGCGATTGGTTCTTCTCATTCTCTGCTTCTCCTTCGCTACCATAGTCGCTCCAGCTCAGGACGACCGAAAGGACCCGCGTCTCGAGCGTCTTTTCGAACGCTTGAATGCCACCGACGTCAAAGCCGAAGCTTCCGAGATTACGTCGGAGATATGGTCGATCTGGATCAAATCCGGCGACGATATTTCCGACGAACTGATCCGGCTGGGGATCCTGGCGATGCAAGCGGGGCGCCTCGACATCGCGCTCGATCATTTCGACCAACTGGTAAAGCACGAACCGAGATTTGCCGAAGGTTGGAACAAACGCGCGACCGTGCTTTATACGATGGGGCGAATAAAAGCCTCCATCGATGACATTCAAAAGGTCTTGGCCTTGGAGCCTTGGCATTTCGGCGCTCTTGCGGGCCTCGGCATGTGCTACGAAGTCCTCGGCAATGATGCAGCCGCGGCTAAGGCGTACGAGTTGGCACTGACGGCCAATCCACATCTGTACCGCATTCGGAAACGTCTTGAGTCTCTACGGGAGCAGATTCGCCGCAATAATATTTAAAAATGACATAATTCCGTTAAATTGAGACGCTATTTGTCAAAATTTCTATGATTCTGTTGTTTTGAATAGGCCGGTCTGGATAATTCACGCCAGAGGAGAGGCTCATGCCCCGCGATGGCCAAACAAGTTCCGCCCTGGGAAAAGCGATAACGGTATTGGAAACGGTCATCGACCGCACCGGCCCCATCAGCATCGGCGCGCTCGCGATGTGGCTGGGACTACCCAAACAAACCGTTCATCGTATCATGCGGCAACTCGTCGATGAGGGATTGCTGGAGCGCGCACCGGGTAGCGACGGATATACCGCAGGGCAACGGCTGCGGCGGTTGAGCGAACGTACCCTGGAGCAGAGACTGCAAACGGCGACGGTTCGCGCCATTCTACAGCGACTGGTCGGGACCTTGGGCGAGACCTGCAATGTAGGCATGCTGGACGGTCCCGAAGTAGTCTACCTTGAGCGCGTCGAATGCGACTGGCCGTTGCGGATGCAACTACAGCCCGGAAGCCGTGTCCCCGCACATTGCACCGGAATCGGTAAAATGCTGCTGGCCTCCCTCGATAGCCGTTCGCGGCGCCGCCTCGTGGAAAGCCTGCCTCTGAAAACATTTACCGAACAAACGATCACCGATCCTAATCGGCTGCTCGACGAGTTAAAAAATATTCGGCGGCAAGGTTATGCCCTCAACAATCAGGAAAACACCACCGGCATGATGGGCCTCGCGGTGCCGATACAAGGACACGATGGAAACGCCATTGCGGGGCTAGCGGTCCACGCCCCAGTCGCCCGTCTGGCGCCGACGGCCGCTCTCGCAAAACTCTCTCAATTGCAATCCGCAGCCGATGACATCGGCACGGCGATAACGAACGAACATAGAGGATAGGACAATGGCAACTCAAACCTCACCGGCAATAGATTTTCCCCGTTACGAAAATCTCACGCTCGTTCCGGCCGCGGATGCGCTGGGCGCGGAAATTCAAGGAATTGACCTCGCGAATATTGACAAAGATACCTACCAGTCAATCCGCAATGCACTGGTCGACAAACTCGTCGTTCTGATTCGCGATCAAAACATCAACGATGAGGAGCTGGTCGCCTTCAGCCGGCTTTTCGGCGATCTCGACCTGGCACCGCCGCAGGAAAATGGCCAACAAGCGGTCAATGGGCTACCGGAGATCATGGTGATCTCCAACGTCAAGGAGAACGGTGTACCGATCGGAAGCCTCGGTGATGGCGAAGCGATCTGGCACAGCGACATGAACTATGTTGACGTGCCGCCAATCGGCAGCGCGCTTTATTCGCTGGAAATCCCGGATCGCGGCGGCAATACGGGTTTCTGCAATATGTATATGGCGCTCGCCGCCTTGTCTGCAGATTTGCGCGGCAAACTCACAGGCCTGTCGATCAAACACGATTCGAGCATGACGAGCGGCGGCTTTCTGCGCGCCGGCATGGATGAAGTTGTCGATGTTAGAAAATGTCCCGGCGCCATTCACCCGATCATTCGCACGCACCCCGAAAGTGGCCGAGAGGTCCTTTATCTCGGTCGCCGTCTGAACGCATACATCATGGGAATGCCCGTCGATAAATCGGAAGCGCTGCTTGATGAAATCTGGCAGCACACAACCCGCGACGAGCACACTTGGCATCATCAATGGCAGGTCGGCGATGTGGTATTGTGGGACAACCGGGCGGTAATGCACCGCCGTGATGCCTTCGACGCGGGACAACGCCGGGTCATGCACCGCACGCAAATAGGTGACCGCCCGGCAGCGTAGGCGGTCCTAGAACGATAGTTCCTGGATGCAGCACTGCTCCAACGTGTCAGAGGAGAGCTCGGGCTGTCCGTGAACTTCCACTGATACCGCGCCGTTCGTCCGGCTGATTCCCGATGCCAATAACGGCTCAACAGCAATGCCAATTCCTGTGAGATCGGAGATCACGGAGGCATGTGACGCAAGGGCATGTGCCTCCCACAATGCGGATAAATCACTCTGCAATTCCCCGCCGAGAAAGACACCTAAACCATTTCCCGCTGCAGTGTTCAACACTCTCTGAAGCGCTGTAAAACCACCAATTTGACCGAGCTTGAGACCAATCATATCCGCCGCGTTCATCGCCGCTGCTATCTCTATATCCTTGGTATTATAGAGAAATCCGGAAACCACCATCGAGATATCCGAAGCGTCTTTAACGGCGGCAGCCGCCTCCCAGTCTCCGGCCAAGCAAGGCTGTATCAGACATTCGATTCCCGATGGGTCGAGCGAACGCACAAATGTGACTGCATCCTCCGGCGTAAACGCTTGACCCCCATCGAGGCGCAATCCCATCGATCCGCCGACGGCGCTTTGCGCCTGCATAATCGCCACACGGTCGACGGCGAGGTCTCCGGACAAGATCAAACGGGCGGCCCCATATCCTGCTTGCACTGCTTCCACCAACGAACCGTCGAATGATTCGGAGTCGCTCGCGTCAAGCACGCCGACCAGCGGCACCGATAGGGACGTGTCGAATACGAATGCACCAGCTGCCATCTCGATCGCCACCGTCAGCGCGGTCACCGTATGAGGGGCCACCGAATGCGAAGGTACGTAGAGATCGATTGCATCCGCCATCGCCATGCCGACACTAACTTCCGCCAACTTACAGGCAATCATCCAGGCTTGCTCGATCGTCTCGGGTGTCTCACCCGGGATCAGAATCGCATCCCCATAGCCGACACCGCCGCTCTCGCCCCATACCTCAACCAAGACAACGTCCAGGTTTTTCACTTCCGACAGCCGTTCCGGTAAGGAAATCGCCGGCGTGATCGATAACCGTCTTATATGAAATCGTTCAATTTTATCGCCATTGAGCATTTTCGATTTCCCGTCATTTCGACGCCGCACCGTTTTGGTTTATATGTAGTGCGGCGGCCCATGCGAAAGAGAACTATCTGGCGAAGAGGAATTTTCTGAAACCTTTAGCGAAACAATCGTGGCAAAAAAAAACCGCACCGGTTGCGAAACCGCGGCCGGCTGCCAAAATACCATTGAGGAAATTCATTGAGGTGCGGTCATGAGCGACGATTGGCAATATCAGGTTCGGATTACTCTAGACGACGAGCGGTCCGCGACCGCGCGCCGGGACACCAACGATGCTAGCCTAGCGCCCCTCGGCGATATCCTCGCGACGCATAACGCCGAGCTAAGCTGTCAGTACGACGCCTTTGCCGGGTACTGCGACGCAGCGGAGAAAGAGGGTATCGATCAATACCCGCTCTACCAATGGACCAAGGACACCATCGACGATCCGGTGAAAAAGGCAAAGTACCTGAAGGCATTCACGCTGTATGTCGACGGGGATGAAGTCTACGATCAGGCGAAAGCCGATCCACTAGAAGCGGACCTGAAACCGCTGGTGGCCAATGGATTGCTAGATAAGCTCACCAAACACGACACCAACCCCGCGAACAATCCACAACCCCCGAAGAAATACCGGCAATAGGCCTACGGTCGGGACTAGGGCGCCATGCCCTTCTTGCGCAATTCTTCGAGCGCCGTGCCGGATTTTCCCAAATGCGAGAGACCCATCTCCTGCAGGACATGCGGGTTTTATGGATATTGAATATTGGTATAGGTCGTGATCTCGATCCTATTGCCCCACGGATCAAGGAAACCCAGAAACCGGCTACCAATTAATTCCACACCCATTTCGATCAGCGTTTCGCGGACCAACTCCTTACCGTCGACTGAGATACCAAAATGATGGACGTTATCCGGCTCTTGTACGCGTCCTAGCGAGAAATTGATGAACTGATCGCCAAAATAGATGAAGGTGATGGAATCGCTGTGGTTCCGCACCTCGAAGTCGAGGAAGCGCCGATAGAACGCCAAAGCGGCATCAATGTCGTCTACTTCCAAGGCCACATGGTTAATACCAACCGCATTCGCCTTTCGTTCGGTCACGGCGTATGATTCCTTTTCAATCGGTCGTTGATCGACCATTAAATACGTACTTCGGGCGAGCCCAATATCGAAATGCGGCACTCAAGACAGCGTGACGCAAACCCGGTCGGCGCGCTATATTTCTTTGGGAAACAATTATGACGCAACGAGACGATGACCGAACGCAACGCATCCGATAACGAAATCCCCATTTGGGTTCTGGACACAGTGACAAAACCGAAACCGGAACACGCGGGTGCGGTCATCCTGGCGGGTAGCCACGGTGGGGTCTACGCGGGTTATCTGGCGGCGTCCGCCAGGCCGCGCGGGATTATACTGAACGATGCCGGCGTCGGCCGCGACAAGGCGGGCATCGGCAGCCTCGACTATCTGCAAGACCTAGACATTGCGGCCGCCACTGTCGCCCATTCGACCGGTTGCATCGGCGACGGTGAGGATATGCTGTCGCGAGGCGTCATCAGTTACACCAACTCGGCGGCGGGAGCCGTCGGCTGTGCCGTTGGTGAGCCCGCCGTGGATTGCGCCCGCAAAATGCGGACGGCACCAGCATTCGAAGGCCGCGCCCCAGCGCATTCCGAAGGGCGTTACAAATTCCGTGCCGAGCTATGGGAAGCGGAAATCTGGGGTTTGGACTCAGCCTCGCTCCTGGTCCCCGAAGATGCCGGACACGTCGTCATCATCGGATCGCATGGGGCGATCTTAGCCGCCAATCGCGCCACCGGGCAGGCCATCTACCAACCAGTACGTGCCGCCGTGTTCCACGATGCCGGTGTTGGCCGCAACCGGGCCGGTATCAGCCGCTTGCCGCTCATGGACGAGCAAGGCGTGGCCGGTGCCACCGTAGGCTCCGAATCCGCCCGCATCGGTGATGCTCGCTCTATCTGGAACACTGGCATGGTCAGTCACGTCAATGAATTGGCGGCAGCCTGGGGCGCGCGTGCGGGCATGAGCTGCCAGGATTTCGCCATCGGGGCGTTGCGACGCCGATTGGGCAAGGGGCTACTATGACCAAAGCGAATATGCATATCGGCAATGCCGCCGGTTTCTCCGGCGACCGGATGGATGTGGGCGGCCCGGTCATCGACTCGTTAATCGGGTCCGGCCAACCAGCAGCCTTATTTTATGAAACCCTGGCGGAGCGGACCCTCGCCATCGCGCAAAGGGAACGCCGCGCCAACCCGGAGAAGGGCTATACCCCTGACCTCGCCGGTTTCGTCGGCCCGGTACTGAAGCGCTGCGTCGAGAACAACGTGCCTATCATCGGTAACTTCGGTGCGGCCAATCCTATGGGGGCGGCGAAGCGCCTGCATGCACTGGCCAAGGAACAAGGTATTCCCGGCCTGCGGGTCGCAGTGATCGAGGGTGACGACCTGCGGGAGAACCTGCGTGGGCTGCAGACCCAGCAATGGGGCGAGGAGAAAGCTCTGGATCTCGCCAATACCGAAATTCTAGCGGCCAACGTCTATATGGGCTCGGTACCGATCGCCGAAGCACTCGATCTTAACCCACATATCGTTGTGACGGGCCGGGTGACGGATTCAGCGCTGACACTCGGGCCGCTGATGCATCATTTCGGATGGGCCACGGATGATTGGGATATGATGGCGGCGGGTGTCCTCGCCGGTCACTTGCTCGAATGTGGCTCGCAGATTACCGGCGGTTACCACGCGGATCCCGGCCGCAAGAACGTCTCGCGAATGGCTGAAATTGGCTTTCCCATCGCGGAAGTGCAAGAAGACGGCAGCCTGATTATCACCAAGCCGGAAGGCAGCGGCGGCGTGGTCAACACGCGGACCGTAAAGGAACAAATTCTATACGAATTGGACGACCCGAGCTGTTACCTTACGCCGGACGTGACGCTCGACATCTCCGACGTTGAAGTGGAACAGATCGAACCGGACCGGGTGCGGGTGAGTGGTGCTAAAGGCAAGCCCGCGCCGGACACCTGGAAAGTCACGATCAGCGTTGACGGCGGATGGCTCGGCGAGGGTGAAATCTCATATGCTGGGCCCAACGCATTGGCACGCGCAAAACTCGCCGCCCAAACCATGCGCGAGCGGGTCCACGTGCTGGGGCTCGATTGCGACTTGCGAACCGACCTAATCGGTACGATTAGCATTCATGACGGTGATAGTGGTGATTTGACCGCGTCCTTCGACGGCGAACCGCAAGAAGTGCGGATGCGCGCGGCGGCCAACGCCCATGACGAAGCGACGGCGGCCCTGGTCGCGCGCGAGGTCGAATCGCTCTATTGCGACGGTCCAGCCGGTGGCGGTGGGGTGCGGCGAAGCACGACCTGGCGGGTCAAGACGGGCTCTGTTCTAGTACCTCGCAAAGACGTGCATCCGAAAGTAAGACTGGTGACTGAAAATGACCTCTGATCACGCCATTAAAATCCCGCTTTACGAAATCGCCCATGGCCGAACCGGGGATAAAGGCGACCGACTGAACATCAGTATCATTCCCTATGACGACAGCGCCTATGACGCGATCGCCGAGCAGGCAACGGAGGCCCGAATGCTGGAGATGTTCCGACACCGGGGCGCAACCCATGCGCAACGCTACGATCTACCGAAGCTGAAGGCGTTCAACTTCGTCCTGGAGAACGTTTTGCAAGGCGGCGTCAATAATAGCCTTAACCTCGACGGTCATGGCAAGACCCTCTCATTCCATGCCTTGACCATGACGGTACGTGTATCACCCGAGGTACTGGGCGCGGCGAAACAAGCACGCGGCGACTGACCATGAATTACCCGACGCTTTTCTCACCGCTGCAAGTCGGCCGGCAGACAATCCGCAACCGTGCGACCCTGCCCGCAACCTTGACCAATTACGGCCAGGGCAATTTGGTAACCGAGCGTTGGCAGAACTTTTTTATCAAACGCGCCAAGGGCGGCGGCGGCCTGATCGTCTCGGAGATCATCGCCGTCGATCCGGAAGCCCTCGCCCATCGAGCGGCGATCCATGGCGGGCATTTAACCGCATTGGCCCTGTATATTTCACGACCGAACACGCATATCCCTACAAAGACAGTGTTGGCGCAGTTGGAGCGAAGGAGAGAACGATGAGTGATCTGCCAAAGAAAGTCGATATTCAGGAAGAGGGCCCCCGCGAAGGTTTTCAAATCGAAAAGGGACCAATTTCCACGGAACGAAAAATCGAACTGATCGATGCACTTTCCGAGACTGGATTAAAAAAAATCCAAGTGGCGTCTTTCGTCAATCCAAAGCGTGTCCCCGGTTGGGCCGATGCGGACGAAGTGATCGAGGGTTTCACGGCGAAAGAAGGCGTCATCTATCACGCGCTCTGGCTGAACGAGAAGGGTATCGACCGGGCCATGCGCCACAGTGGCAAACTAACCCATATGGGCTCGATCTCGACCACCGCATCTGAGACCTTCATGAAGCACAACACGAACCGCGGCTTCGAGATCAACCGTGAGGTCCAGCGCGGTCAGATTAAGCTTTATAAAAAATACGACCTTCCGGTCCGTCGCGCCTCAGTTATGACCGCCTTTGGCTGCAATTTCGAAGGCTCCATCGCGCCTCAGACGGTGGTCGAACGCCTAAAGGAAATTCTCGATATCGCCGATGAAGAGGGCACGCCCATCGAAATTTTAAGCCTCGCCGACACCATGGGCTGGGCGGCGCCGAACGGCATCAAGAAAGTTGTTGGCAAGGTCCGCGAGACCTGGCCCGACAAGCGTATCTGCCTGCACCTGCACGACACGCGGGGCATGGGTATCGCCAATGTTTATGCCGGACTGGAAATGGGTGTCGATCTTTTCGACAGCTCTGTCGCGGGATTGGGTGGTTGCCCGTTCGCGGCTCTACAAGGTGCCGCCGGAAATGTCTGCACCGAGGACATCGTCTTCCTATGCAATGAGCACGGTATCGCGACCGGGGTCGATTTGGAAAAGCTGATCGAGGCGGCGCGCTTAGCCGAGGATGTCGTCGGCCATCCCTTGCCGGGATCGATCATGCATGCGGGCAGCCTGACACAATACCGCGCCCCGCAAGCAGCGAAGTAGCGACGATCGCTATTTCTTCTTCGTCTTCGTCTTCGTCTTCGTCTTCGTCTTCGCTGGGACTTCTTTTTTGTCCGCGGCTTCTTTTGCCAACCGTAGCGCTCGTAATTCAGCAGTCCGGGCGCGTTCCTTGCGGTCGACGTTCTCGCGCTCCTTCAGAACCTGCTTGTACATTCTCTGGCGTTCTTCGGAGCGTTTTTCGGCGGCGGATTTTCCGTCTTGTGACATGTTATTGATTCCTCGCCGGGCAGCTTATCGGGAAAAGCCGCGAATAGAAAAACAGCGGCCGCCCCCTCTCGGAAGACGGCCGTGTCGCATCAATCGATGATCGTAAGGTTTTCTGCGGAAGATTTTCCATTTTGACCCGGTTGCAGGTCGAAAGAAACCTTCTGGCCTTCGTTCAACGAACCCAATCCCGCACGCTCAACGGCGGAGATGTGTACGAAAGCGTCTTTGCCGCCATCTTCGGGCTCGATGAATCCATAACCCTTCATCGAGTTGAACCATTTAACTGTACCAGTAGCCATAGTTAGATCCTTTAGAATGAGTAACGAATACGCCCCGCGCTTAGATGCGATGACGCATTTTTAAACGTACACATTGTCGGGGGATAACTAACTAATCGGCGTACCGGTTATTCAGGTAGCACCAAACGAATGCATCACGTATTATAGACTAAGGCGCTCTGCAGGCCAATAAGTCAATACTCCAAGGGAAAAGCACCTAGAACGGTACCGCCTGATCCTCGGAAAATTCAAATCCCGTGCGCTTCAACATCCGCCGCGCGGCGGGGGGAAAGGCGTCACGGCGATGCATCGTCGAGGTGTTGTCCCACATCACCACATCGCCGACATGCCAGTCGTGACAATAGGTAAATTCCGGCCGCTCCGCCCAGTGCTCGAGCTCTGCTAAGAGCGCCACGCCTTCTTCTTCCGATAGGTCCGCAATGCCCGTGCTGTGCGCGGGGCTGAGATAGAGTGACTTGCGGCCAAGATACGGGTGTGTGCGCACCAGCGGATGGGTCACCGGCGGCTTCAATGCGCGTTGTTCCTCGTTGAGCGCGACATGTTGCGTTGCGACCGTGACCTCAATCGAGAAATTCTGCTGCAAATCGGCGATGCGCTGCTTAGTGCCTTCGGGCAACCGCTCATAGGCACGCGCCGTATCACAGAACCAGGTACCGCCACCATCCGCCGGTATTTCAATGGCATACATCAATGTCGAGAAGACGGGACGCGCGGAATACGACTGGTCGGAATGCCAGGCCAGATCGCCATTTCCCA
>Ga0302135_10002970_pt1 | contig 10152 bp, 10 predicted proteins | sample CBN3_surface_MG_FD_203119 | JGI IMG/M metagenome (GOLD analysis project Ga0302135, IMG submission 203119) | Marine microbial communities from Western Arctic Ocean, Canada - CBN3_32.1 | ecosystem: Environmental > Aquatic > Marine > Oceanic | place: Canada: Western Arctic Ocean | collected... | reverse complement strand
CGAGGTGCTCCTCATCAAACGAGCGAGAAGGGAGGGCGATCCCTGGTCAGGACACATGGCGCTGCCGGGCGGACGTCGCGATCCGGCCGACCTCTCGCTCCTCCACACTGCGGTGCGTGAGACTCGTGAGGAAACGGGAGTCGATATAGGTGAAACGGGGGCGCACCTTGGGAGACTCGTGGAAGTACGCCCCTACAGCATTCACCTGCCGCGTATCAGCATCACCCCACATGTTTTCGGTGCTCCAGCTGAGACTCCCGCTCAGGTGGCCAGTGCCGAAGTCGAAGCTGTGCATTGGGTGCCACTAGCTGTACTTCGACATTCCTCCAGACTCGGTGAGGTGGAAATTCCACTGCCAGAGGGTTCGCGAAGGCTCCCCTGCCTCCGGGTGGCGGACGACGTTGTGTGGGGGCTGACGTATCGCATACTCGATGACTTTCTACGTCGCGCCAAAGAAGTGTTCCCGCTGGCGCGAGGGGAGTAGGCTTCAGTCTCCCGTCCCGACCTCCGAGATTTCCACCCAGTCCGCGACGAAAACATTCGTGTTGCCGCTGTGGCTCTCGTTCCGGTTGGAGCCGAACGCGAGGTGGCGTCCGTCCGGACTGAACATCGGGAACCCGTCGAAGCCACCGGTCCAGGTGATTCTCTCTAATCCTGTGCCGTCCACCCCGATCATGTAGATGTCGAATTCACGGCCGGCGGAATCATCAAGGTTGGACGAGAACACGATCTTTTCCCCCGATGGGTGGAAAGACGGGGCGAAGCTCCCGGCACCGTAGTGCGTAATCTCCCGTGCATTGGAGCCATCTGCATCGGCCACCCAGAGCTCCAGCACGGTCGGTCGGATCAGTCCATCGGCGAGCAGTGAGCGATATTCGGCCTGGTCCGCTGGTGTCTCAGGATACTGGGCGCGCCACACAATTTTAGATCCATCGGGGGAAAAGAACGCACCACCGTCGTAACCGAGGCGATGCGTGATGCGCCGGACATCCGAGCCATCAAGCGCCATCGTATACAGCTCGAGGTCGTCGTCCCGCGCGCTGGTGAAGACGATGCGGTCCCCCTTGGGAGAGATCGTGGCTTCCGCGTCGTATCCGGGGCTGTCGGTGAGTTGGTTCAGGATGGTCCCGCTGGCATCTGCAACGAAGATGTCGTAGCTCGGATAGACGGGCCACACGTAGCCTCGGGAGAAATCGGGGCGCGCCGGGCAACTCGGATCGTGCTGGTGGGTGGAAGCGTAGAGGAGCTGATCGCCAGACGGGTAGAAGTAGGCACAGGTGGTGCGCCCCGTGCCGTTGCTGACCCGGACGGTATCGCCGGTGGCGAGATCCAAGGTGTAGATCTGATCACAACCGCCCTCAGCGCCGGTGCGCTGAAACGACAGCCGCTTGCCGTCAAAGGAGAAGTATGCTTCCGCGTTCTCCCCCTCGAAGGTCAGCTGTCTGATATTGCTTAGGTGTACTTCCCGGGGGTCGGCAGTCCGCTCCTGGCCCGCGGCGACCTGGAACGTGGCCTCCCCCCCTGCGCCAGGCTCCCGAAGTGGTTGGTCAGGGACGCAGGCGAATAGAGCGTAGACGACGGTCAAGATTGAGGACCGAACCAAGATCGGAGGAGTTGTCATGGCAGATGCCCGAGCGGTGCGAGGGATAATCGGAGTCCTGGGGGCGGCGATTGCCCTTCCGGCCACGGCGGCAGCCCAGTCCTGTCCTGCCGCCCTTACCCCAGTCGAGGTGACGGGTCCCCTCGCGGATGTTCGCTGGTTGGCGGACGATGCGCTCGAAGGTCGTGCCGTCGGTACGAACGGCGGATTGTGTGCTACCGCCTACATCGCCGCACGCTTCAACGCCTTGGGACTCGTGCCGGGGGGAACCAGTGGAAGCTGGCTGCAACCCTTCTCCATCCGTGTTGGGAGCAGCATGGCCGGACGCAATCGCCTCGGTATCTCCACGCGTTCATACGAGCCTGGTGGGGAGTGGATGCCGTACGGTTTCTCAGGATCGGGAGCAGTGGAGGCGCCCCTCGTCTACGGAGGATCCGGGGTGGCGCGTCCGGGCGAGGAGCAGCCCGCCTCGGCCACCGGCAAGATTCTGGTGCTGGAGGCTGAGACCATCGGCGCCGGCAACCTGTACTCCGATCCCCATTTCAAGGGCTCGGTCGCCGTGAGTCGAGGGGCCCTGGCAGTCGTGATCTTGCTGCCTACGGGAACGCCACTTCCTGATCCCACCGGAGAGGTCCGCCCAGCGCTCTCTGCACCGATGCTAGCCGTAGGCGGTGCAGCAGCGACCGCGGTGCGGAAAGCAGCCCGCCGAGCCGAGACGGCCCGGATCGACGTCACAGTGGAACCGCTGTCCGTGGAAATCGCCAACGTGGTGGCCCTGCTCTCGGGCTCCGATCCCCTCTTGGCAGACCAGGTGGTGGTGATCGGCGCTCACTTCGATCACCTAGGTAGGGGCGGCGAGGGCTCCCTGGAGCCTGACTCCCGTGCGATCCACAACGGGGCCGACGACAATGCCAGCGGCACTGCCGTGATGCTCGAGGTCGCCCGACGGCTTATGGCGGGCCCCCGCCCAGGTCGCAGTGTCCTCTTTGTCGGGTTCAATGGTGAGGAGAGAGGGCTGCTGGGTTCCGGCTTCTACGTGACCAACCCAACACGACCGCTCGACCGCACGGTTGCGATGATCAACCTGGACATGGTGGGTCGGTTGAGGAGGAACACCCTCACAGTTTTCGGAGTGGCAACCGCGCCCGAATGGAACGACCTATTGGACGCTGCCGGAGAGGAGCTCGACCATCCCCTCACACTTTCCCGCATGCCCGATGGCTACGGCCCGTCGGACCATTCCTCGTTTTACGGGCGTGGCATCCCGGTGCTCCACTTCTTCACCAATACCCACGAGGACTACCACCGTCCCAGCGACGACTGGCAGAAAATAGAGGCTGAGGGGATGGACCGGATAGCGCGGCTGGTGGCCACCCTAACTCTCCAGATCACAGGTACCGATGGCGTTCCATCGGTCACGCCGACGCTAGTCCAGGCCCAACCTCCAGGTCCGCCCTCAGGGGGAGGCTACGGTCCCTATTTCGGCTCGATCCCCGATATGTCTACCATCGATAAGGGAGTGCGACTGACAGGGGTGCGGGAGGGCAGCCCCGCCGCGCGTGCAGGCCTGGCGGCGGGAGACGTGATAGTGGCGTTCGACGGGAGCGAAGTGACCGACCTCTATGCGTACAGTTACGCGCTACGTGAAAAGAGTCCGGGGGATGTCGTTTCGGTCACGATCCTGCGCGACGGCAAAAGGGTAACTTTCCGCGCGGTGCTGGGGGATCGTCGTTAGCAGACTCGGGCTTCTATGCGCTCCCTCGGGACCATCAGAGACCGACCCTTCAGCGGAACAGTTCCGACTGGTCCTCCTCGTCTCCGGAGCCAGCAGCGACTAGTTCTCCGTCCCCACTCTCGGTACCACCCGACGTCGGCACGGCACGGCTCAACTCCACCACGCGATCACCTCCACCGAGCTTGACCAGGATCTCGCCGCGTGTGCGACGACCATGCACAGGGATCTGTTCCGCGGCAAGCCGGGTCACGTGACCCGACGCGGTGACTATCATTACCTCGTCGCCGCGAACCACCTCCATGGCGCCCACCACCGCCTGGGCGTCCCTGCCGGCTGGCACAGCGAGGCTGCCGAGGCCCCCGCGCTTCTGGAGCGGGAAGTCGCCCACCGGAGTGCGTTTTCCCCTTCCGTCTTCGGTCACAGCCAAAACGTGTGCATCGCGCCGAACAATGACCATCCCCACCACCGCATCCCCCTTGTGGAGGTCAACTCCGCGCACCCCCTGTGCAGTTCTTCCGACTACCGGGATTCCTGCCTCAGGGAAGCGAATGGCGCGCCCCTCCCGTGTGAGGATCAAGAGCTCGGCAGCGCCATCTGAAAGCACCACGTCCAGCACGTGATCTCCCTCCTTAACTCCAGCCGCAATGACGCCCCCTGAGCGGGGGTTGGAGAAATCTGCCAGCTGCGTTCGCTTGACCTGGCCGTTGCTGCTCACGAACACCACCAACCGGTCCTGTCCGAGATCGTCTACGGGGAGCATGGCTACGATCGGGTCGGCGCGGTTGCCCCCGGGAAGAATCGAGTAGACCGATTGGCCGCGGGACGCACGCCCACTTTCCGGCAGGTCCAACACGGACAGAAAATGGCAGACCCCACTCTGGGTAAACGCCAGTATCCACCCGCGTGTGCGCGCTGCAAATAGGCGCTCGATATAGTCCTCGTCGTGTTTCTCCATGCCCGCCAACGCTTTCCCGCTGGCAATCCTGCGCCGGTAGAGTTGCATTGGTATGCGTTTCACGAAGCCTTTGTGACTTACCGTGACCACTACATCCTCGTCCGCAACCTTCTCCACCACATCGTCCCCATCTTCGTGGCCCTCGAGGATCACGGTGCGCCGCTCGTCGCCAAACTTGGCCGCGATTTCTGCGAGCTCTTCCAGCATGACCTCGAGTTGCCGCTCCTCGCTCTTCAGCAAGGCACGCAGCCCCCTGATCTGACGGGCCAGATCGGTGAGTCTATGCTTGAGTTCACCCTGTTCGAGCCGGGTAAGTTTGCCGAGCCGCATGTTGAGGATGGAGTCGGCTTGGACATCGGACAGCCCGAAGCGGTCCTGCAGCAGCTCCGCTGCAGCGGGCCTGTCGGACGCGCCGCGAATGATCCGGATGACCTCGTCGATGTGTTCGAGTGCTGCCAGCAGGCCCTCTACAACGTGTTTTTCTGCCTCGGCCTGTTCTAGCCGGTATCGGGACCGTCGCACGATCACTTCCAAGCGATGATCCCGGAAACGTTCCAAGAGACTTTTCAGATCGAACAGCCGCGGTGCGCCCGAGTCCAATGCAAGCAGAATAGCGCCGAACGTCCCTTGCAGGCTCGTGCGATGGTACAGCACTCTGAGGGTCTGGCTAGCACTGGCGCCGCGCTTTAACTCCACGACCAGCCGGATTCCATCCCGGTCCGATTCATCTCTGATGTCGCTCACATCGTCGAGTCTACCCTTGCGTGCCAAACCTGCTATCTGCTCGATTATTTTCGTCTTGTTGGTTGCATAGGGAATCTCGGTCACGACTAGCTGATCCCTACCACCCCTGAGCTTCTCCTTCACGATGCGGGCGCGCATCACCACCCGGCCTCGTCCGGTCCGGTACATGTCTAAAATCCCCGCGGACCCAACGACGAAGCCTCCCGTGGGGAAGTCGGGCCCTGGAATATGGCGCATCAGATCTGCGATGGTGCAATCGGGATCGATCACCAACTGCTTCACTCCTGCAGCGATCTCCCGCAGGTTATGGGGAGGGACGTTCGTGCTCATGCCAACCGCGATCCCGCTGGAACCGTTCACCAGCAGATTGGGGAAGCGGGCAGGGAGTACGACAGGCTCCTTGAGGCGGTTGTCGAAGTTTGGGGTGAAGTCGACCGTAGCTTCATCGAGATCCGCTAGGAGCTCCACAGCGATGGCCGACAGCTTGACCTCGGTATAGCGATAGGCCGCGGCCGAGTCTCCATCCACAGAGCCGAAATTTCCCTGGCCGTCCACCAACGGAGAGCGAAGGGAGAAATCCTGGACCATGCGGACCAGCGCATCGTAGACCGCAACGTCCCCATGCGGGTGATACTTGCCCAGCACGTCTCCTACGACGGTCGCGCTCTTCTTGTAATGGCGCTCCGGGAACAGACCCAATCCGCGCATCGAATGGAGGATGCGACGGTGAACCGGTTTTAGCCCGTCGCGGACATCTGGGAGAGCACGCTGGACGATGACGCTCATCGAGTAGTCGATGAACGATTCCCTCATCTCGTCCTCGATGAGGCGGGTGACGATGCGCTCCCGCTTCTCTGCCATCGTTCTTCCTGCTGGTAGGGTTCGCCGAGCATCTCCTGTTGACGGCATACGCCGTCAACAGGAGGGTTGGCCTATCCTCTAAGAAACGAGAAGCGCAGGCAAGCTGCGCCGGGAGGGGTTAACGGACAGGAACATCGAAGTAGGAGGGTCAGCCCTAGCGGTCTCCAAGCGCCGCCGCGAGCTCAGCCGCCATGGTCGGGTGACCGTGCTTAGTAGCTTGCTTGACCCCTTGCCGGTAGGCCTCCCGAGCCTCCTCATCGCGACCGAGCCCCGACAACAGGGCTCCCAGCCGTCCCCACGCATTGCCCTGGTCCTCACTCTGGTCTAGGTAGGCACGTAGCTCCCGCACCGCGTCCTCTGTGCGTCCGGCCTTGTCGTACTCAAGCGCCAATCCGAAACGGAGACGGGCGTCCTCAGGTCTGATGCCTAACATGCGCTCGAGAGCGCCGATGCGGTCGTCGGTCATGTGAGGTCGTCGGGCCGCTGGAAAATTACGATCAGTTGGGGAAGTGGAAGCTGGCCTCGGCAACACCATCGACCGGCAAGTCGGTCATGACCTCTATCATCGCCTCCATTTCGCTCCCCATCTCCCGCAGCCGCTGGAGCACCGATAGGGAGTGGGCATAGTCGAAATAAGCTGCCACAGCACTCTCATGGGCAGGATGTGTATCGCCGACCAGGGTCTCCATCTCAACACGGAGGCACTCGACAATTGGTGACAGCGCCAAAACCAGAGCGCGCTGGTCGGCAAGAGTGTCGACGTCGAGGTCCCCTGCCAGGCGCTCTTCAAGAGCACTGGCCTCTGCGGGAGCTGCGGCAACGGCACACATGCCATGGGTATCGTCGCCTAGAAACGAGCGCGCACCAAGCTGAAGGGCTCGCACTTCCTCGTAGTTGATGTAGAGGATCATTACGCGCTCCTCCCACCGTCGGCTCGCAACGAACATGCCATGCTTACTAAATACTATCGCACCCTAGCGGTTGTTTCTGTAGAGGAGGCAACGCAATTCGATGATCCCGGCGCGGAATCTACAACATGTTGTACCACTATTAGTTACGAGCTTTCATTAACCATCTGCCGGGGCCTACCCTCCGCCACCGGATCTGCAGATTCTCAGAGTACCAACGTGTTTTACACGACCGTCACCACCACCTCCGACCCTCACGCGAGGGCACCCCCGCGGGCATCTATCACGCTCAGCGGGATCGCGACGTGATGCTTGCCGTCCACGCTCACGTCGAACGTGTAGTGACCGGAACGGGTGAATACGATGCCATCCAGATTGAGAACGTGAGGCACCTTGACTCCACCACCGGCACTACGTGGTCCGGGGGCTAGCTGCATCTCTCCGTCAAGGCGGATGACCTCGACACTGTCGGGATCGGTCAGTCGGATGCCTACTTCGTGAGGGCCAGCTTCCGGGAGACCTGCTGCGAAGCGGAGCACCAAAGCCATGCGACCATGCTGCGCCGGAAAGGCGGCGGCGGAAACGCGATCGAAGATGCCGAGGATATTGAGCTTACCCGAGTCATCGATAGTTGCGGCGTCCGCCAAAAGGGCGAGGTCAATTTCCATGACGCAGACCCTACCCGGTGACCTCGGCCCACGCAAGGTGCCGGTCAACCCTCAGGGGCGATTCGTCAGCCAGCGCCCCAGCCATAGTCCACCGACTACGTCTAACCCCGCGTGGGCGATGACCGCGGGCCAGAGGCTCCCTGATAGAACTACCGACGACGCGAAAGCGAACCCCAGAAAGCCTGTACGGAACACGCCCCACCATCCCTGATATGCGTGCAGGGCGCCGAACGGTACAGCCGATGCGATCGCCGCCCCCCATGGGCTGAGCCCGAGACTCGCAAACTGGGAAAGAACATATCCCCGGAAAGCCACCTCCTCCCCCAACCCTGCCACGATGGACAGGAATACAAAGAGGCAACGCTCCCGCGCCGTTTCGGGCAGGAGTGCTATAAGAAGGGGAGAATCGGGCATTCCCCCCGCCCGTCCGAGTGCATGGAAGAACGCGATTAAAACGAAAGCTCCTAACAGTAGTCCACAGCTCCAAGCCAGGAGTACCCGGAGAGGAAGCAATCCCAGCCCGAGCGCGGCCGCGCCGGGCTCTCTGAGACCCGCGGCCAAGGCGACGCCGCCCAGAAGGAGAATCGTGGTGGCTGACTCGAGGTACACCGAGCTGCGATCCAATGTCGTCGCCTCAGTGAGTGAGGCCTTGGCGAGGGGCACCTGGGCCACAGCCAACAGGGGAAGGGGAGCCACCAGTGCCGCGAGAACGAACGCGTCCACCGTCGAGAGCCGGAGGATATACCCGAGCGCTACCGCGGGGGGGTAGGCGAACAGCGCGGCCCACGCCCACCGGGCCGCAGCTCGGTTCGGTTTCCGCTCCAGCGGGGTGATCACCGGTAGTCCTCCGATACGTTGACGATCCCCTGGGGTCCGCCTAGCGTATGCTGTCGGCACCTTTGCCGAGCTCCACCTCCACGCTCACGAGAGCACGGGCCAGCTTCACGGGTTCGCGCCGATGAGAGGAACCGATGGGATCCACCCAGGGCATCCCCCAGCCCATGTTTCACGTGTTGGACGCCATGGACGCGCCCCATGGCGGGCGGATCCTCCGCCTCCGGCTCCAGTCTGGAGAGGCTCCCTCTATCGGGGAACTGAGGTGCGCACGCTTGCGGGCTGTATCGCCCGATGGTCACTCGGCAATCGTGAACGTGAAGGGCTTCGCCGTATTCGGGGGTCGCCCGTCGGGCAGCCGGTTGGCGCGTACCGGACGAGTCGATCTCCTCGTGGAACGGGCAGTGAGCGGGCCGGCGGTGGGCGCGCGCTGGGAGGTCCGGCTGGCCTGACCTACCGGCCCCGACCGCCGGCGACCTCGCGAAGTCCTGGGGGCTCGCGGTCGAACACCTTTCGGAACCAGGTGCGGTAGGCCTCAAGTTCGTCTGCTCTGTCCGCATCCCAAGCTGCGCGCTCCTCAGCGAACTTCTCTGTGCGCGCGACCAGTATAAAAGGATCTAGGTAACCCGCCTCTCTTGCGTAAATCAGCTCGTCCAGGGGGCCGTACGCGGGGGCACCGAAAGCCGCGCGCCCAATCAGCCACGCGTCAGCTGCCCTCGCAACGATCTCCCGCTCCAGCTCGAATCCTTCCTTGTCGGCGTGCTTCGGGAGCCACTCGTCCAGACGACCCAGACTCTTCATGAGATGGAGATGGGCGTAGATGTCGAACACGGTAGTGATGTCGGGATGCGCGCGGTCGTATTGGATGCTGGCGGTGTCCCCCTCAATGGTGAGGCTGGACCAGGGTAGAGTTTCGCTTGTCGTGGGCACCGCACGGATCAGGAAGGTCGGATCCTCCTGGATGTTGATCGACTCGGCCTCGAGCCACACGACGATGCTGTCCATCCTCTCCGGATCCGCCCGCAACCGCTCGCCCGAGCTCACTATGATTGGGCGGATGGGTGGGACGACGATGGTATTGCCTGAACCGCAGCCTGCCCAGCCTAGGGTCGCTGCGAGTACGGCGGTCAGGAGTAGGAACCTCCTGGATCGTGCGGAACCGGCGGAAGGGAAGGCGAGACCCATCGGGAGCCTCCTATGGAAACAGGTGTAGTTAATGTTGAAATCCTTGACACTCCAGTCTATCCCAGTGGGAATTGGGGGGACCGGGGAAGAAAGACGATGCAACTATGAGTTCAAAAACCAAAGAATCATCATTCTCCGCCATGCCGGAGTTCCGCGCTCCCACGACGATGACGCCTGAGGAGCTTGGAGATACACTCGCCCGGTTGGTCTGGGAGAGCTTTTCTGACTTCGTTGCTGAGGGTGACGCTGAGATCCCCCTGGGAGAGCTCGGCGTGCCTACGCACGATGGAGTACCGGACCAATACCCGGCGGAGGAAGCTCTCATCTTTCTCATCTGGGCCCATACCCGAGGGATGCAGCAAGCGTTCGTCGGCCGCGCTCCTGACACCCTGGTCCGGCGCGGCCTCGATGCGCTACACCGGGCGGTATTCGAGGACATGGCCGAAAACGGTACACCGCGCTCACAACTCCCTATTTTTGAGCAGCGCGTGAGCGCACGGTACGCCGAATACCATCAGGCCGCAGCACGCTCGGACTCCTGCCTGGGCGAGTCCGTCGTACGGCACCTAACCAGCCGGGACATTGCGGAAGGCGAGGCCCTAGCACGGGCGGTATCTGAGCGGGCGATTGCCGTAGCCAATCCCCTTCGTGATTTCCTCGAA
>Ga0302135_10002968_pt1 | contig 10153 bp, 8 predicted proteins | sample CBN3_surface_MG_FD_203119 | JGI IMG/M metagenome (GOLD analysis project Ga0302135, IMG submission 203119) | Marine microbial communities from Western Arctic Ocean, Canada - CBN3_32.1 | ecosystem: Environmental > Aquatic > Marine > Oceanic | place: Canada: Western Arctic Ocean | collected 2017-09-15 | reverse complement strand
TTGGGCGACCTGTTGCCGCCGGACTGGGACCTGAAACCCGTGGGCCGACTGGACCGCGACAGCGAAGGATTGATCTTTGCCACGAACGACGGCGAGTTCGCACTGCGGATGACTCATCCGCGGTACAACGTGCCCAAGGTCTACACGGTGGAGGTGAAAGGCAAAGTGCCACAAACGGCGCTGACGCAATTCACCGAAGGCGTAGAGGACGCGGGTGAGTTGTTGCGGGCCCGCAAGGCGACTTTGGTGAGTAGCACTCGCGCACGCAGCATCGTGCGGATTGAACTCACCGAAGGCAAAAACCGCGAGGTGCGCCGATTGTTTGCGACACAGAAAATAAAAGTCATCCGGCTAACCCGGATGCAAATAGGAAAAATAAAATTAGGCGAGTTGCCCCCCGGCAAATGGCGAACACTAACAGAAACTGAAATCCAAACCTTGTTGAGGAACTGATGAAAACTACCCTGTCCCGTATATTAACTCCCGCGCTCACACTCGCGGCCACCACCCTACTCATCGCGCAAACCGCGCCGCCCATTCCAGCTGGACCGGGCGCGCCACCCACGCGCCAGCCCGAACCGCCCGCGCAACCGGTCCCCACACCGGCTGTGCCCGCGCCCTCGCCGGAAATTATTCCGCTCACTGTCACCCCGGCAGTGCCCGCTGCACCCGCCGTGCCGCTGGTGCCACCTACCATCACGCCCCCCGTGGTGCCGCCGGCGCTCACACTGCCAACCCAACCCGCGCCCGCACTGCCCGCACTGCCTGTGCAGCCGGCGTTGATTGAATTAAAACTCCCGGCCGCCACGCCCTCCATTGGGTTGGGCGTCATCACCGGTACCCGCGTCAGCGCCCGCGGCAAAGCCACGGTGCACAGCCAGCTCGTGTTTCGGTTTGGCCAAAATGAGCCAGTGAACATTCTCGAGGAAATCACGCTCGCCACGCCCAAAGCCGGTGAGCCGCGCAAATGGTTTCGCGTGCAAGTGCCGCTCGATGCGGGCTTGTGGGTACACCATAATTTCCTTCACAACCAACGCATCGTGAACATCGTGGGCCGAGACGGCAAACCCTCCCCACACACCTACGCCAGCGTGAAGCCCGTGCGGCTCAACGTTCGTGGCGGCGCGGGTGATACGTTCCCCGTCCTCGGTCGGCTGATGCAAGGCACGGACGTAGCCCTCACCGGCGCGCAAAAAGGCAAGTGGCTCGAAGTCTTCGCGCCCGGCAACTGTTCCGTGTACGTGGCCTCGCAATTCGTGAAACGCGCCAACGGCAACGTGGCCAACATCATCGGCGCACAACCCGTGCCCGTACAACCCCAACCGGGCATCCAACCGCAGCCGCCCATCATCCTGCCATTGCAACCGGTCTTGCCCGTACAGCCCGGCACCATTGCCCCCGCAGTTCCCGGCGCGCAACCGGCTGTGCCTGCCGAAACAACCATCACGATTGATCCCAAAACTTTCGGCAATCCCGGCGGTGGCACCACTCCCGGCGGCATCGGCATCGTCCCCAAACCGCCCAAGCCCATCACGCCGGCGATCCTCAAACCGATCGTGCCTGTGAAACCGATCGTGCCCGCTGAGCCCGCCAAGCCGGGGCAAGTGGCCAAGGCCAACCCGAACCTGCCCCCGCCCAGCAAACCGGTGGTGGACAAAAACGGCGCGCCCATTCGCATTGTCACCCGCGAAGGCATCGTGCATCGCACGCTCAGCCTAAGCGCCCCCTCACGCTATGTGCTCGAGCATCTCGAGAGCGGCAAGACGATTAACTTCCTCATCACCAAACATCCGGCGTTGGAGAAGCAAATGGAAAAACTCCTCGGCCGCCGCATCCTCGTCAGCGGACAGGAGGCGATGGACGCCCGCAATCAGCACACGCCGGTGCTCATCATCAAGTCCCTCAAAACGACGGACGACACCAAAAAGTAAAGTGGGCACCGAAGCCATCGACAACAGGATTGATGGCCGCGCCATCGCCGAGCAAATTCACGGGGAAACCCGGCGGCATATTGAAGCCCTGAGTGAGCAGGGCACGCCGCCGGGTCTCGTCTTTGTGCGCGTGGGCGAGGATCCTGCCTCGCGCGTCTACGTGGGGATGAAGGAAAAAGCCTGCGACCGCCTCGGCATCCAGTCCACCACCCACGTGCTGCCGGATGACACTTCGGAAAAGGACTTGCTCAAGCTCATCAGCGAGCTGAACGCGAACCCCACCGTGCACGGCATCCTCGTGCAGGCGCCACTGCCCGCCTCCATCAACGAAGCCACCATCTTTGCCGCGGTGTCGCCTAATAAAGATGTGGACGGATTTCATCCCGTCAACGTCGGCAAACTGTTGCTCGGCGACACCGATGGCTTTGTGCCCTGCACCCCCGCCGGCGTGCACGAGCTACTCATCCGCAGTGGCGTGCCTATCCAAAGCGCGGAAGTCGTCATCCTCGGGCGCGGCAATATCGTCGGCAAACCGATGGCCGCAATCCTTTGCCAAAAGGCCGAGCACGCCAACGCCACCGTCACGCTATGCCACTCGCGCACGGCGAACCTCGCCGATCATTGCCGCCGCGCGGATATTTTGATCGCCGCCATCGGCGTGGCTGAATTTGTAAAAGCCGATATGGTGAAGCCCGGCGCCACGGTGATTGACGTGGGCGTAAACCGCATTGCCGATCCCGAAGCCAAGAACGGCACACGACTCGTGGGCGATGTGGACTTCGCCGCCGTGCAACCGATCGCCGGACTCATCACGCCCAACCCCGGCGGCGTGGGGCCAATGACCATCGCGCTACTCATGCGCAACACCGCTCGGGCCGCTGCGCGCGCGGTGGGGCTTGAGTTAGAAACCAAATAATTTAACAAAATGACCGACGCAAGAATACTCCCCGACCTCCAATGCTCGCTGATGTGCGAGGACGTCCGACAGGAAGCCAACGGCAACATTTTCCTGATCGGCGTGCTGAACCAAATCGTGGTGCCGCAGGTGCCGGTGGCGGCAAACAAGCTCGCGTGCTTCAACCGCTGGACCGCCGGCGTGGGCGAATTCAACGAGGTGGTGAAACTGCTCGCGCCCGATCAATCCACCGTGGTGCGCGAGAATACGCTGGAGTTTAAGATGGAAAATCCGGGCGTGGTGCGCACCAACGTGCATATGTTTCAAGGCGTGGAGTTCACCGAAGCCGGCACATATTACGTGGAAGTGACCGTCGACGACGTACTGAAGCTGCGCTATCCACTGCCGTTGGTGGTGATGCCTCAAAACCAAAACGGCGGCGACGGCGAACAGAATTAATTTTATGGAACCGGCCCCGTCCAATGGCGAGCCGCCGGAGGAAACTTCGCCGGAATCCACAGAGCCTTCGGCTGAGCCGGGGCCTTCGCCACCCACGCTTCCGAAAGGCTTTCCCGTCACCTTCACTGGCGTGGCCTCCTTTGCTGAAACCGGCTGGGGACGTCTTCTCGGTTGGCAATTCCTGATGGCCCTCGCGCTGGGCGGCGCAGTGCTGCTCGTGCTCGCCCGCCATTGGGCGCCGGTGGTAGATTCGGCAATGCAGCAACTCCCCGCCGAAACCGGCTGGCGCGATGGCGCGCTCGTGTGGCCCGATGACAAACCCGTTGAGCTGGGCCGCAACAACTATTTCTGCCTCATCGTGGATCCCGCTGGCACCGCCCGCCAAGGTCAACTGGCCGATGTACAGGTGGAACTGCGCCGCGAGGATTGGCTGCTCGGTTCGGTGTTCGGCTATTTTGAATTGAACTATGCGCCGGGCGATTTGCCGCTGCAACGCAAGGAACTGGCCCCTTGGTGGGGCGCGCGCCGGCCATTTCTATTACTGGCAATGGGCGCGGCGGCGGGCGCGCTGGCGTGGCTCGGCTGGCTGGCGCTGGGCTTGGGTGGCGGCGTAATCGCACGCGCCGTTGCCTTTTACGTGGATCGCCAATGCCCCCCCGGCGGCGGATGGCGGCTGGCGAGCGCAGCGCAATTGCCGGCTACACTGTTGCTGGCGGTGGGCGTGCTGTGCTACGCGCTGGGCTTGCTGCCATGGATTGGCCTGCTGATTCTGGTGCCCGTGGCGGCGCTCGTGGCTTGGGGATATTTGTTTTTTGCACCTTTTTTCCTGCCAAAAATTGAAGCGACCGGACCCAATCCGTTTGAACACGAAACATCCGAAACGGAGCAGGACGATGACGAAAGCGAAAGCTCCGATCCGGATGAATCCGATCCATTTCAGGATTCGGAGGGAGATTAAGAATACAAGGCGTGAATGGGATTTGCCAGCATTGCCAGCGCGGGCCGGTTCGGTTAGGTTGGGCGCGTGAAACTTTGGGCAATGGTATTGGCGGCGGGCCTATTCTTTGGCTGCGACAGCAGTGACGAAGGCAGCCATACAACGGAAGACCGCGAGCCACATTTTATAGCGGGTCGGCGGCTGGTCACGCAGCAGGATTACGCGGGCGCAGAGAAGTCCTTTTATAAAGCGCTGGAGGCCAACCCCCGCTCGGCGGCGGCGCATTACGAACTGGGCGTGCTGTTTCTTTCGCGCAAGGACGATCCGGCCGCGGCGATTTTCCACCTGCAACGCTTCATCACCCTCAAGCCGGAGGCAGAAAACAAAACGGATGTGCTCGGGCAAATTGAAGGACTCAAAAGCGATCTCGCCGGCGAAATTCTCGGCAACCCGCAATCCAAGCCCAATCGATCCATTCAGGCACTACGCACGCAGCTCAACCAGTTGGCGGCGGAAAACGCAGCATTGAAGCATCAGCTACTTTCCAAGGGCATCACGCCTAATCCACAGCCGGCCACCAACACCACGGCCGCGCTGCCGCGGCCCAATCCGGGCAGCCCCGGTGTCGTTGCAGTGCCCAACCCGCCGCGCCACGCCACGACGATCCGCACGCACAAAGTGAAGCGCGGCGACAACCCCACCAGCATCGCACGCCAATACAGCATTAGCCTGGCCAAGCTGCTTGCGGCCAATCCCGGCCTCAAACCGGCCAAAATGCAGATTGGTGATGAACTGAAAATTCCAGCGCGCCAATAACGATGCAGCGCCTTATCCTCGTCATGCTTGGTTGTTTTTGGTTGTTCATGACTTGGCAACTGTGGCGTGTGGAATACGCCGGGCAAAAACTCGGCGCGGCAGTGGAAATTTCCACGGTGTGGGACAAGGTGCGCCGTGCGCCGGATGATTCGCAACTGCAAATCGTCCACGCCCCGTCCGGCCAGTTGATGGGCAGCCTCGATTGGCAACCCAAGGTGCTTACTGAAAACACTTCGCGAGTCGAAGGCCAAATCACACGGATCGACGGCTATGAGCTGGAAATGGATAACGGCGTGTTCTTGCTCGGCACTGATCAGGGCCAAGTAAAGTTTGGGATTAATCTGGTGATGAATGCCGCCTCCGCATGGCAAACGGTGCGGATTAATTTCCGCATGCTCGATGACCAAAACATTACGGATCTGCACCTCGGCGCACTCGCCACGGCGAGCAATCAGGTGCTCAATCTCGACCTTGAGCTTCACAATTACAGCAACCGAATCCAGATGCCGTTGGAGGACATTCGCGATCCTCGGAAATTTTCCAAAGCCCTGCTCGAGCTGCGCGGCACGGGCAAACTCACCACGATCACCACGATGTTTGCTATCAACAAACTGCTCGATGAAGCTAACCTCGGCACGCAGCTCGATTTCAATTTTGAACTCCCGCGCAAGGCGCACCTCGACCGCCTGCCCGGCGTGCGGTCGGACATCAAGGTGTACCGTGTGGACTTTGAGCCTTTCCAAGGCTGGCCGGCCAGCATGTACATCAACCCCACCGGCGAAATTTTGCTAGTGCGCCTGCCGCAAGGCTACGAACTGCGCAACACGCATTATTACGGCATCGCCCACCGTCGCACTCCATGATCGAACTGAATAATCTGGTGAAACAATTCGGCGACCTCACCGCCGTGGACGACTTGAGCCTCACCGTAAAGAAAGGCGAATTTTTTGCCGTGCTCGGCCCCAACGCCGCCGGCAAAACCACCACCATAAAAATGCTCGTGGGCCTCATCAAGCCTAACGCCGGCACCGTGCGTGTGTGCGGCATCGACGTGCAAACCGACCCCATCGACGTCCGGCGCCACCTTGCGTACGTCCCCGATTTTCCGTTCCTGTACGACAAGCTCACCCCGTGGGAATTTCTGCGCTTCACCGGCCAGATTTTTCATATGGACGAAGATCAAATTCAGGAACGCACGCGTAAACTCATCCCGCGCTTCAACCTCGAGCCGTATTTGCAAAAAAGCATCGAGAGCCTTTCGCACGGCACGCGCCAGCGCATTGCGATTGTCTCAGCACTGATGCACGCACCCGAGGTGTTTGTGCTTGATGAACCGATGGTGGGGCTTGACCCGCATCACCAATATATTTTGAAGGAGGTGCTCAAAGAACGCGCCGCCGAAGGGATGACAGTGTTTCTTTCCACCCACCAAATCAGCGTGGCGGAAGAAGTAGCCGATCGCATCGGCATCATTCACATGGGCAAGCTCGTCGCCGTGGGCACCAAGGAAGAACTCCACGCCATCAGCGGCAACAGCAAGGCCGTGCTGGAAGAAACCTACCTCGCCCTCACCAGCGAGGAATCCGATGTGAGCATGCAGCGCCAAGTCCAGCAGGGATAGCCAGTACCCGCCGCTATGGAATTCCTGCCCGCTGTCCGAAACCGGTTTACCTCACCGCTGATGCTCTTGCTCCGCGTGCATCTCGCGCAGGCGGCTCGCCGCTTCAAAGAGGCGAGTCAGCGCTCGGGGTTCCTCTCCGTGCTGATCGTGGGATTCCTTCTTTTTTATCCGCTGCTCGCCGCCGGCATGTTTTATGGCGGGCTGCGTTATGTTTCCAAATTTCCCGGGCTGGGCGATCTCCTCATCGAGCGGCTCATCTTTTTGCTGTTTGCGTTTCTCTTCATGCTCCTGCTTTTTTCCAACGTGGTGGTCGGCTACACGAATATGTTCAAAAATGAGGAATCGCGTTACCTCAACACGCTGCCCATTCCTGCCCAATCGATTTTCCGCTGGAAACTCATCGAAACTGCCGTGGTCGCCTCGTGGGCATTCATCGTTTTGGTGGCGCCGCTGCTGCTCGCTTTTGGCATTCATCAACATGCGGATTGGTATTTTTATATCCTCACGCCTCCGCTCGTGGCGGTGTTCATTATGTTGCCGGCGGTGTTTGGCTGCTGGATCGCCGTGGCGATGGCGCGGTTATTGGACCGCTCACTCTTTCAAGCCACCGCCGTGTTGTTGCTGCTGGCGATGTGTTACTCGGTAAAAGTGTACCTCCAACCCGAAGCCGCCAGCGAGCAGACGCTCGAAACGCGCGTGGTGGATCTCACGGACCGGTTGCTCGCCAAAACCCAAATCGCGCAGTTTCCGTTCCTGCCCAGCTATTGGCTCTCCAGCACGCTCACCCATTGGGTGGAAGGCGCACGCGCCGCGGCCGGGTTCTTTGCCGCAGTGCTGATGTCCAACGTGCTCTTTTTTGGTTTCCTCGGTTTCACAAAAACCGGCCGGCATTTTTATGCGTCCCTTTCCTCCACGCTCAGCCGGGGCAGCCTCGCCGGTGATTGGTCCACCGCGGCGCGCCACGTGCCGCGCCTGTGCGCGCAGGTAATCCTGCTCGCGTGGTTTTTACCGGTGCTGGATTTCGCGCCACTGCAAAACCATTGGCGCGGGGAACTCGCCCCGCTCTCGGACCAATACGCCGCACAACGCAAGTCCGAAGCAGTGGACACCCAATCCCTCGGACGCTGGCTCACCAATCAGGTCGCCATGCTGGAGCCTCGGCTCGCACGCGGTACGCTCTATCATTTGCAACCGGAAATCCGAAACCTCTACCTCCGCAGCGACTCAGGCGAGATGAGGCAGCTCGGGCCGGACCTCGACCACCTGCTGCAATCCAACCTGCGCCCGAGCCTGTCCGGGCTGGATTTTGCCCGCGGCCGTTCCCTGCTGCGCGGGGCCGCCTATGACTTTGCCCTCGAACCGGAGGCCACGTTGCTTGTGCCTTTACCCCAATCGCAGGTGACGTTGCTGCACCCCATTGGTGCGCCCCAGCTCAAAAATCGCACACTCACTTTTCCTGCCAAATCTGGCGCCGATGAGCCTTTACCCGGACAAACCCATCGCCTGTTTTTCCGCCGGTCGATCGCACAGGTTGATGCGAATAACGAGCCCACCGAGGGAATCCTTTGGATCACCGATCACGGAAATTATTTCGAAGGCACCCTCGCCCGCGAAGGCGATACCCTGCGTCTCACATTGCCCGGCGGTACGCCCGATAATGAAACCGGAGTGTTCGGCAGTGACCTCTTGCAACTGTGGCGCACAAATTTATTTGAGGCCGACGCCCCCCCAAAAACAATCGACTGGAAACACTGGCAACTCGGCCGAGTGGCCCCCCCCGTGGCCGCCCAAAAACCTGCGCCCGCCCAGTCCGCCGCCATGCCGCCACTGGCACTCCTCGCCATTCCGCTCATGGCCCTGATGGCGTGGGGGTTTAACAGCCGCACCGTCCACCTACTCACGGCCAGCGCGGTGATTGGCCTCTTCATTGCCTTTGCGGCCGGCGGCGATCATTGGCTCGCCCGGCTCGATGGCTCCGGCGGCGGCAGCGCCTTCGGCATTCCCGGCTGGCGGTTCCTCGGCTTCGGCGCATGGCTGATGCTTGCCGCTGCGTTGGCACAGGCGGCCACCACGATTTGGCAATTGCCCCTCGCCACACGATTCGAAAAATGGTTCGAGCGCTGGCAGGAAAAACGAAAAGTGTTCAAATACGAACCGGGCTTGGCCGAACGCATTTTCAAAAAAATCCCCCGCCTGCCCTCCGACGTGCTCGCCGTACTGCTCAAAGACATCCGGATGTTTTGGCGCGACACCGCGCAATGGGGGCAGTCGCTCATCCTCTTTGGTATTCTCGGCATATACATTTTAAACCTCCGTTTCTTTACCGAGCAATTCACCTCACTCTTCACCGGCGGCCGTTTTGGGGGTGATTACTTTTTTAAGCTGGTCAGCTTTATGAACCTTGCCGCGTGCGCGCTGAATCTCGCCACGTTGACCACGCGTTTTGTCTATCCGCAATTCTCGCTGGAAGGTAAACGACTCTGGATCGTCGGCCTCTCACCGCTGGGCCTCTCGCGCGTGGTGAAAGTAAAATTCATGCTCGCCTCGGCCATCTCGCTGCTCATCAGCCTACCGCTCATTTGGTTTTCGTGCCGCATGCTGCAACTGCCTCTGGGCCAAGTGGTGTTCTTCATGGCCGCCATCTCCATCATGGCCATCGCCCTCAACGGCCTCGCCGTGGGCATGGGCGTGATGTATCCAAACCTCAAAGAAGATAACCCCAGCAAAATTGTCGCCGGCTTTGGTGGCACCTTTTGCCTCGTACTCAGCTTCGTGTACATCGGCCTCGCCGTGATGCTACTCGGCGCGGGCTCGCCCTTCGGCTCGCCATGGCAGGTCTTCGGACGGCATCCGATGGAAATCCGCATGATTTATCTCGGAATGTTTTTTGTATTCTCCGCAATCGTCGGCTTCGGCCCATTGAGCTACGCGCTAACCCGCGTAAAAAAATTCGAACACTGAGGGGAAAAACCCAAACTCCCAATGCCCGGATGGGGATTTCTTGGGTTTTGGGCTTGGTCATTTGCAAACTCCGTTTGTAACCAATGCTTTACACGGCCGCATTTTTTCCTTAGCTTTTCCCCATGGCTGTTTTCGATGGGCCGGATTTGTTAGAGGAGGATTTTCCCGCTACTGCCAAAGGCACAACTTTGGTGCAAGAGGATCGTGAGGATTTGGATAATCAGGTTTCAACCCTGCAAACCCAACTCGCGTCCCTCAACCACGCGCGTGACAAACTGGAGCGGGAGAAAGCCACTGTGGAGGAATCGCGTCGCCGGTTTTCGGAATTCCAAACCGGCCGCGAGGAAATGCTCCACGAACTCACGCGCAGCCTCGGATTACTTGAGGAAGCGCAACTGAACGCCCAGCGCGACGCCGAGCAAATGGCGCGCTCCATGGATGACCTGCGCGATGCCCTCACCAAAGTGGATGCACTAGTGGACGTGGATACTCACGACGAGGATTGGAAAGTGCTGCTCACCCGCAACCTCACC
>Ga0302135_10002960_pt1 | contig 10160 bp, 24 predicted proteins | sample CBN3_surface_MG_FD_203119 | JGI IMG/M metagenome (GOLD analysis project Ga0302135, IMG submission 203119) | Marine microbial communities from Western Arctic Ocean, Canada - CBN3_32.1 | ecosystem: Environmental > Aquatic > Marine > Oceanic | place: Canada: Western Arctic Ocean | collected... | reverse complement strand
ATGTCAGAGAGTGCCTTAGGACGGCAGGCTTTAAGGCTTACTGTTATAATCGAAAGGGGATTCGCTCTTTTCGTTATGATCGCATCACTTCTTTAATCAAATCATGAGCCCTAAATTGGAATACATTCGCGCTAGGGTTAGATTCCTTGGGTCGCTACTGGCTGAAGAGGAAGAGGCCCAGTTGCATCTGGCCAACTGGAGGAGCCGCAAGGCAGAGCATGATAATTTATTGGAAAGATTATATGAATTAGAAAAGAGAATTTGGTAAATAAGGCTTTTCTCCCTCCCTGAGTATTCGGGGAGGGTTTTTTTTGCGAAATGATTAAAGTTTCATAACTCATTGATAGTCAGGGACTTAGGCTGGCCTGCCCCGCGCAAGTCGTTGATACTCAACAACTTACGACTATTTAAAGAAAAATGCACATGAAACTCTTTTTTTGCTTGCAGTTTACTCAAATTCTGTCATTATATATATTATGAAGCTTAGGAAATTTAAGATGAGAAAGCCAATCCTTTTCACTAAGGCGAGACCTTTCAAGATGAGAAACAAAATTCTACCAAGAAAACAAAAACATAAGGAGCAAGTATAATGAACAGATTGAACTTTGAAGAAGACGACCATGAACTTATTGACGACGTAGCGGATGCGGAGATTGTCATGGATGCGTCGATGGGATTCCTTTGGGACATCATTATAGAACCAAATCAAGATGAGCTTGATGAGGACGAATTGAATATGCTTGGCGCAGTCGGCAAGGCATTGAAATTAATCGCCAAAAAAGCTAAGGCTTATGAACTTATGTTTGAACAAGGCGAAAGTAACGAAAATTCTTTAAACTAATCATTGACAAAAGCAAAAAACTAAACTATATTATATATTATGAATAACACAGAAGAAAACTCGCATCAACATAAATCCAAGATCAATCTCACCATTTGCGGTGGCGAGCATAAGGTATCGACCCTTGATGAAGTTCAAGCGGTCACAACTCCAGAGAAGGAGTTTAGAAAGGAAAGGAACAAGGATGGTTCTTTGTCCGTATCCTATCAACCCATCAGTCACAATCTTTTGATTGATAAGACTCGCAATCACCTTGCCCAAGGAGGTTTTGAGGTTGTCGATGAAAGTCATAACCTTGCAAGAGACGGCAAACGTTACTTTGGTCTCTTTGAGGTGACTCATCCCAATCGTGAGAATTCCGAAAGGGGAACAGTTGTTGGATTGCGAAATGCCCATGATAAATGCTTTCCTGCAGGACTTTGCGCAGGGGATGCTCCTTTCGTTTGCGACAACTTGATTTTTACCAATCAAGTGAAGTTGGCTCGACGTCATACCAAGAACATTTTGGGAGAACTTGACCAAGTTATTGCCCGAACCTTGGGGCGATTGTTTGACTTCTGGACAGGTCAAGATAATCGGGTTGATTCGTACAAGGCTTTTGACCTAAAGAATGCACAAGTAAATGATCTTGTGATTCGTGCTTACAAGGCAGGTGCTATTCCTAAAACCAAGATTGCTGATGTCGTTGACCAATGGGAGTCAAGTGACCATGAAGCTTTTCGCGACAGGAATATGAATTCCCTTTACAATGCCTTTACCGAGGTTTACAAGGGTAATCTTATCGCCTTGCCGAATCGCTCTGAGGCTCTCCATTCAGTTCTTGATTCTGAAGTTGATTTCAATATCTCAGATTTCGACAGGCAAGAGGATGTTGTCGAGGGCGAGCTAGTTGAGGCGGGGGTTGCCGATCCTAGCGATGTTATCGGAAATGTGGATGGAGAAGTTCCTAAAGAGTATTATTTCTAAAAAAGAAATTGTATTGGGTTAAATAAGCCCCTCGCCTTAACTGGCGGGGGGTTTTTTGTGTGATTGACTTCAGTTTTCATAAACCCTTGACTACCAACGACTTGCGCGGGCCTGCCCCGCCTAACCCGTTGACAATCAACGAGTTACAACTATCTGCACTAAAGTGAATCTTTTTTCTTGCGTTCCTTTCGTTTTCTGTCATTATTGTAGTTATGAAAGAAACAATAGAAGTCCTAATATCTCGCGATGGTTTAAGTAAAGCTGAGGCGACCGAGCAAGTGCTAACATTTTTCAAGTCCATGACTGCGGGAGTTCGAGAGGGAGATTCTGTCTCTCTATGGGAAAATCAGTTTGTGGAGGAGTTTGGTCTTGAGCCAGATTACTTTGAAGATTTCGCTTTTAGGCTTGCAGTCTAAACCTAATTAAACTATATTTAAAACATGATTAAGCAAACTCTACTTACGGCAGGAAATGCCAAAATTATTAAAGGCGAAAAACTTGGCTATGTAACCAAGGGAATCCATTTTGCTCCAGCAGATTTGTCGGGCTATGAAGTGTGCCAATGGCGCTCTAAAGGTTGCACGGTTGCTTGCTTGAATACGGCAGGTCGTGGTCGTATGCAAAACACCCAAGATTCTAGGATTGCCAAGACAAAATTATTCTTTGAGGCAAGATCTGAGTTTCTGTCTAAACTTGTCAAGGAAATTGCTTCTGGTATCAAGTCAGCTATAAAGAAAGAGATGGAAGCGGTCTTTCGCCCTAACCTTACTAGCGACATTGCATGGGAGGAAATTGAGCTTTTCAAAGGCACGAATCTTTTTCAGCATTTTCCAGAGACTCAATTTTACGATTACACCAAGTCATTTGGTCGTATGGCAAAATTTATCAATGGTGACCTTCCCGAGAATTATCACCTTACCTTTTCCTGCTCGGAGAATAATCAAAAACTTGTCGAGATGGTTTTACAAATGGGCGGTAATGTTGCGGTAGTCTTTCGCGATCAATTACCCAAGACATGGAAAGGTATCGAAGTCGTCAATGGTGACGAAAACGATTTGCGATTTCTTGACAAGAAAGGTGTCGTTGTCGGGCTAATTGAAAAGGGTCTTGCCAAGCAAGACGAAACTGGTTTCGTACAAGAAGGAGTGAACTCATGAGTGAATATTATGATTCAGCGGAAAATCTTATGGTGACTAAAGAAAGGGTCTGCCAAGAATTAAAAGCTCATGGTGTCGTTAATGTTCATGAATTTTTTGAAGAGTTAGGTTTTTCCTCTCACTATAAAGCCCAAGATGTTTTAGACTGGCTAGGATACTAAATCCCCTAAGTGACTGACAGTCAACGACTTAGGCGGGGCCGGCCGCCGCAACCCCTTGATACTCAACGACTTACAACTATCTTCACTTAATTGAAAGAAAAAGCTTGCGATTGTCACCTTATCTGTCATTATAGAGGAATGATAGCAACAAAAGACAGAACCTTCGACGACTTAAACTTCTTGCCTCATGGCAACCATTCTAATGCCATTCAAGCTCGACTTGATTTGGGAGACGGATTTGAGATTTCCGTTGTCACCACTACCGATGGCAAACATGGGCTTTATGGGCATGAGTCAGCAGGAACTTACGAAGTCGCAATGTTTCACAACAATTCAATGTTACCTCTTAGTGTTTCCGATGATGTTCTTGGATGGCAAGATTCAGTTGCCATTACTCGGCTAATGAGAGATGCTCAATTAAATGGAGTTGCTTGGGTCAAATTGCTCAAGGAGCTTAGAGCAGAGTGGAGAAAAGACTTAGACCTTAAATCACCACATCACCAAGGAGACGAATAAAATGGATACACAACTAAAAAACTACATTATTCTCAAGAACGGAAATCGAATGGATTTTACTCCGCGAGACCTCAACGGAGCAATCAGAATCATTCGGCAACTTGAGTCTCACATCAACCGATTAACAGAACATTCACCATATACAATAACAAAGATATAATCATGCAATCAGAATTCTCATTTATAGATAAAGCTAATGCTGTCGCGAGGTATGAGCCTCAAGCGATCAATCAAGAGGGTAACAAGCTTTGGTTCTCTTATGTAAACAATGTGGGCAGGGCAATCAGCGCTTATTATGATTACTCGACTCGCTCATTCAAATCTGTCGTAAAGGGCAGTCAGTATGGGAAGGATCAAGTTGCCATTCGCAATCTTGTGGCTCGACCTGTCATCCAAGGTTTACTTAGTGAGTGAGTTATGGGACTTGTTCATTTTCTTGCCGTGGGGAATAGCCTTCTTGGTAATATGGAAAGGATCTTCATAATTTAATAATTTGCTGTCGTTTAGCCTCTCTCTGTGTAATGCGGGGAGGGGCTTTTTTGTGACTGGTTCAAATAACAAACAAATAAGCTCTAAATATAAAGCATTTTAATAGATTTCTTGAGCAATTATCTTTAGTTTTCATAAGTCCTTGAGCACCAACGACTTAGGCGGGGCCGGCCGGCCCAAGTGCTTGGCAGTCAACGACTTACGACTATTTTCACTTTAAGTGATCTTTTTTCTTGCTCTTTCTGGGTAATGGGACTATATTATATTTTGTTCTTTAGATAATTTATTCTTTCCCTAGCTCAGTAGTCTTATATGATCACATCGGAGCGGTTGCCCTTGAAAGGCGTAAGTCACTTGCCGATGCATATAGAGGATGTAAAGCAAACTTATTTGAAAACAGGCAACTGAACATCTGAGCTAGGGGATTATGTTAGCAAGACCTAATGATTACTGCAATTTTCATGGAGGTTAGAGAGTAGGTTTGCAGACCTATGCAAACTCTAGCAGGTTCGATTCCTGCCACTGCTGACTCTCTTTTTTCAACAAAACTCTTGACCATTAACTCAAATCCGACTATATTACTATTATGATAAGCATTAAGAAAAACAATTCGTTCCCTAAGTGGATTCAAGTATTTGCCTTTGGGCAATTTATTGATGAGGTGCAGTCTAGGGCAAAGGCTCTTAGATTAGCCTCTCAACTAGCAAAAGAAAGCAAGCAAACTCATATTAATGTTTTAGGTAAAGTACAGGAGGTGCAAGATGTATACTAGTCTAAACAAAGAGGATTTTGAAGTTATTTTCGATGTTCTCAATACCTATGACCCTAATGACATTCAGGATGTCTACCCAGCTATGGGGGAAAAAGAATTTATTGATGGTGTCCAAGATGCTTGGAGGAAAGTCTTCAAGATAGTGAGACTAAACAGGAATAGCGAGACATCTTCGTCTGTTTTTCATCGAGAGGAAGTGCAAGATGTATAAGTTTGTATATGAGCATGCCGCGCGGACTTTCGCCTATCAGCAAGGCCAAAATGGTTGGGACTCTATAGTGACTGAGAGCGAAGGTTATTGGTGGGTAGAAGTTCTGTAAACCTCTGACCATCAACGACTTAGGCGGGGCCGGCCGGCCTAAACCCTTGGTAGTCAACGGTTTGCGACTATCTGCAAAAAAAACTTCATTTAATCGCATTTTTTTCTTGCGGTTTTAAGAAAACGGGTCTATATTGTATTAATGAAGATTGAAAAAGAAACTCTCACCCAAGATCAACGTATAGCCATTATGCGAGGTGTCCATCAAGACGTCATCGCTAACGGAAAGATAATCGCAAGAAATCCTTTGTTGGATAAATTTTGCGAGGAGTTAAAGGAACGTCATGCTACCGAGGATTTAGTTGTCGAGCATGGACTACTTAGCGCCAAGGCTGAAGACGTCGAAGATGAAGCTGAATTTCTGACGACTGACAAAATTGTCGATTTCGATAGTGATGAAAATGAGGTTGACATGGAGACCATAAGCCCTACTATGAGGGAAGTTTCACAATCGAAAAAAGAAAGGTAATATTATGGGAATGAGTAAAGCTTCGCACAGGTCAAGCAATCACCACAAGATAATGAAGACAGTTATTGCTTGCGATGAGATTTCACGAGTGAAGAAAGTCGGAAGTGGTTGGATGTTCTATTCTACGGATGGGGCGATTTTCAACTACCACCCGACAGCGAAAGCTCCCAGAAAGCTCACTAGTTTTCTTCGCCAGCATACCAAGTTGGGAGAGCAGTTGATCCGCAAAGTCACTTCGGTTTAGTCGTAAAGGCTTGATGGTCAACGACTTAGGTCGGGCCGGCCCGCCTAAACCCTTGACACTCAATGACTTAGGACTATTTTAAGAAAAAAGCTTTTTTCGCTTGCGTTTTAGTTAAAATGGGGTTACTTTATATTATATGAATAACTTAATGAACCTTAGTCCTCTCTTAAATTTTCAAGTCGTGGCAATTGATCGCCATACTGGTCGCCCACAGTTTGCGACAATTTCAGCTCCGTCTCAAAAGGATGCGGATGATTTCGTTTCGGACATGGCTCCAGATTGGATTATTATTCGCAAAGGAAACGAGAATGAGTAAAATTAAAGTGAGAATTCCAATGGTATTTACCAAGTCCCGCCCGATGAAGCGGCGCAACAAGGTTTTGCCTCGCAAGGTAAAGCACAAAAAGCATTTGACTTTTAACTAAAATCATACTATATTATTACTATGACAAACAACAATGAACAACTAACAGGCAATGCTTTGCTTATGTATTTAATGAGTCGATTCAATATGACTCGACAAGAGGCATTGCACAACATGAGAACTCATGGACATAACACCGAAAGCCTATAAAATTATGGAAGATACAACTTACAACGGATGGAAGAATCATGCAACTTGGAATGTTGCTCTTTGGATAGGTGGAGATCAAGGACTATATGAATTCGCCAAAGAAATGCCCTCTTATGAGGTGTTCAAAGACTCAATGAGAGAAATGTCGGGAGATAGCTCAATAGGTTATCAAACTCCTGATGGAGTTCCTTGGAATGATTCGGGTCTTGATATTCCTGCATTGGATGAGATGATTAAGGAGCTTAGCTGAAAACGAATCAAACGTTAATCAAATAGCAAACAAATATGTGTCAAATAAGGACCCAAGGGGGGGTTCCCCGAGGTCGCTGAGCATCAACAACTTACGACAATTTTCCTAAGTCCCTCACTATCAACGACTTAGGCCGGCCCGGCCGTCGTAAGTCCTTGACTGTCAACGACTTACGACATTTTAAGGGGCTACTAATTTATTGCACAATTCTCTCAGGTTTGGTTGCATTGAGTTTTTTGTGTTTAGTCGGTTAGGTCTGCCGTTAAAATGTAGATCCTGCCGTCATACTCAAATTTTCCAGTCATATCGGTCAATGTTCCATTCTCTTGATTTAAACGCACAAAATCCTCGCTCACAAAATACTCTCCGCGATTGCGAGCTTGACTAGGTTTGACATCAGCAACGATCACGTCGCCCTGAGTTGAGGTTGAAAGCATGAGTTTTTTCTTTTTGACGATTTTCATTTTTTTGTGTTTTAAAGGTTTTTGCAGTGAAAGTCGATTTCCAACTCTTCAAGCTCTTCCCAGATTTTTTCTTGCTCAAGGTGGGCATTGACGACCAACTGCTTTGCGGATTCGCTACCTGCATCGGCAAGCGGAGTTTCTCTAATGATGATTGCTAGAGCTTTATCCATTCTGATCTCGAGATCTGGGTTGCTCTGAAAGGACTGGTCTGGGTTTTGTATTGTGCTACTCATTATTTTTTCTTTCTTTTGTAATTAACTTATACATACAATATACGGCATTTCTTATGGAATAGCAAATTTTATCTATTACATAATTCCACTTTTGTTTCTGCACTATTCTCTTGGGTTTGGTTGCATTAAACACAAACGGGGTTTTGAGTTCAGGCGGTGAGATTGTGTTCATCTGGTGAGATTGTGTTGTTTCCCTAAGTCCTTGTATATCAACGACTTAGGCCGGGCCGGCCGTCGTAAGTGCCTGACAGTCAACGACTTAGGACGATTCTATGATCATCATCAATGCGATAGCCCCGAGCGGAGCGAGTGCAATTGGAGAGAGTGTAATTATTAGGTCGATCATATTTTTTGTGTTTTTTTGGTTAGATGTTTGTGGAAAAGTTTTTTGCGTCTTCGTGGGTCGAGTAGTCAACTAGATTGTTATGGGTAAACATTCTTTTCCAGTCTCTACGCCACACGGTAGTTTTTCCGTAAGCCTTATGATTTCTTGCGAATTCCTTTGCAGGCTCTAAACGCCAAAAGTATTTTCTTACCCAGTGCTTGCCCTTTGAGAATCCGACATGGTAACGAGCACACAAAAGAGTTTGTAGAATGAATTGTTTTATCATGATTTTTGTGTTTTTTGTATTTATTTCCAGTGATTAAGTTCTGCCTTGAGATCCAGAGCAAGTTTGGCATATTTGTTAGCCTCGCCAAGCCGTCGAATCATAGTGCTGGAATCGTTGCGCTTTTCGGATGACTTTGCGAGCCAAGTCCATTGTTGAGCTAGAGCCTCATTGACGGCAATGTCGGTTTTTAAATCCATTCTCATTTGTGTTTTATCGATCCTCATTTGTGTTTTACTATTTATTAAGCTTAAGGATAGCAACCAGATGAAAATTGCGGTGGTTTACTCTGGCGACTGCCGTCGCTCTCCGAAGTGTTGCATCGGCAGCGCGCGCCCAAAAGGATGCTCGCTCTGTGTGCCAGTCGGATAATTCTTTAATTCTATGGGGTTCATTTATTGTGTCGTTGATTGTCATAATTTTTTCTTTCTTTCTTAATTTAATTTATACTATACAATACCGCAGAAAACGGCATTTGTCAAACGATTCAGCAAGAAAGATTCAACTAATTTCCTGCACAATTCTCTTCGGCTGGATCGCTTCCGTAAGTGCTTCACTATCAACGACTTAGGCCGGCTAGGCCGTCGTAAGTGCTTGACTGTCAACGACTTAGGGGATTTTCGTCAAGGCACAAAAAAGCCCTCAAAAAGAGGGCTTTGTGTTTTTTTGGTGAGGTTTAACCCAAGGCAACCGCAAGAAATTTCGAGCGGTTAAACTGAGAGTTGAACTTTTCAAACTCGTTCGCTAGGTCAACGGCGATTTGCTCAATCTCCCGACTGGCGGATTCGTCAACTGCTGAGTTGAAGCGGTGAAACAATGCGTTAGCAATGGCGGTGAAGTGTTTTCTTGTCATAATGTTTTTTGTATTTTTGTGGTTATTGTGTTAAAATGTTTTAAATTGTTCCCGAAATCGAATTGGATAGGTTTCCGTTCGTTAATATTTTTTGAGATGCAACGTCTCTTAATTCATACTCAACAGACATACTTAATCCGGCTAGATCGAGTTGCCGATTGAATTCCAAAATCACGATTGGATAGAATGATAAAGGAATCCTTTTCCGTTTCCTCTAAGACTTTACGCCATTGCGATGCAGTTGGCGCGGTATCCTGCAACGGAAGCGTTAGAGTGAAGCTGATCACTTCGCCGTTTGCTCTCTTGATCTTAACATCTGCTTGTCTGAATTCTACTGTAATTGGTTTTAACATATTATAAACTTACTCTATTTTTGTTGATTTGTCAAATTATTTCACAAGTTTTTAGACTTGCGCATCGCAATGCCTTGCGAACTGGATGCCCTTGAGGCGAGCGAGTTCTCGCTCGTTCCAAGCGACATGAACGGAACGAGTTCCGATATTGCTCGCGGTGCGAGATGTGGCAAGCTTGGCTTTCCACCATGCGAGGTCGGCTTTGCATTTTGTGATTCGGATTTCGATTTCTTGTTCTGTCATAATTTTTTTCTTTCTTTCTTAACTTAACTTACTATAACATACGGCACTTTTGCCCATAATGCAAACGATTTGGGAAGTTTTTTTATGTCGTAAAGTGCTGACTGTTAGAGAGTTATGAAAACAGCCGAAAAAAAGTTTGTTTTATTTTAGTATTTTGTGATTTGTCGTAAGTGCTTGACTACCAACGACTTAGGTCGGCCGGGCCGTCGTAAGTGCTTGACTACCAACGACTTATGCAGTTTTTGTAAGTTATTGACTATCAAGGAGTTAGCTCAGTCGAAAAGACCGTTTAGAAAGTCCTCGCGGAGCGGAGCAAGGCGAGCGACAAAGGCGACTGCCTCGGCATGCTTCTCCGCTTCGATTGCAACGGCAAGAGCATTGTGCAACTCTACGATCTGTTGACGGGTTGCGTCAACCTGCAATTGGCGAGAATGACGGCGAACCTTGCACCGAGTCTTTGCCACTGTGGCTTGCCATTCGGCAAGGATTGTTTGCCGTCTTGCGATGGCTTGCTTGATCTCTTTTGAGGTTTCTGGGATGTGTACTGTATTTTTCATAATTTTTGTATTTTTTGTGTTTAAAGTGTTTTCTCCTAGGAGGTGGCTATTGCCTCCAGTTCAGAGAGTTCGATCCGAAGATCTTGCATCT
>Ga0302135_10002957_pt1 | contig 10168 bp, 9 predicted proteins | sample CBN3_surface_MG_FD_203119 | JGI IMG/M metagenome (GOLD analysis project Ga0302135, IMG submission 203119) | Marine microbial communities from Western Arctic Ocean, Canada - CBN3_32.1 | ecosystem: Environmental > Aquatic > Marine > Oceanic | place: Canada: Western Arctic Ocean | collected 2017-09-15 | reverse complement strand
CATGCCACCAAAAATCACTTGCAGGCCCAGCAATCTGAAGCCGCTGAAGATCGCCAGCGCCGCCGTCAGTAGGCCTTCTGCCACAGCCACGCTGACCCCGATGCCGATCCAGGAATCCCTCACCTTTTCCGGCCTACGCCGGTACGAACCGCGGTCCACCGTCTCGTCGTACAGATCGTCCTGCACCTGTTTCAGGCGGGAAATGGACGCCGTCTTCATATCGAACAGCAGTACCTTGTCGCCACCCTGAGACAGGCCATCGAGTAGCCGCTGTTCTTACAGCATTAGGTCGTCGGTGGTCTCGCGCAGCCGCTTCCGGCTCCGGTCGTCCTTGCTGGATCAGCCTTCCTTCTGAATCTCCTCGATCGTTAGGTAGCCCAGAACTGCGAGATCGTTCACTGTCGCCGTCACGTCGAGCGGGTGAGCTGGTCGTCGACCAGCGTGCCCATCAGGCCGGGCTGCATGTTCGCGGGCGGCCCGAAATCGATTGCCGAGTACTCGTGGGATTCGAATAGCGGCACCAGCTGCACCTCGCCGGTCGGCGCCCCGAAGGCCATCTCGGCAGCCGAGCCGACGAAGCATGCAGGTCAGCATGTTCTCTGCCTGAGCGTGCTGCTGAACGTCAGGCGCGGCAAGCGCCTGCTGGCGAGCGACGATGACTCCTTCGAGCGTCTCGCGCTCGGGAGAGGTGTAGCCCTTCACCGTCTCGATGAGATTCGTGCTCAGGTCGTAACGGCGCTTGAGCTGCACATCGATTTGCGCCTAGGCGGTCTCGACGCGGTTTCGCAGGCGAACCAGCTTGTTGTAGGTCAGGGCGAGGTAGCCGCCAACCACGAGCAGCAAGACCACGATCACGCCGAATGCGATAGCCACGGTGTGTCTTTCCTGCGGTGTTGCGCTCGAAATATGATCATTGATCTCCGACGCGAGCGACACGTCGCGTTCAGTGACGCCCCCAATTTCATGAGTTGAAAGGGTGATACGAACTCGGTTGTCGACGTTGTGAATCTCGGGGTGGTGGTTCGCCCGTTCGGCGAGCGCACCAACGCGAGTGATGAACCCGCGTGCGGCGATTAAGTTCGGGAACTCGAATTCCCGCACGATCGTTTCGCCTGCACGCCCCCAGCCCTCGAGGTCGACCAGCGCCTCGCCGATCTGGGTCTCGGCCAACTGATCCACTAGCGTCGCCTTCTCGATGCGGGATGAGGCTAGCACCTGAATCAGGCTACTTGTCGCGTTGTGCGATGGGGTCGAAACTATGAGGAGCCGCGAATCCTGGAGAGATCACCACGATGGCCAACATCCTCGAAACTTTCGAATCGCTACATCCAACGTCAAAACAGATGGCCGTTCGAGCTGCCGCCGTCTTTCCTTCCGGCGTGACGCACGACGCTCGTGCGTTCGAGCCGTTCCCGATCTACGTCGAGCGGGCGGAAGGTGGTCGCAAGTGGGACGTCGACGGCAACGAAATCGTCGACTACATCGGAGGGCACGGCGCGTTGCTGCTAGGTCACAATCGACCCGAGGTGGTTGAAGCGATACACGGCGCGCTGGCGCGCGGCACGCACTTCGGCTCGTCACACGACCTGGAGATCGCCTGGGGCGAGCAGGTGCTGAAGATGGTGCCGTGCGGGGAGCGCGTGCGGTTCACCAGCTCAGGGACGGAGGCGACGATGATGGCACTGCGCCTCGCACGCGCCTTCACCGGCCGCGAGCGGGTGGTGAAACTGGAAGATCACTTCCACGGCTGGCACGATCTCGTGGTCGGCCGGCTTGACCCGGACGACGCCCATCCGCACTCGGTTGGCGTCCCGGATGGCTTCTACGATGCGTTGACGATCGTGCCCGCTGGTGATGTGGATGAGCTGTCGGAGGCACTGTCCGGCCGAGACGTGGCGGCGGTAATCCTGGAACCGACCGGAGCTCACTGGGGGACGGCACCGTTATCGTCCGAGTACCTGAAAGAGATGCGACGTCTCACCTCTGAGTCTGGGACGCTGATGGTGATGGACGAGGTGATCACCGGCTTCCGAATGGCGCCCGGCGGCGCACAGGAGCGATACGGCATCACTCCGGACCTTTCCACTCACGCGAAGATTCTCGCCGGCGGGTTGCCCGGTGGCTGCGTTACCGGCCGCGCGGACGTGGTTAGCATGCTCGAAATGCGTGAGAGCGACCCGAACTGGAATAGCAAGCGACGGGTCAGTCACCAGGGCACCTTCAATGCGAACCCTGCTTCGTCCGCCGCCGGCCTTGCCGCGCTCAAAATTATCGAGGATGGCACGCCAAACCGGCAGGCTGACGCGACCGCGAATGCGATCGTACACGGGCTCAATGGGCTGTTCGCTGAGCTATCGGTGCCAGGGTCGGCTTGGTGCGTCTCTAGCATGTGGCACTTGAACCTTGGCTACGATGCTTCTCGTCCGAGTGACGTTGAATGGGACGCTGCCGAAGAGCCGAAGGGTGTGGTGGATGAGCTGATGCGTCCCCTCCGCTGGGCACTTTTCAATCACGGCGTCGACCTGATGGGTAATGGTGGCATGGTCTCTTCCGCCCACGGAGACTCCGAGGTGGCCGACACCGTAGCCGCGTTCCGTGGCGCTATCGGCGATCTCCGCGCCGAGGGTCTGCTGGGTTGATTAGCTCCAGCATGCTTGGTCGCCTGTGATCCCGGGCGTTCGTTTGAACTGGTGATTACTCGGCTAGGCGGCTGAGTCCTGCACTGATAGGCTGCGGCCCGTGCGGGGCTCTCCTCAGCAGTTGCGCCATGTATTGGCGCGATCCCTCAGCCATCTGGTGACGGGTTCGCTTGTTCTCACGGCGGCAGCGGTGAGTGTCGCGGCGTGGGCTGCGTTTGCCCTTGCGATGGCGCCCACTCCTGCTGCAGCCGTCACCATCTCAGCAGCGGCAATTGGTGAGCAGCGACTATTGTTCCCATCCGATATTGGGCTCACCACGGTGGGCCCAATATCGGATGGCACTATCCAGCAATCGCCAGTGGCGGCTCTCGCCGTAGCGACAGAGCCCAGTGCCGCATCAGAGCAACAGACGGGCAGTTCCGCGATCAGCTCCGCACGGCGCGATGATTTTTCGCTCTTGGATTCGACAATGGCAACGACGCTGTCGGTGGATCAACAGCGCGCAGCGTTGGTCGCCAGCGCAGCCACTCGTGGGTACGAGGCCTCGACCATCGAGGCCTCGTACCCAATCGATGCCAGTATCTTTCAGACCCCCGCGCTCCGGGCCGGCGACGTCGTTGAGGCCACCATCAGCTTCTACTATTGCGTTCAGGGCGAAACGTCCGAAATCGGGGACGGCGGTTCGTTCTGTGACGTGATGCGGGACGGCACGGTGGTCTACGACGGAGCGGCAGCTTGCGCGTGGGCCTACCTCGGACAGCGGTTCGTCGTCGTGGGTGATCCGCTGGAGCGGATCTACACCTGTGCGGATACGGGCAGCGCCGTGCACGGCCTGCATCGTGACATCTGGTTCTACACCGCGGAAGCAGGATGGGCGTGGCAACTCAATATCGGAACTAAAGGCTTGCTAGTGATTGTTGATTGAACTGTTGCATATTGTATGTATGCAACAATTCACCGGGGCTCCACTCGTTTGTGACACGAACCACTTGCACCGACCGATTTTCACGTACATAATATATTGTGCCCGAAAGCACAATATAACTTAAAGCGCTGCATGATGATTCGAATAAGAAAGACATAAAACAAATGGTCACAGAAATAGCACCGGAGTTGCAGACGCAGCGGAAGGCCGTGGGGCAGCGTATTCGAGAATGGCGGCTGCGCCGAGAGCTTTCTCAAGCGGATGTCGCTCGGAGCGCCGGGATTACGCAGGCCTCACTATCGAATTACGAAAATGGGAAGCGCGACATGCCGCTATCGACGTTGCTAGGTCTGACGAGCGCGTTGAACGTGGGTCTGGGTGAGGTGCTGGACGTGCCGGACGTAATCGTCGTGCGCGATTCCGCCTTGGGCAAGGCCGTTTGTCAGCTATTGCAACGCCCCGAGTTCTCCCTAATCGTCAGCTAGCCAGCGACCTTCCCAAGTGACGTCGAAGTAGCTTCACCGATCAGTGAGCTACTTCGACGCCACAGCCTGTTTGCGCTTCGTTGGTCCCCCGCCCGTCGCGATGCTTGCGTGTCCGTATACTGTGGGCACGCGCGTGGTATGGCGGTGAGTGCGGCGCCGTCGGCTCATGTCATGAACAACGCGCACTGTCTGCCGCAGTCGGCCACCGTCGCCGCCGGACCTCGCCATATTCCGGCGAGCCGAAAACTTGAGGAGCCAACAAATGGCGAATGAACGAGCCTCGACCCTGGGTGAACTGAAGGCGACCGGGTACGAAGTGCTCCCGATCCGGGAGGAGCTACGAAACAACCTGATCTCCAAGCTGCGCGCGGATGAAAATCTCTTCCCTGGAATTTTGGGCTACGACGAGACCGTCGTCCCCCAGCTACAGAACGCGATCCTCTCCGGGCAGGACATCATCCTGCTTGGCGAGCGTGGCCAAGCGAAGTCGCGGATCATCCGCAGCCTGACTTCGCTGCTGGACGAATGGACTCCCATTCTTGCGAACTGTGAAATCCCAGAGAATCCGTTCGAACCGAACACTCCCCAGGGCCACGCTCTGATCGAGGAGCACGGTGATGCCGCGCCGATCACGTGGATGCACCGCGACGACCGCTACGGCGAGAAGCTCGCCACACCGGACATCACGATCGCCGACCTGATCGGTGAGGTTGACCCGATCAAGATCGCGGAGGGTCGGTATCTTTCAGACGAGATGACCATCCACTACGGTTTAATCCCGCACAGCAACCGTGGCATCTTCGCGATCAATGAATTGCCGGACCTTGCCGAGCGCATCCAGGTTGGTCTGCTTAATGTCATGGAAGAACGCGACGTTCAAATTCGCGGACACAAGGTGCGCCTTTCCCTGGACATGCTGATCGTCGCGACTGCGAACCCAGAGGATTACACGAACCGCGGCCGGATCATCACGCCGCTGAAGGACCGCTACGGCTCCCAGATCCGCACTCACTACCCGCAGAGCGTGGAACACGAAATCCAGATCATGGAGCAAGAAAGCCAACACTTCGAAGCCGCCGGCTTCGAAGTAGTCGTGCCCGATTACATGAAGGAGATCGTCGCGGAGATCACCCGGCTGGCGCGTCGCTCGCCGGATGTGAGCCAGCGTTCTGGCGTCTCTGTCCGCGCCTCGGTGGCGAACTATGAGGCGATGTTGGCAAACGCACTTCGACGGGCGATCCGACTCGGCGAAGTCGACGTGGTACCGCGCATCTCGGACCTGCCATTCGTCATTCCCGCTCTGCAGGGCAAGGTTGAACTCGAGACCGTTGAAGACGGTAAGGACCAGCAGATCATCGAGCGACTGATCCTTGGCGCGGTGGTCTCGGTCTTCAACAATACCTGCGACGATGCAGCCGTTGAGCCGATCATCGAATCGTTCAAGAGCGGTATCTCCGTCGAAACGGGCGAAGCGCTCGCTGCCGAGCGCTACGAGCAGCTGATCGGCGAAGTCGATGGTCTCAAGGCGGCGGTGCAGCAACTGGTAGGCGAGGACAATCGGCCGGCTGTGCAGGCGTCAGCCGCCGAGTTCGTGCTCGAAGGGTTGCACCTCAACAAGCGGTTGAACAAAGACGCGTTGAATGGCGGACACTCCGTGTACCGAGGCTAGCGAGCGAGACGAACCTGCGAGGCGCGGGACGGAGGCCAGGATGGCCGTGCGATACCTGTATAGCGAATGGGACGGCACCCAGGAAATTCAGGGGCTTGAGGCCGCCCAAATTCTCGATGCGCTGTCAGACGATCTCATGAACTTCGGGGATCTCCAGCACGCTCTGCGCAACCTGATGCAGCGCGGTATGGAGACCCCGCAGCAGGGCCGCATGCAGGGTCTCCGAGACCTGCTCCAGCAGCTCCGGCAGCAGCGTCGTGAACGGCTGGACCGCTTCGATATGGGCGGCGTGATGAACGACATTAACCGCCAGCTGGAAGAAATCCTCGGCATGGAGCGCGGAACGTTGAAGGATCGCCTCAGCGACCACGGCCAACCGCTGGATGCACAGGACGGCGTCCCGTCCGAGGAGCGGGGCGACGGCGCCGATGGCCCCTCGGGCGAACAGCAGTCTGGCCAGCAGCCGTCCGGGCAATCAAGGGAACAGTCCCAGGATGGCGAGCCCGGAGGAGCCGAAGGAGAACTTTCCGAGAAGGAGCAGTTCCAGCAGATGCTGGAGCGGATCGCGCAGCGCAAGCAGGACTTCCTCGATCAGCTTCCAGAGGACCCCGCTGGACAGATGAAGGAGCTGCAGAACTACGAGTTCCTCAATCCAGACGCTCAGCATCGCTTCCAAGAATTGGTCGACCAGCTTCGTCAGGCGATGACCGAATCCTTCTTCAACGACGTCTCGAAGATGGTCGACCAAATGTCCGACGGGGACATGCAGCGCATGAAGGGCATGGCTCGCGAGTTGAACGACATGCTCGCGCAACGAATGCGCGATGAAGTGCCAGACTTTGACTCCTTCATGGAGAAGTACGGCGACATGTTTGGCGAGAACCCGCCGCAGTCGCTGGACGAGCTGATCGCGCAGATGCAGGCGCAGATGCAGGCGATGCAGTCAGTCATGGAATCGGTGCCTTCCGATCAGCGGCAGCAACTCCAGAGCCTGCTCTCCGACAAGCTTGGCGACGCTGAGCTCGAGGCAGAGCTGTCGGAGCTGGCCCAGAACCTGGACTTCCTCAACCCATCACGCGACCCGGGGAACGCGTACCCGTTTCGCGGCGACGAGGAGCTAGACCTGAAGGCCGCCATGGAACTCATGGGCGGAATGCAAGATATCGATGGCCTCGAGAGTGCTCTGGAGCGTGCCCAGTACACCGGCGAACTGGAAGCCGTCGATATCGATCAACTCCGTAAACTGCTCGGCGACGAAGCCGTGGAGACGTTCGATGAGCTGAAGCAGCTGCTCGAGGTGCTGGAAAACGCCGGCTACATCCGTAAGGAGGGCGACGAGTGGGAGTTGACTCCGCGCGGCACACGCATGATTGGCCAGAACGCGCTTGCCGAGATCTTTCGCTCGCTCAAGAATCAGGGCATCGGCAACCACCCTGTGCCGCAGTCTGGGCGCCATGGCGAGCGGCTCGATGAATCGAAGCCGTACGAATTTGGCGACCCGTTCCATCTGGATATGCGCCAGACGATCATGAACGCGCTTGAGCGCGAAGGGCCTCACACCCCGATCAACCTCACTCCCGACGATTTCGAGGTCTACCGTTCAGAGTTGGTGACGCAAACCGCGACTGTGCTGATGGTTGACCTCAGTTGGTCGATGGCGCTGCGCGGTTCGTTCCAGGCGGCGAAGAAGGTCGCGTTGGCGCTACAAAACCTGATCAAGGCGCAGTACCCACGGGACAGTCTCTACATCGTCGGCTTCTCCGCCTTGGCGCGAGAGCTGAAGCCGCAGGACCTGCCTTACGTGCGCTGGGACGAGTCCGTGCTGGGCACCAACATGCACCATGCGCTGATGATCGCTGAGAAATTGCTCGCAAAGCATCGAGGCGGCACACGCCAAATCCTGATGATCTCCGACGGTGAGCCGACCGCCCACCTTGAACGAGGTCGCTCCGTATTTGCCTATCCGCCCAGCCCGGTCACGATCCGGGAAACGCTCAAGGCGGTGAAGCGGGTCACCCAGCAAAACATCACGATCAACACGTTCATGTTGGATCGGAACTACTACCTGAAGGAGTTTGTGAACCAGTTGGCAAAAATCAACGGTGGCCGCGTCTTCTACACGACGCCGGATAAACTGGGCGAGTACATGCTGGTGGATTACGTTCAGCACAAGCGAAAGAAGATCGCTGGTCGCTGAGTACCATGGCGCGTCCCCACGCCGGCCTGGAGCACGAGTTTGCGTCAACTGACCCTACCGCTGGCAAGATGATCGCCGAGGTCTTCGGCTCAAGCGGAAACATGCGGTTGCTGGGACTCGAAGGCGCCGAGGGTGGAATGGTGGTCGCCCCCCCACCACCCGGCTCTACCGATCTGAATGTGGGTGACCGGCTCATGGTTTATGGCGAGCAGGCTGCGCTGGGGGGGGCGTTAGTTCCGCTTCTGACGATGGGCCGGCACCGTCCGTCGGCCTAACGTTCAGAGCGTGCGTCGGTTGGCACGGACTCCCAGGCGAAAAACTGCACCAGCATTCCGCCAGTGTGTTTCGGTGGGATGAAGGCCTCGTGCCAGCGCCCGCCATCGGTCTGCCCACTGTGCTCTGCGATCACGTCCACTCCGTGGGAATCGCAGGCCGCAATCGCCCTCCCCATGTCGCGCACCTCGAACGAGACGTGGTGAATCGCCGTGCCACGTTGGTCGATGAACCGTTGGAGGAACGAGTCCTCGCGCGCCGGCTGCATTACCTCCATGCGGAGCTGAGCCGATGGCAACTCGAGGACGCGCGAAACGAAGCTCGCTCGCGCGAATGCCAGTGGTGCCGTGTGCACTGTGCGAAACCCGAAAAGCTGTTCATACCAATCGCCGAGCTCGGTGCGGTTGTGGTGCGCGTGAGCCAGTGAATTCACCGCCGTGATCCCAATCGTGTCCGGGCGATCGTCTTCGAACGGCTCCGGTAGGTGCCACGGCGTGCCCTCGTAAAATTGGTAGAGGAACCCGAATCCTCCACCCCGCGGATGGATATAAGCCACCGATTCCGCGCCGCCCTCACATTCCTTCTCCACGGGCTGTCCGGCCGCAGAGTGCTGCTCCTGTTGACTGAGCCCCCATGGCTCGATGCCAAACCGTGCCATCGAGCGCAGCGTGTTATCCATGTCCCCCACCTGTATCGCGATGTGGTGCAGGCCCGGCCCATTGGCTCCATCGAGGAAGCGATGCAGGTATGAATCCGGCCCATCCGGAGCCAGTAATTCCCAGGTAATTCCAGAGCTTCCGGGAATTTCGAGGTCCGCGCCTAGGTAGCCGCGACTGGAGAAGCGCCCGGTGTAGCGGAAGCCAAAGAGGCGCTCCAGCAACTCCAATTGTGGTTCCAACTGGGGTACGGCCATGCTGATGTGATCGATTCGGGCGATGTCGATCATCCGCGCTCCCGTGTCGTCTTCCGCTGGGCTCCTCGACTATAGGCGGAGGCGGGTTACGGCCTAGCGTCTCGGCCCTTCCTCGGTACGATGCGGCGATGCAGGAGAATGTGAGCGCCGATCAGCGCCGAGTGGTGGTGATTCGCAACCCGGCCGCCCGCCGCCCGCCCGGGGATGCAGATCTGTTGGAGCCGTTTGCGACGTTGAAGAGAGCCGGCTGGGATGTCACGGTGCGCGACACTCGCGGCCCCGGCGATGGGGCCGTACTCGCCGCAGATGCCGCTGCTGCCGGCGCCTCCGTCGTCGTCGCCTGCGGCGGTGACGGCACCCTGAACGAGGTGCTAAGTGGCGTTGCGGAGACGGAAACTGCGCTCGCGGTGTTGCCGGCCGGGACCGCCAACGTCTGGGCACACGAGATCGGTGTCGGTAACGACGTGGGCGATGCCCTGGGACTGGTCGAGGGGGGCCGGCGCGTCCGAATCGATACGGGCATGGTGCAACTTGGCGACGAACAGCCGCGCCGCTTCCTTTTGATGTGCAGTCTCGGGCTCGATGCCGTCGTGGTGTGGGAGATGGAAGGGCGGTCGTCGCTGAAACGCCGCTTCGGGCGAGCCGCATTCGCGTGGCCCGCGATCCGCGCCCTAGTCGGAACGCGAGCGGTTCACACAACGATCACGGTCGACGGCATCGAGCGGCGCGGCCCGCTAACAATGGCGGTGGTTGGCAACACACGGCTGTACGGTGGCATCACTAAAATTACCGACGGCGCCATCCTGGACGACGGTCTGCTCGATTTGGTGACGTTCAGTGGCCAACCCGCCGCCACTGCGGAGCGGCGTGTTATCCAGCGCCTGATTCAGCTCTCCTGGGTGGCGAGCGGGTCGCTGTCTCGCCAGCGCCACGAGTCAGTTCACTATCTGCGGTCCGCCTCGTTTGAACTGCGACCGGAGGGGCCGCTGCCAGTGCAAGTTGACGGCGAATTCGTGGGACAGGCCGGACCGGAAGCCTCGTTACGGCTGTGGGCGCACCCGCGGTCG
>Ga0302135_10002954_pt1 | contig 10175 bp, 8 predicted proteins | sample CBN3_surface_MG_FD_203119 | JGI IMG/M metagenome (GOLD analysis project Ga0302135, IMG submission 203119) | Marine microbial communities from Western Arctic Ocean, Canada - CBN3_32.1 | ecosystem: Environmental > Aquatic > Marine > Oceanic | place: Canada: Western Arctic Ocean | collected 2017-09-15 | reverse complement strand
TCGTTCAGCTGCACATAGATTACGTGACCCTGCATCGATAGGAAAAGTTCGCGACAGTCTTGCGATGGAAAGTTATGGAAACAAGGCGACCTGGGAAAATGAATGGAAACTGCTTTGGAATTGGGAACTGAAAAAGTGGGAATTATTCAATTTGCTGCAGGACCCTGGAGAAACCAATGATTTGAGTATGGCCTATCCTGTACGAGTTAAAAATATGATACGAACTTTTTCTGATTTTGCTGAAGCAAATGGTGTTGTAGTTCTAGATAGCGAAGTCGGTTACGCTCGCTATGCTGATCAAATAGATAATTTCAGCTCTCGTTAGTAAACATTTAAACGCCTCTAAATAGTTTCCTAAAAATCTGCATCTAAATTATAAAATCATTCAATAAAACAGGAATTAATAGCATGTCCATGATAAGAGGACACTCGGTTTCTACCTCTCATTATATCGATGGTAAATGGATTGAAGGAGACAGTCATTTTGATGTCTTTTCCCCAATTAATGGCGAACACCTAACAGAAATCTCTTTAGGTTCTGAAGCCAACGTCAATACTGCCATCGAGTCATCCCAAGCCGCATTTCCAGCTTGGGCCAGTCTAGGCGCTGAAGGACGCCTACCATATCTCCAGCGCTTTGCCGCGGAAATAGGGAAGCGGAAAGATGCAATTAGCGAAGTTGAATCTTCTGATTCAGGGATCCTACTTTCCCGTCTAAAACATGGGATCATTCCAAGGTCAATGCTCAATATCACTTGGTTTGCAGAAGCTGCTCTTGAATTACAAGATAGAATTATTGAAACACCACAAGCTACTCATCATGTGCGTCATGACCCTGCTGGGGTTTGCGCTATAATTACCCCTTGGAATGCGCCCTTAATGTTGACCACATGGAAGCTAGGGCCAGCATTGGCCTCAGGCAACACTTGCGTGATCAAACCTCCCGAGTGGGCCCCTTTATCAAGCGCCTTGCTGCTCGAAGCAGCTGACGCCGCAGAACTCCCTCCAGGCGTTTTAAATATGGTTCAAGGGCCAGGTTCTCCGACCGGCGAATTTCTAATATCAGACCCTCGGCTCGCTCGCATTTCATTTACCGGTTCTATCCCTACAGCTCAACATATAGGAAAATTTGCTGCTCAGAACCTTGTCCCTTGTAGCCTAGAGCTAGGTGGAAAATCTCCTTTTATTGTATTAAAAGATGCCGATATTGAGCAGGCAGCAAAAACTGGCGCCCTAATGTATCGGAATGCTACGCAAGTTTGTTTGGCAGGGACTCGCTTTCTGGTACATAAAAAGATTTATAACGAATTCGTTGAAAAAATGAAATCTTATGTATCCGCTTTGTTAATTGGTAACCCGCAAGTGGAGGAAACAGAGGTAGGACCTTTAATACATCCTCGGCAATTAGAACGTGTCCAAGGATATGTTGACCGAGCAGTTGGAAAAGGAGCTAAGATCTTATGGGGTGGAAAAACACATAAGGCTGGCGACCTTTACTATGCTCCAACGATGCTTAGTAATGTAAATCAAGAAGATGAAATCGTTCAAGAGGAAGTTTTCGGACCGGTCTTAACTCTTCAGTCATTCGAGTCAGATGAACAAGTTATTGCAATGGCCAATGGGACGAAATATGGATTGGGTGGTGTTTGCTTTGGCAAACAAGCGCATGCGCAACAAGTAGCGACTCAAGTCAAAACAGGTTTTATTTGGGTAAACTCTTTTGGAATTCGAGATTTGGCTGCACCTTTTGGAGGGTGCAAAAATTCTGGCATAGGTCGTGAAGGTGGCGACTGGAGCTTTGAATTCTTCTGCGACATAAAAGATGTAATTATTCCCAAAAAGCCATTCGTTCCCAACTTTGCTCAGAAATAGGAGTCAGTAAATTTGACCTCAGGAAAAATAGTTGGCGCTGCATTGGTATCTCACCATCCAGGCCTATTTCAACCAGAAGAATTTAGAGTGACTGCCGGTAATGGCAAGGATTCTGACCTTATCGAGGGCTTTGCTCGCGTGAGAGCAAAAATAGATAGTGTCAATCCTGATATCATAGTCATACTTGATACTCATTGGTTTACTACTGGCTGCCATCTTCTTGATGCTGGCGAGTACTATTCCGGAACTTATGTTTCCGATGAGATGCCGTGGTATCTCCATGGTCAGAAGTATGCCTATAAGGGCGCACCTGAATTTGCTAAATTATGTGAGGAAGTAGCACGTGAAGATGGGGTAATTGCAAGAGCTATTGATGAGCCAACGATGACAAGACATTATGCTACGATCAACATCGTAAACGCGTTAGTAGACGATGAGAAAGTAATATCTGTAGGTTCTTGCCAAACAGCTTCTACCAAAAATTATTTGGAAATGGGTGCAGTCCTTGAGAAAGCAATCAAGAGAAGCGGACTAGATTTTGTACTTCTCGCGTCCGGCGCATTAAGTCATAAATTTAAAAATATTAACGAGACTCCAAAAAATCCTCGCATCTACCATCCAGATAACGTTTCATCGGAATACAATAGAAAAAGCGATTACCAAGCGATAGAGCATCTGTCTCGAGGAGAGCACGCTATAATAATAGAAAAGTTTGAATCTGAATATAAAAAACTACCATGGGAAGCATGGGGCTCCCATTACCTTCAGATGATTGGCGCATTGGGGGGTATTGATTGTACCGCAATAGGGACGCCCCTCTCAGAATACGAGAATGCGCATGGCACCGGGAACATTCACATTTGGTTTGAGGTCTAACAATGTCTGTACTTGATGGTCCTAGGAAAGAAAAACGTCATATCCTTGTGGAAGGTGTCACGCACTGGGTCACCGTTAATGAAGTTGGGTTACTCGTCTTAGAAGACGGAAGGAAACTAAATGAAAATAATGTAGTCCACTTGCCCCCATGTGTACCTACTAAAATTATTTGCCCACATCTAACTTACAAGTCCCGAGGAGTCGAATCGCGGAATAACCCTCAGCCTACCAAGACCCCAACCTACTTTATGAAGCCAGTCACAGCCATGAATAATCATCGTGGTGAAATCATCAAGCCCGATGACTGCAAATACCTGAACTACGAAGGTGAATTTGCTGCGATCATCGGTAAGGAGACGCGAAATGTGACTCCTGAAGAGGCTTGGGATCATATTGCTGGATTCAGTCCTGCATTGGACATGGGTTTACATGACTTTCGCGATACAGATTCAGGATCTATGTTGCGAGTGAAAGGTTGTGACGGCTTCTGCCCCGTCGGTCCAGGAATCGTATCAGGAATCGATCCTAGAGAGCAGACAATACGCACATTTAGAAATGGATTGATGGTGCAAGAAGCAAAAATTAATGAAGAATTAATTTGGGGACCGGATTATATGATTGCGGACTTATCTCGTCACATCACGCTATTTCCTGGTGACATTATTCTCACAGGAACTCCTTGTCATTCCCGGTCACTAGACGTAGGCGATATAATTGAAGTCGAGATCACCGAAATTGGAAAACTATCCGCATCGATCGTTGCCGGGCTCGCACCGCGCTGCAGTGTTGGCCATCCACCAACAGACTCTGACGAAGCAAGAAGGGTAGCGCTAGGCAACGATGAACGAGTTCCAAATCAACTTAAGGTCAATTACCGCAAAGCAAAAATTAATTAAGCGAGAGAGTAAGTCAATGAGAGTCGCAATAGTAGGTGCTGGAGCCATTGGGCTTTGGATCGCAGGTAGGCTAGCAAGAACTGGTGTTGAAGTAAGCATGCTAGCGCGAGGTGTAGCCTTGAGGCATATTAATAAAAGAGGTGTTCTTGTTAGAGATAAAAACACAGAATTATGTGAACAAATTTTAGCTAGTGATGATGCGCGAACCTTAGGGGTGCAAGACCTAGTGATATTTGCAGTAAAATCTCACGATCTACCGACAGCAACAAAAATATCAAAAGCACTAATTAACCAGAATACAATAATTTTGCCGGCAATGAATGGCGTCCCTTGGTGGTTTTTAGAAAGCGCACTAGGAGATCTGGCACAAAAAACTCTCAATTCAGTAGACCCAAATGGGGAATGTGCAAACTCACTTCCCACAAATCAGGTATTAGGGGGTGTGGTCCATGCCTCGTGTTTTGTTGATGAGCCCGGCGTTGTTCAGCATGTCATGGGTAATGGCTTTATTATTGGCGCTGCTTCAGGTTTAGCGACGGAAGGAATTAGAAACGTCGAGGGGCTTTTGAGATCCGCAGAATTTGATGTAACTGTATCGACGGACATTCGTTACGACATTTGGTACAAGTTATGGGGAAACATGACGATGAATCCATTATCTGCACTTACTGGAGCTACTTGCGATTTAATTCTCGACGATCCCGAAGCGAGAGCCTTCGCCTCGGCTGTAATGAATGAAGCATCGAAAATCGGTGACTCAATTGGATGCCCCATAGTGCAAACGGCTAATGATAGGCATGAGGTAACTCGTAAACTCGGGGCGTTCAAGACCTCAATGCTTCAAGATGCTGAGGCTGGAAAGCAATTGGAAATCAGTGCGTTACTGGAAGCTCCTCAAGAAATTGCGCGTTTAGCAGGCATTGACACCCCAGCACTAGACCACCTTTTAGGTATCATGCGCGTCTTCAACAAATCACGCATCTGTGGTTAATTACGATCATATGCTATCTATCTACGGTGTTCTATGCGGGAATGGCTAGTTAAAATTATTCTTTAGCAGATCGATAACTCTCAAGGAGAGACCTTCCTCCTGATACTAAAAGATTTACATCTGAGGTTGCTCCGATAAGCCGACAACCCGCCAATTCACAATCACTGATAAATTGTCTATCACTCGAAAAAATACCAGTCGATTTATTTAATGCAGATGCGCGTGCAATTCCATTTAATATTTTATCTTTAACATCTGGATCGGCAGGCATTCCAAGCTTACCCATGGAAGCCGCAATATCAGCTGGCCCAAAGAAGAGCGCATCAATCTCTTCCATTGAAGCAATCTCTTCCAAATTATGTAATCCCTCTAGCGATTCAATTTGAGCAATCACACTAATTTGATTATTCGCTTCGTGTAAGTATTCTTTATTACTTCCCCAGCGCGAAGCTCGCGCAAGCCCTGCTCCCACCCCTCTTATACCTCGAGGCGGATATCGAGTCGCCTGAATAATATCCTCAGCCTGCTTTGCAGAATCTACAAAAGGGATGAGCAGATTCGCGACACCTATGTCGAGATAACGTTTGATTAGCGATGCATCATGATTCGGAATACGAACTATTGGAATAGTTGCGTATGGCGCAATCGCTTGTAGTTGGGACAAAACTGAAGGCACTGAGTTTGGGCCATGCTCGGCATCAATTAATATCCAATCAAATCCGAGTGACCCGATAATTTCGCAAACTAAAGGGTTAGCTAGATTCGTCCATGCACCTATCTGGCTGCTATTATCTAAAAGTCCTAATTCAAGCTTCTTGTTCTTCAACATTTCATGCACTAATCAAATCCAATTGTCACGACACCTAACTCTCCGTAGTTCGCATAGAAAGTGTCTCCAGATCTAGCTGCTATAGGACTGGTAAAAGAGCCACTAAGAACTATGCTGCCAGCTTCTAACTGCTCTCCATAATCCGCGATCTTATTAGCTAACCAAGCAACGCCGTGACCTGGGTGGGTAAGCACTGCTGCAGCGACACCTGAATCTTCAATTATTTCGTTACGACTAAGGGTTGCAGCTATACGTGTCAAGTCTACATCTTCTGGCCGTACAGGCGTCCCGCCTAATATGATCGCAGCATTTGCTGCGTTGTCTGAAATTGTATCAAAGACTTTGCGACGTTTCCCTGACTCTGAATCTTCGATTTCAACTCGCGCATCAATTAATTCTAGAGATGGTATTATCCATTCCGTAGCAGATAAAACGTCAAAGAGAGAACAGTCAGGTCCTTTTAAAGGCGCATTCAATTGGAAAGCTAATTCCGTTTCTATTCGGGGCACAATGAAATCCTGAGCATTAACCCTGCTTCCTGACCAAAGTAGCATGCTATCTAAAAGCTGCCCATAGTCAGGCTCTGTTATACCAGCCGAACGTTGCATGGCGCGAGATGTCAGTCCTATCTTCCAGCCGATACGTCGCAACCCAGACTTGAGTTTTAAGTCAACCCAAGCTCGCTGGATCGAATAGGCGTCTACAACAGTCATATCAGGGTAACGCTTCGATATATGCTGTATCGGCTTTTTTGTTTTTTCAGCTTCTTCTAACTGATCAACAATTTTAGCTATGTCTTCTTCCGTAATTGTCATGTATATATCCCAACAATTTTCTGCTTTTTGCATCTGGTAGTAAAGTATGTTGAAAAACAAAAGTCAAAGTCATATGTAGCAGTTTTTTTAACTCCATTCAAATTTAATGCGACGTAAGGCTAGAGATTCTAGATCATTCTTAAGAAAGAGAGGTCGACACTTGAACGTAATTTCAGTCGCAACTACTATCTACCTCCAATATGATTAAACTCGTCACCGCAATTAGAAGCTAAATGCTGGCCGACTTGTAGGATAAACTCTTTGAGAATCAATTTTCGACATACAATAGCTTCACTAGGGCCTGGACTTCTCTATGCGGCAGTTGCTGTTGGTGTATCCCATTTAGTGCAAGCCACAAGGGCTGGCGCTGATTATGGGTTAAGCATGCTACTTGTAGTGATATTTGCCTGTGTCATGAAATACCCTGGCCTACGCTTTGGTGGAGAATACGCTGCAGCAACAGGAAAAAACCTTGTCACAAACTACCGTGAAAGAGGCTGGCTAATATTCACTCTTTTCTCCGTTAGCCAACTATTTAGTATGGTATTTATAATTGCTGCAGTTTCCCTTTTTACTTCTGGGTTAATGCAAGCTGCAACTGGCTTTCAGTCTAGCCCTGTTATGGGCGTTGCAGTGCTTTTAATCCTGGTTTGTGTGCTTTTGACGACTGGTCAATACAAAGCACTAGAGCGAGTCATTAAGGTTGTTGTTCTTGGCTTTACCCTTCTTACGACTTTTTGTATGTTGCTAGTTGTTGGTCGACTTGATTGGTCATTGTCTGTTTTTTCGCTACCCACTTTCGATATACCAACAATGATATTTATTGTTGCATTGATAGGTTTCATGCCTTCGCCAACTGATGCTTCCGTCCTCCAATCCTTATGGACATTAGCAAGAGCAAATGAATCGGGACAAAGAGCTTCAAAAGAAGAGTCTCGCTTTGATTTTAACGTTGGTTATCTTACAAGTTGCGTGTTGGCTATCTTCTTTCTTTTTTTGGGTACGGCCGTACTTTATGGTGGCGGTGTCGAAATGCCAAACGACAATGTCGGGTTTGCAAGAGCATTACTCGAGGTATATACATCACTAATTGGAGATTGGAGTTACTATGTAATCGCCATTACTGCTTTGTTTGTGATGCTATCCACCACTCTGACGGTAACGGATGGCATGACACGAATGGCAATCGCTATTGGGGCGGAAACAGTGGCTGATAAAAACTGGGGCAGTAATTTCAGATACAACGTAATGTTGGCGATTTTATGCTGCTCTGCTCTGCTAGTGATTCAGGCAGTACTAAGTTCCTTTACCCGCTTTATGGACATGACATCGGTAATAGTATTTTTAATAGGCCCTTTTCTTGCGCTATTGAATCATAAAGCAATATTTAGTAATGAGGTCGAAAAAGAGAAGCAGCCTGGCAAGATAATTCGGATTTGGAGCATAATTAGTATTATTAGTCTTTTTGCACTGATGGTGATTTACATATATTTTCGGCTTGTATAAAACGTGAGTCGCTCTATAAAAAAGTTTTTGCTCTTAACCCAAACTTAAGTTTGTAAGGTGTTGACCTAGCTGACTAATAGAATTTCCCCCGCTGCCTCGCATCACGCTAAAATTCAGAGTACTTTAAATAGAGTGGCTTGCTCCGCCATATTTACCTAGCTTATTTAACCTAATCTCTGCCCAATGTATTTATGTGACTCACTACATTATTAATTGAATCTTCATCTGTCAAAACTTGAGACATCGACATCATTTGCTGACCATAATTGTCCAAAGGGTCGCCTCCACGCCAACCTTGCTTGAAGTTTTTTAATTGTGTGACTAAATACCAGTCATTTTGTCCGCGAAGTGCAGGCGCACCCAGTGCCTCATTACCTTGAGCATCTTCTCCGTGACATGCAGCGCATTGTGAATAAATTTGCTCACCCACAGTGACATCACCTTCAATGCTGACCTGGGGTGGGTCATATTCCCAACTTCCCACCCACGCTACGATGTCGGCAATACCTTCATCCGTTAGCTCGATAGCCATGGATCGCATGGCTAAGCCTTCGATATCGTCTAGATGGGCCCCACGAACGCCGGTTCGAAAATTCTCTAACTGACGTCTAAGATACCAGGGCTCCATACCTGCCAACCTTGGAGCTTGTATACTGAAGTTACCTCTACCGTCAGCTCCATGGCAGGTAGTGCAATAGAAATCGTCATAAGGCTCTCTTTCTTCAGCTCCTTGCAACTGAAACGATAGTCCATATAAGAACCCGCATATAACAACGGTTAATTTGTTTTTACTCACTTTATTTTTTCCATAAAGAATCAAGTATTTCTTAATAATATTAAATATTTCTTCTATTCTAATTCGGCGCGAACGCGCTGATCAAGATCTTCCAGGGCCCAATGAGCAGAACGGATAGCACTCTCCATCCAAGCCACGTTTACTGTAATTTGATCGCCTATAAGATAATGTCGCCCATTAACTGGAGCTTGAAGCGTATCAAACATATGTCTTTCTTCTTCAGTCCAAGAGCCAAAATCTTTATTCCAACTTGCTGCGCAGCCGAGCATGTGGTTCATGCGATGCCAAGCTATGGTGACCGGCTTTTCAACGAGGCTGCGATAATCGGGATGTATTTTTCCCCCATCCTTAATATGAGCTTCAATCCGCTCTTCTTGTGACATATTTGTGTGGTACATACCTCCACGGAAGTTATAAGCCCCAAGAATAATACCTTTGTCTTGATTCATTCCGTGTGAAGGATACCAAATATCGGCACTCCGATTATTCATCCGAGTGATACCTCCATAAATGCCGTCTTTTTCCCAAAACCTCTCTTTTGCTTGAAAGGCTGCCTTATATGCATTTCCTCTTCGCACATACTTAAGAGCTCTTACATATTCACTTGGAAAATTATGGTTAAACCCGGTAATCAAATGGGTAGGAATACAACTAAAACAATAATCGGCTTTTAAGGACTGTCTGGTGCCATCTTGATCGTATGCTATTTCCACGCCATCATTACTTACATTAATAGCAGAGACCATTGCACGGTATTTTACTTTCTCCCCAACCTTACTAAGAAAACCAGCGGTTATTTTATCCATACCGCCTTTTGCTTGAAGCAAACTAGGCCCTTGCTCTCCTTCATAAGCTGTTAATATTCGACCTCCCATTTGGGTTTGTAAAAGGTCGCGAAACGCGATGATATCTTTCTGTACCCCTTGGGCGATGAATCCGCCAGTTTTGTAACCACTTCTGGAGCTACCCTTATAAAGATCACCTTCTTTCAAATCTCCGAACGAGCGGATAATACCAAGCAAATTTTCCGCTTCTTGCTCAGTAAATGGTTTATCCATTTCCTGTTCTGACATCGATTTAGCTAACATCTCCGCAAGAAAGCCACGAATATTAGCTTTATAATTATTTACGCGAACCGGCTTGCCATCAAGCAAGGCGTCATCTTGAAAATAAGCGTTATTGTTCTCTCCTATGAAAACTTCGAGCTCAACACCCAGCTCTTTGCAGTACGACAGTAAATTATGATGCAGGCTTGGGATCCGTGCGGCCCCACCGTTAAAATATAAATGAGGGTCATCGTCGAACTCGCAGTATTGTCGGTTACCTATTTCATCAATGAGATCGCCATGGCGCACTGTAAAGATTCTGCCCCCACTCCGGTGAGAAGCTTCTAAAATCGTGCACTCGTATCCTCGCTTACCCAATTCATACGCTACTGTTAAGCCAGATAGTCCGCCACCAAGAATGGCCACTCTTTTGCTTTTCGCGCCAAGGGCAAGAAGATCGAGAGATTTTGCGATACTAGCCGCAGGCAATAAGCCTAATACAGAACCTGCCTTTAGTGCCGCCGAAGCTCCCCCGGTCGACCCTAACA
>Ga0302135_10002953_pt1 | contig 10180 bp, 11 predicted proteins | sample CBN3_surface_MG_FD_203119 | JGI IMG/M metagenome (GOLD analysis project Ga0302135, IMG submission 203119) | Marine microbial communities from Western Arctic Ocean, Canada - CBN3_32.1 | ecosystem: Environmental > Aquatic > Marine > Oceanic | place: Canada: Western Arctic Ocean | collected... | reverse complement strand
ACGGATGCCGCCATAGCAATCATCGACGAGTTGATAGCCGAATCACCGAAGGATCCGTTTTTCCATGAACTCAAGGGCGAACTGCTGGTCGATGGAGGTAGGACGCAAGAAGCAATCGAACCTTTTAAGAAGGCGCTGGAAATTCTTCCCTGGGCAGCTTTGATAAAGGTCAGCCTCGCTCAAATACAATTGGCAAACAACAATATGACTGACCTAGAAATCGCACGCGACAACCTGAAAGACGCACTTCGCTACGAACCAAAATTAACCGGTGCATGGCGCTTACTGGCTACGGCGGAAGGCAGGCTCGGCAATGCCGGCGGCGCCTCTCTGGCCCTCGCCGAAGAAGCCTTACTCAAGGGCAATAAGGGCGATGCCCACTCCCATGTGAAGCGCGCAATGACCAGCCTGCCCAGCGGGTCGCCAAGCTGGTTCCGCGCGCACGACATCGAAAGCGCCTCTAAAAAAACTAATTGAACACGCCAATCTGAGTTGACGCGACTGAGCCGCGTCATTCATATTTCACCAGCTCGCCAGTCAAATCGAAAGAACCGTCGGAATGCAGTATTTGAAACATCTCTTCACAGTCGTTGCGGTTCTCGGAATTGCCATGGCGACAGCCGTTGACGGTCACGCGGATTCATCCGCCACGAAGGCCCCGGGGAAATTGGCCATCGAAAAAATCGTCCACGATTACCTGATCGCCAACCCCGAGGTTATCGAGGAAGCCATTCAGGCGCTTCAAGCCAAACGGGAAGCAGCAGAAAAGAACCGGGCGCAGGTGGCACTCAGCGAAAATAGTGACGCGCTTCGCGGGCACCCGATGACACCGGTATCGGGTAACGATACGGGAGACGTGACCGTTGTGGAATTCTTCGATTATCAATGTGGCTATTGTAAACGATCGTTGGCGTCGATGGTCGATTTGCTGAATTCGGACAAGAACGTGCGCGTGGTTTGGAAAGAGCTACCCATTCTGGGCCCGGCATCGCGCTTCGCCGCTCGCGCCGCGATGGCCGCAAAGAAGCAGGACAAGTATTTCGATTTCCATGTCGGCATGATGGGCGCGCGGGGTCGTCTCTCCGAAAGCAAGGTGATGAGCATTGCCGCCGATGTGGGTTTGAATGTCGACCGCCTGCGCGAAGATATGAAAGACGCAAAAATCGAAACCTATCTGGACGAGACACTGCAACTGGCCAATTCACTCGGTATTCGCGGCACACCCGCATTAATCATCGGCAATACGTTGGTCCGCGGTGCCATTGATGGGTCAAGCATGAAGCAAATTATTGCGAAGACACGCGCCGGTGGATAACCACTGTTTCGGGTTCGTCGAGATCATTGCCCGTCGTTGCGGTTCATAATCCAGTGTCGTAAGTATCTCGCGGAAGGACATGCGCCATGATAGACCTCTATACCGCCCAAACACCCAACGGCTACAAAGTTTCCATCGCCCTTGAGGAAATGGTACTTCAATATGCGGTCCATGCGATTGAGCTTTCCGCCGACGAGCAGAAAACCCCGGATTACCTCGCCATCAATCCGAATGGCCGTATTCCGGCCATCGTCGACAAATCGGCGGACGACTTCACAGTTTTCGAATCGGGCGCCATCTTAATCTATCTCGCCGAGAAGACCGGGCGGTATTTGCCGACGGAGACGAAGAAACGCTCCGAAGTGATCCAGTGGCTGATGTTTCAAATGGGCGGAATCGGTCCCATGCAGGGCCAAGCTAACGTCTTCTTTCGGTATTACGAAGAACAAATTCCGAGCGCCATAACTCGCTATCAAAATGAATGTCGGCGTCTATTCGAAGTACTCAACACGCGCCTACAGGACCGCGAATATATTTGCGACGACTATTCCATCGCCGACATGGCGACTTGGCCCTGGGTGCGCGGCTATAAATGGAGCGGTGTAAATATCCAAGGGCTCGATAATCTGCAAGCATGGCTGCAACGCCTGTACGACCGCCCCGCCTGTATAAAGGGCATCAACATCCCGCCGCACAAAACCGCTGACGGCACCGTCGACATGGCGCGGCAAATGCTCGTCCATTAGCAACGAACCAAGAGGAATGATCCGGCAATGACAGACCAAATTCAACTCGAGCGTGAGGGCGTGATCGCGACGGTCACCTTAAACCAACCGGAACGGTTCAATGCGATGAACGAAGGGATGTGGCGCGGCCTCGGTGATGCGATGAAGAAATGCGACAGCGATACGGATTTGCGCTGCGTCATCATTCGCGGCGCCGGTGGCAAGGCCTTCAGCGCCGGCGCGGACATCAAGGAATTCGAGACCACGCGCAAGAATAAGAAAACATCCCTCACTTATGGCAAGGTAACGACTTACGGATTTGGCTCGATCATCGCGTGCCGCCATCCAGTCGTCGCCCAAATCGACGGTCTTTGCGTTGGCGGCGGCATGGGTATCGCGTCCTGCTGCGATATTCGCGTTTGCGGTCTATCCAGCAAGTTCGGCATTCCGGTCAAAAAACTTGGCCTTGTCGAAGCACACGAAGAAGTACGTCCGCTCGTCGAGAAATTCGGCGCCAACGTGGCGCTTGAAATCCTGTTGCTCGGCGATGTCTTTCCCGTCGCAGACGCCTTGCGGATGGGCCTGATCAATCAGGTGGTTCCCGATGGAGAGGTCGCCGCGACGGCATGTGCCACTGCGAATAAAATTGCAGAAGGGGCGCCACTTTCAGCAAGATGGCACAAGAAGTTCATTTATCGACTACTCGATTCGGCACCGCTAACCGATGCTGAGATCGATGAAGGTTTCGATTGCTACGACACCGAGGATTTTCAAATCGGCCGTCAGGCCTTCGTCGAGAAGACGTCTCCGGTATTTGCCGGTCGGTAGAATTGGTATTCGAATGACCGCGAGAGCCTTTCCTCTTTTCGTCCTGGTACTATCCGCCTTCGTTTCCGCTTGTTCGGGCTCGCATACTGCCGGCTACGGACCGGTTCGGATCGAGACATATCCACTGGACGGCGCATGCCGCTTCAAGGGAGGCGGCTATTCCATGCTGGTGAAAGCGCCGGCAGATCTCGTCGTACCACTCTCCGCAGCGCCGCTCACCGTGACCTGTAGTACGGAGAGCGGGTACAAGGGCACCAAAGTTCTCAGCAGTAACTACGACCCATGGTCTTCGTCCAATACCGGCTCGTTGGGATTGCGTGATCTGGTGGACCAATCCTCTGGCAGTGGTTGGCGTTTTCCGGAGTTAATGCACGTCACGATGATCTTTACTGAGGCCGGTAAGCCCGAGGATCTTCGCGACATCAATTCTCAGGCTTCTGGTACGGAGATGTCCGCACAAGGACAAAAAATGGCGGCGCCGAAGATGGCGGCCAAGAAAGAACCGACAATGACCAAGGAAATGTCGAAACCGTCGGGCGGCCTTCCCCTGCCACCAAAGCCGAATACGGAAGACTCCAGCATGCCGGATCCACCCGCAAAGACATCTACCGCCGAGAAGATAAACTACAAGGCGGTGTCCAAGGACCAATCCTTACCGGATAAAGACACGAAGATAGCAGCCTTGCCGATGCCCGATAAAATGGCGAAAGCGGAGCCTACGAAAATGGTCTCGAAGAAGGATATCCGTGTACATCTGTCTTCGTTCAAGGTGCGCAAAAATGCAGACCGAAGCTGGAGGAGGCTAAGCCGTGCGCATGGCGATCTTCTACAAACGTATTCAGCGTCGATCGAGACTGTTAAAGTGAAGAAGAAGGGCATCTTCCACCGCGTCTATGCAGGACCATTGGCGAGCGGCAAAGCTGCCCGCAATCTTTGCAATGCACTGAAACGCAAAAAAGTCTATTGTCGCCCGGTCGCGGCGAGAGCAAATTAAACTCACGCCCGGACGCAGCCGCCAGCAATGAAAATACCCGCCGATACGGTTATCCGAGCCAAAGCCATTCTGTTCGATATAAATGGCTTCCTTGTCAATTTCACCGGTGCAATCGAGCATGTCTAGAGCCGTTGGGCGGACTGTTACGCATTACCGAATTTGTCAAAACTCTGGCACCCACCGGCGCCAATATCGAACGCTAAATCGAGATGCTGATTGCCGAAAAGAGAGAACAGATAGGCGGTATTACCGCCATTCCCGGCGCCGTCAATCTGCTCAAAAATTTACCGCAACATTCTTGGGCTGTGGTCACATCAGCCGATTGGGGCCTCGCAGCAAACCGGCTGGAGATAACCGGTATACCCGAAGCCCCGATGCTTATCGCGACCGAAGATGTCGCACACGGAAAACCGAATCCAGACGGATTTCAATTAGCAGCCCAAAACCTCGTAAGCCCACAACCGCGTCTATCCTCTTTGAAGATTCGCCGAGCGGGCTGCCTTGTACGATCGCCATTACCAACACCCTCAGGGCAACGCCACCGGAGCCACCGGAATGGACTGAGGGTTTCCGCGCCGTTCGAATCGAATATGATGGCGTTACGAAGGAACTCGTCCTCACCGTATCGAGCGAGCGCCCGTCAGCAATTTAAATTCACGATCTCGACCGGTTCGAGCTCATCCGCCGGATCGAACCCGAACACCTGGCCATAAAACGAGAGTTCACTCTCCAGGGCGCCACGGATATTCTCCGCCTGACGGAACCCGTGCCCTTCCCCTTCAAAGGGAATATAAGCAACAGGTATGCCTTTCTCGCGCAAAGCCTCGACCATCGCTTCGGCTTGATTTGGCGGGACTACCTTATCGTCCAATCCTTGAAAGAAGATCACCGGGCACGAAAGTCCGTCCGTGTGATGGATCGGTGAGCGCTCCACATAGAGAGCTTGGTCTTCCGGCCAGCGCCCAACCAATCGGTCGAGATAGCGCGATTCGAACTTGTGGGTATCACGGGCCAAAGCTTCCAAGTCACCGATACCGTAATGGCTGGCACCGGCCTTAAAGTCATCCGCAAACGTGAGCGCACAGAGTGTCGTATAGCCGCCGGCACTCCCCCCTGTAATGGTCATGCGTGCTCCGTCCACGAGGTCTTGCTCGATGAGCATGCGCGCACCCGCAATGCAATCCTCCATATCCGCGATGCCCCATTTCCCATCGAGCAATCGCCGATAATACCGCCCGAACCCGGTGCTACCGCGATAGTTCACGTCCAACACGGCAAAGCCTCGGCTAGTCCAGTACTGTATCTTCGCTTCATAGGAACAACCGGTCTGTCCGGTCGGCCCACCATGGCTTTTGACAATCAACGGCGGCAGTTCATCTTCGACGGGGCTAAAACCATCGTTCATCGGTGGATAGAAAAATCCGTGCGCCACCTCATCATCAGCGGTTTTGAAGACGACCGGTTGCGCAATGGATACGACGCCCGCATCGGTCACGGCTTCTTGCGACCGCCGAATCGTCACTACAGACCCATTTTCCAGGTTGACCTGGACCACGGCGGGGGGTGCTCGCATCGAACCGCCGATATAGCACACACACCCGTCCCCGGCATGGAGCCCACCGATATCGACGTGCGGAACCGGAATCGTTCGCATGGTGCCGTTGGACAAATCGATCTCCGCCAATTTCGAGATACCGTCAAGCAGAAAAGCGGTGACAATGCGGTCGGGCGCACTGAAACCGTAGGTTCGCATGCCAAATATCCAATGGGGAAATCCGAATTCCGCATCAATCGCATAGACGCATGCATCACACTCAGGTCCTAAGCGGTAGAGGTTCCACCATCCACTGCGGTCGGAGACATAAAAAAGGCTACCATCGGGCCCGAATTCTGGCTGCAAAACCGCCTCGTCCTCGCCGGTCACACACATGACTTCGGTCAAACACCCGGCCTCGTCGACACTCGATAACATCAATTCTGTCTCGTCCCATGGCATGTTTGGGTGGTGCCATTGCACCCACGCCATGTCTTCGCCATTGGGCGAGAGCCGTGGTGCCGCATAAAAATCAGCGCCCCGGGAGAGTACCACTACCTTGCCGTCGAAGCCGACGGCGACCAGAGCGTTCTCCGGCTCTCCCGATCCCGAGTGATCTTCCCGCACACAAATGAGCCGCTCGCGCCTTCGGTCTACTAAAAGATCGGCATAACGGTATGACCCCTCAGGGCTCAGAGGCTCCGGCTTTCCGTCTCGGACAACGGCGTAAATCCGTTGATCTATATCATTGCAAAACCACACATCCCCCGCGTCGACCAAAAACGCAGCCCCGCCATACTCGTGCACTTTCGTGCGCACGCTATATCCGGAAGCAAGAACATCTTCGACGGTCTCATCGGCGCAGCGACGCACGATTATTGAGCGTCCGCCTTCGCTCGGCCGCAGCTCGCTCCAATAGGTATCGGCGCCGTCGACCACAATCTGTCCCAATCGGACACTGCCTTTGACGATCTCTTCAGCAGTGATCGGGGATCGCCAAGAGCCGTATGGAGCGGTAACGGGTTCCTGCATCATTCTTCCTTTCCGAGATTCACAAATACGGTATTGCACGAGTATGGCATTGCATCTGCACTGTCTACTGGGGTAAAGCGGTGACCCTGTTTGAAACTAGCCCATTGGAATTTGGCGTGTCCGAATCATCCACTATACTGGTTCTCAATGGACCAAACCTCAACATGCTTGGCGTCCGCCAACCGGAAATCTATGGCCACGAAATACTGGCTGACATCGAGACGGCTTGCCGCACACGTGGTAGCGAACTCGGTCTCGAGATTGATTTTCGCCAATCCAATGTCGAAGGCGAGCTCGTCACCTGGATCCAAGAGGCGCGGGAGCGCGTCGGTGGTATCGTGATCAACGCCGCCGCTTATACCCACACTTCGATCGCACTATTGGATGCATTAAACCTTATAGAGGCTCCGATTATCGAAGTTCATCTTTCCAATATTTACGCACGCGACGCCTTCCGGCATCATTCCTATGTATCGCCGGTGGCAACCGGTGTGATTTGTGGTCTTGGTAGCATCGGCTATCTGCTGGCATTGGACGCCATCGATAAAATACGCGCAAAGAACGGTAACCGATCGGAATGACCAAATTGAAAGTCGATAGCGATCTCATCCGCGAATTGGCCGCGATCCTCGAGGAGACCGGCCTCACCGAAATTGAAATCAACGATAACGACCAGGGTGTGCGCATCGCCAAGGGTAACGGTGTTACCCAAGTCGCCGCGACTGCGCCTGTTACCACCGCTGAAACCGCGGCGGGGCCCGTCCCCGATTCGGTGACCTCGCCGATGGTGGGCACGGTTTACCTCGCGAGGCAACCAGGTGAACCGCCCTTCGTAAATCCGGGCGATACGGTCAAACAAGGCGACACTCTGCTGATCATCGAGGCCATGAAGGTCATGAATACGATCCAAGCACCGCGATCCGGCACGGTAAAAGCGGTCATGGTCGACGATGCCCAACCGGTCGAATTCGGTGATCCGCTGGTCGTCTTGGTGTAGCGTCCCTTTGTTCGAAAAAGTCCTCATCGCCAACAGAGGCGAAATCGCGCTGCGCATTCACCGCGCCTGCCGGGAAATGGGCATCCATACGGTGGCTGTGCATTCGACCGCCGATGCGGACGCCATGCATGTGCGCCTTGCAGACGAAACGGTTTGCATCGGACCACCGGCCTCTAAGGACAGCTACCTCAACATGGCGGCTATCCTTTCGGCAGCGACTATCACCGATGCCGACGCGATCCATCCGGGTGTCGGATTTCTATCAGAGAACGCGGAATTCGCCGAGATGGTCGAAGAGCATGGCTTCGCTTTTGTGGGCCCTTCACCTGATCATATCCGTTCTATGGGCGATAAGATTGAGGCCAAATGCCTCGCCATCAAGCTCGGTATACCGGTAGTACCGGGCTCCGACGGCGCCATCGAATCGGATAAAGAGGCGGCGCGGGTCGGGGCCGCTATCGGCTATCCAGTACTAGTCAAGGCGTCCGCCGGTGGCGGCGGTAAGGGGATGAAAGTTGCTGAATCACCGGGCGAGTTACAAGAAACGCTCAATATTTGCCGCCGGGAAGCCAAGGTGAATTTCGGCAATGATGTGCTCTACATGGAAAAATGCCTACAGCACCCAAGGCATATTGAGGTCCAGGTCATGGGCGACGGCCACGGCAAAGTTCTGCATTTCGGCGAACGTGATTGTTCCCTTCAACGGCGCCACCAAAAAGTGTTGGAGGAAGCGCCCTCCCCGGCCCTCGATCAAACCGCCCGCGACGCTATTACCGCGACAGTCACCAAAGCGCTCGCCTCGATCAACTACCGCAGCGCCGGAACCATCGAATTCCTCTACGAAGACGGCGAGTTCTACTTCATTGAGATGAACACGCGCCTACAGGTCGAGCATCCGATCAGTGAAATGATTTACGGCGTTGATCTGGTGCGCGAACAGTTAAAGATAGCTATGGGGACGCCTTTGATCTTAACCCAAGATCAAATCATGCAGACGGGGCATTCGATTGAATGCCGCATTAACGCGGAAAACCCCAAAAACTTTATTCCCAGTCCCGGAAAAATTACCGAATATCATGCCCCGGGCGGCCTCGGTGTCCGCGTCGACTCGGCGCTCTATTCCGGCTACACGGTGCCGCCACATTACGATAGCCTGATCTCGAAGTTGGTCGTTCACGGTGCAAATCGGAACGAATGTTTGCTCCGCCTGCGCCGCTGTTTGGAAGAATATGTCATCAGTGGCATTGAAACCACGATCCCATTGCATCAAAAATTGATCTCGGAACCGCGCTTTCTCAACGGCGATTACGATATCCATTGGTTGGAGAAATGGATGGCTGACGGTTCCGGCGAAGACGACACATAGCAAGCGAGCGGACCAAACCCTATGGAGATGCCCAACCTCACCCCGGATATGTTGCTTCGCGCCTATAGTATCGGCGTGTTTCCAATGGCGGAGGACCGTGACGATCCGGAGCTAGTTTGGGTCGACCCGTGTATGCGCGGCATCATCCCAATGCAAAAATTCCATGTTCCGAAGCGGTTGCGACGGACGATACGCAGCGGGCAGTTTGACGTCACCTTCAATCGGAACTTTTCCGGCGTAATCGAAGGCTGTGCCGAGGCCACGGACGGCCGCCCCCGGACCTGGATCAACGCCCGCATCGTCGATCTTTACACATCGCTCCACTTCAAAGACCACGGCCACAGCGTCGAATGTTGGCGCGACGGCAACTTGGTAGGCGGGCTATATGGCATTTCCCTTAAGGGCGTGTTTTTCGGCGAGAGCATGTTCAGCCGCGAGACGGACGCCAGTAAGATCGCGCTTGTACATCTAGCGGCACGTCTGAGCGTTGGCGGTTTCGCCTTTATCGATACGCAATTCATAACCAAACACCTCAGTCGTTTCGGTGCCATTGAAGTACCGCGCAGTGAATACCGCAGGTTGTTAGCGGCAGCGCTCAAAATCGAAGCGACCTTCGGTATGGAATATACGCGCCACGGCCTCGAAGCCATTCTGGCGCAATAGCGCAAGCGGGCCCTCGCCTCTACTGTTGTTTGTCTTCGTCCCCGACCAGAACCTCACATTCCAGTACCCAAACGTCGTAGACGGGGTGTTCTAGGGCATTCAACGCCGGGCTCGAGGCGAACATCCATCCGTGGAATAGATCCACTGGAGCACTGCCCGGACGCAGATCAGTAATGTCGAGATAGACTGTCGATTCTGGCGGTTCTTCTGGCGGCGTGCGGTCACAGGCGCGCGGCACGATTTTCAGAGAGCCGAATCGCACAGTGTCCCCTATCGCCGCATCGAATGTCGATACCCGCGCGGTGACTTTATCGAGGCCCTGTAGAACCACGGCCTTCCCCTCGATCGCAGCAGCTTCCGCCACATGCAGACATAGCAACAACGTCGCGCAGCAACCAGCCACTCGGGTCAATTTCTGAATGAAGAAGCTAGGAATGGGCCGACCTCTATTGCGCCGGCGATTCGTCTGTCACTAGGAAGATCACCTTACCAAGGAGTTCTTCCATGGATATCACATCTTTCGTCCGTTTGATCTCGGCACCGCCAACAATATTCTCTTTGGCACCGCCTGGTACAAGCTTGATGTATTTATTGCCCAGTAGGCCTGAGCTCGTGACGCTCGCCAGCGTGTCGGACGGCAATTCCACCTCCGACAAGATCGCCAGCTTCACGACCGCTCTAAAATCTTTCGGATCGATGACTTGCTCGATGACGTTGCCTACTTTC
>Ga0302135_10002948_pt1 | contig 10184 bp, 9 predicted proteins | sample CBN3_surface_MG_FD_203119 | JGI IMG/M metagenome (GOLD analysis project Ga0302135, IMG submission 203119) | Marine microbial communities from Western Arctic Ocean, Canada - CBN3_32.1 | ecosystem: Environmental > Aquatic > Marine > Oceanic | place: Canada: Western Arctic Ocean | collected 2017-09-15 | reverse complement strand
TTGGGCATTCGCATGGAGCGCCACTGCGAAAACGCGGTGCGGATCGCCGACCACCTCGAGGGGCATGCCAGCGTGGCCAGGGTTTACTATCCCGGACTGCCCTCGCATCCGCAGCATGCGCTCGCCAGAAAGCAAATGTCGGGATTTGGCGGCATGGTCACGGCGATTCTCGAGGGTGGCGAGGCCGAAGCGCGGCGCTTCCTGAAGCGCTGTGAAATATTCAGCCTGGCCGAAAGCCTGGGCGGTGTTGAGAGCCTGATCGAGCACCCGGCCATCATGACCCATGCCTCGGTCGCACCCGAAATCCGCGCTGAATTGGGTATCAGCGATGCGTTAATTCGTCTGTCGGTCGGCGTTGAGGATATCAACGACCCGATCGCCGACATCGATAATGCGTTGGCATAGCGAACCGCATGTTCACTCCGCTAAAAGACGAGAACTCGCTCAAGATCATTCCCTACCAGTTCGTCACGGTGTCGCTCATAGCGGTGTTCGCACTGATTTTTCTCTGGCCGCTCACGCTTAGCGACGAAGAATCCAGACGATTGCTACTCAGCTATGCGATCAACCCAGCGGCCGTCTTCGGCAATGCGAATTTGCCGGACTTCGCAACAATACCGGCCGAGCTAACAATACTGACGTCACTGTTCCTGCACATCGGTTGGCTCCATATCCTCTCAAATCTGCTTTACCTGTGGGTGTTTGGCGACAACGTCGAGAACTCGATGGGTCACGTAATGTATCTCGGATCTTTTCTCGTTTGCGGAATCGCCGGTGGCATCCTGCACGCTGCGATAAATTCCGATTACATCATTCCAACGGTCGGTGCGAGCGGTGCGGTTTCCGGCGTGCTCGGCGCCTATTTGATGCTCCATCCGCGCGTTCGGGTGCTCGCGTTGGTCTTCCACTTTTACCCGGTCCATCTGCCCGCTTATATCGTTCTCTGCGGTTGGATTGTGCTGCAAGTGATCATGGCCGCTTTCGATGCCACGCCAGGCGGGGTTGCGTGGTGGGCCCATATCGGCGGTTTCGCAACCGGCGCGATCTTGATTACGTTTCTCAAATATCCTCATATCCGTCTATTCGACCGCCCGACCGTGCCACCGGCGCCGTAGTCGGACACTTCCCCGCTTCCTCACCATCGCAATCGGCCATGTCAATCGATCAACGCCATTTTGAAGGGCTATTAAGCGCGGTCGCAGACATAGCGATCGAAGCCGGGGCGGCGATTATGACGATCTACGAAACTGAGTTCGCGGTCGCGGCGAAAGCGGATCATAGCCCGGTGACGGAGGCCGACGAATTGGCCGAGCGCATAATCATTTCCAGGTTGGAAAATCTTACGCCGGATACCACCATCGTCGCCGAGGAAAAAATGGCGAGTGGCGACGCACCGGACATCGCTACAGGGGAGTTCTGGCTGGTTGACCCGCTCGATGGCACCCGCGAGTTTGTCAGCCGCAACGGCGAGTTCACGGTCAATATCGCGCTGATCAGCGGCGGCTCTCCAATCCTGGGCGTGGTCTATATCCCGGTGAGCCAGCGCCTCTATGCGGGCGCAATTTCGCTCGGCGCGACCCTTGCCGAGAATGGCGCGCCAGCGGGCGCGATCCGGGTCCGCCAGGCGCCCGACCATGGGCTGCTTGTCGTCGCCAGCCGCTCACATCTCAACGACGAAACCCAAGCGTTTATCGCCGATCTCGATGTTGACGGCTTCAAACATGCTGGCAGCTCGCTCAAGTTCTGCCTCGTCGCCCAGGGTGAAGCCGACATCTATCCGCGACTGGGGCGAACCATGGAATGGGATACCGGCGCCGGGCACGCGGTTTTGGCGGCGGCCGGCGGCAGCGTCTCCACGCTCGACGGTGCCCCTCTCAGTTATGGCAAGCCCGGTTTCGAGAACCCCCACTTCGTCGCGCGCGGTCTCGCGAGTTAGTTGATCTCACCGGCGATCGCTGTTTATCCGTTGATAGCGATCACGGTACGACCACGAACATTCCCTTTGAGGATCTCTGCCGCAAGTTTCGGCACGTCGTCGAACGTTGCCTCTTCGGTCATGGCTTCGAGCTTGGCGATATCGAGGTCGCGGGCGAGGCGCAGCCAGGCAGCGCGGCGTTGCGCCGCGGTCAGAATGACGGAGTTGATTCCGATCAGGCTCACGCCGCGCAGAATAAACGGCATCACCGTGGTCGGCAGTAGAAAGCCACCGGCGAGGCCGCAGGCGGCGATGGCGCCGTGAGACTTGGTTTGGGTGAGAATGGTCGCCAGGGTGTTGCCGCCGACCGAATCGATACCGCCGGCCCAGCGCTCGGCGTCAAGCGGCTTGGGCGACTCGTTGTCGAGGTCGGCCCGGGCGACGATGGCTTGCGCTCCCAGGTCTGATAAATAGCTGTGCAAGGCCTCGCGGCCCGTCGATGCCACAACCTGGTAGCCGAGCTTGGCCAACAGCGCGATGGAAACGCTGCCAACGCCACCGCCGGCGCCGCTGACGATGATCTCGCCGTCCGCCGAACCGACATGGGCATCTTCCAAGGCCATGACCGAAAGCATGGCGGTAAATCCGGCGGTGCCGATGGCCATGGCCTGTTTGAGATCGAACGCTGGCGGTAACGGCACGACAATGTCGGCCGGTAGGCTCGCTTTTTCGGAATAACCGCCCCAGATGGTTTCGCTCATCCAACCGCCACAGGCAACCACCTTATCGCCGGGACTAAAATCGGGCGACGACGATTCCGTCACGGTGCCGGACAGGTCGATCCCGGCAACCATCGGATACGAGCGGGCAATTTTGCCCTTCCCGGTGACCGCGAGGCCGTCTTTGTAATTAAGCGTGGAGTACGCGACGTCGATTTTGACCTCACCGTCGGGCAGGTCGTCACTGTCGAGATCCTGGAACGATGACGATACCTTCCTGTCGGCATCCTGATTGATAACGATGGCTCTGAATTTACTACCCATGCCGTTCTCCTAAAATTAGTTCCACTGGACCGTCAGGGATCCACTCTTGCAGGACCAGTTCGAGCGTAACAAAAACCGGATTCTCACCGCGGGCAAATTCGCCAGCGTGGGGACGGCCGTCGCCGTCGGAAACCAGGCCAAACAAGCGCGCGCGGAGCTGCCCATCGACATCGGGTCCCACATGACCCGACGCCAGCGCTATTTCAAGGCCCGCACCCTCGACGAGCTTTTTCGATGTCCCGGCTAATAGCACCGCATCGGTCAGGCTGCCAATGGCGCTGCGTACTTCGGCTCGAACAATGCCCAACTCGGTGCAGATCTGTTCGATTCCCTCCACCAGATCGACGTTGGGCCTGATTCGCGCGGTAATCACCCGGCCAAATCGCCCTTCCTCGACGACGGTTTTATCAGCGCCCGTCATGGCGTGCGCGCGGGATGCATGAGATGAAAGTTCGTCTCCTCATCGAAGCGTGATTCGAAACCTGCCGCGCCGGTTGGCGTCACCCAGACGGGAAAGCCGGGCTCCGCGACCGGACAGGATCGGGGCAGGAGGTGGCCGCTCCGCAGATCGCCGTCGCCGCCGGTGAACATTGCGTGGCAGTGGATCCGGGAACGGGCGCGCTCATCGACCCCGAGAATTGCGCCGCCGCTGATAATCAGCACCGGGCCTGCGAGATCATTTGCCGGCGAGTGTGTTGCGATGCGAAACCCGGTCGGATCGGGGATGCCGGTAACGAAGCGGCAGCGCGACAAGACGCCGCCCGCCAAGCGAATACCGGCGCTACGTATCCCAAGCGCGGCGAGGGTAACGCTCAAGCCGTCCAGGAGGTCGATACCGACCGGCAGCGACACACGATACTCCGCACCGACCGGCGAATGTTCGACGAGGACTCGCGGCTCGAGCGCCGGTCCCGGATGTTGCATCAGCCTCAAAGCGTTTCGCCTTCGGCCAAATCACCGCGCTCGTAGAGCTGGGTTCTGACGAGGCGCTTGGGAACTTTGCCGTAGGCAGATTTCGGAATCTCGTCCCAGAAGAAAAACATCCGCGGATGCTTGTAGCGCGCCACCTTGCCGTCAAGAAACGCAGCCAGCTCTTCGGCCGAGGCATGCGTACCGGGTTCCGCAACAATGACTGCGACGCCGGATTCACCCCATTTTGGATCCGGCACACCGACGATGGCGACCTCTGAAACGGCGGGGTGGGTGAGCAGAGCTTCCTCGGTTTCACGCGGATAAACATTGGTGCCGCCGGAGATGTACATGTCCGATGCGCGCCCGGTCAGGTAGACGAAACCCTCGGTATCGACTTTGCCGAGATCGCCGGTGTGGAACCAACCATCTTTGAACGACTTGGTATTGGCCTCCGCGTTTTCGTAGTAGCCCGTTAGAACCGCTGGTCCGCGCACGCAAATCTCGCCCTGCTCGTCGGCGTCGAGAACACCCCCGTCCTCGCCACGTATGGCAACCTCCATGCCCGTGCGCGCGATCCCGCAGGTGCCGGACCGCGCCATCGGATCGCTATCGTCGGCAGTGTGCATATAGGTCGGCAGATAAGTGATGGTTCCTGGGATTTCGCCCATGCCGTAATACTGCACCAGCACCGGCCCCAACTTCGCGAGGGCGCGCTTCTGATCCTCGCGATACATGGGCGCGCCCGCGTAGACGACGTGGCGCAGCGACGAATGGTCGTAGTGATCGACCGCGGGATGTTCGACCATCATTTTTACGATCGTGGGCACCGTGAACATATTGCTGATCCGGTGTTCTTCGACCAATCGCCAAACCTCTTCGGCATCGAATTTAGCGGAGCTCAACAACACGGTTTTCGCGCCGCGAGCAACATTGGGCGGCACATGCGCGCCAGCGCCATGCGACAGCGGCGCGACGACGAGCGAGGCGTCATTAACCGTAAGTCCCGGCATCAAATCGGCCAGCATATTGTTTGCCACGAAACTCATCATGCCGTGGCTGAGCATCGCGCCCTTCGATCGCCCGGTGGTGCCGGAGGTGTAGAACAACCAGGCGAGGTCGTTGTAGGCGACGCTCTCCTCCCGGCGAGGCGCGCCGTGGTTGGCCGCGAGGAGAGCGTCGTAGCCCATTTCATTTGCGCGCGGGTCGGCGAAGGAAATTATGTGTTCCGGCGGCGATGAATTTTGCTTGGCGGCATCGACATGTTCTTGAAAGCCGGGTCCGTAGACGACGGCCCGAGCGCCGCTATTTTCGGAGATATAGGCGATCTCCGGCGGCGTCAGACGGAAATTGCACGGGACCAAGACGAGACCCGCCTTGAAGGTGGCCCACATCATCTCAAACATCTGCGGACAGTTGGCCGACAGCAATAACAGGCGATCGCCCTTACTAAGCGGGACGTCACGTAATGCTTGAACCGCAGCATTGACGCGATCGTCAAGCTCGCGCCAGGTCCAGCTCTGAGTGCCTTGAACCAGCGCCTCGCGCGCGGGATAGAGCCTGGCCGTATCCGACAGCAGGCGGCCCAAATTCATCGCCGGTTGCACAGTCCCCCCCCTCCACTCTTTAGTTGAGCTCGCCCAAATTCGGCCGGCCGGCGACGGGCGGCGAAACCGGTTTGGTGGGGTTAGCGGAGCGGCTCAAGGATGCTGGCAAAGTTCGCCACTGCCATCCCGCCCATGTTGAAAACGCCCGCAAGCTTCGCGCCTGCGATCTGCAATTCGCCGGCTTCGCCGGTGAGTTGCTTGGACGCCATAACGTGCATGGAAACCCCCGTCGCACCAATCGGATGGCCTTTTGATTTGAGCCCGCCGGAAACATTGATCGGCAGTTTGCCGTCGCGCTCGGTCCACCCCTCCTCGATCGCGCGCGCCCCTTCGCCTTCCGGCACGAGCCCCATCGCCTCATATTCGAGCATCTCCGCGATCGTGAAACAGTCGTGGGTTTCGACCACGTCAAGATCGTCAAGCGATAGCTTTGCTTCGTTAAAGGCCGCGCTCCAAGCCCGCCGCGGGCCCTCCATTTTGAGGATATCGCGTCCTTTCATCGGCAACATGTCTTGCACATGCTGACGGGCGCGGAAGATTACCGCCTTTTTCATCGTCAACGCCGTTTCAACATCGGCCAGGACTACCGCCGCCGCGCCGTCTGTGACCAAAGAGCAATCGGTGCGTTTGAGTTGCCCCTCGACGATCGGATTTTTTTCCGATACGTGGCGGCAAAATTCAAACCCGAGATCCTTCTGCATATGGGCGAGCGGGTTTTTGGCGCCATTGCGATGGTTCTTCGCCGCGATCATCGCCAGGGCATCGGATTTATCCCCGTAGCGCTGAAAATACTGCTGCATCATCAGCGCGAACATGCCCGGGAAACTGATGCCCGCCTCGTCGCGCTGGTAGGCGCATTTGGCCAGCGCGCCGGTGACTTGGGGCGTATCGGCGGCAGTCATTTTCTCCACGCCGACGGCCAACACGATGCGCGCCCGCTTGGCGGCGATCGCGTCGAGGCCCCGGTAGATCGCGGCCGACCCCGTGGCGCACGCGTTTTCGACCCGCGTCGCGGGGGTAAAACGCATGCGCTCGTCGATCTGCTTGACGAGCGAGGCGGAAAACTCCTGCGGATCCATCCCGCCGTTATAGGTGCCGAGGAATATTTCATCGACGTCTGGGGCGTCCACGCCGGCGTCGGCCAGCGCCTCGGTGGCGGCCGACTTTATCAGCGACTCCAGATCCATTTCATCGAGCTTGCCGAAGCGGGTGTGTCCCCAACCGATGATGCACGCGGTCATGGCGGCGTCCTCCAAATTTCTATTGAGGGCAGAATAGCAAAGGCGCGTGCCTTGGCGAACTTCCGTCCGTGTCGCAGTGAAACCGCTCTATCAAACTATCGTGAAACGATATCTGACTAGAGGCTTAGCGCCTCTTGTTTGATTAGAGGCTTAGCGCCTCTTGAAAGTGCATACGCGCACCGGCCGGCCCGCCGAGCAATTCGCCCTGCATCATGACGAGTTGGCCGCGAATCACCGTCGCCACGGGCCAACCGGTCACTTTCTTATCGGTAAACGGCGACCAACCGCATTTGCTAAGCAGCCAATCGGCGGTGATCGTGCGTTCGGCATTGAGATCAACGATCGTGAAATCGCCGTCATAACCGACCGCAACCTGGCCTTTGCGCGCGATGCCGAAGATGCGCGCAGGATTGGTCGACAGCAGACCAACCATACGCTCCAGCGTCAGATGCCCGGCATTGACGTGGTTCAACATGATCGGAACCAGCGTCTGCACCCCCGGCATACCAGAGGGACTATCGGGATAGCTTTGGGACTTCTCCGCCAGCGTATGCGGGGCGTGATCTGATCCGATGACGTCGACGATGCCGTCGCGGATACCGCGCCATAGCCGATCGCGATGGGCGCCGTCGCGGATCGGCGGATTCATTTGCGCCAAGGTGCCAAGGTCGTTGTAGCAATCGGGCGCGGCCAAGGTCAGGTGCTGGGGGGTGACCTCAACCGTGACGATGTCTTTGTGACCGGCTAGGAAATCCATCTCTTGGGAGGTGGTGACATGCAGTATGTGCAGCCGCCGACTGGCCAAGCGCGCCAGGCCGATGATCCGGCTGGTGGCGCGGAAGGCGGTTTGCTCGTCGCGCCATACCGGATGTTGAGAGACGTCACCACCGCTGGATTCGGCGATTAAGCGCCGGTCTTGAAGCCGCGTCTGATCCTCGCAATGAACCGCGACCCGCCGGCGCCCGCCATGCAAGAGCCGCAATAAGGCATCCTCATCGTCGACCAGCAAATCGCCGGTGGAAGAGCCCATGAACAGCTTGACGCCGCAGCAGGCCGGGAGCAGCTCCAGACCGGCGAGGTCTTCGCCGTTGCCCGCTGTCGCGCCAACGTAGAGACCGTAATCGCACCAGGTGCGCCCACGAATACCGCGGAATTTTTCGGTGTAGGAATCGACATCGGTAATCGAGGGTTTGTTGTTAGGCATATCGAATACGCCCGTCACGCCACCGGCGACGGCGGCTTTGGTCCCGGATTCAAAATCTTCTTTGTGTTCCGAGCCGGGCTCGCGAAAATGGACCTGCGTATCGATGATGCCAGGTAGGACGTACAGGCCTTTGGCCTCAATCGTGGTTTCGGCACTGCCGTTGGCAAGATTGCCGATCGCGCCAATACGGCCGTCCAAGACAGCGATATCGGTTTGCTCGGTGCCGTTGGGGGTGACGACCGTTCCGCCACGTATCATCAAATCAAAATTCGCCATGCTCAGCCGATTATTGTTGGGTTAGATGGGTGTCGCCAATGTTTCAAACACATCGCCGCTGGGCGACACACCGGCAATGTTGGCGCGATACCACAGCGCGTAGAAGAGTAGAATCCAAGCTGCCAGCGCCGCCCGCTTCCCGCGCTCGCGAAACAGCGCTTCGACCCGATGCGGTTCACAGATCTCGTCAATCGCCGGTTGCTTGGCAACGAGGGAGCCCAGCAAACGGTCCTTGCTCTCCATCCACAGGCCCACGGGGACGGTGAATCCTCGCTTACGCGAAAACGGCTGCGCTTCCGGCAGCCGCGCTTCGAGCCACTTGCGGAGCAGATACTTGCCGACCCCGTCGCGAACCTTAAGCGCATCGGGCAACCGAAACGCAACGTCGGCAACAGCGCGGTCGAGGAAAGGCGTGCGCCCCTCCATGCCATGGGCCATGAGGCAGCGGTCGAGCTTGATCAACAGGTCATTGGGTAGCCAATCGGCACCGTCGACCAACTGCCCGACCTGCAAGCGAGTTCGGCCTTCGCTGGCTGCCGTCGCTTCGGCTTGAACGATGCCATCACGCCAACCGGTAATGTCCGATCGCAGCACCTTGCGCCCATCGAGTATGCCGCGCGCCCGCATAACCCGGCCGCCGCGCCACCAGGGCCGCAGCAATGAGCGATAGCGGCCGTAGCCAGCGAACATCTCGTCACCGCCTTCACCGGTGAGCACGACCTTTAAGTCCTTGGCTGCCTCGCGGGCCAGCTTATAGGTGGGAACAATCGCGTAGTCGGCTGTGGGATCGTCGACCACGGCGGCAATCTCGGGCAGCAATTCCCAGAAATCGTTTTCGCTAACCTCGGTCTCCACATGGTCCGCGCCCACTTTGGCGGCGACCGCTTTCGCGTGTGCGCGTTCATCGATCTCCACGCCCGCAAAGCCGGCGGTATAGGCTTGCACGGGTCGCTCATTGAGTTCCGCCATCAAAACAAGCAGGGCTGAACTATCGATGCCCCCGGAAAGAAACATGCCATAGGGGACATCGGACCGCTGGTGGATTTCGACACTGTCGCGAAGCGCGACGTCGAGACGTCGCAACGCCTCGTCTTCGCTCCAATCCGCCGGGCCGCCCGGGGGCACTGCTTCGATCCGTCGGCGATCGACGATTCTACCGTTACTTATCACCAGCGTTTCACCCGGCAGGACTCGCTTGATATTCGGAAAAATCGTCTCGCTACCGGTCGTGAACTGAAGTTGCAGGAGCTCGTTCCGAGGTCGATCCGCAATGCCGCGCTCGGCCAAACCGGCCGCCAGCAGGGCTTGTGGTTCCGAGGCGAAGGCAACGCCGTCTTCACGTTGGACGTAGTAGAGAGGCTTGATGCCAAACGGATCACGAGCGAGCAGCAGACGCCCCTGCGCCGGGTCATGCATCGCGATCGCATACATACCGCGCAACGCCGCAGCAAAGTCGATGTCGTCGCGCCCGTAGTAGTGGAGCGCCGGCTCGCAATCGGATTCCGTTGTGAACTTTGCGCCATTGAGAGCGGCGCGGAGCTCAACGTAGTTGTAGATCTCGGCATTGGCGATAATCGTCGGACCGCTGGCTTGGGAAATCGGCTGATCGCCGGTTTCAAGATCGATGATCGCCAATCGGCGATGCGCCATCGCGACATTGTCGCGCAGGTACGAGCCCGACCCATCCGGGCCGCGATGGCCGAGCGCCGCGGCCATTGCTTCGACAAGCACTGTGTCGGGCGCGTCCGACCTCGTCATCATGCCGGCGATCCCGCACATCTTTAGGTCACGATTGCTTCAAAATATTTCATATATCGGTCCACCACCGATGCCTCGGTGAAGTCTCGTTCATAGGCCACGCGACCGCCCTGCGCCAATGAGGTTGCCATATCGGGCGAGCCGAGAACGCGCCCGATCGCGGTTGCGAGCGCGGACGCGTCGTCGATTGGAACGAGCAATCCGTTGCGGCCATCTTCAATCAACGAAGCC
>Ga0302135_10002939_pt1 | contig 10216 bp, 10 predicted proteins | sample CBN3_surface_MG_FD_203119 | JGI IMG/M metagenome (GOLD analysis project Ga0302135, IMG submission 203119) | Marine microbial communities from Western Arctic Ocean, Canada - CBN3_32.1 | ecosystem: Environmental > Aquatic > Marine > Oceanic | place: Canada: Western Arctic Ocean | collected... | reverse complement strand
GCTAAACGGTGCGCGATGCTACTTCTGGGTCAACAAGCCCGGCGTGCGCTGGCACATGTCGGGCAGCCCCCTGACGATCTCCGAGGGTGAGTGGGCCTCGGAGCCCAACCTCCAGTCTAAAAGAACTTACCCGACCGCGAGTCGCTCCATAATCCCGGCGGAGACGGCCTCGGCCAGGGCCGCATAGCCCGTATCGGTCATGTGCACGCCGTCGGCGGAGATTTTTTCGGTAGCGCCCTCACCGTCGATCACCGCATTCAGGTCTAGTATCGGGACGCCCGCACCACTCATGATCTCTGCGGCGACGGCATTATATGCGAGGACATCCTCTGCGGACCGCCGGTACTCCAGCGTGATTCGCGCTTCAATGACCGGAGTGGTCGACGCCCAGACAAGCTCGGCGTCCGTGTTGGCCTGGAGCCAGCGCACGATGCCACCTAGCAATAATTCGTAGTTACCGATAGGCTGCTGGTACGTCTGGGCAATCTCGAAGTAGCGGGCATCGTGCAGCCCGCAGTTGAACTGAATCAGGTCCGGCTGCTTACCAGGCATCCACTCGGGCAGCCCGGCCAGAAGCTGCGCGCTGCTGCCCCCGAAGAACCACTCGGTGGCGATGCCCACGCTCCCAAGCGACTCCGCCGCCTGAAGCCGGTACCCCTCGCTGATAGAGTCCCCAATCACGAACGCCTTTCTGGCCGCCACAGCATCACTCCCAGGGCTGATTTTGCCGAGGGGCTTGGCACCTCAAGGCCACTGCCCGTGTTTCAGCGCCGCTGATTCTAGCAGAGGTTCCACACGACAGCTACACCCTAGGTATGCCCTATTGGCCAGAATCTTGCCCCATAGCGCCTCCTACGATATAGTTCGGCACTTCGCCGCAGGCCGATGATAGCCCTACCGTAAACAGCGGGGTGGATTTCCTGCCAGAAGCCTTTCTTGAAAGGTTGGACATTGAACGCAGTAGTCGTCACAAACGACCTGAGCAAGTCCTACGGTAGCCACGAGGCTCTGAAAAAGGTCAATCTAGAGGTCTACAAGGGCGAGGTCTTCGGCTACATGGGCCCAAACGGATCCGGCAAAAGCACGACGATCCGCACCCTGCTCGATTTCATCCGCCCGACCGTCGGCAGCGCATCCATATGAATACCAGGTCAGCGGTCGCTACCAGGTCCGGGAAAGCCCACGACCTCGAAGTGGGATATCTCTGAAAAAGCCGCCCGTGGACGCGAATTGAGCTGAGTGGCTCCGGCGTCCCCCTGGGTCTTTTCGGACTCGGGCGCGGTGGAACATGCGGGCCCTAACAAGACCAGCAGTGTCATGGTCAGTATGAGCCCACTAGACGAAACCACACTCTTCCACCAACTCATTAACCGCATTGTTGGCACCCCGTACCTTAGTAACGCGGATCGAATTCGCTGTCATAGTGGCTCTGGAACTCAGTTGCGCTCCTCTCACCCTGCTTCATGCAGGCTGAGAGGCATCTGGCGGCTCACTCAATTGCGATCAGGGCGACTCCCGCTACCATCGTGGCCGTGGAAACGACCTTGATCGCGACGCTGCCCGCGGAAATCTGCTCCCCCAGCGCGCCCTTGAACACCAACGCCAGTGCAAACCCGTAGGCGAGCAGAAAGAGCGATGTGGTGGCCGTTACCGCAGTCACGAGTGACACGGGGCCGAGGGAAATCGCCCACAAGTTTATTATCATGCCCGTATTGGCCACGACGAACTCGTTGAGGCCAAAGATACCCAACGCGGGACTCCTACCTTTGACGAATCCCCATACCTCCCTCATAGGGGCCTGGCGAAGACTGAAGACAAGCATCATCGAAGACATCCCCGATACCCTGAACGCGTGGGCTGGTAAGACCTCCATGCTGTCAACCGCCAGCTTGCCCGCAATATTTGCCGCCGCAGCCAAAACGCTGGCGGCGATCAGCACATAGAACGCCCCGTCGAGGGACAGCCCTCCATATCCAGCGTCGCGCTTCATCGAGTTCATTACTGCGCCGGCGACAACGGCCAGGATGGCTATCCACTGATACAAGGCCAGATCTTCCCCGAGGAATATCACGGCCATCGGCGCCACGAACGCCGGGAATGTCTGGAATATAGGTATGGTTTTGGATGCCTCTCGCTCAAAAAGCAGATAAAACAAAAACAGCGACCCGATGCCCCACAGCAATCCAGAAAGTACCGCCCAACCAATCGCGGCTGCGCCCGCATCGGTCCAGGGAAGCACCAGCAGGAGAGTTATGCCTATAACTCCCTGGGCGATACCAATCAACAACGGCAGAGTCAGCCACGACTTCGCGAAGTGGAAAAGCAACGCCTTGTCAAGGATACCGACCAGACCCAGCAGTACGGCGCTGAGTAATGCGATCCAAAACCAGGACAACAGGAACACCTCTATCTAGCGAATATCCAACAACCAGGGACTTTCCAGCGAGACGCAGCGGACCGGCGACCATTCTACACGCATGCATGCCGCCGCGGTCGGGGCGACGCGACAGTTCGAATTTCACCACCAAACTGTCAGCCCCTCGCCACCGGCCGATCGAGGTCTGAGCGGCGCAACAGACCACAATGGTAGAACGACTCATCATACCAATGGAGGATGTCTTTTGGGGCAAGAGATGGAGGCCGGGTATCCACCCTATTCCGGGGCGCCAAATCGATCAGCCAGATGATAAACCGGCGATCGTCGCCCACTATGCTTTCATCAAGTAATCACACAAGGATCTCCTAGCGAGACTAGATGCTTCAATCTACCGGACAGCGGCCAACGTCTCTCGGACAGCCCGAGTCAGCGACAGGCCTATTTCCATTACTAGCCGAAGCCGCCAGGGCCTCGTTGCGCCAACAATGATTTTCGGGTTCCTGGGAGTGGTAACGCTCTCCGTGTCGCTGGCTTATGCCGTCATGCAGTTCAGGGATCTGTTTACTGGCATCGGTAGCTGGGGATACGCGGCGATCTTCCTCGTGGAAGCTGGCAACAGTGCCGTGATTTTGGTCCACACACCGGGACACGCGTATACGGCAGTCATGGCAACTGTACTCAACCAGCCGTTAATAGGCATTGTCGGAGGCATCGGCGCTGCCCTCGGCGAGATGGTCGGATATACGCTTGGCGCCACGGGGAGACACCTCCTTGAGGGTGGCCGACTTTACTCCAGATTCAACACGCTGGCAGAGCGCAGGTTCGGTATCGCCATATTCGCCTTTACGGCGTTCCAGCTGCCATTCGATATCGCTGGCATCTGGGCCGGGGCAGTGAGATACTCGGCTTGGAAATTCTTCCTGACCGTGGCCGTTGGCAAGACCCTCAAGATCACCCTCATATCGCTGGCTGACTACGACGGACTTAGCGCATTCGGCTAGGTTGTTCCGAGATAGCAACCCACATCGCCTAACACGGGGCAGCCCTTTTTTTGCCGCCGCACTCCCCAGAACGGGCCAACGACCATCAGGCTTCAGCATGAGGGCGCCTTCCATCGAATGTCCCTCACGAAACCCCCTGCCCTGCCGATGCACGAACACCTCGAGCCCCTGACAATCGCTGAATGCTAACCGCCTATCCAACCCCGATCCCACCAATTAAGCGGAGGATACAGTGACCAAACTGCTGATCACCATTATGTCGATACTGGCTCTGGCGTCTCTAGCCTGCGGCAGCCAGATTCTGGAAGGTGATATGGACCACAAGACGGTATCCGGAGCGATAGATGAGACGGGATAAACCATTTTGCAAAACGTGCCAGGCGCCGATCTCGACGTTGCGAACAACCGACCATCCATCCGGAAAGATGACAAGGACTCCGAGGGATTGTTCGCTCTCGAAGGTGAGCACGCCGTCATCACAGAGGAGATGGAGAGACTTCTGGGTCAGAAGTACTCGAATATACGATACACGGTGAATGTCCGGATCGCAGACGCCTCGGGCAACGATGACACTCAGCCCTACTACGTGAGCCGCGAGCTCTTCAAGCACATCCTGGTGGACAGGCAGTGCGTTTTGAGGCCTCGGGCGAGCCTATTTCAACTATCGACAAGCTGCTGGAGCCCGAAGGATAGTTCATCGCCCGTACCTCACCATTCGGCCCTCAACAACGTTTGTAGCAGTGCGGTGAACGGCATCTAGTACGAATGGGGGATGACCCACTGATCCAACAGTACCAGTGATTGCCGGCCGAACGTCAGAAAGCAATTAGATAGCTAGGCGGATGACTCTCCTAAGTCCATCGGCTAGAATTTACGCCACTCAGTTCTACTACCATGGGGACATGCATGTTGCAGGCAGTCGGAAGATTATTCGGCAGGGACCGCGTCCAGAATGGCGAAAGGCCTCCCGATGAGCCGCCAATCGATCCTTCGACCCTCACCATTACGGGCAGGGCCGCGATCTGGAGCGCCCAGCACCGATCGTGGGTCACAGGCGCCGCCCTCCTGACAGTCGTGCTGGCTATCGTCGCATCCTCTCAATTCGACACGGTCGAACTTACCGAGAATGGCGAGGGCGAGTCATCTACGGCCGCCGACCTCCTCGACGACCGATTCGATTCCCCGGCCGAGAAGTCTCCTCCGACAGAACAACTTGTATTCAGCAACCCCCAGCTAGACGCAGGTACGGCAGAGTATCAAGCGACGGTCGAGAGCCTGGTGACCAAACTCAGGTCAATGCCCGAGGTAGAGTCGGTCGACAGCTACTATGATAACGACGACCCCGGGATGCTGTCAGCGGATGGGACCGTGGTGCTGGCCCGAGTCATCATCGACACGATAGACGAGTCCGGTGCGGAACCTCAAAGGGTAAGTAGCAGATCCCGTATAGACGCTATCGTAGACGCTGTGAAGGAGGCATCGGAGGAGGTCGACGGATTTGAGATCGCGATCGGGGGCAACACCTCCATTAACAAGCAGGTCGATGAGTTGATGGAAGCCGGGTTTGCTCGGATCATGATGATCACGATGATCCTGGGACTGGTAATTCTGATCATCGCTTTCCGCGCAGTAGTCGCGGCAGTCATTCCTCTGACAATGGCAATCGCATCGATCATCACGGCCACCGCAGTCGCAGGTGGGATAAGCCATCTCTACGCCCTTAGCTCGGAATACAGTGAGATGATCCTTCTGATGGGCATGGCGGTGGGTATTGACTACTCCCTGTTCATCGTCAGCAGGTTCCGGAGCGAACGAAAAGCTGGCCGGTCGAAGATCAACGCCATAGGCATCGCCAGCAGCACGACCGGCCGAGCAGTTCTCTACGCCGGGATCACAGTGGTACTGTCCCTGGCAGGTCTAGGAATGACATTCAATCCGGTGTTCATCTCATTGGGTCTGGGCGCCATCATCGTCGTGTTGCTCGCCATCATCGCATCGCTAACCTTGCTCCCAGCACTTCTGGGGATACTAGGCGACAGCATCAACCGCCTCAGGCTCCCGTTCATCGGGCGCGACCGAGGCACAAACGACGGTGGAATCTTGAGTGCCATCGCAGACCGTGTGATGGCCAAACCTGCAATCTTCGCCACCGTGGCAGCCTTAGGGCTAGTGGTATTAGCTCTACCAGCATTTTCACTGAACCTCGGTTTCAACAGCGGGTCGCATGCAGTCCCAATGGAGGCCGAATCGCGTCGAGCCGTAGAACTGCTCGAGGATCACTTCACGGCCGGACTTATGGCCCCTGCAATAGTGGTCGTAGACGCCGTTGACGTTACGGGCGATGAGGTGCAGGACGCTGTGTCCAAGATGGTCGACAGCGTCGGCGCTGATCCGGCATTTTTCGCGCCCTTCGATGTTCGCGTGAATACCGCCGGCGACCTGCTAATGGTGCGCGTGCCTCTTGTCGGCGGAATCGACGACGCTGAAGCAGAGCAAGCGGTTAAAAATTTGAGGACCAACATCATCCCGCCCGCCTTCGAAGGTGTCAGCGTGGATGTATATGTGACAGGCCAGACGGCGGGGAGTCTTGACTTCAGAAACCATATGATCAAGACCGCCCCCTACGTATTTGCCTTCGTGCTGGGGCTAGCCTTCATTCTGCTCCTCTTAATGTTCCGGTCGCTCATAATACCGGTAAAGGCCATCGTCCTCAACCTGCTCTCCGCCGGCGCCGCCTACGGAGTGCTGGTCATCGTGTTCCAGTGGGGCTGGGGTGTGACCTGGTTCGGAGCAGAGGCAACCGGCGTGATCGAGGCGTGGCTGCCCTTGTTCCTGTTCGGGATCCTATTCGGGCTATCAATGGACTACCACATGCTATTGCTAAACCGTATCAAGGAAGCCTATGACCACGGCCTCGGAAACGACGCTTCGGTTTCTGTAGGCATCAAGGTTACGGCCTCGCAGATAACGAGCGCCGCAGCGATTATGGTAGGCGTTTTCGGAGCCTTCGCGTTCGGTCCACAGATCGGCCTACAGCAGTTCGGCCTGGGCCTGGGTGTCGCGGTCCTAATCGACGCGACGGTCATTCGAACGGTCCTGCTACCCGCATCGATGAAGCTGCTTGGCGACTGGAACTGGTACCTGCCGGCGTGGCTAGAATGGATACCAAAGCTCGGAGACGCCGAGGGGCAGCCTGTACCCTCCCCAGCTACTCGTCTCAACCTCGGCGACCAGGTCGGCCAGCTGGCTCCGGCAATCATTCCTATCGAGGACGACCTTTAAGTAATACGCCTCTCCCACCATACAAAAGGGCGCCCCAGTGCGACGGGCACCTTTTTTTCGTTCTTGGCAAGATGGAACGAGACGAGAAGCCAGTAAAGGTCGAGACCGGGTACCGGAGAACTTGGCAGACTAATCCAGCGCAGCCATTTCCCGTATCACTCGCAGCAGCTCCTCTCTGCTAGTATCCCTCGTGAGGTACTTATCCACACCAGCGTCGCTTGCATCATCCCTAAGTCTCGTATACACGGTCAGCAAGAGGATCCGTGTGTTTGTTGGAGTCTTTGATATGTGTTGTCGCCTCTATGCCGTCCCTCTCCGGCATCTGGGCGTCCATGAGCACCACGTCGGGCCGTAGCACCTACGCCTTGTCGATATCGTCAATGCCGCTAACAGTCTCCCCACGGATGAACATGTCAGTTTGGCGCGTCAGAATACTGCGCAGGCCGTCGCGGACCGCACTACTGCCGCCTACTATCAAGACACGTGTGGGCAGTAGCCCCCTCAGGCCAACCTCTCCTCGGCACAAACACAAATACGGACCCCACCCGGGGCCCGTATTTGTGTTTGTGCCGCTTGAACGAAGTCTACAAAGAGCGCTAAGCCGTCTTGCGCCTCGAAACTGCCGCCGTTAGTTTGTCACTCAGGATTTTTGGATAGGTGACGTGACCGCAATTCAAGCAAATCACGTACGGCCCTTCGTGGTCGCTCTCGGCGACCCTGTCTCCCGAACACCTCTCGCAGGACTTGAACAGAACCATCGTCTTTTCTCCTAGTACTACGCCACCGTCAGGCGGGACAGCTAATCTATTTATTGTTCGCATCAAGGTTACATCCCCCGCCCTGAAGCGTCATCCACAAAGCGACGGATTTCGGACTCAGTCATATGGTTCAGGCGGACATCCGTCGAAAGTACTAGTGGAGAGTCTAAGCCCATGTCAGTCAGCTTGACCACTGTCTGACATGGGCTTAGACTAGGGCCGTTCCCTCCGCTGACCCGGACCGCTACTACGTGGAGGTAATCCCGGAGGCGACCGCTGAGCAACGACACTAAGCTCGACATGCGCTCTCAGGCATTGTCTAGGCTGACTGCCCTTGGACGACCAGTATTGACCGCGTTGGCATTCGGCGCAGCGTCCCTGCTTGTCGTACAGGCTGGCCTCACCCTCGAAATACCGAACACAGGCGTCGTCACCGACCCGCGCGAGATATTCACCACCACCGGCGCAGGTCTAACAGGGCCACTCGGCGGCCTTCTAATCGGCATCCTAGCTGGCATCCGAGAACCGGATGGCATCGCTATGGCTAGTGTCCTTGCCCACGTGGCCGGGGGGATGTGGATGGGTTTCGCCTACGGTAAGCTGGTGTTCCGCAATCTGGAGATGCCTTGGATACTCCTCGGTTGGGCTGCCATAGTAGTGGTCTATTACTATGCTTTTGTCGTTCCCGGCTTCGCCCTGGGGTTAAACACATTTCACTCCGAGACATTCGTTGCGGAGTACGGCGAAGGCACCTCCGTACTGTCCGCCTACGGATCTATCGGCAAGGGCGTAGTACCCGAGGTGCTCTTTACGACGGTGTTTACAATGTTGATACTGGCAGCGCTCCCCGCGCGAGTGAGAAAACCGGCGTGGTGGTCCTTCGGGCCGACCTCCCCAGGCCAGTAGAGACTCTGGACCAACTATGAGACTGACCGGCTCTCTCGCCTGGAAGCTGACTATTTGGTTTTTGCTACTGTCCTTCTTTCCCATCATGGTGATGGCGGTTTTCGTTCGCCAGAACGTAGCAGATGCCATAGAGGACGTCGTGGCCAGCTATACCCAATCGAGAGTCATGCTCCTAGCCCGGGAGATTACAGGCGAAGCCGACACCGCCGAGGTTCAAGGGGCGCTGACCGTCGTAGCCGACGATGCACACAAGGCATATCTACTGGGAGACGATGGCAAATACGTCGCCCACTCCGACCCGGGTGCCGCCGGGCAGCCATATTCGGCCGATCTGTCCTTGCAGGTCGTTGACCAGATTCTAGCCGGTGGCAGTGGCGTCATCGTAGACAACTCATCTAGGACCCTCTACGGCTTTACCCGCCCCGACACCAAATATCCAGCGGTCGTCGTTGAGGTCAACTCGTCGGTCATCTCCTCTCCGATGGTGAGGATCGAGCGAACGGGCCTGATCCAGCTTGCCGCGAGCCTGGTGCTCGTCTCCACAGCAGGGGGAGCAGCGATTTGGATCTTTTTCCGCCCCATCCAGAAGCTAAGTGTCGCCGCACGTGAGATTGGCTCCGGCGACCTCAGTGTCGAAATAGACTCCTCAGGCATGGAAGGGGAACTTGGCGTTCTTGCCAACGCTTTCAACCAGATGACGGCACAACTCCGGGATGCGTATATAGACCTGGAGCGCCAGGTCGCCAGCCGCACCGCAGAGCTGCGCAGGACCAACGAGGCGTTGCTCACTTTGATTAACGCGTCCCCGCTCCCGATTGTGGCACTGGACAGCGGAGGCCACATACGTATCTGGAACCCCGCGGCTCGCAACACCTTCGGCTGGACCGAGGACGAGGCCATTCGACGCCACCACCTCTTCCTCGAGTCATCGGACCTGGATGAGACCGGCGTGAGCCTGGACAGCGCACTCCAAGGAGAAGTGATCAGTGGGCTGGAGACGCACCGTCCCAGGAAAGACGGCACCATTGTCGATATAGCGATCTGGACCGCGCCACTCCGAGACGCCGCAGGCGGCATCACCGGCGTAATGGGCGTGATGGCGGACCTGACTGAGCGCAGAAAAGCCGAGCGGGCGGTCCGCGAGGCAGAGGACAAGTACCGCAACATTTTCGACAACGCCGTCGAAGGCATCTATCAGAGCAGCAGCGAAGGCGAAACCCTCACTGCAAATCCGGCACTTGCGCGAATATTCCAATACCTGTCGCCCGATGATTTACAAATTCAGATGACCTATATTTCGAAGATGTACGTTCAGCCCGACAGACGAGATGAGTTCATCAGGCTACTCGAAGAGAGCGAGAAAGTCACAGGGTTCGAGTCGGAGGCATACAGACGCGATGGATCCATAATCTGGATATCGGAGAGCGCTCGGGCCGTCCGCAACGAGTTTGGCACGTTGTTGTACTACGAGGGCAGCATCCAGGAGATTACGGAACGCAAAGAAGCAGAGCAAACGGTGCGGGATCTCGCCGTCCTGGGCGAACGCAACCGACTCGCAAGAGAGATCCACGATACTCTGGCCCAGGGGTTCACGGGTATCGTGTTACAACTAGAAGCCGCCGAGCAGATCTTGGACGAGAGCCCGTCCGAGGTGGCAGACCATCTGGACAAGGCGAAGACACTCGGACGGCACTGCCTCCAGGAGGCGCGGCGTTCGGTGTGGGATCTGGCCCCCCAGGCCCTAGAAGAGCAACGACTCGTTGACGCCCTTCCGGAGGAGATTCGCCGATGGGACGCCTCTGGCGAGGAGACCGCCAGATTCACGCTGGTGGGCGAGGAGCGTACGCTGCACCCAAACGTACAGCGTACGCTTTTGCGAATATGCCAGGAAT
>Ga0302135_10002937_pt1 | contig 10220 bp, 9 predicted proteins | sample CBN3_surface_MG_FD_203119 | JGI IMG/M metagenome (GOLD analysis project Ga0302135, IMG submission 203119) | Marine microbial communities from Western Arctic Ocean, Canada - CBN3_32.1 | ecosystem: Environmental > Aquatic > Marine > Oceanic | place: Canada: Western Arctic Ocean | collected 2017-09-15 | reverse complement strand
CAGTGATTTTTACTATGTCGATGTATCGGGTGAGAAGTAACACTCCGCTTAAACTTATCAACTAGCAATTTGAATAACGGGGTTAAAGGACTAAAAACTAAAGATAGGGGCTAGGTGGTTGACCTTTTGGAAGGCCTCCATAGGGTTTTTAGTGGCTAATGACTGTCGAATGAACTGGTTATTCCACCGAAGATTCAGGTAGTAAACACCACCTCTAACAATAATATAAGGAACTGATAATACTGGTCACGCCATCGGGGATGGTTACGCTGGTCAGGGCGTTATTATAGAACGCGTAGTCCCCAATACTGGGCACGCCAGTACCAGTGGTCACGCTGGTCAGGGAATTATCCTGGAACGCGCCATCCCCAATACTGGTCACGCTATCGGGGATGGCTACGCGAATCAGGGAATTACCCGAGAATGCTCCGACCCCAATGCTTGTGACGCTATATCCAGCAATTGACGCGGGTATAACGAAAACTATGCACCAGAGGCTAACACAGCCAATAATGCCTGCTTCACTGCCAAGAACCACATACTCCAATGTTCCGTCATCAAGAGCCGAACTGTTTGCTGAAAAAATCAATGCAGCTAAGAGGATGGCTCTGCTTACTATTGTTCTGAGACTATATGTCGCACGCATAATCGTTACTCGTTAATAGCTGAATTACATTCAATGAAGTCAACTTTTTGCCCTCTGGTCATCGGCTACTTTTATCGATGACGACGTCTGTCGCGCCGCTTTGTCAGCGGCAACTTGAAAATGACAGCGATGGCTACTTATCCGTCGAGTACGGATGACTGCATTTGATCACCGTTTTGATAGGAGTCGCGTGGGTCTGGATATCATTGCCTACGGGCGGAACGTCGCATGCGCCTCGATACAATGACCAGTCGCTACATCAGAATCTGCGCCCGCCGGATGAGCGCGGGCACCTGCAACTCGAACGCGTCAGATGCCGGATTGGAAGCCGTGCCCGTCTTGTAGTGGACATACAGCCCCTCTAGGATGATGGCAAGCTTCCACAGCGCAAGCACGTGATACCAGTCAAAATGCGCCATGTGGCGACCGGTTTTCTCGGCGTAGCGCGCCGCCAATTCGTCGCGCGTCGGAAAGCCGGACTGCGCCGTGAGCGGTTGCGGGGCATCTTCCGCCAAATTGTCCTGGCGGCCCCACGTATGCATGAGCCAGCCGAGATCAGCGAGCGGATCGCCAATGGTCGCCATCTCCCAATCGAACACCGCTTCCAACCGGTGCGGCGACGCCGGCGCGAACATGACGTTGTCCAGCTTGAAGTCGCCGTGCACGACAGTTGCCTCGCCGCTCACAGGCCTGTGGGTCGCGAGCCAGGTGCCAACCTCGGCGAGCGCCGGCAGCTCACGCACCATGCCGACGGTGAGCCCAGCCTGCGTATTCCAGCGCTTGAGTTGACGCTCAAGGTACTCGTCGGCGCGGCTGTTTGTTAAACCCACCGCGCGCCAATCGACGGCGTGTATTTCCACGAGTGCATCGATCAGCTCGAAGCCAATTTGCTGGCGGACGCCCTCACTGTCCAGCGCATCCGGCAACTCGTTGCGGATGACGTGTCCGTACTTGCGCTCCATCAAGTAGAACGGCGCGCCGATTACCGATTCGTCCTCGCAGAGCAGCACCGGGCGTGGTACTCGCGCACCCGTGCCGAAAAGCGCGGACAGAAAGCGGTGTTCACGCGCCACATCGTGAGCTGTCGGCAGCAGCGGCCCGGCTGGCGGGCGGCGCAAGACATAGTGGTTGCTGTTGCGGTTGACGAAACACGTGACGTTCGAGAACCCGGCGATGTGTGCCTCGACGCGCGCCTCACCTGGCTCGTCGTCCATGTGGCTGTCAAGGTATCGACCTAGTGCTCCCGGATCTACAAGCTCTTCGATTGGAGTCGATTGCGCCATGACCTTTTTCCTTTTCCATTTCCTTTGTCCTTCCAGAACCGGGTCCGGTCGGGACTGTCTACAGGGTCGGCGGATACTGGCATAGCCACACCGACGCTGAAGCCCAAGCGTATCGATCAGAGCACTGACTGGCCGAAAACGCGAGAACTGCGAAGGAAGCGATCATCAAGAGAGTGAGTAGATTCCTAGGTAAGGTAGTTGAAGGTTAGCCACTTTAGTTTGTGCCTAATGAGTCCTAAGTAGGAAGAGTCTGTTTTGGCTGTCAGGGGTACCTTGCCCCACCCCTCCGATAATTACGGGATTAGCTCACTGAGCCCGACCATCGTCACAGCAGCATGTTGCAGATCCGATACGTTTGAGATCTGCCCCTGGCCCTCTCGCGCATCCAGCGCATCCCCAGACTTGTATTTCCCACAGAGACTCAACCCTTCCTTGATCGCGTCCCGTTCCGCCTTGTCAATCGATAGCCCATACTGCTTCTTAATACCAATCCAATCCTTCAGATACTCGCACCAATAGGACCGATTCGGCGGCATCCATTCGCCTGGGTCTCTGTCGCTCTTGGATCTGTTCGATCCCGCGGTCACTGCCACCAGATGATCCTCATCGGTAAGGTGATTAGCGTACTCCTGTCGCTTCGCCGGCGTCCAACTGTGTCCGCCTGAAAGGTGAGCTTCCTTCAACGGGATCAGGTGATCGACGTCGAGCTTGCTCGGATCTGTCACGACCGTGCCAGTGTAGGCACAAACCCAGAGTCCTTCCTTGGCCTTGCCGCGCGAGTCGAACGTCACAGGTATGTGGCTCTCAGCGATCAGGGCTTCCTGGCGGGCATCCTGACCGTTCCCGTCTTCGTCACGCCAGTGTTTGTACAGGCGACGGTTGTAGTGGACGGTCGTATCTTCGGATTTGATTTCGAGTCCGAGGTAGGTCTCAGCATGAGCAGAGTGGCTCGCGATCATGACGAACACGACGGTTAGAGCGATTCGCATCGACACGGCAAAGAATGGCATTGTGGATGAGAAGTACTCTGAGCGTTGAAGTTCCGCGACGGCCCTTAATCAAACGCGACCGCGATAGCCTAACTCAACAGAGTTTTATTTGGGCGCTGATTCAGGCTGATATTTATAGTAACCAGCAACAGGAATCATCAAATGCGCGTAGGGCGTATTCGCGAACATGACGTATGGCGCGCCCGTTGTGAATTCAGTTGGATAATTGACGAGGCTCGCCGGGTTTTTGGGCATCAGCATCAAGTGAGGACCTGACTCAATCCAATGTCCGGGAGCCGCGTCTGCTTTGTCGAGCACGCCCGCTTTAGTATTGTCCTCACCCATATCACCGTGAAGCATCCACATAAAAGTGTCGCGCTCCATCACTGGTGCTTCGCCGGTCATATAGCCCATCATCCATTTCATACCCTCACCGTCGTGGCAAGCAGCCATGGCTTCATGCGGAGACCCCCATCCTGTTTTTGGTACGGGACGCGGGTTTCCTGACTGACATATCCAGCCGTTGCTGCCTTCCCGAAGCACTGAGCGGTCACTTCCAATAACCGTCGCAAAGTCACCGATAAAATCAGGCGCTGCAGTGCTGTAGGCTTTAATCTGCCACGCGGCCGAGGCGTGGTCTTCTCCTTCGCCCGCTTCATGGTGTCCAGCCAATGTCACAGATGCATAGAGCCCCAAAATCACGATGGTAAGTTGTCGCAGAGTCGTCGCAGACATAATTCGCGCCCCATTTGATAAGTGATGAAATTCTCGGTCCAACTTAGCTGAAATTGAGTGGTGCTGCTATCGCCAAAGACTTCCAGGACCAATCGGCCACCCAGCTAATCGGCCAGAACATCACGGGGCCCAGAAGACCTGGTTCAGGCGCAGTGCCATGACCTCTATGACGGCGTAGAAGAGCTTCGGAATCGGCTCCGAAGCGTCGAACAGAACGAGAATAGCCCTCATGCTACGCCTGTCGCATACACGCTCGCCGCGGCATTGGAGTTCTACGAAATGGACTTTTCTCTACTCAATCGGGGCGGCGCTGACAGTCCTCAAGCTCGAATAGCGCGGTCGACACAGCGCACTATGCGTTCCGCCTTGTCAATCGATAGCCCGGATGAGAAGTACTCTGAGTGGGTATCCGCTAAGCACGACACTCACTGACCGCGCACGAGAAGCTCAACTGCTTTGGCCTTGTGTTCTGGCGCAAGATGAGAATACCGCTCAGTCATCTGGACGGTCGAGTGCCCCATCAGTTCCTTTACCGTGTAGAGGTCCACGCCGGCCATCACCAACTTACTAGCGAAGGTGTGCCTGAGATCATGAAAGCGGAAGTCCTTCAAGCCCGCCATCGCTCTCAGGCGGGTCCAAGAGTGCTTGATGTTGTCAAACGCCTCGCCAGTCTTGTGGTTCGGGAACACCAACGCAGCACTGGATTGCATCGACCAATCTTTCAGCAATCGCAGTGCATCGGAATTGAGGTTGATGTGGCGTGTCTTTCCGGACTTGGAATAGACACCGATGATGGTCACCGTATTTCTCTTGAAGTCGACTTCAGGCCATCTGAGGGAGAATATCTCACCGCGTCGCATCCCGGTATTTAAGGCCAATAACACCATCGGTTTTAAGTGGTCCACAAAGGTGCCATCTAGAGCACTCAGACGTTCGTGGCCTCGCGTTGCCCGCCACCGGTTACCGGAGTCCCGCCCTGCTCGCAATGAAGACTGTCGCTCGTCCAGTGCGACTCGGAGGTCGATTTCCTCCTCCTCTGAGAGGAATCGTACGCGGGAGTTGTCGTCGACTCGGAGGGGTTTTACGTTGCCTAGCGGATTGTTCGATATGACTTCAGCGTCAACAGCGCGATTGAGGACTGCCTTGAGCGTACTGACCCGCCGGTTGATGGTTGTGGCTTTCAGTCCCGACTTGCGGCGTTCTGTTCGCCATCGTTGAATGTCCCAACTGGTTATCTGGTCCAAACGCTTCGAATAAAGTTCCTGGAAACTCGACTGAAGTAGCGTAAGGGTCTCTTGTCCACGCTTTTGGTGAGCTTTGGCCCAAGGGCTATACCAGTGCTCTATGAACCCGCCCAGAGTCTCGTACTTTGCCTTGGCCTCCCGATCCCTAGCGACCTTCTTTTCAAGTTGCAGGTCCACTCCCTTGGCTGCATCGGCATAGAGTTCGCTTGCCGCTGCCCGTGCCGCTGTCGGCGTCATGCTGGGGTAGTTACCGATTCTATAACGCTGCTTCTTGCCGCTGATTTGCCGGTATTCCAGATAGAAGGTCTTTGAGCCAGAGGGTTGGACTCGCAATAGGAATCCTTTGATCTCCGTATCACGTACCTCGAATGGCTTGTCTTGGGGAGTTGATGCCTTCACGGTCTGATTCTGGATCTTCGCTTTCATGTCTGTAAGTCCGCTATAAGTCCAACGCGAGTTGACCTCAGTTTACGTCTCGTGACGGTCGTTCACTACAGAATTATCCGAAATCGTTATGAATAAGGGCATTCTTGAGGATAACTGGTCAATGGGCGTATGTGAGAGTAGAAGCAGAAATTGCCTATCTACTCATTTATAATGCTGGGGTCGGTGGTTCAAGTCCACCCATAGCTACCAATTATTCCTTATAAAACAATATCTTAAGATGTTGCCATTCGAAAGCCCCTCCGGCCGAGGTTCGAAGCGGTAATTCCACGGTCCTCGAACTGCGCCAGGAGGGTTCGAATCGACGGTTTGACTTTCACAAGAGCCGGATCGGCGTCTGCCGCTTTTCGCGCAGATAACGTGGGTTTACCGTCGGCCTGGATCGTCCGCCATGTGTCCCTCGATGCGTCCCTCGATGGGAAGTTCGTCGCCGCTTCCGGTCCAGGCCTCGGTTCGACACTTGCCCGATTCGCTCACCACAGTGCTGCCATGGCAACCAGTGCAATGCCGAGTGAGGTGACTGCCCATCGTCTATGCATACGCGGCCGCTTAGAAGTAGTAGCGAACACTGGCGAAACCCAGGCTCGGTAGCGACCCGAACTCGGAGTTGACGCGAGGGAACTTGCCGCCGAGCAGGTCAAGCTCTTCACCCGTATTGAGGTAGATGCCGAAGTCCGAGTACAGGTTCTCGCCGAAGTTGAACTCGGCGATGATGGATGAGAACGCGGAGTTGTCGTCCAGATTCACCACACTCTGCAACGTGAGGGTCCAGATCGGAGAGATCGAAACACTGACCGAGGGCATGACGTAGCGCTTGGCGAGGAGATAGACGCCACCCCGGGTGTACGCCGCCGTTCGTGCCGTCGACCGGTATCGCCGGGGTTCGAGATTGCCAGCATCGTTGTAGTGGTACTCGATCATGCCGGTGATCTTTTCGGTGAAGGCATAATCGACGCCGGTGGTCGCCCGCCAGTAGCTCTGATCGCCCGATGCGTACGCGCCTTCGAGCCAGAAGCCAAATCCTCCCAAAGCTCTTTGGATGCCGGCCCCCAGCAGGCGTTGCTTGCCGAAGTCGAGGGCGACGATGGACAGGTCGTTGCCACGGGTGTTGACCTTCAACTGGACGAACGCGGCCGAGCTTTCACTGTCTTCCCCCCAGATGAACCCGGCATCGAATTCGCCGAGGTCGCCCAGGGGTGTCTGGTAACGCAAAGCGTCCACACCGACCCGATACTCCTGGCTGAAGACCCGGACATCGAAAGGCAGAAATACGTCCGTCGGATTGAAGGAGCGGGCGGCGCCGAAGCTAATCGGTTGTCTGCCGAACGTGATGTCGCCCCTGGCAAGACGCCACTGTACGTTGAACCGGTCCAGATTCTGAATGATGGTGTTCTTGTTATCGCCCTTGTGGAGATCGGTCTTGATATCAGTCAGCCGCCACGTGCCGCTACCCCGGCCGAGGGTCTTATTGTCGATGACGTCGCCGACGGAGTTGAAAACCGGGGAGAGCTCATAATGGATCTGCCAGTTCAGCGTGTCGCCGAATCCCTCCAGCATGAAGCGCGCACTGTTCTGGGAGTGGTAGGTGATGTCATCGACGCCGAGCACAGGAACTTCTTCCTGCGCGATCGCATAAGATTTGATGTAGCCGGCGAAGTTGACCTGCGCGGCGGTAAACGGGGTCTGCGCCCCCAGCAGCAGGAGCGATGTCAGCAGTCTGATGTTGCGCTGGATTTTTATCGTCGTTCGTCTCGCTCGATAACACCGTCGTGTAGGTAAACGAGGCGCCGCGCAATGTCCATGATCTTCTCGTCGTGGGTTGAGAAGACAAACGTGACACCCTCGTCTTCGTTGAGCCGTTTCATCAGATCGAGCAGTGCGACCCCGGTCTTGCTGTCGAGGTTCGCGGTGGGTTCGTCCGCGAAAATGATGGCGGGGCTCGAGGCCATGGCTCGCGCCACCGCAACACGTTGCTGCTGCCCCCCGGACAGGTGGGCGGGCCTGCGCTCGCCCAGCCCTTCGAGACCCACCAACTGCAGCATCAGATCAGTGCGTCGCTTGCGCTCGGCCGGGTCCATGCCCTGTAGCAACATAACGTACTCGACGTTTTCCCGCGCCGACAGTACCGGAATGAGATTGTAGGCCTGAAAGATGAAGCCGATCTGATCGCGGCGAAGGTCGGATAGCTGAGTGCCCGACATCTCTGCGATGTTGGTCCCGCCGAGTTCGATGTGGCCTGCGGAGGGTCGATCGAGTCCGCCGATCAGATGCAGAAGTGTCGTTTTGCCGGAACCGGAGGGACCTACGATGGCGGTGAACTCGCCGGCCTTGATAGCGAGGTCCACGCCCGACAAGGCTGTCACTTTCGCCTCGGCTTCACCGTAGGTGCGGGTGAGTCCGAAAGTCTGGATGACGATGTCATGATTCATGGGGCGGCCTAAAGTGACTTTTGAAGCGCTTCGGAAGGGACGATCTTCGCCGCGAAGGCCGCAGGATAGAGTGACGCGATGACGGTCAGAAGGATCACGTAGATGGGGAACTCGATGAATTGCGCGGGCTCGAGGACCGAATAGATATTGTTGTGGAAGGCGATACCGGAGACTTCGAACTCGCCGAGGATGACCCCGGAAACGGAGAAGTAATAGGACACGGCCCCGCCGAGCAGTGTCCCGCAGATGACACTGCCAACGGCGATCAGGAACGACTCGCACAGCACCAGCTTGATCAGGTCCGTCGGTCTGGTGCCGATTGCCTTGATGACGCCGAATTCGTAGATCCGCTCGTAGATCGACATGAACATAGTATTGATGACACCGAACGACGCGAGCAGAAACAGGATCATGCCGACGACGATGGTGACGAGATCGATCGTCTCCAGCATCGTCCCGATACTCGCATTGAAGTCCTTCCAGCCTAGTGCTTCGTATTCGCTGTTGCTGAGCTCGGCGAGCAAGGGATGATTCCTGTTGGCGGAATCCTCACCCTCTGCATAACGGATGGCGATCTCATGAACTGCGGTGTCCATGCCCATCATCCCGCGCGCGCGGTCGAGGTTGATGAAGGCGGTCGTGGAGTCGAGTTCGCGGATGCCAAATCTCGAAATTCCCGAGAGGCGAAACAGCTCCTGAGATATTCCGCCACCATCGACCTGTGACAGTGTCAGCACGATCCTGTCGCCGAGCTTGACCTCGAGCAGATCTGCGAGGTCACTGCCGATAATGAGCTCGGTATCCATGCCCGAAAGGTATTCGCCATCGACCAGTGACTCGCTGATCCGGGAGACGCTCTTTTCCTGCCCCGCGTCTAGCCCCAGAATCATCGCGGCCGCCACGTTATAAGGTGACGACACCATCCCGCCGGACATGACGCGCATCGAATAGCCTGCCACCGCGGGATTGCGTTCGAGCGTTGCCTGGAGTGCGCCCGGGTCCGCAATGTAAAGGTCGACATCGAAGCTGTCGAGATAGCCACGCCGGTGCACCTGGGCCTCACCTGACATGAGGTGCGTGGCCGACTCGACGAGTAATTTACTCATGCCGAGGATGATGCCATCGACGATGATCAGGGCACTCAACGAGAACCCGATTAGAAGGCAGGTCAGCAACGTCCGCCGACCGTTGCGGAACAGGTTTCGAAAGGCGAGCTTGAGGTTCAGCATCAGGTGCTTGCCAACGCTTGAATCGGCAGGATGCGAGCAGCGCGGATGCCGGGCGGGATGCTCACCAGCACTGCGGTCGTGACGACGAGGGCAAAGGGTACAGCAAAAATTCGTAGCGAGAATTCGCCCCGCACGTGTGACATCAGTACGCCCCCAACATCCATCGGCTCAGCGAGTTCGAAACCGACGATCGTCATGAAGCCGACGATCGGCAGTGCCAAAAAGAGACCAAGCAGGCAGCTTAACCCGGAGAGGATGGCATTCTCTGTCAGGACCATCCATGCGATTCGCCCGGGTCGTGTGCCGATCGCCTTCAGTACGCCAAACTCTCGAGTCCGCTCCAGCACCGACATCAGGACCGTGTTGAGTACGCCGATACAGACGATAAAGACGACGATACCGAGGGTCACGAACATGGCTTCCCGGTCTGCCTGCATCGTTTTGTAGAAGGTCAATTCGACCCGCTCCCATGGATCGACGGACAACGACTCGGGCAGCAATCCACTCAGTCTGTCTGCCACTGCCACCGAATCACCGAGGTTCCTGATGATCAGAGAGAACTCGTGCACCCGGTCTCCCATGCTGAGGAACGCCTGGGCTGCCCCCAATGGCAGATAGACATTGAGCCGATCGGCGGAGCGTCGGGTCCCGACGAGTCCCCGAACGATGAAGATGTCGTTGGCGATGCTGCCATCGGCGCCGACCGAGATGAGAATCAGTTCATCGCCGACACCGATCTTCAGGAGATCAGCCAGTCCCATGCCGATCAACGCGCTGAAATAGCCGTCGGCATCGGCCTGCCCCGTGAGAAATTCGCCTTCGTGCACCTTGGCGATGATGGTTGTCGTTGCCGCTTCCCCGTCGACATCGACACCAATGACGTTGGCGGGCGCATTCTTATGCTCACTGTATGCCAGCGACGGCGCGAAGACGCGTGTCGTCAGAGCGATGACGTCAGCATCGTTGATAAGCCGCCGTGCAAGGTCATCGGGTTCGGCAATCGCCTTGTGGATGCGCGGGCGTTGCAGGTAGTTGCCTTCGTGAATCTGAATGTGGCCTGTGCGGTCCTTGACGAAGAACTCGATGGCGTTGCTATAACTGCCGTATTGCAACGAAATCGCGGCGGCACAGAGGATGTATCCACCGGTCATGGAGAGCATCGTCAGCAGGGTGCGGCGCCGGTGCCGAAGGATGTTGCGAAACGCGAGCCTAACGAGAAGC
>Ga0302135_10002935_pt1 | contig 10227 bp, 10 predicted proteins | sample CBN3_surface_MG_FD_203119 | JGI IMG/M metagenome (GOLD analysis project Ga0302135, IMG submission 203119) | Marine microbial communities from Western Arctic Ocean, Canada - CBN3_32.1 | ecosystem: Environmental > Aquatic > Marine > Oceanic | place: Canada: Western Arctic Ocean | collected... | reverse complement strand
TCTCAGGGCAGCCCGCAACCGTTGCTGCATGCCCGCCAATTCCCGTTGTGCAACACCTAGCCGTTCGACCAGCCAGTTCTCGCGGAACCGTGCCACCGAACGCGCGAATATTAAAACTTCTGCCAACATTACAAAAAAATGGCGAGGAGGAGCAAACGTGCAGATAAACTGCGCATAAGCGTGGGTACTCGCTCCATTCTGCCGTGTCCAATCGGCTAAATTATACCGTGCTTAAGATGGGTCGACGCTAAAATTTATGCTCAGTACGTATAGCAATACCGGAAATCTTCTCATGAAATCGACTTGAACTTTCGATAAACGACAGGAACGAGCGCCAATATCGCGAGGCCAACAAGCGCCGTAATTATTTGCGGCGTTAGAATTGCCGACACACTGATTTCACCGCCTGCATCCAAAATACTGCCAATTCCAGCACCAAATGTAGAGAACACAAATCCGCCCGGTATTATCCCGATGAAAGTCGCAAAAACATATGTTGAAAAACGGACACCGAGGAGTGCCGGTGCAAGGTTGACCGCCCAAAATGGAAACGCCGGCACCAAACGCAACGCTAATAAATAGCTGAACGCATTCTTACGAAACCCCTCCTCCATGCGCTGTAGCCAGGGACCCGCCCTTTTCCGAAGTGCGTCGCCGATTGCCCATTTAGCCGCGATAAAGAGGATTGTCGCACCGAGTGTAGCCGCACTGACGTTGTAGAGAAGGCCAAACCATTGACCAAACAGGAAACCGCCGGCGACCGACATCACTGCGCCGCCAGGAATTGAGAAGGCAATCATCGTCGCATACGTCAAAAAGAAGATCAGTGCAGACAAGACCGCATGATCGGCGACTGCGTCGATCAGCCAGCGCCGATTACCGGCTAGCGCGTCAAAACTCGCGTATTCATCCAAACCCAGGGCAAAGAACACAATCAGGCCCAAGACGAGAATTGCTACCGGAATGATTCGCTTCAGCATAGCTGGCACATGCGCCCCTCTGCCGATATTTGCCGCCGCTTCGCCGATGTTATCTCGATGACCCGGCTCAAGAAAATAACCTTGTCGTCATTGCGTCATATACAAGTGAAGCTTCTCGCACTGCTCGTTCAATACGCTCTGCACTGATGGTTCGCGGGCCGCTTTTGCTTCTTCCACATAACCAAGTTTTTCGAGTTTAGAGACGAAACTGCTTTTGACCTCGGCTGTCGCCAGATCCACCGCCTCATCCATCTCGGTATTGCTCCAGAACATGATTTTCTGTGGCCCACCCTTAAATGTTTCGTGCCAATGGGGACGTTCCAGGGTGCAGTCAAATCGCATAATGAGCGTCCAGTCGTCCGCATCCTTGATGAACACTTTCAACGTTGGCCCTTCTTGGGCCGGTAGGCCCCCACGATATTGCGTCTCGAATCGAAATAGTCCGACATGCGAGAAGCTAGGCTCGTTCGGTGTTGGCATTTTCGTTCCTCCACTTTTCCTCAATTCGACAACTACATTATACCCAACCTTAGCCGTGAGGCGGGGTGGTCGCAATTAATTAGCAGCCAACACATTAGACATCGGTGCAACGCTCAAGACCAAAACAATGAGCCGTATTCATGCCATTAAAGACGATATAGGCGAGTCACGTACGCGTGATACCGCTAACCAAATGATATGCTATCATCACCCAACCGATTGACTTGCCAAGCCCTTAACTCTAATACAGCGTGGCCTTCAAACAGAGCTCAGTGGAGAGCCACCGTGAAACGTACCTTTCAGCCCAGCCGGCTCGTCCGAAAACGCCGCCATGGGTTTCGCTCCCGTTCTGCCACCGTGGGCGGACGCCGGGTCATTGCGCGGCGACGCGCCAAGGGCCGCAAGCGCCTGTCGGCCTAAATACAATGCAATCGGCGGTCGAACGCCTGACTCGGCGGCCGGAATTCTTGCGTGTGGCCGGTTCTGGGCAGAAATGGGTCGCTCGCGGATTGATCTTGCAAACGCTACATCGCACGGGATCAGCGACTGGGCCACGGGTTGGCTTCACTGCAAGCCGACGGGTCGGCAATGCTGTCGCCAGAAATCGAGCACGACGGCGTCTACGCGCCGCCGTTGCAACAGTAATTTCAAATCACGGTTTGCGCGACCATGATTACGTGTTGATCGCGCGAAAGGAAACCATGCGAAGGCCATACACGCTTTTATTGGAAGACCTGGAGACCGCCCTTAGGCGGTTGAAGGCGTGGCGCGATGCATAATATTGCAGCTGCCGCTTCGGGAATCGCGGGCGCTTTTCTCCGCGGGTCGATTCGCATCTACCAGAGTATCGCCTCGCCGCTGTTGCCGGCGAGCTGCCGCTATTGGCCATCCTGTTCGGAATATGCAGCGCAGGCGATCGCCGCGCATGGTCCAGCAGCTGGTGGGATACTCGCGCTCAAACGCATTGGTCGATGTCATCCGTGGGGTGATTGGGGATATGACCCAGTGCCTGGGCGAGCAGCAACGATCTCTTGTGAGCACCACAAATTCGTTCGGATTAGCAATACTGCGCCAGTCAGTTCGCCCACTTCCGGCTCACCGACATGATCGACCAGCGCAATATCCTCCTGGCAATTGTACTCTCGATTGTCATTTTAGTGGGCTGGCAGTTTCTATTTGTCAAACCCCAGGTCGAGCAGCAAGGCCAGCAAATTCAACAGTCTGCGGTCGTTCAAACTACGGGTGAACAGCCTTCCGTAGTGGGAAGTGGCGGCGTCGCCAGCACACCAACACTAGGGGCAAGCGTTCCGAGTGTTCTCAGGCAAACCCAATCAAGCGTCTTGACCCGTGAAGAAGCCCTAAAGAAGACGGCCCGTGTACAAATCACTTCATCACGTCTCCGTGGTTCGATTTCACTCATAGGTGCGCGAATCGACGACCTCGTTCTTTCTGACTACCACGAGACAATAGACCCTTCGAGCTCCAACATCGTGTTGTTTTCACCAACAGACACCCGTGCCCCCTATTACGCGGAATTTGGTTGGCTTGGTGCAAGCGTGAAGGTTCCCGACGGACTGACATTGTGGCAAGCCGATCAAAGTAACCTGACGCCAAGAACGCCGGTGACGTTGAAATGGGACAATGGCGAAGGACTTCTGTTCGAGCGGCGCTACGCATTGGACGACAACTTCATGCTGGAGGTCATCCAGCGTGTCCGCAATACCGGATCTAATGAGGTAACGCTTGCACCCTATGGGCTTGTTTCACGGACAAATACTCCGGATATCCTCAACTTTTATATTCTCCATGAAGGGCTTCTTGGTGTCTTTGACGACACATTGAAAGAAGTGGACTATGACGATGTCGTTGACGAGGGAACGATCCGCCAATCGACTGTAGGCGGCTGGATTGGCATTACCGACAAATACTGGTTGGTGGCCTTGGTGCCGGATCAGAGCGCTGCCGTCGAAACAAGCTTTACCAGCGGCACCCGTGCAGAGACGACGCTCTACCAGGCCGACTTTCTTGGCGCCGCGACAACCCTGCCCCGCGGTGGGGCATTGGAAACAAAATCGCACCTTTTCGCCGGCGCGAAAGAAGTCACGCTTCTCGACGAGTATCGTGATGAGCTTGGTATCGCGCTTTTTGACCGGTCAGTTGATTTTGGTTGGTTTTATTTCCTGACAAAACCGATTTTCCTGACGATTCATTGGTTATCCGGCAAGCTCGGCAACTTCGGCGTCGCTATCCTCGCGCTCACCGTGGGCATCCGCATCCTGCTGTTCCCGCTCGCGAATAAATCCTTCCGCGCCATGAGCAAGATGAAACTTCTGCAGCCCAAACTCGTCGAACTCAAGGAGCGTCATGGCGATGATCGCCAGGCGCTCAATATGGAAATGATGCAGCTTTACAAACAAGAAGGCGTAAACCCGATGGCAGGCTGCTTGCCTGTCGTTGTGCAGATTCCTGTCTTCTTTGCGCTTTATAAAGTGCTGTTTGTCACGATCGAGATGCGCCACGCACCATTCTTCGGATGGATTTCGGACCTCTCTGCGCGTGATCCGTTGGGCGTGCTCACCATGTTTGGACTGGTTAACTGGAATGTCCCAGCGACACTGGACGCCGTCAATATTGGTATTTGGCCCATAATTATGGGCGCCACAATGTACTTCCAGACTAAATTGAATCCAGCGCCAGCTGATCCAATTCAAGCGAAGATATTTACCTTTCTACCATTTATTTTTACTTTTATTCTGGCTAGCTTCCCTGCGGGCCTCGTCATTTATTGGGCCTGGAACAACACTCTTTCAATTCTGCAACAGTGGGTAATCATGCGAAAAACGGCGGCTGCGCAGCCAGCTGGGGCAAAGCCCAAAACGTGAATTCTGCCGACAATGCGGCCAGCAACGTGAAAGAAGCAGACGAAGCTGTTGAAGAGGGCCGCCTGCTGTTTGCGCAGGAATGCGGTTTTGTTACTGGTGCCGCAAATATGGACGGATTGCCACCGGCAGACTTGCCGGAGGTTGCATTTGCCGGCCGCTCAAATGTCGGAAAATCAAGTCTCATAAACGCCCTCACCAACCGTAACACGCTGGCGCGAACAAGTAATACACCGGGACGAACGCGCCAGCTCAATTTCTTCAATCTCGGCAAACGCCTCATGTTGGCCGACTTACCCGGATACGGTTATGCCAAAGTTTCCAAGCATGAGAGTGCTGGCTGGCTCGATTTGATGACTACCTACCTCAAAGGGCGCGCGTCGCTGCGCAGGCTGTGTCTTCTTGTGGACGCGCGCCATGGTTTGAAGGCAAGCGACCTGACGATGATGGAGCAAATGGACAAGGCTGCTGTCAGCTATCAAGTTGTTCTAACCAAAGTCGATAAGGTGCCGAACGCAGAGCGCGAACGCCTTATCGAGCGGATTACCACAACTCTTGCGAAGCGGCCGGCGGCGCTTTCGAATTGCGCGCTAACGAGTGCACGGGAGGGCGTTGGTATAGCGCAACTTCGCGCCGACCTTGCGGCGCTGGCGGCGCCAAGGTCTTTGAGTTAGAATCCGCGACGTTTTTCGAAAAATGCCTGCAGGCCCGGCGCCATAATCTATGAGCAAATCCAAAAATATTTTGCGTGACGAATGGTTGGCAAAGGCCGGCATCTTAACCGAAGCCCTGCCCTACATGCGGCGCTATGCCGGCAAGACATTTGTCATCAAGTACGGTGGCCACGCTATGGGCGATACGAATCTATCGCAGCTTTTTGCGCGCGACATCGTGTTGCTGAAGCAGGTCGGCATCAACCCTGTTGTCGTGCACGGCGGCGGTCCGCAGATTGGTGCAATGCTAGATCGGCTCAAAATGAAGAGCAAATTCATTGATGGCTTGCGGGTCACCGACCGCGACACGGTCGGCGTTGTCGAAATGGTTCTGTCTGGTCAAATCAACAAACAAATCGTTGCCGATATTGCCGAAGTTGGCGGGCGGGCGATTGGCCTGTCAGGCAAGGATGGTGGTTTGTTGCGCGCGCGCAAGCTCCGGCGGCGAGCCAACCGGACAGACTCCAATATCGAGAAAGTACTCGATCTGGGATTTGTCGGCGAACCAACGGCGATCGATCCACATGTCCTTCGGTTACTCGAAGGCTCCCAATTCATCCCCGTCATCGCGCCTATTGGGACAGACGCTAAAGGCCAAACGTTCAATATCAATGCGGACACTGTCGCTGGTGCCATTGCTGCGGCGCTCGATGCGACACGGCTCCTGATGTTGACTGATGTCGAAGGCGTGCTCGACAAAAAACACAAGCTGGTCGCAGAATTGAACCTGAGCAGCGCGCGCAAGTACTTGCGCGACGGAACGCTCAAAGGAGGCATGATCCCAAAAGTTGAGACGTGCATTAGCGCTATCAAGGACGGCGTCGAGGCGGCGGCGATTATCGACGGGCGTGTTCCACATGCAATATTGCTGGAAATCTTTACCGAGCACGGTTCGGGAACACTGATCCGCGGCCGAAAATAGCCCTGTGCCCTCCAACCAAATCCAGCCTGCAACGGCAGAAAAGACACATCCCACGCCACACCGGCGCGATACCGACACTTGGGTCTTCGACCTGGATAACACCCTCTATCCTGCGCATTGCAATCTGTTTGACCAGGTTGACCGACGCATCGGTGAATTTGTCTCCGCAGCCCTCGATCTCGATCCAACAGAGGCCCGGCTGCTGCAGAAAAAATACTTTCGGGACCATGGCACTACCTTAAGTGGTCTCATGCAACATCACGCGATCAAGCCTGCGGAGTATTTGAATTACGTCCACGATATCGATGTATCCGGACTGCCTGATGGCTTTGCTCTCGATCGTGCACTGTCGCGATTAGATGGACGCAAGTTGATCTACACCAATGGCTCAGTGCGACACGCAGAAAATGTCATGCACCAGCTTGGTGTCTCGCGACATTTCGAAGCAATATTTGATATTGTCGCGTCAGAATATCGTCCTAAGCCGGACCCTGCTCCATATGCTGAGATGGTACGCTTGCATGACATCGATCCGGCGCGCACGGTCATGATCGAGGACATCGCCCGGAACTTGATCCCGGCGGCTGTACTTGGCATGGCGACAGTCTGGGTTAGAACGCAGCACGACTGGTCGCATACAGACAGCACTGGTGATCACGTTCATCATGCCACTGACGATCTGGTGGAGTGGCTAGAAGCGCTTCCGAACTGAGTTACGCGCAGAATAGCAAGTTACGCAGTCGCTGCCCTGCCTTGACACCCCCCCGCATCTTGCCCACTCTCGGCGCCTCCAAACACATGAATTTGAGATTCTTCCAATGGATAATGAGCAGTTAAAGACCATCGTCGATGCCGCCTGGGAAGTGCGCGACGACGTGACACCAAAGACCAAGGGCGAGACGCGTGATGCAGTGGACGCAGCACTCGGTCTCATGGATTCTGGAAAGGTGCGCGTCGCCGAAAAAGAAGCTGGAACCTGGCGCGTCAATCAATGGTTAAAGAAAGCCGTTTTGCTGTCATTTCGACTGAACGATATGACGACCATTCCGGGCGGACCCGGTCAAAACACGCCGTGGTGGGACAAGGTTCCGGCAAAATGGGCTGGCTGGGGCGCACGAGAGTTTCGCGAAGCTGGGTTTCGCGCCGTCCCTAACTGCATTGTACGGAGATCCGCTTACATCGCACCGGGTGTCGTCCTTATGCCAAGCTTTGTTAATTTGGGTGCCTATGTAGACGAAGGCACGATGATCGATACCTGGGCGACTGTCGGGACCTGCGCCCAGATTGGCAAGAACTGCCATATCTCTGGCGGTGCTGGTATTGGTGGTGTCATCGAACCATTGCAGGCCGACCCAGTAATTATCGAAGACAACTGTTTCGTTGGTGCGCGCTCGGAAGTAGCCGAGGGCGTCATTATCGAGGAGGGGTCAGTGCTCTCTATGGGCGTCTACATTGGCGCCTCCACGAAGATTGTCGACCGTGCCACTGGTGAAATCCACCTTGGGCGTGTTCCCGCCTACTCCGTGGTGGTGCCAGGCTCAATGCCCGGAAAGACACTTCCGGATGGCACGCCAGGACCGGGCCTTTATTGCACGGTCATCGTAAAACGCGTTGATGAACAGACCCGCTCAAAAACATCGATCAACGAACTCCTGAGGGATTAAATTTTGATCGACCCAGTTGCGTTAGCTCAGGCGCTGATTCGCTGCCCAAGTGTCACACCTGAAGAAGGTGGCGCACTGGATTTACTGCAGCAAACACTGGAGGAAATCGGCTTCGTTTGCCACCGGCTCAAATTTTCTGAGGCGGGAACAGCTGATGTCGACAATCTCTACGCCCGCTGCGGCGACGCCGCTCCAAACTTTTGTTTTGCCGGTCACACCGATGTCGTGCCGACTGGGCCACTCGACGCGTGGAACCGCGGCCCCTTTGACGCAGTTGTAGAGGACGGCGTTCTTTACGGGCGTGGTGCCGCCGACATGAAAGGAGCGATCGCTTGTTTCGCAGCTGCGGCGCAACGTGTGCTCGCGGAGGGCCAACCGTCAGGCTCGATCAGCTTTCTTATTACAGGTGACGAAGAAGGGCCGGCCATTAATGGCACTCGAAAAATGTTGGCCTGGCTTACAGAAAATGGCGAGGCCCTCGACATGTGTCTTGTCGGCGAACCAACCAACCCGGAACGGTTGGGCCAGATGGTCAAGATCGGCCGTCGAGGCAGCATGAACGCAAGGTTGACTGTGCACGGAGTTCAAGGCCACACCGCTTACCCACATCTGGCCGACAATCCCGCGCACCGACTTGTCACCATCCTCGATGCGCTTGTTATGATCCCGTTGGATGAGGGCTCTGTCCATTTTCCACCTTCAACGCTGCAGATCTCAACGATCGACATAGGAAATCCAGCAACCAACGTGATTCCAGGTGAGGCGCGCGCAACGTTTAATATCCGCTTCAATGACCTTCATTCATCTGCGTCGTTGACCAAAACCTTGCACGAGGCAATCGGCGCAGCAATCGGCCAAAAGGGGCACTACGATCTCGACATTTCCGTCAGTGGGGAGTCATTTCTCACGCCGCCGGGACAACTGTCCCAACTTGTCTGTGAATCGATTGAGGCCGTTCTCGGAAATGCACCGGAACTCAGCACGACTGGTGGCACGTCGGACGCGCGCTTCATCAAGGATCATTGCGAAGTTGTGGAATTCGGTATGGTCGGTCAAACCATGCACAAAGCCGACGAACAGGCACGCATTGAGGATCTGCAGAACTTGAGGCTGATCTACGAGGCGGTACTGCGGGGCTATTTCAACATCGCATGATTACGGCGCAGGAGGCGTTTCGAGGGCTTTATGGGGCGTGGCGCCTGTTCCTCCGCGACCGCAGCGCACTGGCATTGTTCGATGACAGCATAGAGGGTTATTGGAAGTCGTTCTCCTGTGCAGCCATCGTCCTCCCGGGCTATATCCTGCTCGTCTACGGCGCAGGTGCTGAACTTTCGGCAGATGTACACCCCATTCGTATTGTCGTTGTCGAAGGCATAGGCTACGTCATCGGTTGGGTGGCCTGGCCACTCGCCGCAGCATATATCGCACCTTTGTTGGGCCGTGGCGAAAACTACATGCGCTACATCGTGGCCTACAACTGGTCTGCTGGGACGCAGATCGTGGCCCTCTTACTCCTGCTTGTCTTCCAGGGTAGCGGCATCGTGAGTGAGGGTGCCTTCGCCGGGATAGGCCTTGTCGCTCTGCTCATCCTTTTATTCTATCATGGCTTCATTGTGCGTGTTGCCCTCGACATTAGGGTCGAACTTGCCGTTGCACTGGTCATTGGCGAGTTTCTACTTGGCCAGATGATCCGTACGGTGGCTAACGCCCTACTCTCCTAATCGATCCGCTGCAATGGGATACGCCATGGCTTGCACATGATGTAGGTGGCCGCGGCAATGAAGTTGCAGCCCGCGAATGTGAAGGCAAGGGGCCACGCCGTTCCATCGTGAAAAAACCCAACGGTCAGCGCTGCAAGAGCAGCGATACCCATTTCCAATGAACCAAGGAGTGCGGCCGAAAGCCCCCGTTGGGTGGTGCTCGCCGCAAGTGCGCGGACCGGCGCGGTTGCAAACATAAAACCCAAACCAAAGGTTCCAATTGATATCGCCGCCGTAAGAGCACCAGGCTTTTCATAGGCATAAACAACCGCAAGTGTCACGATACCGCTAACGACGCCGATCACGAGCGACGCACGCAGAAGCAACTCCACACCAAATCTTCCAACAATCCTGTTGGCAGCTAAGCTTGCGAAAAAATAGGCTAGGACGAGAGCCGCGTAGTACAGCCCGTAGTGTTGTGTCGCTACACCCATACGCTCAATTAAGACAAATGGCGCCGCGGTGATGAATGCGTAAAGCGCACCGAATGTAAATCCGACCGGCAGCGCATATCCAATAAAGTTGCGTTGAGCTGACAGACGCATGTAATCACGAGCGAGTGAAAGCGGACGACCGCCAACACGGTTCTCCGGTGCGAGGGTTTCAGGAAGAAAACGCCAGATCAACGCTGCGACGACAACGACAAAACCCGAAACGACAACGAAGTTTGCCTGCCAGCCGAGCCAGATATGGATGTAGCCGCCAATTAACGGCCCGACTGCGGGTGCCAGCGCAACCGCCATACCATAGGCGGCTAGGACGCGGACGCTGTCCTCCTCATCATAAAGATCACGAATGATGGCCAAACCGACGACCGCCTCGGCACAAG
>Ga0302135_10002933_pt1 | contig 10229 bp, 7 predicted proteins | sample CBN3_surface_MG_FD_203119 | JGI IMG/M metagenome (GOLD analysis project Ga0302135, IMG submission 203119) | Marine microbial communities from Western Arctic Ocean, Canada - CBN3_32.1 | ecosystem: Environmental > Aquatic > Marine > Oceanic | place: Canada: Western Arctic Ocean | collected 2017-09-15 | reverse complement strand
AAATCGCACCGCGCATGCCGTAAGGAATAAGCGGCGCAATCATGCCATTGAACAAATTGGCCGGCTTGTTTCGGTGGGCCTTGGGTTTGCCTTTCCATTGGGCGAATACAGGGGCGAGTTTTTTATCACCCGTTTGCACATCAAGACTCGTCCAAGCTTCCACCGCAGTGCCGCCCCAGCTCGAGTGCACGATGCCCACCGGCACTTTCAATTTCTGATGCAACGCGCGCGCGAAAAAATACGCCGTGCCCGAAAAGCCATTCACCGTTTGCGGCGAACACACCGCCCATGCGCCAGCGCAATCTGTTTGCGGATCGAGGTGCGCGCTGCGTTGCGTGGTGAACATCCGAATGGACGGAAACTTGGCCGCCGCCTTTTCCTGGGCCGCATCGCGACAACGCCCAACCGTCATCGCCATATTCGATTGCCCCGAAGCCACCCAAACCTCGCCCACAAGCACGTCCTTTATAGTGAGCGTGTTGCTGCCTTTCACCGTGAGCGCGCCCTTCACGGTGGCGTCATTGATGGCATCGAGCCGCACCATCCACTTGCCGTTTTTATTGGCCGTGGCGGTTTTTCTTTGGCCGGCGAATTGCACCGTCACCGTTTCCCCCGCATCCGCCCAGCCCCAAACCGGAGCCACGGCCCCGCGCTGCAAAACCATGTGGTCGCTGAAAATCGCTGGGAGTTTCACATCCGCCCGCGCGACAATCGCCACGAGGCCCAAAAGAAAAATATACCGGTGCATCCGGGGAGGATGCGAAATCTCCTGCTATTTCGCAAGGCGCAAGCGACTAAACATCGCAAACTTGCGCCGCATGACGCAGCGCGGCCACAGGGTCTTTCCACGTGGGGATGAATTCCTGCGCGACGAAATCCCTGTAACCTGTCGCCACGATGGCGCGCATCACGGCGGGGTAATTGATTTCCTGCGTGTCGTCGAGCTCTGCGCGGCCGGGATTGCCCGCCGTGTGATAATGGCCGATAAGGTTTTTGTATTGGCCGATGCGGCGGATGACATCGCCGTTCATAATTTGCACGTGGTACACATCGAAGAGCAGTTTCATGCTGGGCGAATCCACTTTGCGGATAAGCTCCACGCAGTGATCGACGTCCTCGCCGAAATAGCCCGGATGCCCCTTCATCGGATGACTGTCGTCGCGCGTGTTGAGGTGCTCGAGCACAAGATTGATTTTCTTTTTCTCGGCGTAAGACATCACGGCCTTCCACGCATCCACGCAATTCTTAGAGCCCGCCGCATCGCTGAGCCCTTTGCCGCGCATTCCGGTAAACGTAATCACGCTCTTCGTGCCAATCTTCGCCGCGAGGTCGATGCCTTTTTTGAGGTTCTCAATCACAAACTCGCGATTGGCCGCCACACACGGGCCTTTCTTAAAACCGTGCCCGCCGCTCACCAGCGAAATTTTCAACCCCATTTTGCGAATGGCCGGATAATCTTTTTCCGAAACCCCCTCCATCGCCTCCAGCCCGATCGCCTTGCAATGCTTGGCCAACTCCAACCCGGGCATCGGCTTAAAACACCACCCCATCACCGACTGCCGAATCCGGCCTTTGGTGATTTTGAAATTGGGATTCACCTTGGCATCAGCATGGGCATTGGCAGAGGTAGTGACCGTAGCTGCCAGCCCGAGGGCACTGGCTTTGAGAGCATCGCGTCGTGTGATGTGCATGGGGCGATTGTGCAGCGATTTCGGACAAGCGCAAGTTAATCAAGTGAACCAATTTTGCTTGCCAAGATTGAATAACAGCCCATCGTTGGGGCGTCAGATTGACCAGAATAATAATCATGAAAAAATCCATTATCATTTTGGCTGCGGGAGCACTGCTTACCGTGGGTTGTCAAACCAACACCGGCAAAGGCGCCGGCATCGGAGCTGCGGCGGGTGCTATCCTCGGAGGCGTCATCGGCCATCAATCCGGCAAAGGACTCGAAGGCGCGGCCATTGGAGCCGCTGGTGGTGGCGCAGTTGGCGCAGCGATTGGTGCCTCAAAAGATGCCGAGGAGCGGAAGAACCCAACGCCTCAGCCATAAAGTTTTGGCACTAAAAAAGCAAAGCCGCCCGAGGGCGGCTTTTTTTTGTGCGCCTCTGGCACGACTTATTTCACTTCAAAAACCGCTTTGCCTTTAAGCTCGCCGATCCACGCGGTGCCTTTGATTAAGTCGCCGCCTTTTCGCTTATTGGTGTAACCTAGCTCGAGGGTATATTTTCCGGGCTTCACAATCATTGGCAACCGCATGCCGTGGCCGATGGCTTTCATTTCGCCGGCGGCCACGGACAGGAAATGATATTTGGAAAGTTTGGCGGCTCCGGGATTGCCCAAGTTGATGGGAAGCTGTTTTCCGTCCGGCCCGATGAAGCGATACGTAAACGCTTGGTCAGCTGGAAAATTCACCACGTGCGTTGCCGACTTGCCGGAATTGCGCACGAGCACGTAGGCCGTGGCGTTGGCGAGTGCCTTCACGGGGCGACCTTTCACGGCAACCTTTTGCCCGCGCAGATTACTTTGCTCCACGATCGCGCCGAGTTGCAATCCACCGACGGGCTTGGACCACACTATGGCGTTGATGGCTTTCATCTTGGCCTCAACTTTTGGCAATTCCTTGAGTTGCTGGAAATCGGTTGGGAAGCTCGCCCAAAAAACATTTTTCTCTTCCTTGTCCGGATATAAAATCCAAACGCCTTCCTGGCCTTTGCGATATTTAATGTCCGTACTCAACGCAAACGGCGCTGGCCCGGGCCACATCAGTTTCACTTCCTTGAGCGTCTTGGGGCCTTTAAGCACTTTGCTAACTTTAATCGCGCCCACATCGTAAGTACGATTGTGGCGCTCGATGCCGTCGACAATGCGATCAATCTTGCCGACCACCACGTACTGAGCACCGGCGATGCGAAGCTCCAGCGGCACGTACATCCAACTGGCTTTGACGTTTGAAACTGCCAGCAAACTTGCCAGCGCGATGAGGGGGAACAGGATTTTTTTCATGATAGATAGACGTGTTTGTGGTTTTGAAACTCCGTTATTTTTTGGGCTGTTTCTTTTTGGCCTTCTTTCCATAAGGCCAAGGTTTGGCAAGGGCTTTGATCGCCCACGCCTCCCAAGCGTCGGCCATGGATTGTGTGCGGTGTGGCTGTTTGGCGGCGAGGTTGTGCAGTTCCGTGCGATCGGCCGCGATGTCGTAAAGCTCCCACGGGCCGCGCGCGCCTTTGGCCACGAGCTTCCATTGGCCGTCGCGCATAGCGCGGTTGCCTTCGTGTTCCCAGAAAATCGGCGCGGTACGGGCAATGTTTTTTCCGTTGAAGGCGGGCGCGAGCGAGGTGCCTTGCATTGGGACAATTTTTTTGTCGCCAACTTTAGCTGGATATTTTGCGCCGCCGAGATCCACGCAGGTGGCCATCAAATCGATCAAGTGTCCCGGTTGGTTTTCAAGTTTGCCGTGGCGAGTTTTGGAAATCCCCTTCGGCCAATGGGCGATGAGCGGCGAGCTGATGCCGCCTTCGTGCACGTAATGTTTGTACTCGCGGAAGGGCGTGTTGCTCGCATTCGCCCACGCGAGGCCATAGCCGTGGTAAGTATCCGGCCCGCCAGTCATCACGCCGGTGCCTTGCTTGACGACGCGGCCGTCACGCGTTCGTTTGGGAATCATGCTCGTCTGCAATTCGCCTCGGCCCATCGGCTTGAGCACGTTCGGATTTTTGTCCTTAAACTGAATGCCTTTGCCGCGGCCCATTCCTTCGGCGCAGCCGCCGTTGTCGGCGAGGAATAAAATCAACGTGTTTTCGTATTGGCCGGTTTCCTTAAGTGCAGTCACCACGCGACCCATGCCTTGGTCGAGATTATCCACCATCGCGGCGTACGTTTCCATCAGGCCGATTTCCCATTCGCGATTGGGGGCGGCATTCCACTCCGGCGCGCGACGGTCGCGAGCGGACATTTTCCATTTCGAGTCGATGAGCCCCATCTTCAATTGCCGAACATACCGCGCGCGGCGCATTGCGTCCCAACCGGCGTTGTACTTGCCCTTGTATTTGGCGATGTCTTTTTCCAGCGCGTGCATCGGCCAATGCGGCGCGGTGTAGGCCACGTAAATGAAAAATGGCTGGTCGCTTTTGTGCTCGCGAATGTAGCGCGCAGCGTGATCGCTGATGGCGTCGGTGTAATAAAACTCATCCGTTTTGTATCCCTTATCCGTGAGCGGCGAAATTTGAGTGTTCTCGCGCGTAAGCGAGTTGGGATCAAAGAAACTGCCCGCGCCGTGGATGGTTCCATAGAATCGGTCGAACCCCCGCTGACGCGGCCAATTGAATTTCGGCCCGTTCGGGCTGGTGTGCGGTGTCACGTGCCATTTGCCTGACATATACGTCGAGTAGCCGGCCGTCTTCATGACCTCCGCGATGGTCCGCACATTCTGGCCAAGATCGCCGCGATAGCCGGGAAGATTTCGGTTGTTCATCATATGGCCAATGCCCGCTTGATGCGCGTACACCCCCGTCAGCAACGTGGCCCGCGTGGGGCAGCAGCGGCCGGTGTTGTAAAATTGAGTGAACCGCACGCCACCGCTGGCGAGCGCATCGAGGTTAGGCGTTTTAATTTCGCTGCCGTAACAACCAATATCGCTCCAGCCCATATCATCGGCCATCGCGATGATTATATTTGGCCGCGGCGCTATGGCTGCGGAAACAGTTTGTGCAAACAGGCAAAAGCCCACGATAAAAAGAAGAATGCGATTCACGCGGTTAGTTTGCCGAAATTGCAGAAACGAAGCAAGCGCATTGGGCTGGCCAAATCGGCGAAGTAGGCGTATGTTTCCCCGAACCATGAAGGTGCGCATTGAATATTGCGCGGCTTGAAATTACGAGCCGCAGGCCGTCAGTTTGGCGGACCAACTTTTGAAGCTGAAGCAACGCATTTCGTCATTGGAACTGGTACCCGGTTCCGGCGGAGTGTTCGAAGTCACAGCCGATGATAAACTGGTGTATTCCAAACGGGAAACGGGAACCTTCCCGGAGCCCAACGCCGTGCTACAATCCATCCAGCGATTGTAGGCGGCGGCGCGTTGTCCCACTGCGCCTCGCGCGCGCGCGAAAATTTCCCAGGAGAGTGAAGGGTGCCTGGTGGTCCCCGCGGTCTTCAAAACCGTTGTCGGTTCGTGAACGGGCCGAGGTAGGTTCGATTCCTACCCTCTCCGCCATTTTTATTTTTCAAAATGACTGACCCCATTCGCCTCACTCAATACAGCCACGGTGCCGGCTGCGGCTGCAAAATTTCGCCCAAGGTGCTGGACGAAATTTTGAGCGTCGCCGGCAAGGCCGCGCCGAGCGCGCGGTTGCTCGTGGGCAATGACTCCAAAGACGACGCCGCCGTGTTCGACCTCGGCAACGGCCAAGCCGTCATCAGCACCACAGATTTTTTTATGCCCATTGTGGACGACCCGTTTGACTTCGGGCAAATCGCTTCGGTGAACGCCATCAGCGATATTTACGCGATGGGCGGAACGCCGCTCATGGCCATCGCGGTGCTCGGTTGGCCGATTGAAAAACTCCCGCCCGCCGTCGCCGGCCGCGTACTCGAAGGCAGCCGCGCCGCGTGCGAACGCGCCGGCATCCCGCTGGCGGGCGGCCATAGCATCGACGCGCCGGAGCCTATTTTTGGGTTGGCGGTGACAGGCCAAGTCGCCGTGAGCGAGTTGAAACGCAATGACAGCGCGGAAATCGGCTGCGAATTATTTCTCACCAAACCCCTCGGCGTTGGCCTCGTGACCACCGCCCAAAAACGTGGCATCGCCGACGACGCTGACGTCCAACGCGCCATCGACCAAATGACAACGCTCAACCAAATCGGCAGCACCCTCAGCACGTTGCCCGGCGTGAAGGCGATGACCGATGTGACCGGCTTCGGCTTGCTCGGCCACCTCACCGAGCTGTGCGAAGGCAGCGACGTGAGCGCCATCATCAACAGCGCCGCCGTGCCACGCCTGCCGAACACCGACCATTACATCGCCGAGGATTGCGCCCCCGGCGGCACCGACCGCAATTTCGACAGCTACGGCCACCACATCAGCCCGCTCACCGACGCCCAACGCGCCCTCCTCTGCGACCCCCAAACCAGTGGCGGCCTGCTCGTCGCCGTGGCGGCCGATAACCTCGAAGCATTTCACGAAGCCACAGCCGATTTGAAACTCGAATCCTTCGGCCAACTCACTGAAGCCGCCGACCCACTCATCACCGTGAACTAATGGCCAGAGCGAAGAACAAACTACGCGCTATCCCCGGCGTGGACACGCTGCTCGAAGCGGTGGCCGAATGCCCCCTGCCCCGCCCACTCGTGGTGGCGACCATTCGCGCGGAGTTGGCGTCGCTCCGCAAATCAAAATCCATTCCCGAACCCGACGAAATTATTTCCGGCGTTCGGCTGCGTTTGAAAGACCTCGCGTTGTCGCGTTTACAACCGGTCATCAACGGCACCGGCGTGGTCATCCACACCAACCTCGGGCGCGCGCCCATCGTGCCGCCGGACAACGCCGGCTACACCAATCTCGAAATCGACCTCGCCACCGGCCGCCGTGGCAAACGCGCCGCGTACGTCGAGCAATGCCTCGCCGAACTCTGCGGCGCGGAGGCCGCGATGGTGACGAATAATTGCGCCGCCGCGCTCGTGCTGATTCTGCGTCACTTCACGGCGGAAAAAAAGGAAGTGCTAATCTCGCGTGGCGAACTCGTTCAGATCGGCGGTGGCTTTCGCATTCCAGATATTCTCGAAACCTCCGACGCCAAACTGCGCGAAGTCGGCACCACCAATCGAACCACGCTTAACGACTACGCCAAGGTCATCGTCAAAAACACCGGACTACTACTCAAAGTCCATCGCAGCAATTTTTTTATGGACGGCTTTGTCGCCGCTCCCGACCGCCGCGAATTGGCCACGCTCGCCCGCAAAAAACGCATCCCCTTCGTCGAAGACCTTGGCAGTGGCGTGTTAACCAACACCGAGGAATGGGCCGACGACCATCACGAAACCACCCCGCGCGAAGTTATTAAGAGCGGCGCGGCCCTCGTGTGTTTCAGTGGCGACAAACTGCTCGGCGGCCCGCAAGCGGGAATCATCGCCGGCAAAGCCAAACACATCGCCGCACTGAAAAAGCATCCCTTCTTCCGCGCGCTGCGCTGTGACAAACTTATCCTCACCGCACTGCAGCACGCCGCCGAAATTTATCTGCGCGGCGATGGCCACACGCTGCCGCTCAACCAAAGCCTTCAAGCCGATCCCAAACAACTCAAACGCCGCGCCACCAAACTGGTCAAGGCATTGGTCGATTTGCCGATGACCGTCGCCGTGACCGAAGGCGAATCTCAAGTGGGCGGTGGCGCGTTGCCGCAGGCAAATCTGCCGAGCATCACGCTCGACCTCGTGCCGGATAATTTGAGCCTCAAGGATTTCTCCACGCGATTGCGCCGCGCGCCCACGCCGGTGATTGGCGTCATCAGCGGTCAGCGCTTCCGGATCGATTTGCGAACCATTTTTCCTGAGCAGGAAAAGCGACTGCTCCAGTCCATCCAAGAATCACTGATATGAAAAAATTTCTGACGCTCATCACATTGTTGACCATCCCGCCGATTTTTGCGGCGGACAAAACAATCGTGCGCGACACGGATCACTTTGAATTGGTTTACGAAATGACCGTGCCCAAGCTCACCGCCAAGGGCACGCTTTGGATTCCGCTCGCGCGCGATGACGCTTTCCAAAAAATTCAAGTGCGCGACATCACCTCGCCCGTGCCATGGCGCAAGTCGCGTGATGTCTCCGGCGAAAATGAAATTCTCGTGCTGCGGCCGACGCCCGCCGACAGCGGCAAACGCATCACCATTCGCTACCAAGTCACTCGCAAAGAAAAAGCCGCTCACGCCGAAGCCGGCAATGCGGCGCTGCATCTCAAGGCTGAAAAACTCGTGCCGCTCAATCCGCGTTTCACCGCCATTGCCAATCGCATCACCGCGAATGTCCGGGACGACCACGCGCGCGGCAAGGCGCTCTACGACCACGTGCTCGCGCATATGCGTTACGACAAAACCGGCAAAGGCTGGGGACGCGGCGATGCCCTCTACGCCTGCGACGCGCGCACGGGAAACTGCACCGATTACCACGCTTACTTTATCGCACTGTGCCGCGCGGCCAATATCCCCGCGCGCTTTGCCATCGGCTTCACCATTCCGGCCGACCGCAAGGCGGGCGCGATTGGCGGCTACCATTGTTGGGCGGAATTTTTTGCTAACGATAAATGGGTGCCGGTGGACGTCAGCGAGGCCGACAAACACCCCGAACTGGTCGGTTACTATTTCGGCCATCACCCCGCAAATCGTCTCGAACTCAGCCGCGGCCGCGACATCACCGTCACCCCCGCGCCCAAGTCCGGCCCCTTCAATTATTTCTTCGGCCCGCATCTCGAAGTGAACGGAAAAGAAGTGCCAGTGAAAGCAAACTTTGAATTCAAGCGCTTGCCACTCAAGGATTGATGACCTACCGCCACGCCATTCTCGCCACGGCCGGTCATATTGATCACGGGAAGAGCGCGCTGGTGAAGGCGCTTTCGGGCGACGACCCCGACCGCCTGCCGGAAGAGAAACTGCGCGGCATTACCATCGACCTCGGCTTCGCGCATCTTGAATTGCCCGGACACAGCCTCGGCATCGTGGACGTGCCGGGCCATCAGGATTTTGTAAAAAACATGGTGGCCGGCGTGGGCGCGGTGGATCTCGCGCTGCTCGTGGTCGCCGCCGATGATGGCTGGATGCCGCAGACCGAAGAGCATTTGCAAATCCTCAGCTACCTCGGCGCAACGCGCGGCGTGGTGGCACTCACCAAGGTCGACCTCGTGGATGACACCGCCGCGCGCGAAAATGAAATCCGCCAGCAACTGCAAAACAGTCCGCTCGCCGACGCCGCAATCATTCCGGTATCCGCCCACAACGGCACGGGTTTGGAGGAACTGAAAACCGCCCTCACCGCCGCCGCCGGGACGATGCCGCCGCACACCGACGACGGCCAACCGCGCCTCGCCGTCGACCGCGTGTTCACGCTGCAAGGCATCGGCACCGTCGTCACCGGCACGCTCACCGGCGGCATTTTAAGCAAAGGCGACACCGTCACCGCACATCCACCCGGCCGCGACACGCGCATTCGCACACTACAATCCCACAACCGCGCGCAGGATACCGCGCAGCCCGGCACCCGCACCGCGCTGAACCTCGCCGATGCCGCGCGCGGCGATTTACCACGCGGCGCCACCATCACCCTCCCCGCGCTCGCCGCCACCACGCGCACGCTCGACGTGCTGCTCGAACGCTCCGCGCGCCTCGGCCAGGAATGCGCTCCGCTCCGCAACGATACCCGCGTGCGCGTCCATCACGGCAGTGCCCATTGGCCGGCGCGATTGGTTTTGTTGGAAGGCAAAACCCTCGCACCCGGCGCGACTCAACTCGCCCAACTGCGCCTCGAACAACCTACCTGCGTTTGGCCCGGCGATCGCATCGTCATCCGCAACTGGCCCGAAAGCGCCACGCTCGCCGGCGGTCGCGTGCTCGATGCGCAGGGCGATCGACTAAGCTTGCGCTCGGCGACTCATAAACTTTTTTTGCAAACCCGCGCCGCCGCGCCCAATGACACCAAGGAATGGATCCGCTCACAACTCACGCGCGATGGAGTCGCGCGGCGCGATGCACTGCTGCGCCCCTCTACTTTTTCCAGCGCTGAAATCAACGCCGCCGTTACCGCACTGACCACCATCGGAACAACTGAAAACGCCGGGGATTGGATGGCCGACGCAGCGCGATGGAAAGAAGCATGCGCAGCGATGGCCGCTGCGGTGAACGCCGAACACCGCGCCCATCCGGAGCGCCCCGGATTGGAACTGGAAGCATTGCGACCACTTTCGCAAAAGGCGTTTCCGATTGGCGATGTATTTTCGGAATTGCTGGAGGCGCTTTGCCAAAACGGATTTAAACGACAAGCCAAATATCTTGTGGCGCTTTCCCATAAACCGGCATTGCCGCCGCATCTGCGCACGGCGGGTGAAAAGATCCGGCACGCCCTCGCCGAGGCCGATCCGCCCGCGCGCAAAATTCTGGCCGGCACTTCCGAAGGCTCACAGGCGTTGCGATTTTTGATCGAAGCGGGCGAAGTGGTGGAGGTCAGCCCCGAGTTGGCGCTGGGCG
>Ga0302135_10002931_pt1 | contig 10234 bp, 13 predicted proteins | sample CBN3_surface_MG_FD_203119 | JGI IMG/M metagenome (GOLD analysis project Ga0302135, IMG submission 203119) | Marine microbial communities from Western Arctic Ocean, Canada - CBN3_32.1 | ecosystem: Environmental > Aquatic > Marine > Oceanic | place: Canada: Western Arctic Ocean | collected... | reverse complement strand
CGGTAGCGGGCGATCAACTTGAAGAGTCAGACACCGCAATAGCCGACAGCCTAAGCAGGGCGTTTGCTTTCAATTTGCACGAAGATGAAGCCGCGTAGGCTTGCAACCTCCTGAAAACCAACCAAATTTTGGAGTTATCGATGACTACTAACGTGAATACAGCAGCGACAAAAATATTTGACGACCTACAAGCCGCGAAGCGAGAGGTCGGCCAGCCAGAGGGCAGTCCGCCAGAGAGCAGTCCGCCCACGGCGAATCTGTACGCCGCTATGGCTAATGCGCGAGCAGCAATGCAGTCTCCGCGCGAAGATGGAAGAAACCCGCACTTTAAGAGCAAATATGTCACCTTGGCCGGATTACTCGAAGCCGTCACGCCGGCGCTTTCGGCCAACGGAATACACATTTGGCAGTGCTTGCAGGGCGAGGACTTGCAGACAATAATCACACACACGAGCGGTGAGCGAATTGATTTCCTCTCAACCATACCGACGTACGGCGACATTCAAAAGCTCGGCAGCGCCTTGACTTACATGCGTCGGTACACAATCTCTTCACTGCTATCGATATCATCGCCGGGGCCGGGAGAGGAGGACGATGGCAACTCGGCGATGCCGGGCAAGCCCGCACCATCGAAGCTCATCACGCCGGAACAAGCAGCCAGTCTACAAGCGCTGGCCGAGGAGGTAGGCGCGGACATCCCGAGACTACTCAAATTTTGCACCGCGCCGGACTTCGAGCGAGTGCCGGCCAGCAAATACGCATCCGCAATCTCGGGTCTCGAAGCAAAGCGGAAATCCTGATGCGAATACTTGACTGCGAGCAGGGCAGTCCAGAGTGGCGCCGCGCTAGGCTCGGCATTCCGACGGCAAGCAACTTTAAGCTGCTTTATACGTCGCAAGGCAAGCCGTCGGCGTCTGCCGTGGGGTATCGGCACACTCTGCTGGCTGAGCGTCTCCTGGGGGCACCTACAGAGTCGTACGAGAGTGAATGGATGAAGCGCGGGTCTGAGCTTGAGGACGAGGCGCGGCAGACGTATGAGTACATTCAAGGCATTGAAGTGGAGCGGGTTGGCGTGGCTCTGCGTGATGATGGGAGGGTGGGCGGCTCGCCGGACGGGTTAATCACCAATTTTGACGGGGAGATTGTCGGCGGGGTGGAAATTAAGTGTCCCAAAGCGGCTACGCATATTTCATTTATGCTCAAGGAAAAATGTCCGAGTTCCTATATTCCGCAAATCCAGGGGAATATGTATATCACGGGCGCTAAGCGATGGGATTTGATGAGTTACTACCCTGGGTTGGAGCCGCTGATTGTGAGGGTTGCTCGTGATGACGAGTGGATTGCAGGACTGGAGGCAGTCTTAAGTCTATTTCTGAGGAAGCTGGATGAGGAGTTCGCCCGGCTGAAAGGGGGTGGGTAAATGACGGATCTAACTTTCGAGAGGGCTAAAGAGTTGTTTGAGTACAGCCCGGATACTGGGATTCTTCGCAGTCGAGTTCGCCGGGGGTGCTTGATGGTCGGCGGGGTGGCTGGGTCAAAGCAAAACAAGGGCTATCTAAAAGTCGGTGCGGATAGGCGGTACTACCTTTCCCATCGCATTATTTGGCTATTAACTCACGGGAGTTTCCCGGCTGACGAAATAGATCACATCAACGGCATCCGTGACGACAATCGATTGGTTAATTTACGCGCTGTGACGCGCGCAGAGAACGTGCTGAATCAACGTCTATACCCTACAAACACAAGCGGATTCTGCGGCGTTTCGTGGGATAGTGCGAGGCGCAAATGGATCGCGTGGGTCCGCGTTGGCGGCAAGTCGAAGTACCTCGGGGGCTTCACGGAAAAGGAGGTCGCCATCGCAGCACGGAAGGCAGCAAACTTACAATATGGGTTTCACCCCAATCATGGCAAACGACTGGAGGAGTAGTTATGGCAGTGAAATTTGAAGTAGTGGCAAAAACAGGCACTTATACCAACCACGCGGGCGAGGAGAAATCATCGTGGCTAAAATGCGGGGCGGTGTTCGAGGGAGATAGCGGCCAGCTTTCGCTAAAAATAGATGCCGTTCCCGTCGGGTCGGACTGGAATGGATGGTTCAGCCTGTTCCCGCCCAAGCCTAAAGGTGAGCGGCAAGCTTCCGCGCCAGACAGCTTTTCCGGCAAAGATTTGCCGTTCTAAGGACATAGCAAGTGGGCACCTCAACGGGCTGGCTGGGACGTCTGAGCGGTCTGGATGCGTGAGTCAAAGGCAGCAAGCCCCGCCGTCCTTGGGCGGCTATCGATCTGCCAAATCCAGACACCCAGCAATCATAGGATTATAAAATGACGCGCCATGTGATAGAGATGTGGGGTTGCTCTCTCTGCGGGCATGAGGAGCAGCACGCTGGGCCGACGTCTGAGGCTGCGTACAAGGCGGTTTGTATGGCAGGGTGGTATGCTGACAAGGGCAAAGAGATCTGCCCAGGCTGCGCAAAGCTTCAGCGAGAGCAACGGCGCGATAAATCACGCATTCCAAGGGAGAGTTAAAATGGCGGCAATGACTGCATATTCAAAATTGATTGGCTCCGTTCTCGGTGGCGCTCTGTCTTGGGCGGCGCTTCATTTTGGTTTTGACATGAGCGCCGATGTGCAAACCGCGATTGTCAGTGGCGTTTCCGCGCTGCTCGTGTGGGCGATACCGAACACCTAATGCCGTGGCTCTCGATTGCGACAGCCTTTCTAAAGCTCGCCGGGGCGTTGATGGATTATGCGCAACGTAAAAACTACATCCGCCAAGGCGAGCTTCAGGCGTTCCACGAGGCAGCACAGGGACTGGCAAACAGCGTTCGCGAGGCACGCAAGGCTGTCATTCGTGTGCGCGTTGACGATGAGTATCGCAATCGGCTGCGTGAAAAATACAGTCAAGAGCGAGTTCTGCGTGATAGCGCCGATACCACCAAGCCACCAACCGTCTGATAACAATGAAACGATTGCGTGGCTTGACGATTACCGGGCTGTTTACGATGTGAGTTGTGCGGACTGAGGCGATGTGCCCCCCATGCCCGAAAGTCCGGAACCTGTGGAACCTCCGGAACTTTCCTTATGTGGCGGGGGTTTCAGAGGTTCCGCTTCTGCCACAGGTTCCGGAACCAGGGGGAGGGTTATTCCGAACCAGGGGGAGGGTTATTCCGAACCAGGGGGGGGTTCCACAGGTTCCATAGGTTCCGCTTCTGCGGGAACCGGGGGTTGGTTACAGAGCAGTCAGGTTGCTGGCGATGCGGCGCGCCCATCCACGTCCAAAGTGCTCCCACTGCCGCAAACTAGCCATATGCCTCAAGCGCTGGCCGAGAAAGTTACAGGCGGTTTTGTGATGATTATTATCTGCAATCGCGGCCAGAGTTTTCGGGCCAATCACGCCATCAGATTGCGATCCTACCGCACGCTGTAGCCATTTTATGGACTGGGCCACGCCCGAGTTCACGGCAGCATCGAACAGTACGCTGCGCAGTTCAGCCGGTAGTTCATCGGCCTTTACGCGCTCCCAGTAATCGCGCCGATATATCGCTTTAGCGCCATCGAGCGTTAGCCCCGCAATATTCACCTCGGGATAGGATCGCTTGCTGATGCCGTATTTGGTTTCGCCGCCAGGATCGGACGGATGTGTAATGTGCCCGCCCTCGTGGCCGATGAGCGCCTCAAACGCCTCATCGAACGCATCGACAAGATCAAGCATCAGGCAACCTTGCCGGTTTTTAGCACCACAATGGCAAACACAAAAACGACGCCGACGATAAACAACACCTTTTTGACGACTGAGCGGCCTACTTCGACGAGGACTAAATCAAGCGCCCTGCGGGCGGCAAGCTCGGCTATTGTCTCGATATCATCGGTGGTTAGAGCGCGTCTCTCGCTCGATTTGCTGGACGGCAACATAGCTAATACTCGCTCTAGGTTGGTGACACCGGCCACGTTACTCCGCCGAGATTGTTATTCGCATCCAGCGTGGGGCTGCTTGATGCTGGCAAATCTCGCAGCGCTTGGCGGTACGTTGTCCAGTCTGCTGCCGGTGCAGCCTCATCTTCCACCGATTTGACGACGACCCAGTCACACTCGCCCAGCTTGATATCTCGCTGGCGGCGAAGTTCTGCCATCGGTGCGGCGGATTCGAGCGCAAGTATTTCCGCCTCCACCTCGGCCTCTGAGGGTTTATCGTGGCCGTGGCCGTCGTGCCAATCGAGGCTTGCGTAGTCATCTCCAGCAAGAGTCCATTCGGCTCCAGGCGCTAAGCTAACCACTGCTTGCATAATCTGTTGTGCGCTCATCCTGCGATCTCCATTAAAATTAACCATCCGGTGGATGTGGTGAACGTCGAGCTGGAACTACTCACAAGCTGCTGGACTTTATACGTCTGGGCATCGGTGCTTGACGGCGAATCGAGGTATGAAAACGACATCGGCCAAATTCCCTGAAGTCCGCCACTGCCGCTAGCAACTTGGACCACCGCAGTGCCGAGACTTGTTGTGCCTCGCAAAACTTTATGAGTGCCAGAGACATTCGTGCTGGCGACTAACGTATATGCCGCTTGCGCACTCCACATCACCAACACCTTGCTTGAGGTTGACGAACATGTGATCGCCGCAGTTGCGTTGGTGATGTCGACATAACTTGTTGATGTTGATCCTAATCCACCGACAGTACCATTCTGCACCACCTGCAAAACGCTTCCCGCGTCTTGAATATACGTCTTCAGTCGGGATGCCGCAGTCTTTCGATTTGTTCCTCCTGCGCCATTATCGATAATCATCAAGTCGGCATCGACAATGGCCTCGCCAATGTCCGTGCCGCCATCAATATCTAGATCAGCCAGATTGATCGATCCATCGGGGAAAACAGGCGCATCAGAAAACGTTACGCCGCCGCCGCTGGCAATAGTCATTGCCGACGCATCGCCGACAGATCCAATTGTTCCGGCGTTCGGGATGACAATATTGCCGCCGGTAGTCATTGTGCCGCCGCCCTGATACGTCCCGCTGACATCCAGGTTGGCGTTAACGTCCGCCAACGTAGCGTTAAGCTCGATCTCGTCAGTGGCGTTAATGTCGAGCACGGTAGCGCTGGGCGCATTGATATATTGCGATGCGTCGTTAAATTGGAGCTGGCGGGTGCTATTGAGCAGCAGCCCGGTGTCGTGGACATGCGTTAGCGTAACGTCAGTGTTTTCGCCAAATCCTAAAATCGAGGCATCGGATAACAACGTCAAATCATCGCCGATGGTGGCGTCGCCGGTAACGGTTAGGCTTGCGACTGTGAGTGGATCTGTACCAGCAGCAAGTTCAACCTGCATGATCTGCACAGTGCTAGTCGTGTTCAAAATGCCAATGAACATCTTGCCAGCAGCGTGCTGGCCCGCAGTCAACGCAGCTCCGTTGTCTTGCAACGCAATCGCAGTAAGGCCAGATATAGCCACAGTCGTCGCGGTTGTATTGGTGCTGCCGCTCGCCATCCACACGAAGCGCTGTCCTGCCGCGTAAGCCGTTATCGCAGGTGTAGGCGACAATGTTATGGCATCTGCGCCTCCGCCCGCTGTGCCGCACCATACGAAGGCCTCAGCCTGTGCTTGCCCTAGCGATAGGCTGTCTGTCGAAGCAGTGCCGACTTTCATGCCCGTGAATTTGTGCGTAGCGAGTGGGATGTCGGCAGTTACAACCGCTTGCCCATCGACAGCGATAGATTGCGTGAGCGCCGTCGCGATGTCGCTGTTGTTTGCGTCCACCTGATCGGACGAGATAACAGTCCCAGCTACAAAGTTGGGGTATGGGTTACTGTAAGTGCCTGAGCCGTTTCTAGCCATTGGTTAAATTCCTGGCGCGTTTCGCCGAGTAAAGTTTTATCTCGAAGTTCATACTAGGCGTATGGGAAAGCCGTGTTAAACCTATCAAAGTAACTAGGATCGAGGGCCATCTGATCTTTGATACTCATTCGCCGTTTATTTTCATCCTTTTTATTGGGTCCAAATCGCCAACCAGCTAACATACGCTGAATATCATCTTCATTGCCACCAGAGCGGCTAGGCCGGCCAGCGGGACCACTTGCGCTTGCTGCTCGGTTTACATCTTGAGCATTCTTATAGCTATCTTTTATCATAAGCTTGGCTACCTTGTGGTAAAGAGCCTGATCCTTCAGCGAGGTTAAATCACCAGCTCCACCATAGTCATATCTCTTATGATAACCAGCAAGACCCATATCCTTGCTCTTGCCATATTTCAGAAACTTATTCGCCTGAGCTATAAATCTCTTCGCGTAATCCACTAGCTCCGTATTGCCGGGCGGAATTATCCCAAAGTTGAGCGCGTCAGTCATTCGACCCTTAGTAATCTGGGCGGGACCATAGGCCGAGCTTCCTTCTTTCGGCGCGTGCCTAGTTCTAATAAACTTACCCGCGCCTACCTCTTTCTCAGTTTCGGCACTTTGGATGGCACTATAGAGATCCCCGACCAAAGAGCGTTTTTCAGGGGCTTCAGAATCCAACACATACTGCGAGTAGAGGCCTTGGGTATCCGTTATGTACCTAGTATCGGGGATCGGGTCCGGGCTTGTGTCTAGCGGCGGACCCTCGTCTAAGAGCCTGCCACTGTGTTCCTTCCAAGGAATGCTATTATCATAATCCGGCCCCAGAGGGTAAGTGCGATCATCTACCAGCATGGACGAGTCTCTAAATTGGGCGGTCTGGGGCGACGGGCCGACTTGATCAACATATGGATTGACATATGGATTGACCTCCGCCTCCATCCCCTGCTCTACAAGCTTCCTACCGCCCTGCACAGGTCTCATGCCATGCCGCTCATTTCGAGCCTGAGCCGATAAGGCGTCTATAGGCATCGCGCTCTGGTCCACAGGAATAATATCTAGGTCTGCGGGCATCGCCCCACCCGCCGAAAGCCTTCTCCCCTGCTCTATAGGTCGCATCCCCTGACGTTGATTTCGAGATGAAACCTCGCGTCGATCCCGCTCCAATAAAGCGCGAATCATTTCTGGATACCTTATAGCCATTAGTTAATTCCTAAAGATTTAGTTGAGGACATTATATCCTTGCTGCCCTACAGCGCCCGGAAGCCCTTTGCGTGCAAACTGTACACGCGGATCATTCAGTAATGCCGATGCCATTCTAGAAAGCCTGTCCTGGGGGCCAATGGGAGCCCTCTCTGGCAATAAAATAGACTGGCCCGGCGGAGGCGAAGCGACTGGCCTATAAAGTCTTGAAGCCGCTTTTTCTGCCAGCCTCATATCCTTCTCTGCTACTGATGGCCTCAAAGCCTTATAAGCCTTAGCTATAAGGCTAGCCTTACTATACGTGCTACCCCCCACCGCAGCCGCCCCCAATGCCGCTGTTTGCGCACTAGCAAGCTCATCTGCAATTGTCTTGCCTTTTTGCAGAGGAACGCGGCCTGTTTTTTTCACAGCCGCTTCGCCAACCTCCCAAAGAATATCTTCAGCATCAAGCGCCTTGAATAGATTTGATGCGTTTGAAGCCAAGTCCTTGGGAAATAGCAGTTCTAAAGTATTACGATCAGCCTGGTTCGGGGTTGTATTGGCGTGGTTTTTCGCCGCGTTTGCCGCCTTTTCTTTTAGGGCGTATGCAGCGCCTATTCTCAGTCGCTCAAGCTTGGCCGCATCTTCAGTCAATTCCTCGGTAGTCTTATCTATCAATTCGCCCTTATCGGAACGCTTATCTTTTAAGCGGAGAGCTTTCAGTTCGCTCACTTGATTCTGAATCGGCTTACGCGCTATAAGGCTTATTCCGCGTTCAATATCCTCAATTTGGCCGGAAGTGGTTTTATACGCAGCCCTCGCATCCCTTAGAAGTTCCGCCCCTTTTGAGTTATCTAGCGCAGCCACATATCGATCTTTGAATCGAACTAACGCATATATCTCTTTCTCGTTATCTCCAGGAGCTTCCCTTAGTTTGGAAATTTGCTTATCAAGACCCCATTTAATGTGCTCAAGCTGCCTTGGAGTAATTGGACCAAGTTTATCTTTGGCGGCAGCAGCAGCGTCCAGAATCCGCATCACTTCTTCACGAGCGCCTTCGCCGTAACCTGCATATTTTTCTCCTAATTCATCTGTTTGTGTGCTCAATTGTTCTCGGAACCCGCCTTTTTTTGCCTCGGGAGGCAATAAGTCATACATGTTCCTTGCGTAATGATTGGCGGCCTTTAAGGCCAAACCATCCTTTAGTATTGCTTTTAATTCCTCGCCAGGAATAATCTCTTTGTTGTATGCGGAGCCGTACATCTTTTCTGCCTCAACCTGCCGCTTTATAGAAAGTCTATCTATTTCCCCGATATTATCCCCAGCTCTATGAGCAGCCTTATTGCTTACATTTCTATCTATGTGGCGATTTACACGAGTCCCTTGTTGCGCGTTTCTTTGTGCTAACTGCACGGGTATTGCAGTATCTGTCTGGTCGCTAATTGCCCTTTCAGCCATATCCTTCAGCCTACTTAAATCCGATCCACGCCCCCCGCCCATGGCATTAAGACGGGCCACACTTGAATCTACGGCTGTTGCTATATCCTCCCCTACAGCCTCGCTGAGTTCTCTGGCCCCACGATCTAACTGCTCCGCAGTAACATGCTCGTCACCAAGCCCCCTTTCGAACGCTTCATCAATTTCTTTATCTAATTTTGACTCTTTAACGTCGCGCTTGTACTGTTGATATTGCTGCCGAAATGGTATCGACCTAGACTTTAGTGAAGTTGAAAGCACTGGAAAGTTGGTGATCGCAGCGCCCGCCACAGGCAGTGCAGCGCCTAGACCGCCACCAAGAGTTGCACCCAGCGCCCCGCTTAATGCTCTTTCCATAGCGCCTTCGCCGGTTAAAACATTTCCCTCGCCATATCCCACCCCGGCTACACCGCCTTGTGTGGCTCCGACGCCAGCTCCCCGCCCCATCTTGGCTAGCATACCCGCGCCTTTAAGAGCGCCAACTCGGGCCATGCCAGCACCGCCAGTTAACAGCCCTCCGGCAAGCTGATAAGCAAGAGATTTGCCGAGATTGCGCTCCTCGTAGCCTTCGTTAATAGCACGCTCTTTATCTATGCCCGCGCTTATTGCGTCACCAAATGACTCGTCGGATGTTAAGCCCGAGCCAATACCACGCATAGTGCCTAAAATTTCATCACCGAATCCAAGCAAGGTTCCTTGCCCAAGCGCTTGCCGGCCAACATCGGCCCAGGATTCATCCTCTGAGGCTAATTTCTGCTTAGCCTTTGCAATGGCTATTGCCTGTTTTTGCTTGAGAGTTAACGCCATAATCTTTTATTCTCAATCTGGGTTATTTAAAAAAAGAGGTCTGTCCGGCAACGTCCATCATGTCCCAAACCTCCTCGCTCTCTACAGCCTCCTTCTGAGCATCGGTTAGCTTGTCATAACTATACGGGTCATCAGTGGGGGTTTCATTTTGGCTATTGAGCAGCTTGCTCGTCACCTGTTTGGCCAATGAGGTTTCATCGGTGTCCCAGGGGACTTTTATTGGCGCGTTTGGCTCGCGAATGCTGTTGAAATAAGGTTCATAAATCCCGCGTTGTTGTCGTTCATTAAAATACTCAATCGTTTTTCGTGCGGTTTGTAGCCTCAGATCTGCCATATACTTAATCGTATTGATGTCAAGCGACCTACTCCCCGACAAAACTCTAAGCATAAATTCTCGCTCCTCGGGGGTATCCATTCCCCGTGCGCCGATGCCAAGAGCGTGTATTAAAGGAAATACCTGACTTCCCATCCTTACATCCAACATATTGTTTAATTCGACTTGCTGCTCGGCGGTGACATTATTCTGAAACCAATTTCTGGCTTTTAGAACATTTGAACGAAATTCATACAGAATACCAGTTGTCGGGAGGATTCCTTTTTCCGCGTACTCGTCCAATTCTTTAAGCAATCCAATATTCTCGTTATAAAGACCCAAGGACTTCTTGGCACCGGCATGTTCTTCTGAATGAGTTTCCGCGCCACTCTTTCCTGCCGTGCCGCCGTAGGCTTGGGCCGCTGCCAAAATACCAACAGTGTCTGGATCTCTATTGATCATTTGCGTAAGACTCAACAGCGCATACTCCGCGTCATCCCTCTCCTCGGGGGTAAGGTCTGTTCTTTTTAGAGTTTTGCGCAACTCCACCAGTCTATTCAAATTTTGAAGGGGCGCTGTTGGTCGCCCGGGGTATTGGTCAATCCCCCTGGCCTCTGCATCTATACGGCCA
>Ga0302135_10002930_pt1 | contig 10235 bp, 9 predicted proteins | sample CBN3_surface_MG_FD_203119 | JGI IMG/M metagenome (GOLD analysis project Ga0302135, IMG submission 203119) | Marine microbial communities from Western Arctic Ocean, Canada - CBN3_32.1 | ecosystem: Environmental > Aquatic > Marine > Oceanic | place: Canada: Western Arctic Ocean | collected 2017-09-15 | reverse complement strand
CGAAGCCGAACTCACCACACCGACCGGCGCAGCCATCGTCAAAACTCTTGTCGACCGCTTTGGCACGTTACCGCCCATGACGATCGAAGAGGTCGGTTACGGAGCCGGCACGATGGACATCCCCGGCCGGGCCAACTTGCTGCGATTGTTCGTCGGCCAATCAATCGTCACGGCGAATTCCGATCGCGTTCTGCTGTTGGAAACCAACCTCGACGATGTCTCTGCAGAAATTATCGGACACACCAAACACCGACTCCTCGAAGCCGGCGCGCTCGATGTTTTCAGCACGCCGATCCAGATGAAAAAAGACCGACCAGGTACGATCCTCAGCGTTCTGGCGAAACCCGCCGATGGCGACGCTTTGGAAACAATCCTGTTCGAGGAAACCGGCACCCTGGGTATTCGACGGCAACATATCGAACGTTCCACGCGCGCTCGCGAATCGCACACGGTAGAAACCGCTTGGGGAACCGTGGCCGGAAAACTCGCCTACCGCAACGGCGAGCCAGCCGACTTCACTCCCGAATTTGAAGACTGCGCGCGAATCGCACGAGAACACCAGACCCCCCTCCGAGAAATCTACCGCGCCGCCGAATCCGCTTTCCTACAAACTCGCCCCGCCATCCGCCCCCAAACAACCAGCGAACAATCTCCAACAAGCACACACACCCACGATCACGATCATTCCCACGACCACGACCACGACCACTAACCAGTCTCGTCCTCCATGCTCTTCGCCGACGCCTTCACCCCCGACCAATACGTCCTGCTCGGCCTGCTCACGCTGGGCACCGGGCTGTACTTGCGTCGTGGTTGGAAAAAGGGAAACGTCATCCGGTCGAGGAAACCGTTGGCCGAAGCGCGTGAGTCGATGCGTCAAGCCGAGAACACACCACAAGGCATCCCGAAACAGGCCGAAGAGAACCTGACCGAATACACGCGCGAGATCGAAGGCCGCGTGGAGACACGCATCGAGAGACTCGACCAGCTCATCGTCGAGGCCGACAAGGAAATCGCCCGCCTGGAAGAGACTCTCGAAACACGTCGTGATACGACAGAACGTTCCAAGAATTCAGCCGGCCCCGATCTCGTTCTGCATCCACAGGCTCGAGAGGGGAGCACGGAAATCAGATCGGATCGCGCTATCCTCGCATTTTTCACTGCCGGCTACGCCCCCGCCGAGATCGCCATCCTCGTTTCTCGTACCGAAGACGATGTGCGCGCGATTCTCGACCAACACGAAGCAGCCTGACATACCAGCCCGCAGCGCAAGCAAGGGACGTGGGTTAACCGATCAACTCATCGATCGGCGAAAACGCTGCGGCCGCGACTTGTGTTTCATCATCGCCCGTCAACGTGTGCGCCGGGTCGACGCCGAGCAGCTTGATGATCGTGGCCGTCAATTCGCCGACGTGAACAGGACGGTCTTGCGGCTCGGCTCCCAGTCGGTCACTGCGACCGATCACCGTGTCCCCTTCAATTCCGCCACCCGCCAGCAGTCCCGACCAAACACCGGGCCAATGGTCGCGGCCACCGTGTTCGTTGATGTAAGGCGTCCGGCCGAACTCTCCAGTCGCCACGACAAGCGTGTCGTCAAGCAAGCCGCGACTTGCCAAGTCGTCAAGTAACGCCGCCATCGCCCGATCAAACGCCGGGCCGAGTTCGTCGCGGTAATCGTACAACGTTCCGCTGCCCCACGGGGCGCGGCCATGACAATCCCACGTCAACTGACCCGCCAAACGATCGAACATGTTCACCGTCACAGTGCGAACGCCGCATTCCACAAGCTGTCGCGCTTTCAAGCATAAACGGCCACACCGTGTGTCACCGTAGGCTCGGCGCGTCTGTTCGGCTTCATCCAGCAGCGAAGGCATCGACTCAGACGCATCGCGATCGTCGTCGGTCGCAGCGCCGTCAGCCGTATCGGTCACCATGACCGGCTCGAACGCATCACCCAGCAGGCCTGCCCCTTCGCCACGGTAGATGTTTACGCCGGTATTGGTGATCGGCTTGGGCAGAACAACGTAAGGCGGAATCTCGCCTCGCGATCCCAGCGCGTTCGCGGCGATCGCGCCGAACGCAGGAAACTTCGTCTCGCCTTTGGCCAGTCGGCCGGTCTGCAACAGTTGCAATCCGGTTTCGTGAATAGGAGCCGCATCGTGATGCAGCGTGCGAACCACAGCCAACCGGTTGGCCCGCTCGGCCAGTCGTGGAAAGGCTTCACTAAATTGCAAACCGGGAACGGCCGTTTCGATCGACTTCAGCGGACCACGCACATGCGCGGGGGCATCGGGTTTGGGGTCGAACGTTTCGAGCTGGCTCGGCCCACCCGTCATCAACAGGAGAATGCAATTCTTGCGCCCCGACTGCTCACGCAGCCTGGCCAACGCGGCCTTCTCAGCGACCGACAACCCGACAACCGACAATCCGCCGGCACGCAGGAAATCTCGACGTGAAACGATACTGGCTGCTGTTTTTTTGTCTTGTCCTTTTGCCGCCATCGTTCCTGCTCCTCAGCTTGGAAACGAACCACCCGCTGCCCGAAGGTCGGGTCGCCCTTACTTTAACAGCGGTTTGCAGGTGTGAATAGGTGTGGGTTGACGACCGTACGAGGAATTCCGTACCTGTCGCCCGCTGGAACTCGCTCTCCATCGGTCGTATAACGAACCCCGTAGGTTCTTCGTTCTATTATGGTGATCGGCTCCACATGATTCTCGATCTTTTTCGACTTGAAGGCCGGGTGGCCCTGGTAACAGGCGGACGACGTGGGCTAGGTCAGGCAATGGCTTGTGGACTGGCCGAAGCCGGTGCGGATATCGCCTGCGCATCGCGAACCGGCGAGGCAACGGAAACACGAGAACGAGTCGAAGCTGCTGGCCGACGCTTCGTGGATATCCAGATGGACTTGGGTGACCCGGAAGTGCGGAAAGGTCTGCTCGATCGCGTTGTCGATGAACTGGGCCAAGTCGACATTCTTGTCAACAACGCCGGTGGCGGCGGACGCTTCCCCCCCGAAGAATACCCCGACGACGAATGGCGTTACCTGTTGGAAGTCCATCTGAACGCCTCATTCGATCTCGCCCAGCAAGCGGCGTTACATATGCTCGAACGCGGGCGTGGGAAGATCATCAACCTCGGTTCAGTATTGAGTTTCGAGGGAGGCTGGCACATCCCGGCCTACGTGGCCGCCAAGCACGGTGTCGCCGGGCTGACAAAATCGCTGGCGACCGGGTGGAGCAGCCGGGGAATCAACGTCAACTGCATCGCGCCGTGCTACTTCGAAACCAACATGGCCACCTCGTTGAAAAACGATCCAGTCCGCGCACGTCAAATCCTCGAACGTATCCCCTGCGGCCGTTCGGGTGACCCCGAAGAACTGGCCGGGCTGTGTGTGTTCCTCGCCTCCGATGCCTCGAATTATGTGCACGGCAGTATTGTGGAAATTGATGGCGGATGGTTGGCGAGGTGACGGGACGGGGGGAAGGGGTGACACGGTGAGGGGGTGACGGGGTGAAACAGAAATTAATGCCGTAAGACTATCGGATAACCTTTTGAGAAACACCATCGCGAAGAGGCACAACAATATGCAAATCTCACGTCGCGAGTTCACCAAGGGGATTTTGACAACCGGGTGTGGTGCGTTGGCATCTCTTCCGACGTCGAATCTCTGGGCCGATGATGCCCCGCCGATTCGCACCGTCAACGATGACATTCGCGCAGCCGCCGAGCAGGTCGAATTGTCGATGCAGTTTCGCGGGACGACGGCAGATGAATGTATTGAATGGCAAGCCGGGTTCCGCAAGAAGATGCACGAACTACTCGGCGACATAACACCTCCGAAACAATGGCGACCAACTGAACGATCGAAGAAGATCTTCGACGACCACATCCGTTACGAGTTCTTACTCGTCTCCAAGAACACGCCTTCGCTGCCGGTCTACTTACTCGTGCCGAAAGACGTCTCAGCCGACAAACCTGCACCGGGTGTGCTCTGCGTCCACGGGCATGGTTCCCACGGTCATCACCCCATCGTCGGCCGTACCGACTTGCCGGGCGTCGGAAATGCCATCAAGTCGGCGAATTACGATTACGGTTTGCAGTTCGTGCGTCGCGGCTACGTTGTCGCGGCCCCCTGCATGGTGCCCTTCGGCGACCGCGTGAATCGCGAACGCTACGGGGGAAGCGACCCGTGTGCGGTGGCGTTCGTGCGAATGCAGGCCTACGGGCAACTTCCCATCGCCGCCAACCTGCGTGACTTGCGTTGGTCGCTCGACCTGCTGCAATCCCGCGCGGAAGTAAAGAAAGACAAACTCGGGTGTGCCGGCCTGTCTTACGGCGGGCGCATGACAATGCTCGTTTCCGGAATGGATCAACGCATCCGCGTCACCGCCATCAGCGGCGCACTCAACTTGTTGCAAGAACGAATTTCACTCCGCTACAGTTGCGGCTCGCAAGTCATTCCCCATCTGCTGAAGTACGGTGACTACTCCGAAATCGGCTCGCTGATCGCTCCCCGTCCCTGCGTGTGGGAGATGGGTTCCAAAGACGGACTCATCGTGCCGAAATGGTCCGATCTGTTCCGTAAGCGACTGCAAAAAGCCTATCGCGCCTACGGAGCCGACCAGCATTTACGCTTCGACGAATTCCAAGGCGGCCATCGCTGGAACGGGGATGTGGCCTTTCCGTTGTTCAAGAAGGTACTCGAATCCTAACTCGAAGCGTCAGCGAGGGACGCTCTAAGTCGCGACATCGTTTGTGTGATTTGTCGATTCCCCAGTTGATCCACGACTTGAGATTCGCACCCGTGTCCTGCGTCCCGCGCTGACGCGTCGGGTTATGAATTCCTCTGCCAGCATGGCCGAACCGGTATGAAGATTTCGGTCATCATCCCCACGCTCGACGAAGCCGAGCGCATCGCTGATCTCATCGCGCGCACGCGCGACGTGGGAGATTGCGAAATCATCGTTGTCGACGGCGGCAGTTCGGATGACACGCTCGCTCACGCCAAGACAGCCGACATCTGCATCACCGTCCCACGCGGCCGAGCCGGGCAACAGAACGCGGGAGCCACCGCCGCAACAGGCGATGTGTTCCTCTTCCTGCACGCCGATTGTTCTCTCGAACGGAACGCCTTCAAGGCCATTCGCCAAGCATTCACCGATTCACGGTGTGTCGGCGGTTGCTTCCAACAAACAATCGACGCACCGGGCCTGCGATATCGGCTACTCGAATGGGGCAATGCGTTGCGGGTCCGGATTTGCAAATGGGCTTATGGCGATCAGGGAATCTTCGTCCGACGCGAAGTGTTCGAGTCGCTCGGCGGGTTTCCCGATTTGCGACTGATGGAAGACCTCTACTTCATGAAACGGCTCAAACGGGTCGGCCGAGTTCGCCTGCTCGACGCCCGCCTGCACGTCTCTCCCCGACGCTGGCAACAAGCCGGCATCATTCGACAAACGCTACGCAACTGGGCCTTAATCACCGCCGCCCACTGCGGAATCTCGCCAAACAAGTTGGCCAAGTTCTACGCCAAGATCCGGTAACAGGCGAGCGGCCAGCGTAAGCTGGCTGTTACATGAACCGCCAAAACGAATACAACGAAGTCGCATCCCCACCTACCCCATCTGAATAACGGCCCCCGTATTCATCCCCGCCGCCACGTGCATGTCACAGGCAGCAAAACGAACATCCCCGGCCAATTCACTTCGTAGCGACTCAGCCGAGACTTCGTCGACGCACAACACGCACAACGTCGGTCCCCACGACGTCTGTGCGACTCCCGGCACCCCTTGAGTTCGCAGTCCCGCAGCCAGACTCGCCATCAACCCACTCGCAAACACGCCACCCTGACACGGAGCGAAGTATTCACCAACAAGCAGACCATATTCATACAAGGATTCGCTCGCCACATCGAAATCCGCTTCCACAACCGCCGGCAACAGCCCCGTCATCAACAACCGACTCAACTCGGCGGTCGTCTCCGTCGGCATCGGTTCCAACCGGGCAAACGCCTCATGTTCGGAATCGCCCGACAGCCCCTCTGTTTCACTTGGCGTCACCAGCAGGAATCGCCACGCAGCGGGGAATTCCAATCGCGAGATGAGCACGCCAATCGATGTCTCATCCGCTTGGCCACCATCGACGAGCAACCCGCCTCGTGCGAACCCGTGAATCCCAACCGCCGACCGCGCCCCGCGGCCTACTCTCCCCGCCAACGCCACGGTATCGACAGTCCCCTCGCCCGCCAACAACGCCAAGCCCTGTGCAATCGCCAACCCGAGTTGCGTACCCGATCCAAACCCACCATGCGACGGCAACGCACGTCGCACTTCAATACGACACGCGCCCGGCTGAAATTCACTCGGACAGTTCGCACGATACCCATCAAGAAACGTTTGCGTCCGCTCTGCCACCGTTTCGGTCGACGCGACAACCTCGTCTGTCTCCGCCCGACAAATCGCCACCTCGCAACCGGGCCGGTCAACCATCAACCCCACCCCGCCGTAACGGCGACCAGTCGCGTTGCCGTGAGACAGCAACCCGAAATGCAACCGCGCACCAGTGGTGATGATGATCTCGGAAGTCATGCGTTTTCGTCTTGATCGGAACTGTGCAACTCATCGTACTCGGCCACATAGCCTTCCAGCAGCGCGAAGGCTTCACGTTCCCGTGGTCCGGCCGTCTTTTCGACGGGACTTCGCAGCCGCGCGAACTCCGCTTGCACCTCATCTCGCGGTAAGAAATGCAATCGCGTCGCGAGGATCGCCGCTTCTAAAACCGCATGCTTGGCCCGATTGAAACCGAACACGTCCCGCAGCCGACCAACATGCACCACCCGCGCCTCGATCCGCGTGCGCTCTTCGCTGTCATCGCAATCAACGACCTCAAACTCATACCAACGACAGGCCTGCGACAACACCCGGCCTTCAATCTGCTCGGCTGAAAAAGTTTCCGGCTCATCAGTCAGCCGACCAATGGCCGCCTTTGCCAACAAGAGCACATCATCGACGACATGGAGAACACCCTGCGGATGCTTCTTCAGATTGCGATAAGTTTGCGACGTCTGAAACGGTCGCAAAGTCAGCGTGGCCATCGACTCATCCACGATCGGCCCCATCGGCGCAACATTCAACGCCCCGGACTCATCGAGCGTTGTGATCATACCTTCCAAAATCATGCCGACTCACTCCGTGTAGAATTCTCAAAGGCGATGATAACAGTCGCATCGACAACAGGAAGGAACCACGGAGTTCACAGAGGCTCACAGAGGATATTTCAGTGAACGGGGACAACTTGTGATTCGCAACTGCATGTATTCTCTGCGCTCTCTGCGGCCTCTGCGGTAAAAACCAACTGCGAACCCCGCAACCACTGAATTCAACGCGATTTCAGCATTACATCTGCGAATGCCGATCGGTTACAATACAGTCTCCGAAAAGAACAGCTTACAAGACTCAGCACAGGCTCATTCATGTCACGGAATCACTGCGACACGGCTCAGCATGCCGGACACGCATTCGAGAATTACCACGGCGTTGCACCGGAAGGCCTTTCGGTGCTCAGTCGGCGGAACATGCTCAAAGCCTCGCTGGCCGGCGTGGCCGGGTTGAGTTTGCCCGACCTACTCAAAGCCCGCGCGGAAGCGGCCCAAGCCGGTCGCCCCATGCCCGGCGGCAAAAGCGTGATCCTGCTGTGGATGGCCGGCGGACCCAGCCACATCGATACGTGGGATCCCAAACCCGAACGCCCCTTCATGAATCGCGGGCCGTTCTCCACCATCTCGACGGCACAACCGGGTACCGCCATTTGCGAGCATCTGCCCAAGCAGGCGGCCATGCTCGATAAGTTCTCCATCATTCGCTCGGTTGATCCAAAAAAGAGCAGCCATCAACCCAACCAGGTCATGCAAACCGGTAATCGGTTGGCCGCGCCGCGCACGAATCCGAAAGGGAAAAAGTACCCGGCCATCGCCTCCATTGTCGGCAAGTACCACGGAGCCAATCACCCGGCTGTCCCCCCTTCCGTGGCCTTCATGAAACACCCCACACATCTGGCTTGGAGTGGATATCTCGGCAAGCGATACGATCCCTTCATCGCCAACGACGCCGTCAAGCTGCCCGTCTACACGAACGTCGGTGTTGATACCGGCAAACTGGCCGGCGGAAGCCTGTTCCAACTGCCCACCGGCTTAACCCATCGTCGCCTGCTCGATCGCCGCAGCCTTGTCGAAGACTTCGACCGTCTCCGTCGCGACCTCGACCAGGGTGGCTCAATGGAAGCCCTCGATTCCTACCGTCAACAGGCGGTCGAAATGGTCATCGGCGGACGCATCCGCGATGCGCTCGATCTGTCCAACGAGTCAGACGAATCCCGCGCGCAATACGGAAAACATCTCTGGTGCCAACAAGCACTCCTCGCGCGACGGTTAGTCGAATCGGGTGTCGCCTTCGTCACCATCGACCTCAGCTACCACACCGCCTCCGGCACGTGGGACAATCACGGTGATAACATCCCGCCCTACGGTGGCATCTCACGCGGATTGAAACCGTTGCTGCCCCTGTTCGATCATCTGCACACCACGCTCGTTTCCGATCTCGACAATCGCGGCCTGCTCGACGATACGCTCGTCATCGCGATGGGCGAGTTCGGACGCTCACCCGTCATGGGAACCCAAGGCAGCACCGATGGCCGCAATCACTGGCCTGTCGTCATGTCGATGAGCATGGCGGGCGGCGGACTGCGTCACGGGCAAGTCATCGGCTCCAGCGAACGCGACGGCGGACACATCAAGGAACGCCCCGTCACCCCGGGCGACCTCGCCGCCACCATCTACCGCCACTTCGGCGTCCCGCTGGATACCGAATACGAAGACAACCGCGGCCGCCCCTTCCCCATCGTCCAAGACAACGGCAAACCCCTCGCCGAATTGTTCTGAAGTCTTGTAACCCGATGCGTAAGCGAGGGACGCAGGCGCCGCGATCGAGTGTGTCACCCAGTATGCGCGCGGCGAGAACGTCCCTCGCTGACGCGTCGGGTTAGGATTGTAATTACTTCGGCAACGACGTCCCCTTGCCCGTCTTCAACGTCGGCCACGCCAAATACCCCACCGTATCCAACCGGATGCTCCACAGCTTGTGGCCCGCTGTGATGTAAAGCGTCTTCAAGTCCGCATCACCGAATGTGCAATTGGTGATCATGTCAGCCGGGACGGCAATGAAGTCGAGGAACCCACCTTTGGCCGAAATGACGTAGATTCCCGACTTGTACTTCTTGACGGTCTCCGCCGGCGGGTTCGGAAAATTGAACCCGGCCGCCACGTAAAGCCGCCCCATCCGATCAATTGCCATCCCGTCCGGCCCGCGATCGGTTCCCCAATCGAACAACAACTTGCGGCTGTCACCATCCACGCTGCCGTCGGCCTTCAGATCGAACCGCCACAACTTGCGAGCCTGCCCGGCCCCTTTGTTCGGGCCATCGTTGACGTTATCCGCCACGAACAAATACTTGTCATCCGGCGATACCGCCAACCCGTTCGGCCGATGCGCTTCGTGCGTGATGACGCGCGTCACCTTCCCGTTCGTGTCGATCCGGTACACCCCTTCGATCGACCGACCGTCACCGTCGAACAGTTCGAGATTGGTCCGGTCACGATAACGCGGGTCACTGAAATACAACCGGCCTTTTGAATCAATCGTGATGTCATTCGGCGAGTTGAGCCGTTTGCCGTCGTACTTGTCGGCCAGCACCGTAATCGTGCCATCATGTTCGGTCCGTGTGATCCGCCGATTACTGGCCGCCCCGCCGCCTTCGCAAGCAATGAGCCGCCCCTGCAAGTCGAACAGAATCCCATTCGTGTTCCCCGACGGCGTGCGATACACGTGCATCTCCCCCTTGGGGTCACGCCGCATGATGCGGTTGTTGGCAATGTCGCTGAAATAGACGTTCCCACTCGGATGCCAAGCCGGCCCCTCCGTAAACGCCACCCGCCCCTCCGCCTTCAACCGCGACGACTTCGAAACGGGCGAACGCTCCGCCGAGTTCGCGTTAGAACAAGCCAGACAAACCAACATCAGCAAACCACTACGAACAATGCACGTCATGGATGGAATTCCTTCAGTTATTTGGGTGGCACGTCCCAGACCAACGGGATGGGCGTGGTGGAATCGGCTCTCGTCATCACAACTCGGGTGCCACTGCTGGCTTGCCCAGCAGTGCATTGCTCTACAATTCACAAT